>Ga0316204_10000132_pt1 | contig 307082 bp, 245 predicted proteins | sample 6monrhotite_MG_2_FD_205661 | JGI IMG/M metagenome (GOLD analysis project Ga0316204, IMG submission 205661) | Microbial mat bacterial communities from mineral coupon in-situ incubated in ocean water Damariscotta River, Maine, United States -... | ecosystem: Environmental > Aquatic > Marine >... | reverse complement strand
CAACGCCGAGAACCGAGAGATTTGAAACGCTCCGGGGACTTCTTGCGGGTCGTCATGACCGACCATTGTCACCCCACCCATGCCCTCGATCCCGCGACTTCGACGGCTGCCACCCGGACGGACACTTCTGAGCCGATGGTTCCGAACCTCTCGTTGGGCACGGTGGCTGTCGATCCGTCGACAGGGTCATTCGTCGCGGTGCGCGGTGGCTGGCAAAACTGGTACGAAGAGCAGGAGTTCTATCGCAGCGACGACGGCGTGAACTGGACGGTTCTCGATGCCGCGCAGTTCGAGGGCAGCCATCGCATCCGGCATCTCGCGTTCGCAGAGGCCGAAACAGGCGCCTGCCTCGATTGAGGCGGCGCCGCGGCCGGCGTGGCTCGACCGACGTCTCTCTACAGCGTGTTCGGGCTACAGCGTGTTCGGGCGCCAGAGGTTGACGGCCCAGCGCACCAAGAGCGCGCCGACGAGCGAGACGATCACCAGCCACAGCAGCCAGTGCATCGACGTACCCAACCAGGGCGTGTCGGTGGTGGGGTAGCGAATGTCGATCCACGAGATCGGGCCGGCGTCGAGGCGAGGTTCGACCGGATAGACAAACGCGTCGGGTCCACCGCGCGCGCGACGTTTGCTGACGCGGACACGCTCGGTGCCGACGTTGAAGGACTTCTGCGTCGCGGTCTCACCAACGCGGACCGTGAGCGCGTGCTCGCCTTCTTCGAGGCCCTTGATGCGCCAGCTCGCCATGGAGCGTCGGGTGGCAAGCACGACGCCGGTCTCGACCTCGACTCCGTCGTCGGCCTCGAGCGTGACCGGTCCGTCGATGGCGTCGGGACTGGTGAACTTGACGGTGACGACGACACTCTCGCCGGTCTGTGCCGGGCGCATGCCGTAGTAGTGCTCCATCTGAAAGAACATCAGGAGCATCGGCACGGTGACCCACAACATGGGGCCGAGCAGCGACAGGATGCTCTTGGCGTTCCACCAGAACAGGTTGCCCATGGCCTTGAACACGAGCTTGGGCTCGCGGTCGTACAGCCGCATCTCCATCATGTACGCCTGCATGCGCTTGATGGAGGTGAACAACAGCTCGGGGTCGCCGGTGTACTTGAACACCACGAGCATCACCGCCCCCATCAGGGTGGAGATGATAGCGAGGCTCCAACCGAGCGACAGCGCCTGCATCGGCACCATCATTCCGTCGAAGAGGGCACCGAAGAGCTGCCCGACGGTATTGATCACGGCGTCCATGGACGAAACGAAGCGGCGAGCCGACTAGTCGATGTAGCCGAGGCCCTGGAGCTTGGCGGCGATGTCTTCGTCGCTCTCAGCGTCGTCGAGCTTGGACATCTCTTTTTCGAGCACGTGCACGATGAACTCGTCGGTGGACGAGTAGCCGGCCAGTTCGGCGCACTTCTTGAGACGGGTGTAGATGGACTTGTCGAGCTTGACGGCGGGCATGGCGGTTCCTCGAAGGGTCGGTTAGCGGGACTCAATGACGTTTTGGCCGACCATGTGGGACGGCTTCTCGAGACCGAAGGCGTGAAGCACGGTGACCGGCACGTCGTGCAGGCGTGGCTTCTTGCCGATGATCTTGCGGTTGGTGAACAGCACCCCAGGAACGGTCTCGTGCGCCATGCAGTGGTCGCCAATCCATTCGTCGGGGTTGTCGTTGATCTGGTTGAACGGAACCGCGCCCAGGCCGGTGGCGGGGGACATACGGTACGGCGGCGCAAAGCCGACCAGGAAGTCGGGCGCAAACTCCATCTGCGGCGATGGCTGGCCTTCGAACATCTCTTCGGGGCGGTACAGCTTGAGCACCACGTTCTTGCCCGTCTCGGGGTCGACCCAGGCGAGCAGCTTCTTCTCGAGCCTGGCCTCGATGTCGGCCTTTTCGTCTTCGGTGACGCTGCCTTCGCCTTCGCGGCCTTCGAGGTTGAAGTACAGCCCGTTGAGGCCCATCGCGTACAGCTGGGTCTCGCCCCAATCGACGTGGGGGAAGCCTGGGGTGGGCCCGGCGTTGTTGGGGTCGTCCAGGGCGAGGAAGCCCTCGTCCATGAGCCAGGTGTTGAGGTGCACCTCGCGGTCGAACCGCTGGAACCCGTGGTCGCTGATGACCATCAAGGTGGTGTCGTCATCGATCGCATCGAGCGTGCGGCCCACGACTTGGTCGGCCCGCTCGTAGATCGGGATCAGGTCTTTTTCGTAGTCGCCCCACAGCATGTGGGCGGCCTGATCGGTTGTGGAGAAGTAGTAGAACATGAACCCGCCACCGTCCTTCTTGTACTCGTCCAGGAGGTGGTCGTAGATGTCGATCTCCTCATCGAACACCAGGTTGGCCTGCACGATGAAGTCGTTGCGCGAGATGACGTGGGCTGAGAGCGCCTTGGTCTCCTCGGCCATCCCCTGCGTGTAGAAGAGGCCGACTTCTTCGGCGATCTCGGCCGCAAACTCGGCCGGCTCGCTGATCGGGACTTCTTGGTGCTTGGGGTTGATGTTGATCGGGCTCGCGTAGAGCTTGAAGTTTGGATACGCCTCTTTGAGGAAGAAGCGAACAATGCCGCTGGCGGACATCATGTAGGGGACGAGCTCGAAGTCGACCTCGACCCACTCGCTCCAGTCGCCCTCGGCCAGAACCATGACGTCCTCGCCGATCTCGATGCGAGCGGTCCGCCGGTTGCGGTCGACGTCGATTTCCATGCGAACCTCGGTGCGAGGCTCGTCCTTGTAGAAGGTGTTGATCGGACCGGAGAGCTCGGTGGTGACGTGGTCGCCGATCACGTCGACGCGATACAGCTCGCCGCCGGAGACCTCTTCTTTGACGTACTCCGCCGGGTCGTCGGTGAAGAACTGAAACGTGCCGAACGACCCGAGCATGTCGGGGGTGCCCATCCCCGAGACCGCGCCGTTGGTCGCGGGCTGCGGCGGGAAGTCCGTGGGCATCTTCATCATCGTCGTGGGGATGTTGGCGTCGCCCAACTTCTTCCAAAACGGTTCGCCCTTGCGCAGTGGGATCGTCTCGCCGCCGGTCAGCGGAATCACGACGCCGCCAACTTCGAGCGTGTACTCCGGCGGAATCGCCTCGGCCATCGAGCTGAAGGGGGTGACATCGCCTGGGTGACGGTGGACGAAGTCGAAGACCCCGTGTCCGCCGGGGGTCATGCCCGTGATGACGGTGGACCATGCGACCGGTGACTGCGGAGGCATGACGGTCTCGAGCTCGGAGAACCCGCCCTGCTCTGCGAGGCGCATGAGGTTGGGCAGCCGGTCGGCGTGACGGCGCACGAACTTGGGGTCCATGCCGTCGAAGCCCAGCACGATCACATCGGTGTCCGTGTTCGGGGTCTTGCCGCATCCCGCTGTGCTGGCCGTGATGCCAACGACGGCGGCCAGGGTCGTGGCCGCGATCCGGCGAAAGCCGTGCCCCAACCGTTGGGTGCGTGTCTTCAGGGCTGGAAGCCTCATGTTCTCGAATCCCTCGGCTCGGAGCGTTGGACGACGGGAGACTACGAGCGCGGACACGGTCGGTCAAACGCGGGCGAAACCATCGACTGGGGGTGACTAGGGGGTGACTTTGAAGCCGTCGCTGGCCAGCACGATCCCGTCGCTAGACTCGACGGTCACCGTCCAGCTGCCGACGTGAGAATCGCGTAGACGAAGCCCAGCGCGGGTTCGGTAGGCGTGTGCTGCGGGAATCACGACCCAGGCGCGACGCACCAAGCGGCCGTTCTTACTCCACTTCACTAGCACGCGCTCGGTCTGGCGGCGATGGACGGCTCGGAAACACACGTGCACGGCTTTGGTCGCCGAAGCGGCATAGCTGCGGTTGCTGCCTTGGCACACGCCGTCGTCGTATGCGGAGCCCAAATCGAGTCGGTCGAGATGAATGCCGCTCACGCCGACGCCGCGCAGCGGTGGGCGATCCCGGTCGCTCTTGGGCAGTTTTCGCAACGCGGCAACCCCGGCGGAGGGGCTTCCCGGAGGGGCGACCGCGCCTCGCTGAACCAGCGGCGGTGCGGCGCGGGGGCCTCCTGCTTCAGGTTGTCGCGGGCCCGTCCACGTGCCGTTCGCCTCGGCCACGACCGCGGGCGTTGCGGGTCGCGGGGTTGGCTCCGCGGCGGGCATCGGGATCGCGGAGCTCCAGGCTGAACCGCGCTTTGCTTTGGGCGCAGCGATCTGGGTCTGGTCTTCGGTGGCGGGTGGTGCCATTCGGCCGGCGGTCTTCGGCGTGAACGTGCCAATGCTCGATGCGGGCATCGGGACCTCACCCGTCCGGATGGGCCGGGGCGTGACCGCGGCGGACGCGGCCAGGGGCTTGGCGGGCGCCGTGTCCGGGACGAGCCCATCGGTCGTCGTGGCGGCTGCGGCGGCGACCTCGACCGGAGGCGGGGTGTCCCTGGGCGGCTCGGCCATCGACCACAGGCCCCACACAACGGCTGTGGCCAGCAGGACGCCCAACAACGCTGCGACCGGTGGACGGCGTTGGCCGGGGTCGACCCCAAGCCCAGGGCCTCCGCCACGTACGCGTGCGACTTGTCGCCAAGCCTTGCGAGCGGCTTCCGGATCGAAGCTCGGCGGGTGCACGCGGTCCGGCGTGCGTCCGCCCGGAAGATGACGGCGCGGGCGCTGCAGTGGCAACGCGAGCACATCGCGGTCGTCTTCGGCGGAGCGGCCCACGAGGCGGAGCTTACAGCGGTTGGGAGGCGCTGGACATCGTCCAGGCTCCCCCATGATAGATGTCGTGCTGTGTCCTACCTCAAACACGGTCAGACGTCGGTTTCGGGCTGGTCGTGGATCGCGCTGCTGTGCGCTGTGGGGACCGCCGGGGTCAGTTGCGGTGCGGGATCGTCGGCAGCCGAGCCGGGCGCCGAGGCTTCATCGGTGACCCAAGCCGACGATCCCGAGACGACCTCTGGGGAGGAGCCGACATCAACGACAACCGGCGGCACTGGCACGGCGGGGTTTTCGAGCGGAGAGGCGTCGAGCACTGGGCAGCCCACCGGCTCTTCGTCGGTTGGCCCGACGGGGTCGGAAACCTCCGGCAGTACGACCGGCGAGATCGACTGCAACAAGACGGTCGTGTTGATGGGCTACTGGCCGCCGACCAACGAAATGTTGCGCCCGTTCAGTACCGACCCCGAGCAAAACCCCGGCGGGTGGGTCGGAGAGAACTGGCGCGGCCTTGGCTTCGACGTCTACGCGTTCTTCCCCGAGTTTCCGCCGGATGGAGACCCAACCAACGACCCGATCGGATCTCCGGGGTCGGTGGGCGCCGATGGATCTGATCTTCAGGTCGACTACCAAGACACGTCGGCCGACTTTTGGGCGATCGTCGATACGCATCAGCCCCACATCTTGATCACGCACAGCCGTGGGGGGGCGATCGGTTGGGAACTCGAAGCTGTCGAAGGTGGGCACGGCAACGGCGGTGCGGATCCGGCCTTGGACTGGATCTCCGATGGGTACGGTGCGGACACCCGCCCCACGGAGGCCACGGTGGACCCTCGAACCTGGGCCGCGATGAACACCTATCGCGACGTGAATGCCTCGAGCCTGCTCCCGCTCGAGACCATCGAGGGCGTGGCCGCGGGTTTGGGACTGACGACGGTGGAGATCGACACGACCGGGACCAGTGGAAACTATCTGTCCGGTTTCCTTGGCCTCCACGGGGTTGTGTACGCCGAGACGACGCCGCACGCCGTCGCCGGAGGCCACATTCACGTGGGCACGGCCGTTTCGGTGGCGGATGCACGTGCTTTGACCGACGCATCCTTGGAGGCGGTCCTGCAGATGGTTCCGGCGGACTCGCTGGCTTGCCCGAAATCACGTTGACCTGTCGCGGGGCCGCGCGTTTGCGTAGGCTTGGGGGGTGAGCCCCCCTGACGCGTTTCGCGAGCGCTGGTCGATGATCAAGCGACCTGTCTCCGCGCGGTTCGAGCATCCACTTGGGGAAGTCGCGGTGCGGCTCGCGTCAGGACCGGAACGCCCCCCGGGTAGACCGGGAGAAGATGCGGCTGCGGTTCTCGACTGTGGCTCGGGAGCGTTGCTGCTTGCGGTCGCGGACGGGATGGGTGGCCAGCGCGGCGGGGCACGGGCCTCGAAGGTCGCCGTGGACGTGTTGGCGGAGCGGTTGGCCGAGGGCACGGCGGACTCGGCCCACGTCGTTGATGCTGTCGATGAAGCGCAGGTTCGGACCAAGGCGAGCCGCGGTGCGGGGGCCACGACGCTGGTCGTCACCCTGATCACGCCCGAAGGGGTCCGCATGTTCAATGTGGGGGACTCCGAGGCGATCCTGATGACCCCGCGCGGCAAGGTCAAAGTCCGCACGACGGTGCAGTCGCCGGTGGGCTACCTGGTGGCCGCCGGCGCGTTGGCGCCCGACGACGCGCTGCTCCACGAGTATCGGCACCTGCTGAGTTCTGCGGTGGGCATCGATGCGATGCGGCTCGAGGTGTGCCCGCGCGTGGCGTTCGGAAAGACGGACACGTTGGTGCTGGGCAGCGACGGCATGTTCGACAACGTGTTCGAGCATGAGCTGCTGGAGATCACGCGCAACCGCAATCTCGAGGATGCCGCTGACGAACTCGCGATGTTGGTCGCCGCTCGCATGCGCCGGGGTGGGGGCCCTCCCTGCAAGCCCGACGACATGTCCTTCATCCTCTTCCGTCCCACGCTCGCCAAGGCAGCGTCGAAGAAGAAGCGGAAGAAGAAGGCGAAGACCGAATCGAAGGCGAAGGCCCAACCGAAAGCCAAGACAAAAAGCAGAACGAAGCCCAAGCCCAAGGCGAAGCCCCCCGCTTCCTAGCCCTCGGGCGGCACGAAGTTGGAGCACGCCTCGTCGATCAGGCCGACGGCTTGCTCGAACGTGGGTCCGAACTCGTCGCAGATGCCGCCCACGAAGCCGGTCGGGCCAAAAAAGTTGGTGAATTCCACCAAACGTTGGCCGTCGTTGACCAGCTCGGCCGGCGGACACGGCCCATCCTGGTAGTTGACCAGCGTGACGACTGCGGCGTTCTCCGGGACGTTCTTCACCGCGACCACGTTGTTGTACCAATCCTGAGGCGTGCCCATCGATGTGAACAACTCAGGATCGCCGGGTCCATCCCACTCGTCGGTGATCACGACAGCGACCAGGAGGGCATCGTCGCGGATGAAGCCCTCATTGCATTGGCCGGCGCCTGCAAGGTTGCCGCCGATCGCCGCTTTCAGTGCATCCATCGGAGCCTCGGCACCGAAGCCGCCGACGCCCATCTTGGCCGCGCACGCAAAGCTCTCACTGAGGTTGTCCTGCTCGGTCATGTAGTTGTGACCTTCGGCGAACGGTCCACACACTTCGCCCGACGACGCGTCGCCGCCGGTCTGCGTCACGAGCCCGCCCATGAACCGGCAGTTCGGGGTGTTCCAACCGTAGGCGTCCGTTGCGACGACCCCGACGTGGTAGTCGTCGACCTCGTCGAGGGTGGACTCGATGCCTTCGATGAGCGCCGGGAAGTTCGCGACGAGGTTGGCCTGATCGTCTTCCATCGATAGCGAGTTGTCGACGACGAAGACGAAGTCGATCTTGGAGCAGCCCTTCTCGGGTTGGGGTGCGTCGCCGCCAGTGTTGGAGGGGGGGCCGCCCACGTCGAAGACCCCACCAGGACCACTGCCCACGCCGCCGCCCGATTCCTCCTCGCCGCCGCTCTCGTCGTCGTCGCCCGCCGCGCTCCCGTCACCGCTCGTACTGCCGAGGGTGTTTCCACCCGAAGTCAGCGGAGGAACGCCTCCTGCCGAGTCACGCTCGACATCACCACAAGCGGAAAAGAGCGCGAGCGACGCGATGGCATGAGTTCCCCACTTCATGTCGTAGAAGGTGCGTCTTGGGGCCCCGGAGGTTCCCGAGACGTTGCGGTGGGCCGGTAGCTCTGGAATCGTGCGCTCCGTGAAGAGCGATCGCTTGGCATGGGGGACTTCGGCGCTGGCCGCGTTGGCGCTGTTGGGATGTGGGGACGATGCGCCTGCGGTCGGCGGCACGGACACCGACGGAACCTCCTCGTCCAGCGGAGATCCGACGACGGGCGTGGACCCCACGACTGCGCCCGGCACGACGACCACGCAGAGCAGTGGGCCGGACACCGATACGGATGCGACGGACACGGACGCGACGGATACCGATGCGACGGGCACGGATACCGGGGGCGCGGTGTGTGGAGATGGCGTCATCGAAGGCCGCGAAGTCTGTGACGACCGCGGCGAGTCCAAGACGTGCAACGCCGACTGCACGGCGGCCGAGTGTGGGGACGGCGTGACGAACGAGAGCGCGGGGGAGGCCTGCGACGATGCGGGTGACTCAGAGAGCTGCGATGCCGACTGCAGCACGGCCGAATGCGGAGACATGACGGTGAACGCGGCGGCGGGCGAGGCGTGTGACGACGGCGAGGAGACCGAGACCTGCAACGCCGACTGCAACGCAGCGGAGTGCGGAGATGGTGTCCTCAACGAGACGGCGGGCGAGAGCTGTGACGAGGGCGGAGAGTCTGCGACGTGCGACACCGATTGCAGCGCGGCCGAGTGTGGAGATGGTCTGCTCAACGTCTCCGCAGGCGAGGAGTGTGACGGCGGCCCGGGCTGCAGCGATACCTGCGTGGTCACGTGTGCGGCGTTCACCGCGGACATGTTCGACGCGAACACAACGTTTCCCGAGGCCGCGCTGGTCGGCACCTCGGCGGGGATGGCCTGGGACGGAGCCAACTTCTATTCCGTGACTGGAGGAACGGTCGTCGGTGACCGCGCTGCCCAGCACGGTGCCGACGGAACGGTGAACTCTGTGTTCGCACCGGGCATCGACTTCCGCTCCGTATTCACGCTTGGCGATGGAACCGCCACCGTTTATGCGCGGGACTTCAACAGCCCGACGCTGCGGGTGATGGGAGCCCCGGGCGTGTTCACGAACGACGTGACCCTGGCAACTTCGGAGCCCAACCTCGACGAGCAATCCGCGGTGGTTTGGAACGACGACACCGACGAGTTCGTCGCGTTGACGCTGGGCGTCATCCTCCGCTGGAGCAGTGACGGGACGTTTGTCGGTATCACCACGCTGCAGGGATTCGGTGACGACCCCGCCGAGCTCGAGTTCCCTTCCAATCGTTCTTTGGCATGGGCGGACGGTTGCTACCTCACCTATGCCGACGGCGCGCTGTCCTCCTGGGACGTTGCCGGGGCGCAGGTTGACACCACCACGCTGACCGGAGCCGGTACGAACCTCGACGCGGAACTCTCGGTGAGCTACGCGAACGGTGAAGTGTTCGTCGCGGATGGGACCGACTGGCGCGGGTTTTCCGTCTGGTGACAGAAGCTCGCCCGAACCTCGGCTTGGGAAGCGGAGCCGAGTGAGGTCCGGGGCGGTCGATGGTGCGGGAGAGAGGACTTGAACCTCCACATTGTTTCCAATACAGGAACCTAAATCCTGCGCGTCTACCAATTTCGCCACTCCCGCGAGTTGGAGCCGGACACTAGCAGCCTGGCCGGCCCGTCGTCGACACCGCCTGACGGATAGTATCTGGGAGTTCGTAGGGGTCTTCGGACCTACTCCGCGCCCACACCCATGAACATCGAGACGACCTCATCCTTGGTGAAATCGAAGAACATGCCGCCGTACACCGAGCCCGCGATGAACTGCTCGGGTCCGGCGGGAAACTCGGGATCCTTGAACGCTCCGTAGGCCGCCGACACGTCGGCGCGCGTGCTTCCGACGCCAATCCCAAGCTTGGTCTTGAAGGCACAGGGCGCGCTGATCGTGATGCCACTGACCGACTGCGCGCTGGTCATCGTCTGCGAGACCATGGTCAGGACGACGCCTTGCTTGGGGTAGTGCCACAGCTCGACGATGTCCCCGGTCGCACCTTCCTCTTCGCGCCCGTCCTTGCTCTCGGGCTCGCCGAACTTGGCGAGCACGGCCTTGTCGGCAAGCCCGGACTCGAGTTCGCCGAACGCATCTTTGCTGTAGTTGTACGTGCCGTCCTCGTCCAAGAGTGTCTTGGAGTCGACCTTGGCAGTGGCAACCCCGAGCTTCGCCCCGACTGCGGGTGCGGCGGGCGGCTTGGCGTCTGCTTTGACCTCCGGTCTTGGCGCAGGCTCTTCCTCGGTGTCCGTTTTCGCGTCCACCGCCTTGGCTTTCGGGGCGGCCCTCGGCGTCGGCTTCTCCGCGGCATCGCACGCAGTCGCGCTCCCGCACACGAACGCGAGCATCCATGCACAACGACCGAAGAGCGCGGAATGGGGGCTGGGTTGCGGCATCGCACGCATGATACGGCGCTTGCCTCACCAAGTCCGGGACGCTCAGAGTCTCACTGGAACGGCTTCGCCCAGGTCACCACGTCGTCGAAGGGGATCATCTGCGCAACGTTCTCCCCGTAGAACGCGACGTCGATGGTGCCCTCGGGGGAGATGAGAAAGTCGGCGGGGCGCCGTGTCGGCGGGCCTTCCCACGACCGGACGACGGGGATCCCTGCCTTGCGTGCGCCGAGAAGCCCGGAGAACACCTCCTTGCCGAAGACCTTCGTCAGCCCCTTTTCGAGGTTGTACTTCTCGTAGAGTAGATAGAAGCTCCGGATCACTGATGATCTCGAACGGCGGCGCGTAGCGTTCGGCGACAGCCTGCAGCGTCTCGGGCTTCGACTGCCACACCGTCAGGTTCAGGATCCCAAGATTTCGGAAGACTGCGTCCCACCGCGACAGCAGTTCGTGGACACGAAAGCAACACAGCGGGCAGGCGGCGTAGCGATAGAAGCTCAGCCAGATCGGGCGTCCTCGAAGCTCATTCAATCGGACCGGCGCGCCTGCGAGCGTCGTCGACTCGAAATCTGGTGCAACCGCTCCAACCTCTAGCCTCATTGGAGTGGAGTGTATCTCGGTGCGACACCCCGCGAAACGCGCACTTGGTCCGACGCGGGCCACCGCGGTACACGAACGGCCTCGTTTGGGCTTCTTTGGGAGGTCGCTCGGACTCAGGGTGAGAGACGGGGAAGGGCCCCGCTCCACTGTGTGCGCTGTACGAAGCTCGGGTCGCGCTGACTCGCGATCGCGTCCATCGCCAGGTTGGCAAGCGCATCCGCGCGCTCGTTCCCCACGTCCCCGCTGTGCCCGGCGACCCACTGCCAGCGCACTTCATGGTTGTCGAGGGCGGCATCCAACGCTTGGAGCAGCTCGACGTTCTTGAGTGCCCCGTCCTTGCGGGTCCAGCCTCGGGCCTTCCAGCCAGCCATCCACTTGGAGCAGCAGTCGATCACATATCGGCTGTCGGTGCAGACCAGCACCCGGCTTTGGGCGCGCCGCACACTGGAGAGTGCCTCGAGGGCGGCCATCAGCTCCATCCGGTTGTTGGTCGCCTCGGCGGTGCCCCCGGCCTGCTCCAGGGCGGTTCGGGTTTGTGGATGAATGAGCACGAAGCCCCAGCCGCCGATCCCGGGATTCCCTCGGCACCCGCCATCGGTGTACGCGACCACATCCGGCTCGAACATCCGCGCGAGCATAGCCGAAGGGACGCGCTGCAGGCTCACGGTCTTGGAGGCACCACAAACTTCGAGCCGATCACATCCACCCCGCACTCGAACGTCGTGCACCAGTCGATGAACCGGTTGACCATCTCCTTGCCCTTGAACAACGCACCGTGTTGGGGCGCGATGATGTCGATGTCGAGCGGACGAACCATGTCGGCCCATGCCTTCATGACTGCACTGCCCGCCATGTAGCGGCGGTGGAAGCCCTCCATGTATTGAATGTGCGCATCGAAATCGGGGACTTCGCGATAGGGCATCCCCAACGACGCGCCTAGGTCCCCCGTGTAGAGGATCTTGGACGTGGGATCGAAGACCTGAAGGTTGCCGCAGGAGTGGAGGAAGTGAGCGGGAAGCAGGGCGATCGGGGCGCCACCCACATCAACCCAGCGGCCCTCGTCCGGTACGGAATGCAGGCGTTCGCCCATGAGGTGGTCGAGGCCGAAGTGTGGGATGAAGCGGGTCCAAAGGGCCGAGGCGTAGGCGATTGCGTCGGTCGTGGTGAGCCAGCCGTTGATCGCGGCCACGATGTCTGGGTCTTGGTGAGACAGGACGATCGAGGTGAGCTTGCCTCGGCCCAGTTGGCTGAAGGTCTCCCCGAGAACCTTCGAGTAGACCTTGTGACCTCCGGGATCGAGGATCATCGCCTCCGACCCGTGCATGATCATGTGCTGGTTGGCCTGCACTGCCAGGTCTCCCTCAGCGCCGAACTCGGGGAACAGCAGGTTCTTGTGGTCAGGGGATTCAAAGAGGATGGCGGTCTTGTTGGGGTCCATGAGGTGGTCCTATGCGGCTTGGGAACAGAGGATGTCTTCGAGTGCGGCCAACGCCGGGTCGAGGGCATCGGTCGAGATCTCGCCGCCCTTCGAGACGGCCGTGACGAGGTAGCGGTTGCCTTCAACGGCGAAGATGCGATGCAGAATCCGCTGGTTCGCGGCGTCACGAAGGAGCACGGCAAGCGGGGCTGCGCTTCCGGAACTCGCGACGCGGTCCGCGAGCGAGAAGACGAGGGACGACACTCCGGCCAACACGTCGGCATCGCGGGCACCGGTGCTTGCGGCGAGCGGTAGCCCCATCTCGTCGCTGAGCAAGACTGCGGAAAACCCTCCGCGGCGGGCAAGCGTGTCGAGGAGCTTGGGAAGTTGGTGACGACCACGATTGCTTGGGCTGACAAGGGTGAGCCCACGAGCGCGCCTCTCCTTCTCCATCAGCGGACCGAGGACGTCGAGCATCATCTTCTGGATGCCCTGCTTTTCCTGGTCCTGCTTGAGCAACGGGGCGAGGGGTTGCTGCAGCTCGTTCCGCAGCGCATCGAGCCGCTCGACGCTGTCGTCACCGCTCACCACGCGTTGCCCGAGTTCACGCATCTGGGCTTGCAGGTTGGCACTTGCGGCCTCCTGCGCCCCGACCATGGGGCCGATGAGTGTGCGGACTTGGCTCGCGACTTCCTCTGCGGTGCTCGAGGCGCTGCGCTCGTGGGCCAAGCTGGACTCGAGTGTCGCAACCTCGGACCGAGCCAGCGTGACCTCTGCGGCGACCGAAAAGGCGTGCTGTTGCGCCTGCGCGAGGTCGGACTCTAGTCCTCGCCGAGCCCCTCGTCCTGCTCGTGCTCCGATGAGGTAGCCCCCGCCGGCAGTCGCTGTAGCGCCCACGAGGGCCAATAAAATGCTCGTCATCATTGTGCGACTTCCTCTCCGTGTTGGTCCTGGTCTCGGTCTCGACTGGGGCAGGACGGCATCCCCTGAATTTTGACCACCACCCGGCGGTCGCGGTTTTCGTCCCCACTCAGGTTCGGACGGTACTCGCCGAATGCCTGGACCGTGATGCGCTGTGGATCGATCCCCTGCGCCACCAGCTTGGCTTTGGCTCGGCGGGCACGCTGGTGGCTCAACTGGAGATTTCGATGACTCGGTCCGGCAGCGCTGGCGTAGCCTTCAACCACGATCTTGCGCGTCTCGAAGGCGTTCGCTGCCTTGACGATCTTCCGGAGTGCTTCCGCATCGGCGACGCCCGTGGCGCCTTGGGCGAAGCGAAGCTCCACGACCGGTGCACACGGCTCCGCTTCTCGCTCCGGTTCGGGCCGGTCCAAGATGACGACAGGGTCATCGGACGGCTCCTTGGGAGGCGGCGCCTGCTCTTGGGGAGCAGACGTCACCGTCGCCGGTCCGGGTTGGTCTCGGGTTGAAACGACTTCCGCGGAGGGCTGGGCCTGGGCGACTGCCCCTGCACCCACCCAGCTCGCCAGCCCCACAGCGAGTAGGCTTGCGCCAAGCCATGCCGGTGTTTGCTCGCCCGGGACTCGTATGGAGCTTGTCGTCGTCACCTTGTCCTCACTTCTTCTTGGGGAGCTTGATCACGTTCTCGATCAAAGCGCGTTTCATGCCGGTGAATGAGGAGAGTCGTTCGAGTCGGTCCTCGGCGTATGCGAGGTTGATGATGGCCAAGTCGAGGTCGCACGCTTTGATGAGGCTACGCGTCGCGTCGGCCACCTTGGTCTTGTCCTCGAGGTTGTCCGCGATGGACGTGAGGGCCTGGCTTCGGATCAGACTCATCGTTCCATCGACCCAGATGGGCTCGAGTCCGATGCGTACGTGAGCTTCGCCGATCCGCCAGCGCGACTTGAAGTAGGCCTCGCCATACTCTCCCCCGACGAGCTCCTTCATCCACTTGAGATGAGTCTTCTTGAGTTCGTCGACGCGTCCTTCGATGAACTTCGCAATGCTCGGAGTGCTCTGAATCATCTCGTAGAACACGTCGGTGATCTGAGGACCGTGCGCATCGACCCACGGGGCGATCGTTGCGAGCGTCTTCGCGTCTTCTTCGCTGAACTCGACGAAGGTCTTGAGTTGTTCGAAGATTTCGTTCGCTTCCATCGTTCAGCCCCTTCTAGAGAACCCGGCGGATGTCCTCGACCGAGCGCCTCATGTCGAGGAACAGGAGTCCGAGTTTGGCCTCGCGTGTTGCCATACAGAGCAACAGCGTTCCGGAACCCGCGTCCATCATGCACGCGTATCCCTCCTTGCCTCGGATAAGGACTTCCTGGAGGTCGCCCCGCTCGAGTTCTGTTGACGCGCGCGTACCCAGACCGAGCAGCGTCGCGGTCATACCTGCGACCCGCGCCTCTTCGACGTGTTGGGGGAGGGCGCTCGCGATCATCAGGCCGTCTTCGCTGATGAGCGCGCTTGCTTCCACATCGGGACTTCCGGATTGGAGGCCGCGAAGGACTTTGTTGAGACTATCGACTCTTGACACAGTTGTTCTTCCTCGTGGTGGTAGTGGGGTGTGGGTGCTCGAGAGAGACTATTCTTCGACGAGTTCGCGAAGCCGGGCGACGTTGCCGCGGACCATCGAGTCCCCAGGTTGCAGGAGGTCCGCGTTCTCGTAGGCGAGCAACGCTGCGATGTAGTCCTTAGAAAGGAGCGCGTCTGCGGCCTCGTCGACGAGGCGGTCAAACCGTGCAGCGTCGGATTCGCGGTTCGACGGACTTTGCAGACTCTTCGCGTCGTCCGGGACTTCATCGAAGATGTTCGAGAAGTCGACATCGTCTTCGTGTTCGGCAGCGATGGGGGTCTCTCGAGTGCCGACCGCCGACATCTCGCGCGTGCCCTCGTCCATGCATTTCGCAAGATCGAGCAGAAGCTGCTCCCAGGGAACGTCGGGGAGGTTTGGCTCCTCGGGCTGGTCGAGGGCACCGCTGCACGTCACGCGGCCGCCCTCTGCAAAGACCAGCGCTCGAAGGGCCACAACACCTTCGGCCCGGCCACACACCGCGGCCCAGAGTCTCCCGCGAGCGATGTAGACCGACCCGTGGACGCGGGGTCCGGAAACGTCGATGCGGACCGAGTGCCGGCCCATGCACGCCAGCTGGATGTAGTCGCCCGCAGCGAAGGGAGCGGCCGGTGCACGTTCGACCTCGAGTTGCTCTGAGGCGATGTACTTGAGGGCCCGCGCCGGCAGGGGCTTGTCGAGAACGACAACACCGGGATAGTCGCCCAGCTGTGCCTCGAAGCGGCTGACGTGAGCGGAGACGAACACGACGGGTGGCTGTTTGGCACCGGCGAGGCGGGGCATCAGCTCGAGTCCAGACCCGTCCGGAAGGTCGAGGTCGGACACGACCAAGTCCGGGCGGCAGGAGTCGATCTCGTGCAGTGCTTCTTGGAGGGTCGCGACGCCGACGACCGAGGTGTCGGGGAGTTCTGAGAGTGCACGCACCATGGACTTGCGAAGCAAGTCGTGGTCTTCGAGAAGCAAGACCCTCCGGGCGGTGGAGGGGTGTCGGAGGGTGAGAACGTTCATCGTTCGAACGTGGTTGCGCGCGGGATCTCGATGGAGACCCGGGTTCCTCGATGTGGCGCCGAGTCGATGCGGAGCTGACCGCTCGCGGCTCGCACGGCCTCGTTGCAGAGGCTGAGCCCGATGCCGGCTCGACGGCGTTGCGTGGAGTAGAAGAGTTCCGTGCAGCGGGCGACGACGTCCGGTTTCATGCCTTCGCCCCAGTCTTCGACAGACAGGCACAACGTGTTGGCCACGACCGCGAGGGCGACGTGGATGCGTCCGCCCCGCTCACTGGCTTGGAGTGCATTGTTTGCGAGGTTGAACAACAACGCGTGCAGGAGGGCCGGGTCCAGGAAGACGGATTCGAGGGGGCCGATGGACCAGTCGATCTCGATATCGTCCTTCTGAGCTCGGAACTCCAGGGCGTGTTGCGCCTCGTCCAACGTGCGCTGGAGGCTGCATGCACGTCGCGAGCGAGGCTCACGTTCGAAGGCCCCGAAACCGTCCAGCGTGTGTGCGACATGCTCAGCTTCCCGTGCAAGAGCCGCTGCCTGGCCGCGGTGGTCTTGATCTTCGACGTCTTCCGCAAGAACCCCGAGCCCCATCGTGAGGGCGGCCAAGGAGTTCTTCAGGTCGTGAACGACGGAGGGCACGGCCGCGCCCATCGATGCGAGGTGCAGGAGCCTGTCCCGCTCGGGCGTCACGGTCGCGCTCCGGGTGATGCCCCGAAACACGATCGCGAAGGCGGGGTCGTGAGTGCCGCTGTTCGGAAGCTCGGTGATCGAATATCCGAATCGGGTCGGGGCGCCGTGGGGGCCGCGTACGGACACGGACCGGTCGGGACGGCGATCGTCGGCCCAGAGTTCTCCGACCGGGGCCAGGAACTCGGCAATGTTCTCTCCAGTCACCGTCCCAGACGTGCAGCCCAGGGCCTCTTCGGCGGCTCGGTTCGAGAACGTGACGACCCCACTCTCGGAGACGAGCAACAGCGCAACCGGGAGCCGTCCGAGCACATCAACCGACTGAAACGACTGAACACACCCAGCACTTTGGCTCTCGGGGGGGCGGAGAGCCTCTCCGTTCGACGGGGTCGTGCTCGTGTTGCCTGCCTGCGTCACTGCAATTTCAAGATGACGAAGTGCGGGACGTTTGAAGGTGCAAAGAATGCGAGTCCTCCGTCAATGATCTGTCGGTCGGCGAGGCTTGGAACAAACCGGACGGCCGTCTGTGAATCAGAATGACGGTTGCGCGGTGGATTCGTAGACGCAGGGTGTGGCATGACCCTTAAGTACAGGTGTGGCTGTCTGGCTCGTCGGCGGTGGCAGGTCCGGCTGTCCCAATTCGGTCCCCCTTCGCGGCGAGCTGAGACCCCGTCCTTCTTCGGGCCAATGCGGCCCTACTGCTTTCGGCGCGCCCGGTCCTTCCGTTCGGTCTTCACTCTTCCATCCGAGGACGAGTCTTCGTTCCTTTCCGGTTTGACGCCGCGCGTCTCGATAGTGGGTCCGTCGAGGACCGCGCCGAAGCGGGCGCGAGAAGCCACCCGAGCCGGAGAGCTACGCGATGCTCACGCCACTCCGGCTTCGGGGCTTGTGTGGCAGACGCTGACCCCGAGGGACCGGGTTCGCCCGAGGACTGCCCTACTCGAGCGGGCTGAGCCCTGCGGCCTTGCGCCGCTCCGCCCAGGTCTCCGCGGTTGCCGTCATCAGGTGTGTGCCGACCTCATCGAGACCCACAGCATCGACGGCCAACCCGAAGGCCGCGGCAGCCCGGGGGTACTTGTGTTGCTCGGCTGCCTTCATCCACCCCGGCCCCAGCAGGTCCGTGACTTCGCCGGGGGCGAGGGTGACGTTCCATTGCGCCAGCGTCTTGCCTCCGTACGACCCGGCCACCCAAACCGCCATGCCTTCGCCCACTAGGGGCGTCGCGGCAGGGCCGACTGCGTGATAGCCCAGCACGTGTGTGCCCTCGTGGGCGACGAGCGACTCGAGCGCGGCGGCGTCGAGGGCGAGGACGTGCAGCGTGTTCGAGGACGCAATGGCGTGTCCGTCGCCGCCGTTACCGGTGAGCTCTTGCTTGCTCCTGCGGTCGGGATACAGGTAGACGGAGAGGTCGACCGGGCTGGCGATCTGCAACTTGGCCACGACCTGAGCCAGCCCACGCATTGCCGCATCGATCCGCTCGGCATCGGCCTCGCTCTTCGCAACCATCGACGGGAATGCGAAGCGCACCGTGGCCGGCGATCCGCCCCCGAAACCAGGGAGCGGCTTCGCAAGACTGCGGTACTCGATCCTGCGGGCCGGCTTCCCCAGCTGCGGCACGAGTTTGCCGTCCTGGGCTTGCCAGCTTCCCGTCACGAGCGGGCCAAATCGATCGGCGAGCACGATGGCATGCCCGGTCGGAATGCCTGCATTGATCTCGGCGATACCCGCCGGTCCTGTGCCCGCGTAGTAGACGAACTGGGGATGGCTCTCGGAGGCGGGGATCAGCGCCACGAGACGCAGGTCGGCTCCCTCGAAGTCCTGCTCGCCAATGCGAATGCGGTCGTCGGCCACCTCGAGCCCTGGCAGGGCGCCGTCTCCAAGCCGTTGGATGAGCCTGTTGCGGTGGGGGGCGCCATAGACGACCGGGTTTGCCGGCCATGCATCCCCAACCTCGGTGTCGTCCTTCACCGCCGCACCTGGGAAGACCAGGCCGCGGACCAGGTCGACTTGGGTGGCGATGCGGAGGTCATCGGTCTCGTTGCCGGCTGTGCCACGAATGAACGTGGGCGGGCCTGCAGCGAAGGCATCGTTGATCGTGTCGGTCGGGGCGGCCTTGGTGTCTGCCGCCGGGGCCGGGGCGTCCTCGGTGGGCTTCGCTGGTTCGGAGCGGTCGCAAGCCAGCAGGACGACAAAGGGGAGGATGCAGCGTTTCACGAGGTTGTCGGCGAGCGTGGGAACTCGAGCGCGAGTCTTGGAACGATGATGTCGGTCGCCTGCTCCTGAGGTGGGGCGGGCGATCAGGGGATCGTTGACGCGGTTCTGAAGCGTAGCGCGCCCGCATCGATTTCATCGCCGAGGTGCGTCACGGTGGGCTCCGCCCCGCTGAGGATCCCGATCGCCTTGGTACGGACGTTGCGGCTTCCCGCGGACCAAACGACGCGATCGGGCTCGCCGGCCTTGCAGCGAACCAGGCTGATCACGCCGGGCCCGTCGGGGATACGCTCGAGGTTCTCCATCGAAAGCGTCGCCTCTTCGGTCCACACTCCGCCCGTGGTGGGGTCGTGGTTGCGGAACACCTCGGGGTGCGGAACCGCGGCACCGATCAGGCCACGGACCACATCGAGCGACCCTGCGTATCCCACCGCGCGGCCGTCATCATCGGTCACCACTAGGTGGTGGCGGCCCCGTTCGGACATCACGTTGGCTGCCTCCTCGATCGTCGTGGTGACGTGGATGGTGTCGGCGGGCGAGGTCATCCGCGACGCAACGCTCGCGTTCTCGGGCAGCTCGATCATGTCGGAGAGCGAGATGAATCCGACCGGGTGGCCGTGCTCATCGAGGACCGGAGCGGCGCGGATCCGCAGTCTCCCGAAGTAGCCGCGTAGGTCCTCGGCGAGCTCGTCCGGCCTCGCACTGCAGAGCTCGTGATTCATGATCTCGCCGATGAACTTCGCCATGCACCGATCTTGGGGTGCCGAGCGGCCCCGCGATCCGCAGATGTTGCGCTCGACGGGTTGCGGAGCGTGCCGGGGCCACGACCCAGCAACGAGCGAGAGCACATCTCACAACCTCGCCACGCCACCTGAGCGTTCTTTGGGGCCGATGGCGTTGTGGCGAAAATCTGCAATACCCCGGTACAGCGGCGGCTCCGCTCCTAACCTGTCGACCCAGATCCTTCGCGAGCCGGTGCGTCGAGGCGATGGGATGTGCTCTAGTCTTCGGCCACATGTCGCCGGTTTCGAGCATCGGGTCGGAAGCGTTGCGGTTGGCCCCAGGGGCTGAGAAGTGTCGCGTCATCGACGTCGAGCACCACGGGGCAGTGGTCGATGACGTAGACGCGTTCGGCCGTGACGAACAGGTCGAGTGCGGTGAGGCTGCTGACGTCGAGGGGCTCTTGCCACCGCGCTCGTCCGTCGCTGCGAGAGACGACCGCCAACTTGTCAGCCTTGATGAAGGCGGCAAAGGGGCCGCCAATGGAGATCGACTCGCCGGATCCGGTCCCGAATCGTTCAAGCCTGTCGAAGAGCTTGGTACGCCAGAGCTCTTCGCCGTCGCGGAGCCCGACGGCGAACGGGTGTGGGGTGCCCGGAGATGCCTCGTAGATGCCGTAGACCTCCCCTCCGAGGCATCGCTGGTCGTATTCGGCGGTGGCGATCCCCTGTTGGGCACAGCGCATGTTGCCACGAGTGAGGCTCGATAGCCGCGGCGCGTTGGTGTCGGGGATCCTTCTCGGGCCGAACCGCAACCGGGGAGTGTCGTCTGGAATCGGGCCCAACGTGCGCGGATGAATTGGGGTTGGGGCACCTGCGATGGTCCCGTCTTGCGGGTTCACCCGGTGCAGCTTCGCATCGACCGTCACCACGAAGAGGTCCTCGCCGTCTGCACCCAGGCCAACTTGGCCGACGCGGTCGCTGAGCGTGGTGGACCACCGTTGGTGACCGCTGCGGATATCGAGGCCCCGCAGTTCGCGTTTCGTCGCGTACAGGAGCAGCTGACCTGCGCGTGTCAGCTCGCCCGATGGAAGATCGTCGGCCAGCCAAATGGGCTCGAATGTCCGCCCCGAAATTGCGACGAGAGCTGCGAGGCCGCCGCCGGAAAGCTGGAGAACAATGTCCTCGACTGTATCCTCGTCGATGAGACTGGGAGAGATGGCGCCCGTCGGGGCCGCTCCGTACCGATTGATGAAGGACAGGTGAGCACGGCGACACCTGCTCGTGATCTCGGTCGCAACCGCTTTCGCATCGAACACCGCGACCGGTCCGAGGCGATCGTTTTCGGAGGGTGACGGTGGGTCCACCAGCCTGAGTTCGGCCCCGTCGTCTGGGAGGATGCCAAGCTCAGGCTTCGGCTCCGCGTCGGGTTGTGGAGCTGGCTTCGGCTCGGACTCGGGTCTTGACTTCGGGGCGGGTGCGGGTGCGGGTGCGGGCGCGATTCGGGACGCGGAGCTCGGAGGCGCTGGTGATGCCTTCGGCTTGGAGCCCGTTGCCACCGCTGCCTCGTTGCTGGCGTTTGGAGACTTGGTGCCGCTTGCCGTCTCGTCGCCGGTCGTACCCAGCAGGAACATCGCCGCGGCCGGGACACCCACGAACAAGAGCACGGCCCCACCGACGAGCCAGGGCCACACCGTTCGCGGCTTGGTCGGGGCGACGCGGTGACCGTGGCCGAACGAAGGCCCTGAGACGGATCCTGGACCCGATATGGGCTGCCCGTGACCAGGCCCCGGCGCGCTAGGATGCACGCTTGGAGTGGGGAATCCCGTTCCGGTCGCTGACCCGCCGTGGGTGCCCGGTTGGCTCGCGCCCCACTGAGAACCACCACCAGGGAAGCTCCCTCCCGTGGGCGCCGCAGGGCCGACGGTGTGTTGCCACTGTGACGCTCCTGCGGCGCCGGCCACCACTTGCATGCCCCCAGTCGGTGCTGCAGGTGCCACGGGTCCCAACGTGCCGTCCCATTGCGAGCCTCCCGGAAAGCTCCCGGCCGGAGCCGCGTCGGTCGGGCTACCGATGGCCGGTCCCCGGGAAGCTTCGGGGCTCGCGGGCATCGTCGGGCGGAAGCTCAACGTGTCCGTGCCTCCGAGCGACTGCAACATCCGCAACGCGGCCTCAGCCGACCCTGGGCGATCGGCAGGTGACTTCGCGAGGAGCAAGTGCATGATCTCCACCAAGTCTTGAGGCACCGCACCGGCGACCTCGGGCGGCAGCGGCGGGACGGGGGCGGTGCACTGGGCCTGCAGCAGCTCCCGTGTCGAGTTGGACCGGAACGGGGGCGCGCCGGCCAGCATTTCGTACAAGACGAGCCCGGCCGCGTACAGGTCTGCCCTCGCATCGATGGCCCCGCCGTCGATCTGCTCGGGCGGCATGTACTGCAAGGTGCCAACGTCGGCGGTGGCATTCGTCTCCCCATGGACGACCTTCGCAATGCCGAAGTCCATCACCTTGACGATGCCCTCCTCCGTGAGCATCACGTTGGCCGGCTTCAGATCACGGTGGACCACTGGCGGCTGTTGCCCATGGGCGGCCGCGAGTCCCGAGAGAATCTGGCGAGTGATGAGGACCGCGTCGGTCCAGGCAAATCGTCGCAGGCGCCTCAGCGCCTGGCCGAGCGTTTCACCGCGAAGCAGTTCCAAGACCATGACCAGCTGGCCTTGGTCCTCGAGGCACGCCAGGAGCCGGACGACGTTCGGATGGTCGACCTTGGCCAGGATGCCCATTTCTCCCACGAACAGGGCGCGGCCTCGTGGAGAGGCGGCGATGTTCCCGTGCATGACTTTGAGTGCAACCGCCCGACGGGAGAGTCGTTCTTGGGCTTCGTAGACCGCACCCATGCCGCCTCGACCCAGCTCGCGTAGGACTATGTACTCACCGATCTGCTTCATCCAATCTTCCTCAGGCTGCGAGACTAACCCGTCGACCGGCGTCTGCGCGTGTGCCGAGTGACGTCCACTACGCGCAATCGGTAGGCACGTTGGTACCTTCTTGGTGAGCGGTCGTCAGCGAGAGCGAGAAGGAGTACGAGACGGTCCGCTTCTTCTTTGACGATGCAGTGGCTCGAAGGCCTCCGTGGCGCGCTCTCGAGAGTTGGGCCGCAGCGGTGGACAAACGTTGGCGTGAGACTCAGCGCGCAGCGTTTTCGGACCCGTCCCCGGCGCCGCGCGTCATACTTCAAGGGTGGTCGAGGTCGAGTTCAGACAGCCGCCCGGTGATGTGGTCGCGTGGCTCCTCGAGGGCGATCCCGCGGTGGTTTGGCAGGTCCAACGAGACCTGCTCGGGCGGGCGCACGGCACGTGGACCAGGACTCGTGGTCGCGTCGCCCGCGAGGGCTGGGGAGCACGCCTGCTTTCGCACCGCGCCGATGATGGCCGTTGGGGCGGCGGCCTGTACTCGCCGAAGTGGACGTCGACCTTCTACACCCTGCGTCTGCTGACCCATCTCGGACTCTCGCCCAGCAACCGCAGCGGGAAGTCGAGTCGTCGGCTGCTGCTGGATGAGGGGGTGACCGATGGCGGCGGCGTGAGGTTGTGGACCTCGGGGCGCACCGACACGTGTGTCACGGCGATGTTGCTCTCGATGGCTTGCCACTTCGGCGATGCCCAGGACGCGCGGATCGATCGCATGGCGAGCTGGCTGCTGGGCGAGCAGATGCCCGATGGGGGCTGGAACTGCGCGAGTGCTGGCGTTCGTCATGCGTCGTTTCACACTACAATCAGCACGCTCGAAGGACTTGCGGCACTGGCCTCGGTGCGCGGCGATGATCAGACGCTCGACCGCGCCACCGAGCGGGGTCGGGACTACTTTCTACGGCATCGGCTCTACCGTTCCGAACGGACGGGAAACATCGTGCGCCCGAGTTTCTCAAAACTCTCGTTTCCGCCGCGTTGGTACTTCGACGTGCTGCGCGGGTTGGAACACTTCGCTGCCGTGGGGGCGCCCTGGGATGAACGGCTTGGCGATGCGGTGGAGGTGCTGTTGGACGCGCGTACCAAGGATGGCCGCTGGCGGGCGCAGAACTGGCATTCGGGCAAGGCATTCTTCCGCCTCGAAGGTCCGCGCGAGCCGAGCCGAATGAACACGCTCCGGGCGCTCCGGGTCCTTCGCTGGGTGAACGCAACGCGGAGCTGATGGGTCGCTCCGTTGCAGGTCGCTCTTGGTCCGGCCGTTCTCGGCAACCGGAGGCGGCCTGTGTCCTTCGCGTCTGAGAGTGGGTGCTATCGTAGTTCCGACGTGGGCAAAGGCTGGATGGCACTCGGATGCCTGGGGCTCTTCGTGGCAGGCTGCGGTCCGGAGTCTCGCCCCGTCGACAGTGGGGCTGAGGGCGGGCACGGTTTCCCCGCCGAGGACGAGGGGGCACCATGTGAGTCGGAGGTGGGCTGCGCGATTGGGTTGTCATGCAGTGAAGGCGCGTGTGTAGCGTGTGGCACCGGGACCCCCGCGCCGGGGAAACTGTGCTTCGGGACGCCGACGCTCGTCTCCGATCGTTCGGCGCGTCTCGTTGTCGCGCACCTTCCCACCGGCGTGGCGATACTCGCCGACAGACGTGAGGTGCACGTTCGCATGCTCTTTCGCGACGGCGCCGGCTCCCTGCGTGAACAGTGGTTTCCCGCGGCGAGGGAGCGGTCCGAGGGCGAGTTGCTCGATCTCGACGGGGATGGATTCGACGAGTTCATGTCTTGCGACCGACATTGGATTGGCCACTGCGAGATCGTTTCGTTCGGACCCGATGCCTTGGTCCCCTTCGCGACGGTGGACGCATGGCGATCCGAGATCGACGGCGTCGGGCCTCACGGGGATTCTGTGGGCCGGGTCTTCAGCGTGGCCTCCGACGATGGCGGATGGAGCAGCTGGCTGCTGAACCCCGGTGGGGTGGTCGAAGGCAACCCGTTGCCCGTGAGACCGAGTGATCCTCTCCTGGCCGGGGACTTCGACGACGACGGCGTGCCTGACCTCGCTGCCCCGGTCGACGACCGCCTCGTGATGCTCGCGCTGGACGAGGCCGGGGACGACTACGCGGTGATGGCCAGCATTCCCATCCCCCTCGACAGCACGCTCGTCGCGGTGACCAATCTGGACGACGAACCGCGTGACGAACTGCTGTTCACGACGCCCGCCGATCAGCTCGTGGTCGCACGCTTGGACACAAGCGGCGTGATTGTGCTGTCTGAGCCGATTCCACTCGCGCGGCAGACAGGCGCGCTGGGGATCGGAGATGTCGACGGCGATGGTCGGGTCGACATCGTCGACCGAGACACGACGACCGCCCCACCCGAAGGGGAGCAGCCCGAGTTCGATCGGATCCGGGTGCTTGCCCAGACTTCCCCAGGGACGTTCGAGCGACGCCACCTGCCATCTCCGGGACCCATTCGATCGCTCGCGGTCTTCGACGTCGATGCGGACGGGTACCAGGACCTCGTCGTCAGCACCGAGAGCGGGATTCACCAGATGCTCGCGGATCCTTGAGCGACATGGCTTCACGGGAGGACGCAGCCGAGCTCGTAGAGCACGACGCCCCCGCCGATGCCCAGCGCCCACAGGCGCTCGCCGTCGGTTGCGGTTGCGACGGCTGTTGAAGACGGGAGGAGGACGTGGCCGACGAGGTCTCCTTGCGGGCTGATCGCGGAGAGCATCGTTTGCACGAAGCCGCCGTTGACCGCACCGCCGATCGCGACCGACCCGCCGGGCCGGGGATTGATCCGATCGAGGTGGTCGTAGACGCCCCACACGATGATGTCGACGATCGGAGGGAGGGCGATGAGTGGCTCGAGGACCTCGCCAGCCGCACCGATGTGCATGCGGCCCGTCGAGTATCCCCACCCGCCAACGAAGACATAGAAGCCGTCACCTTGGTCAGCGACGACTCGGGCTTCTTGAAACGTTGGGCTATCGCCTGGCTCGGGGGAGAGCGGTAGGAGTGTCGCGGTGGCTGAGTCGATTGGCGCGCCATCGTGACCGATCGGTTGGGTGACAATCTCGAGTTCCTCATCGACACGCAGCATCACGACCAAGGCAGAGCTCGGCCCCGCAGCGACGGAAACTGTGGTGCCGGGTCCGTAGTCCCCGGCGTCGAAGAGGTCGACAGCGGGGCCATGGCCTTCGAGGTCCGCCTGAGTGACCCGCACACACGTGGAGCCGCCGTCGCAGCCGTTGTGCGGGTCCAGCCAGGTGACCAGGGCGGCCGACTCCGAGACCCACGCGGCGGCGGGCGAGCGCACACATTCGGCGTCGTCCGGTGGCAGACTCGACTCGGACAGTGGCTCCCCCTGCGTGTCGAGAAACGCCCAGCCGGGTATGTCGTCCCGGCAGTGGCTCACCAGCACCGTGCTCGCGCCGGGCCACCACGTGCCCCCTGCCCAAGGGTGAGCATTCGACTGCACCGGTTGGAGCACGGTGCCGTCGAATCCGACCTGCAGCTCGTATCCGGGTGGATCTTGCTCGTCGGGGTCCTGTGCGCCCACGATGCCCGCCCACAGCCCGTCGGGACCCACGGCGAGGCCCGGCGCGTCGAGGCTCTGCGGGTGTAGATTCTCTGGAAACTCCGCGTGGAGTGAATGGCGCGCGAGAACACCGAACGCACCCCCCGCAGCGGCGCACGCTTCGTCTGAGAGCGCGGGATCAGGCGCCCCTGTGCTCGAGGAATCCTCCGCTGCCCCGTGCTCATCGCTCTGTGTCGTCGACGAAGCGGTCCACTGTCTCGTCGGCGTCTCGCCGCACCCGATGAAGACCCCCAACGCCGCGGTGCCGAGCGTTCGCCATCGTTGCGGCCCATCCATGGTGGCCGTCATCGTATCGTTCTTCGCGAAAGCTCAAGAGGCCCGAGTTTCATCTCGGCGGGCTGCTTGGCTCGCATCGTGTGCCGAGGTCCCGCAACCCGCCGGATTTTTGGCTCGTGTGCCGTCAGCGTGCATGGTGGGGGTAGGTCGCTATCCCACATGGAACTCGAAGCCCCACCCATCATCCCGTCTCTCCGGCCGTTCAGGAACCACGGGATCGTGGATGAACACGCCATCACGCTTCGGCTTCGGCCGCTGCGCTGGCGGGACCGCGTGCTTCCCGACGTGCTCCGTTGGGCCGGGGCGACAGCCAGCGTTGCCGCCGTGGCTGGAGTTTGCGTCTTCTTTGCGTCGCCGTCCGAGGCCGCACGCATCGATACATACAGTGGCGGCTCGGAGCGGATCATGGCGCCGATGACCATCGCTCCCACTGTGCTCGACCAGGCCCGCCTCGCGCCCGATCCCAAGCCGACCCGCGCCGCCGGTCCGCTCGAAGGCGAGGAAGAGGACGTCATCATCATCCTCGAAGACGAGCCGGAGGAGGAGGACGACGAAGTCCTCATCTTCGACAACTCGCTCGATGCACCCTCGGCGACGGCGATGGCCGAACTCCACATCGAACGCAATGAGCACGCGCTCGCCGTCCAGTACGCCCTCGAAGCCGCGGAAGCCGAGCCGAGGAATGCTGCGCACCAGATGTTGCTCGGCCAAGCGTATCGGCTCAGCGGGGAGCGAAGAGCGTCGCGAAAGGCGTTCCGCCGAGCTCGACGCTTGCGTCGCTGAGCCGTGACCGGTCGGAGTCCGAATCTCGAACGCCGGCCGGGCCGGGTCTTGCCCACACAAAGACAAAGCCCCGGTCCACTTGCGTGGCCGGGGCTCATCCATCAAAGCAGCGACCACCTACTGGATGATCGGCCGCCCTTCCATGTGCTTCGGGGGCTTGAGCCCAAACATGCTCATGGTCGTCGGTGCCAGATCCTCGATCCCCGGGTCATCCACGCCAACCTCGCGGTTGGAGAAGATCACACCCGGAACCAGATCTGGATCGATGCAGTGGTCGCCGCCCCAGGCCTTGTCGTTGTCCTGGAAGATGGTCTCCTCGATGCCGCCGGTGGCCGCAGCCCAGCTGGCGCGATACCCCCGGCAGTAGCCGATGAGCAAATCTGGACCGGCGCCCAGGTACGGGCCCTTGTAGAGGTTGGATGAGATGCCGACCCTTTGGATGGCCATCTCGCCTCGCTCTTCGTCCATGTATCCCTCGAGCTTCTCCTTGAGCTCTTTCTTGAGAGCGTCGAGTTCCTTGCCCCTGGTGACGATGCCGCGGGCCTCGCGTCCCTTGCGGTTGATGTAGATGCCGCCCATGCCGACCGTGTAGGCGCGGGTCTTGGACCAGTCGACGTGCTCGAAGTAGTCGCCGCTGACTTTGCGGTCGTCTTTGAGCACCAGGTAACCCTCTTCGCGCAGCCACGCGTTGAGGTTGACGCCGCGAACGAAGGACTCGAAGCCGTGATCGGAGAGCACGAAGAACAGGTCGTCTTCGTTGATCTTCTCCATGGCTCGGCCCACCAGGCCGTCCATCTTCACGTACATGTCCTCGATGACGTTCTTGTACGTCTCGACATCGCGACCCTTGTTGCCGGGATGGTCGGGAATGAAGGTCCGGTAGAACATGTGCTGGATGCGATCTGACGCATCGAACACACAAGCCACCACGCCCTTGGGCGTCTTCTCGAGCGCGTTGAAGAACATGGTCTCGCGCTCCTCGTGGTTGAGGTACGCCTGATCCAAGAACGCGTCTTCGTCGAGTACGCGCTCGTTCATCGCCCAGGTGTCCTCGGCCAGGCCCAGCGTCGAGTAGCTGCCCATGAGCTTGGACAGGTAGATCGCGTAGGAGGCTGGGTGCGAGATGGGCAGGGCAGGGGACGCCGGATCGATGTTGATCGGCGTCATGTACAGCTCGAGGTGTGGGTCCGTGCCCGTGATGAGCAGTCGCGCGATGCCCTTGGCCGAGCCCATCATGCCGCTGGAGAAGGCCATCGAGACCCACTCGCTGTATTTGCCCGGCGTGAGCACGTGGCTCTCCGAGCCGGCCTCGAACAGGTAGGTGCCGTCCTCTTGCTTGTCGAGCGTAAACGGAAGCTTGAGGTGCTCGCCCTTGTCGCTGCGAGGATCGGGGGGCCCCCAAACCTCTCCCATGACGCCGCTCTCGGTCTTCACCAGCGGCAGGCGCAGGCCTTCGCTCTGGCTCGACTCTTCATAGGCGGTCGAATAGAAGCTGAAGCTGCCTTGGGTTCCGCGCAGGTCCGGCGTGCACATCGCCGAGAGCACGTGGCCGTTGAACTTCTCGGGCGGGAACGTGATCGGGATCCGCAAGATGGTGCTGTGGATGTCGTGCTCTCCGAGCAGCTTCCAAAACGGCACGCTCTTGCGGCGCATCTCCACTACGGGCTTGCCCAGCGGAATCTCCATGCCGAGGACCTTGAGCGTGCGCAGCGGCGGGCGAACCTTGGAGCTGGACAGCTCGGGTGTGTAGTTCTTGGGGTTGCGGCTGATGAACCCGAAGATGTTGTGCTTGGCCGGGTTGCCGCCCGTGGCGAAGCAGGACCACGCAACCGGGGACAGGCACGGGAACGTGGTGCGCAGCCGGTTGTAGCTGCCCTGGGCCTTGAGCTTGGCCAGGTTGGGGAGCTTGCCCTCTTCGAGGTAGCGCTCCGCCAGCTTGGGGTCGAAGCCGTCGAGGCCCAGGAAGACCACGCGCTTGACCTTCGCGTCCTTGTAGGCGCGCGAGCCCGAAAGCGTCCGGCGGATCATCCGGATCGGCCACAGGAAGAGTGAAACGAAGCCTGAGAAAAGCGCCGCAATGAGCGCCAGGAAGGTGCCGCCAAAGACGAAACCAGCGCCGGGGCCAATGTAGAGGATCATCGAATCTTGCCTTCGAGGAAGGGAACCTCGAACACCTTGTCATGGTTGATCGGGCCATGCCCGAAGTAGCCGCCCTCGCCGAACAGCTCGCCGTGGTCGGCCATCACCGTGATGTACGTGTTGTCCGGGACCAGGTCGAACAGCTCCTCGAACACATCGTCGAGGTAGTTGACCGTGTCGATCTGACGCGCGTGCAGCTCTTTCATCTTCTTCTCGTCGAAGAACTTTTCGTCCGAGGTGACGACCTTGCCGTCTTTGATGTTGCCGTCGAGCTTCTTGAAGACGCCGTGCACGCCGCTGATGCGGGGCCAGTCGTTCTTCTCCTCGGTGGGGCGCGCGTAGGGGTAGTGCGTCTCACCCACGTTCATCATGAAGAAGTTGGGCTTCTCTTCTGAGAACCGCATGGTCTCGAACATCGACCGCATGTCGTTGTGCTTGTCCATGAGCTTGTAGGTGTCGAAGCCGCGGTTGATGCCTGTCTTCGAGTTGAGCACGGGCATCGAGACGCGAGCATGCGTGTGATAGCCGAGCTTCTTGAGCCACACAGGAAAGCAGAGGCTGGGGATCAGCTCGCGGAACGACGCGTCCTGCGTACCGAGGCGTTCGCCGTACTTGAAGAAGTCTTCTTTGTAGTACTCGCTCGCGTACACATTCGAGGGCGAGCTGTGCGGCATCAGGCCGGTCATCAAGTTGTAGTGCGAGGGCGCGGTCCAGCTTGCGTAGCTGTAGCGGCGCTCGAGCTCACCGAGCTTCTCCAACGTCTTGGTGTTGCCCGCCACGAAGCTGTCGAAGCGACAGCTGTCGAGCGTGATCATCAAGTAGTTGTTGAGCTTCTTGCGCTCGGGGAGGACCGCGGCCGTGACGCCTTCGGGGGCCGGCTTGGGTGCTTTCTTGGGGGCGGCCGGCTTGGGTGCCTTCGCGGGTGCGGCCTTCTTGGCTGCTTTCTTGGGAGCGACCCGAGGCGGAACCTTCTTGGCGGCCTTCTTCGCAGGAGCTTTCTTGGGGGCAGCCTTTTTGGGCGCAGCCTTTTTGGGCGCAGCCTTTTTGGGGGCAGCCTTTTTGGGGGCAGCCTTTTTGGGCGCAGCCTTTTTGGGGGCAGCCTTTTTGGGCGCAGCCTTTTTGGGGGCAGCCTTTTTGGGCGCAGCTTTTTTGGGCGCAGCCTTTTTGGGGGCAGCCTTTTTGGGCGCAGCTTTTTTTGCGGCGGGCTTCTTGGCAGGAGCCTTCCTTGCAGCCGGTTTCTTCTTTGCGGCGGGCTTCTTTGCAGCCGGCTTCTTCTTCGCGGCTTTCTTCGCAGCGGGCTTCTTCTTGGCAGCCGTCTTCTTGGCGACCTTCTTCTTCGCCGACGCCTTCTTCTTGGCGCTCGTCTTCGAGGTGGGTCGCTTCGCCGTCTTCTTACGCTTGGTAGTGCTCATGGTCGCAGGCCAATCCCGTCGGGGATGCGAGCCTACGGGCGCCCGCAGGCGTGGTCAAATGGCTCTCACGGGTCGCCCGGGGACAATGCAGGGCTGTTTGAAGCGAAGCTTCGCGGCGGTGTAGGCTCCGCGCGTGGAGGCTCCGTCCATCCCGTCCGCGTTTCGTGCTGTCCCTCGGACCGGCGTCATCTATGTCACGACCGAAGCGGTCAAGCGTGGCTACGACGGCTCCGATCCCAGCTGGTGCAACCTCGGGCAGGGCCAGCCTGAAACCGGCGATCTCGAGGGCGCCCCCCCGCGCATCAACACGGTGGAGATCGCCGAGTTCGATCGGGACTACGCCCCCGTCTCTGGCCTGACCGAACTCCGAGAGTCGGTGGCCGCGATGTACAACCGTCTCTACCGTCGCGGGATGCCGTCGCAGTACACCGCAGAGAACGTCTCGATCAGCTCAGGCGGGCGCGCCGCACTCACGCGCGCGGCCGCAAGCATCGGCACCGTACACCTGGGCCACTTCTTGCCCGACTACACGGCGTACGAGGAACTCCTCGAGATCTTCCGCGCGTTCACCTCGATCCCGATTCTGCTCGAGCCCGAGCGTGGCTACGCCTTCAGCCCCAACGACCTCCGCAAGGAAGTCCAAGGCCGCGGCCTCTCCGCGCTGTTGATGTCCAACCCGTGCAACCCCACGGGCAAGCTCGTCAGCGGCGAAGACCTCCGAGGCTTCGTGGAGGTTGCACGAGAACTCGACTGCACGCTGCTGCTCGACGAGTTTTACTCGCACTACATCTGGGCCCAGACCCCCGGCGAGCTTCCGATCGAGAGCGCCGCGCGCTACGTCGAAGACGTCGACCGCGACCCCGTGGTGCTGTTCGACGGACTCACCAAGAACTGGCGCTACCCCGGCTGGCGCGTGGCCTGGACGGTCGGCCCCAAGTCCGTCATCGACGTGACGGGCAGCGCGGGCTCGTTCCTCGATGGCGGCGGGAGTCGACCGTTGCAACGAGCTGCCCTCGCGGCACTCGAGCCCAGTGTCGTTGACGCGGAGACCCGTGCCATCAGCGCGACCTTCCGCCACAAGCGCAACAAGTTCGTCGCTCGCCTCCAAGACCTCGGCGTCGAGTTCGACCACATGCCCGAGGGCACCTTCTACGCCTGGGGCAACCTCTCCAAGCTCCCCCCTCCGCTCAACGACGGCATGGGCCTGTTCCGCGCCGCGCTGGAGGAGAAGGTGATCACTGTCCCCGGAGAGTTCTTCGACGTGAACCCCGGCAAGCGCAGGCACAACACGTCGCGTTTTCGGCACTACACTCGGTTCTCGTTCGGGCCCGAGTGGGACACGCTGAGCACGGCATGTGATCGCATCGAAGCGCTGATTGCGAAGCACCGCTGAGCGAGGAGGGCGAGCTCATGCTCCGCCCTCCTCGACGAAACGCACCGAGATCCACCAGTTCGCAGCACCACTTCGTCCGTCGCGAACGACGTAGTACAGGTGCGCGACATCGCCGGGAACTCGAGCCTCATCATCGTTGTCCGGCTCGAGCGTCCAGTCGTTGTAGCTCTGCCCGTCGACGCTCTCGGGAGACAACAGCGACCCCCAGGTGATGAACCACTGGCCGGTGTATTGCTCAGTCGCGGTCTCGAACGCAGCACCATTGTTGACCGGGTACCGATACTCCTGCAGCTCCTCCTCGGGGGAGGTCGTCTCGATGCGCAGTCGCTGGCCGAGTGGGACTTCGAACTCGCCGCCAAGTGGGACGTCCACCGGATCGCCGAGCGGTTGGTCGTCGTCCCCGAGCACCGATACTCGGAAGCTTGTGATGCGGGGGTGCACGTCGACGGGGTCGATCTGGTCGTCCAGGGGGGCTTCGACATCACCGATGCCGAGCTCCGATAGCCACCGAAGCAACCGTGGCTCGGGGCCGATGGTGACCACCTGCACGCCGTAGATGCAGTCATCGGGCACGTTGGCCCGACCCTCGAGCAGTTCTCGAGCGCATTGATCCGAGGGGGTGCCGCCTGGCGTTCCTCCGACGGCGGTGAGCTCGAGACTCGCGCCGGCGAGTGTGCCCTCGGAGACGGGAACCTCGAAGCCTAGGCTTGGGTCCTCGGCAAGCAGACATGGACCGCCGAACTGTGGGGCTTCTCCAGCGGCAAGCACGCTTTGCAGTCCGGGGAAATCGCAGGTCGGTCGTGTGTCGAGCGAGAGCGGAAACTGCTGGGAGAGGCAGGCGAACACGCCACCGCCGGGCGGGAGCTCGCACGCGATCCAGCGAAGATCGAGCGCTGTCAGCTCGACGGGGCCGTCGGGGCCGACCGCGAAGGCCGTCAGCTCGACGGTCTCCCCGGGCAGAGCCTCCGCGCCGATGAGTCCGTCGGCCAGAGCGTCGGGGGCGTGCGGTCCGACAACACGTGCGGGCGCCGAGAGCAGTCGATGCTCTCGAATCTTCTCGACCGGAGGAAGCGGATCGCCGCACCCTGAACCCAGGGCCGCGAGACAGAGACAGGAAAGGAGGGGAAGTCGGAGGAAACGAGACATCGCTACCACGTGAGCTTCAAGCCGATCGAAGGGATGATCGGGAGAGAGTTGACCGTCGTCTGTCGCTGGTAGTTCCACGACTCTTCGAGGAACTCGGGGTTCTTTGCGTTGTAGACGTTCTGCACATCGAGGTAGGCGTCCAGGGCGACGCGCTGGAACGTCCAGGTCTTGTCGACCCGAAAATCGAGCTGATGAAAGGCCCGGAAACGAGCCGAGTTGTAGTCGGCCTGGAGACCGAACTGCAGACCCTCACGAAGCTGGGCCACTCCGTCGTGAATCGGGGTGTAGGGGTTGCCGGACGCGACGCGGAAGCGGAGCCCAATCTGCCAGTTTCTCGGTAGACGATACGCCGTCAACAATGTGAACACGTGCGTCTGGTCGTAGCCGAACAGCTCGAAGGGCGCATCGGAGCGCTGCTGGACCTCGCTGCGGCTGAGTGTGTAGGCCGCCCAACCGTAGAGCTTGCCGGTCATCTCCTTTCGCAGCATGAACTCACCGCCGTAGACGCGCCCGACACCGGTGTCGTCGAAGAGCAGTGGTTGAGGTTGACCATCGGGGCCCTCGACGATCTCGTCCGTGGATGCCGCGAGGGACCAGAGGTGTTTGTAGAAACCGGTCGCGCTTGCGTTCCATCCGGAGCCGAACTCCTGCGCGACGCCGAGGCTGACGTGCATCGCCTTGTCGGGATCGAGATCTGGGTTGCCGTAGTCGCGGGCGTTGGTCACGTCATAGTTGAGTTGCGAGTAGATTCCGGCCGCGGCCGTGATGGTGGTGGTATCGGTGGCCTTGACCTCGGTGCTCAGGCGCGGGTCGAGCATCAGCGAGTTGCGGTCGCCGACCAGGTAGGTCAGCCGGAGTCCGGGCGACACGGCGAATCGTTCGGTGATGCCCCAGCGGTATGTGGAGTAGACCGAGGGGCGGGCGATGAAGACGCGGTAGTTGGAGCCGATCGGCGTCAGCGAATCCCCTCCCGCGGATCCGCTACCTCCGCGGGGACCCGCGGCGTTGCCGCTGGGCGGCGGTGATTTGATGTCGACCGTGAACCAGTCGGTGATGACCTCGGTTCCCAGGCGCCAGGACGATCGTTTTCCGATGTCTCGGGTGACTTCGGCCCGGCCGCTGAAGCGGTCAGTCTCCAGCCCGAACCGGGCATCGTTTCCGATATCGAGCGAGAAGTGGTCGCGCCGGTAGGACGGCGAGACGAAGAACGACCATCTGCGCCACCGTTTTTCATACGCGAGGTCAGCTCGGTGAAACCATGTGACCGCGCCAATGGTGCCCCGGGACCCGGCGTCGTCGTCGTTCTCGTTGGTCTCGATCAGCGTGAGTCGATCGTCGGAACCAAGCACGCGGGCAGTGAAGTTCCCGCCTGCGAGCGGGTAGTCGAAGGACCCGGAGTAGTCGTAGTAGCGCGGCGCCACCGAGAACGAGAGGTTTCCGTCGCTGGGCAAGACGGCGGGGAGGATCGCGTCGATGTAGCTGCGGCGGACCGAGAGTGTGAAGGAGCCCTTGCCGATGGGCCCCTCGAGTACCCCTGCAGCGTCAAACACGTCCGCTTTGACGTAGCCGTGAACGCCGTCTCGACGACCCTTGCGCGCCTCGACGTTGACCACGCCCCCGATCGCATTGCCGTAGCGGGAGTCGAAGTTACCCGGGACCAACTCCATGCTCTCGATCAGGCTGGAGTTGAAGACGCTGGTGAGCCCGCCGAAGTGAAAGAGACTGGGGACCTCGTGGCCTGCCAGATACACGCGAGAATCGGCGGGGGCGGCACCGCGCAGCACGAGCTGGCCCAGCCCGAACGGAGCACGAGCGACCCCCGGGAAGTTCTGGACCGCCTTGAGGGCGTCGCCGTTGGTTCCTGGAAGCTTGGCAAGTTCTTCGGGCTCTAGCTTGTGGCGACGAACCTCCTGAAAGGCGTCGGCTTCCGTCTCGACCTCGGTGCGGTACGGGTTCGTGTTCAGCCGAACCTGGGAGTACTCGAGTTCGAGCACCTCATCGTCTCCCAGCTCGACGACGTACTCGAGGCGTTCGAACCCCTGGGTCATGATCACGACCCGCAGCCGTCCTTCTCGGACGTCGCGCAGCTCGAACGTGCCGTCGGCTTCGCTGCGGGTGCCGGCGGTCCAGGCGGGTTCGGCGGAGGGTGGCTTGCGCTTGCGGTAGGGGACCTTGCCGAGCTTCGTATCGCCCGCTGGATAGACCGTGATCACCGCGCCCTCGATCGGCTGCCGTTCCCCGGCTTGGAGGACCTTGCCTCGGACCCGTACTGGGCCCGCCGGGAGCGGCTCGGGAGCGAGGTCTTCTTCGCCTGATGCGTGGGCGGGCTCCGGTGCGGCTTCGGGCTCCGGTGGGCCGGGCCGCGGTGGCGAGACCTCGATCGTCATCGACAGCACCAGTTCAACGGGGTCGCCCTCGTAGGTTGCGGGCCGATACTTCAGCGACGCAATGGCCTCGAGCGCGGCGGCATCGACCTCCGGCGCGACGGACTGCGTGACCTCTGCCTCCTTCGTTCGCCCATCAACACCGACCACGAAACGCACGATGACGTTGCCCGATGGGGGCTCGGGTCGTTCTACGAGAGCCTGGGGGTATTCGAACGACACCTCCTCCTCGAGGGCCGGCATGGTCAACCCCGGCGGCGGCGCGGAAGAGTCCTCGCCCGTCTGCGGTCCAGCGATGGTGTCGGCCGGTGGGGGCGCTGTGGCCTCGGCCGCATCGGCATCCTCCGGGGGCTCGGCCGCACCTGCTACAGCCGGAGCGGCAAAGACGGCCAACAAGGTCGCCGTACGGACAGGGCGAAAGACGGCGTCACTAGTGCGACAATCGGAACACGTATTCATAGCGGATCTCGAAGTCGACGGCTTTGTTGGCGTCGCTCAGTGCGGGTTTGAACTTGGCTTTGCGCAGGGCAGCCGCGGCGAGTTCGTCGCAGCCGTGGCCGATGCCGCGGGTGACCTTCACCTTGCGGACGGTGCCGTCTCGGCGGATTTGAACCTTCAGGAACACCGTCCCCTCGACGCCCTTCTTGGTCGCTGGGCACTGCCGTTTGGGGACCGACCGGGGAACGGGAAGCTTCTGCACGAAGACCTGGGAGGCAGGCGCCCAAGCACGGTCGCCGCTTGCTTTGGGCGTCGAGGTGGCGGGCGGTGCCTCGGTGTTTCGGGGCGTTCCGCTCCCTCGGTGCCGTGGGTCCCCGTCCAGGGTGGATCCGCCACCAGACCCGGAGTGGACCGTCACTCCGGATGCCGTCCCCTGGTTCAGTTGACTCATGTCGAATCGCTTCGGCCCGGCGGGAGGCTCCGGACTCGCAGGCGTGTCCGAGGGGGGTCGCCTCTCCGAGCGTTTCGCGGGTTTGGGGCGAGGCTTGTCGGCTCGAGGTTTGGGACTTTCTACGGCCGGAGGCTCAGGCTCAGGCTCAGGCTCAGGCTCAGGCTCAGGCTCAGGCTCAGGCTCAGGCTCAGGCTCAGGCTCAGGCTCAGGCTCAGGCTCAGGCTCAGGCTCAGGCTCAGGCTCAGGCGCTTCCGGGACGTCGTAGAGCTCGATCTCCAAAGGAGCCGCCTCGCGTATCGCGGCGGGCTCGAATCGGGGAACCCAAGCGAGCACGGCGAGGTGCCCGGCGATGGCGGCGGCGATACCGATCCACGAGTTCGACTTGCTCTCTCGGATGAACCGGTGAAGCAGCGTGGCCGCGAAGGGGGCGAGGCCGAGTGCGACCCACAGCGAAGCGGGCCACTGATCCAGTGATGTCATGCTGCGGGCTACCCTTGACGCTCTTGGGGTTGTTCGGTGGCGATGGCGTACTTGCGAACGCCTGCTTTCCGCAGCAGGTCGAGCAGATGGACCAACGTTCGTACACGAGCCTCCTCGTCACAGGACAGCACCCCGTGCAGCTCGGGCGTCTTCGCTTTCTTGGCCGCGATCGCGGCCAGCACATCTGCGTCGGAGGTCGTCACCACGCCATCCACGCTGGACCCACCATCAGCAAGGCATGTCAGCAGCACCTGGCCTTCGCTGTTGGGCATGTTTTGGCCCGTCACCGCATCGGGTCGGTTGACCTCGAGCGACTCCACCTCGTTGATCGCGGTGGTGGTCACCATGAAGATGACCAACAACACCAACATGATGTCCACCATCGGGGTGATGTTGATCGCCGTCAGGCCCTCGCTTTGTTCGCCCGAGGCCGACATCAGACTTCGACTCCTTCATGCCGGCCCGAAAACTCCAGCCCGACCGAGGCGGTCTCTTGTGCCTGGCTGAGAAGGCCTCCGACGCGCTTGAGATAGGCGTTGTAGGCGATGGTCGCCGGGATCGCGACCAGCAGGCCGACCCCGGTTGCCACCAGAGCCTCGGAGATGCCCGTCATGATCGAGGATGTATCGGCGGCCGAGGTCACGCCCTGGTCACCCAGCAGGTTGAACACCCGGAGAATCTCGAGCACGGTCCCCAGCAGCCCGATGAACGGTGCGTTTGCACCGACCGTGCCTAGGAAACCGAGGTTGCGTTCCAATCGGACTTTCTCGGCCGTTCTCGCCGACTCCACAATGAGCTCCAGGTTGTCCGCTCGCTCGCTTCGGGCACGAAGGACTCGCTCCAGGAGCCGGGCCCCCGGCGCGTCGACTTGGGTCGCGATGTGGCGAATCTCGGCCCAGCGCTGGGAGCTTCGCTCTGTCACCAGCTTTGCCAGTTGCGCCTCTCGGCGTCGCAAGCCGCGGTAGATGATCCCGCGCTCCACGATCACCGCCGTTGCCCCGAGACTGATCGCGACGAGCAGCCAGAGCACCCACTCGGAGCCATTGAGCGCGAGCTTTAAGAATTGGTCGTTGAGGTTCATGCGTGTCCCTTGGCTCGCGCACGAGTCCCTCTACACGCGGTTGGTCTGGCGCGAAGGGGCTCGGGGGCGGACCTGTACGAGTCAGAACACCGGTCGCGAGTGAAAGTGTCACCGCTCTGTCGCGGAACTCTTCGCGTTCGCTTCGGTCGTCACGCCGCAACGTTCTGTGACTCTGCTCGACATGTGCGGCCAGGACCGAAGCGGCGGTCCCAACACGTGGCCAACCCGACGGGCTTCCATACAGACCCATCTCTCTTCGCCTGAAGACGCGACGAGATTTCAGCGGGGCGGGACTTTGTCGAGTCGGACGCTCACCTGATGCGAGACCGCCTCGACCCGCAGCTCGGCGTGTTCGGGGTCAGTCCCGGAGGCGACCACCTGCGCGGCATCCATGACAACGTCGGGGGGGAGGGGCTGGGACGACGCAACGAACACGAAGCGTTCGAAGCTGGGCGCATCGTCCAATTCGTATGCGTAGTCGAGACGGACCACACCGGTCCCGAGTTCGGTGGAATCCGTGGCATTCGCCGGCCAATGCAACGTGACCGCACCGGCGCCGTCGAGCGAGACAATGACTCCGTACCGCTCGCCCGCCGCGGAATAGGCGAGCTGCAAGACATCTCCCTCGGCGACACCCTCGTCCGACTGGAGGGCGTCGTCGCTCCCCTGACGGAAGACGATGAGACGTTGCGAGCCCTTGTGCCGCCGCCCATCCGAGGGCGGCGCTGGGGTCTGCGTCATCGACACCCGTTGTGGGGACTCGTCCTGGGCCGACCGCGATGCGTCGCGGAGGCCCCAGGCCAGCACGAGCGCCGCGGCGATGGCCACGAGGGCCGAGACCCAAACAACCCCACGCGTTCGGTGCGAGGATGGCGAGACAACCTCCGTCCGGGGTTCGTGCGTGGCCGACCAGCGTTGGGCCGCGACAACTGCGATCTCCGACACCTTCGCGTCCGGTTCCTCCGCATTGGCAGCTTCCGCGGCCGCGCGCAACTCGGCCGCGACCTCGGCCACCGGGTACCGGGCGAGCAGGGCTTCATTGCTGCGCTCGATCTCGGAGATGCGCGGGTCGTCGTCGGCGTTCAGGCGGGCCCGGATGGCCGCCGCCTCTTCCGGCTCGAGTTCGCCGAGCAGGAGCAGCTCGACCATGACGTCGGGGATCTGGGCCGCCTCGGTGTCAGACATCGGTCCGCATCCCTTCCAGTGTGGTTCTGAGCACCCGCAGGCGATGCCGCACCCCGGAGACGGACATGCCGACCATCCGAGCGGTCTGCTCGAGCGTGAGTCCGTCGTGCAGATGCAGCATCACGATGGTCGCCGAGGATTCTGGGTGCTCCTCGAGCGCGACACGGAGCATCTCGCGCGCCTCCACGCGGTCGCCGTCGCGGGACCGGCTCGGCAGCGTCGCGATGAGATCTCCGGCGGAGAACCGAGGTTTACGCTGTTGTGACCGCAAACGATTGAGGCACACGTTGGTCGCCGTGCGATGCAGCAACCCTCCGAGCCCTTTGTCTTCGACCGTCTCTCGACGGCGGAGAATCTGAACGAATACGTCTTGCATGGCCTCCCGCGAATGTTGCTCGTCGCCGAGCATTCGTTGGCAGCGCCGCAGGACGAAGGGCCCGTAGCGGCGGTAGAGATGTTCGACGTCGATGGCCAAAATGGCTTCCTCGGCGCAACAGGTGACCCCGGACCTGGCCGTCGGCCCGTAGGTGCACGCTAGTCAACACCGACGGAAGGCGAAACCGTCAAAGTGGACCCAAGAAAAAAATCGCCCCGGCGATGAACAGCACACCTCCCGCGCGGTGTTCTTGGGTCCACCATGCGCACGCCCGCTTCCGTGAAGCCCGCACACCGCACCATGTTTGCCTCTTTGTGGTCTTTCCTCCCCGCTCTGTTGGTCGTGGGGCTTTTCTCGAGCCCGGCATGGGGCGCAAACGCCGCTCTCGACGAACCGGCGGCAGTCGAGCGCATTGCCGTGCTCGCCTCCGCGAACGATGGGGGCGACGGCCGTGGGGCGCTGCGTTACGCGGAGTCCGATGCGTACGCTGTCGGCAAAGTCCTTCGCCAGGCGGGGGGCCTCACCAGCAGCAACGAGCTGCACGTCTTCCGAGCCACGCCACAACGCCTTGTGTCGGCACTCGAGCGCGCGGCGGCTCGGGCCCGAGCCGCTCGCAAGCGAAGCCGGCGCGTCGAGTTCATTTTCTACTACTCTGGACATTCGGACGAGACCGGTCTCTTGCTGGGGGACGACAAGGTTGGCTACGTCGAGTTGCGCAAGCTGCTCGATGCCGTGCCGGCGGACGTGCACATTGCGATCCTCGACTCGTGCGCCTCGGGAGCGTTCACGCGGATCAAGGGCGGACGTCGTCGCGCTCCATTCCTGGTCAACTCCGCGGCCGAAGTCGAGGGGCACGCCTTCCTCACGTCGAGTTCGGCGGAGGAGACTGCGCAAGAATCCGACCGGATCGGCGGCTCGTTCTTCACCCACTTCCTCGTCAGCGGCATGCGGGGCGCAGCCGACCGCAACGGTGACCGTCAGGTAACCCTCGCAGAGGCGTACGAGTTCGCCTATGAAGAGACCCTCGAGCACACCCAGGCGACATCGGCCGGGGTCCAACACGCTGCCTATGACATCCGACTCTCGGGGACGGGAGAGCTTGTCATGACCGACCTCCGCCAGGCGAGCGCCCGGCTCGAACTCGAGCCGTCGATCCGTGGACGCGTCTGGGTTCGCACCGATAGGGGGCGTCTCGCGGCCGAACTCGTCGTGCCGGGTGACGGGGACTCTGTGGTGCTCGCACTCGAGCCCGGCGAGTACACCGTCACCGTCGAGAACGAGGGGCTCTTCGCGCGCGCCCAGGTCAAGCTCACTCGAAAGGGGGAGGTCTCACTCGCAGCGGCCGCGTTCTCCACCGTCCCGAAAGAAGAGACGACCGCCCGCGGAACGCCTGCCGACGGCGACTACGTTCAGATCCCGTTCAATATTGGTGTCCTTCCGGCGCTCAGTATCGGTCGGCGCGGCCAGCCGACGATCGTCAACTTCGGCGCCGCGCTGTTGTGGGCCCAGTCGGCACGCGTGCATGGTCTTTCCATGGCGCTCGCGGCCGACGTGGCCGCCGAACATGTCATGGGAGCCCAATGGTCGGTAGGCGCAAACGTGTCGACCGGGCGGCTTGCGGGGGCCCAACTCACCGCGGGCGCCAACTGGGTTTCCGAGGATGCCCGGGGTGCGCAGCTCTCCACGGCCTTCAACGCTGCAGGACGTCTCCAAGGCGCGCAGCTCACCGCGGGCGTCAACTGGGCGGGCGAAGGACGGGGTGTGCAACTCGGCAACGTCAACGTCGCCCGCCACACCTTCTCCGGGGCTCAGCTCGCGCTGCTCAACGTGGGCCGAAACATCGAGGGGGCCCAGCTCGGACTCATCAATGTTGGCCGGGATGTCGACGTTCAAGTTGGGCTGATCAACATCGCCAAGAGAGCGGATGCCAGCATCGGCTTGCTCGCCTTCACTCGGGAGGGGGGCGTGCACCCCGAGGTCTACACGAGCGACACCGCCATGCTCAACGTCGCGCTGCGGCTTCCCGCCAAGTACACCTACTCCTTCCTCGCCGCTGGCTTTCATCCTGCAGGCAAGAGCGCTGGTTGGCAGTTCGGAGCAGGCTTCGGTGGGCACATCCCAGTCGGCGACTCCGCCGCGGTCGACATCGACTTCTCGGGATACACGACGCTCGCCGATCCGGGGTTCCAGGGGCATGTCGGCAGTCTCATGAAGGCGCGCCTGATGTTCGCGTGGTCGTTTGCGCCCCGAGTCACTGTGTGGGGAGGGCCGACCTTCAACGTCGGCCTCGACCAGGAAAACGACCGACCACGCTTGGGGTACGGATGGACCGCGTGGTCCCGAGACGACGACGACGGGGGACGCTCGGCGCTCTGGCCTGGGTTTGTCGGAGGCGCCCGTTTCTAGCTGTGCCCCTTCGTACACGGGCACCAAAGACGACGGCCCCACGCCGCCCGTGCGCCCACGAGCACGCGTCTTAGGCCCGACCGCTTTCTCATCGCGGCGGTGTCAGCCGCGCCCCATCATCTGGGCCACACGGTGCACCATCTCCACCGACGCGTCGATCTCCGCGCGCCGCAGCGCCACGCTCTCGACGTTGCACCCGATCGCAAACCCCTTCGCCTCCGCGAACGCGTGCAGCTCCTCAAACGCCGCTAGCGCCGTATCCACTGAGGTCTGCAGAATATCCCCGGCCGCACGAAGCTCGTTTTGCACCCACCGCGGCACGACCACACCGAGCCAGTCGAGAAACTCCAACGTCTTGAGTGAACCGCAGGGGCTCAGGGTGACCAACACGGCGGGCATGGGCTTGTGGTCGCGGACGCTGCGAAACCACAGGTCGCTGAGCAGGTCCTTGGTGGCGGTGACGTCGTAGACGGCCTGGCTCACGAAGAACGAGCAGCCGGCGTGCTGCTTGAAGGCGATGCGGGCGTCTTCTTCGCCGCGGGTGCGGTGTCGTTCGGCGATCGCCACTCCGCCGAGCAGCAGCTCGGGGCAGTTCGCGGCCCGCAGTCGGTACGCATCCGAGAGTCGAAGGCGAAGGGTCGCGGCGGCAGAGGGCGCGCCCACGAACACCGTGGACACGTGCTGGGCGACGGCGCGCTGCATCCACGCTAGCATCTCGTCTTCGCCCTGCTTGGCGACCGAGCGATACACGAGCTTAGCCGTCTCCAGCCCCGCGAGGTCACCGGTGGCGTACTCCAGCGGGTCGACGGTCTGCAGGTATGGAAACGGCCGGACGGCGTCGGTGCGGCTGCTCTCGTCTTGCAGGTCGTAGACGACCAGCGCATCGATGGGCAGCGCCTGGATCCGTGCGGTTTGCTGCTCCGCCAGTGCCTCTCGCCGCTGCGCATCGAACGAGAGCTTCGGGGGCGTGATGCCGTACGTGAGGCGCGGAACGTTCTCGGGCCAGGGCTGCGACATGCCGCTGTCTATCACGGGCGTCGCTCGAGGATGAGCAACACCGCGGCCATCAGCTCCAGCATTCCGTGGAAGCGTGCCATCCGAAAGTAGCCCCGGTCGGCCGCAAGCATGTCGATGCTCGCCCAGAGGATCAGACCCACGCTCAGCAGCGCGAGCACCCACAGCGCGACGCGGCCCAGGTCCCGCTCGAGGTCGTGAACGCTGGCCCGAAACGTCATCACGGTGCTTCGATGCCGCTCCTCATCGGGGATCATCTGCAGCCACATCGCGTAGTGCACCGACTGCATGAAGCAGAACAACAGCACGAACCGCATGCCCAACATCGGTGAGAGGCTCGGTGCGAGGCGCCACAGCTGACGGTCTGCACTGTCGCCGGTCGCGTGCCACTCGAACCTGGATGCGACCAGCTCGACACCCACGCTGCTGAGCAGCAGGCATGACGCGGCGAGCAGCAGCACGAGCGGGAGCCAGTGCCCGCGACCCCGCCGCACCCTCCAAGCCCACCATAGCCCCACCGCGGCGAAGTTGTGCAGATGGCCAAACACGATGTCCGTGCTCGGGGCCCACTGGTCGAGGCCAAGTCCGAGCGCGACCAGGGCACTGGCTGCGAGGAGTCGTCGCGTGCGCGGAGCGTGGGCCACCAGTGCGACCCCTGCCGCCCCCGCGAACCCCCAGACCAAGTCCGCACCGATCCCCAGCAACAGCAACGGAATCCCGCCGAGCACCCACAGCGCCCGTCGCTTGGCAAAACCCGTCCGAACGACCAGATACCGGAGGTCGGCAGCGATGTGCGGGACACCCCACACCAGCGGCCCCAACGCGAGCAACCACAGCGGAGCGACGAGCGTCCCAAGCAACGCCGAGACCACGACCGCGCTGAACACCACCGATACTCGGAGCTCGCGGTCTCGGGCGAGCCGCGCTGCGAAGGGCCCGAGCATGCGAAACCATCGGACGCGGAGCTTGTCAGCCCAGGGCACTAGGCTCCGACCGACGGCGCCCCCGGGAGGGCGGTCGGGCTGCGTCGGAGTCATGGCACGAGGCACCTGTGGGAGCCCCGGTGCTACTCGTCGTCTTCGTTCGAGGCCCGCAGCAGCAGGACCGGCACCGGCACGTTGCGGACGACCTGCTCGGAGACCGAGCCCAGCAGCAAGCGCTTGAGGCCTTTGCGTCGCCGCGAGGGCATGACGATGAGCTCGAAGTCATGCTCGGTGGCGTACTCGGCGATGGCATCGGCTGCACCGCCAATGCGCACCGCGGCCGCGACGTCATCGTGTCCGGACGCGTTGACGGAGTCACGGACCTTGGCGAGCGTTTCGGCCAGATCCTCTTGGGCGTCCCGGTTGCGTTGCTCGCTCATCGTGGCGATGGCCCCGCTGGGCTCCACGGCGTGCAGGGCCGTGACGTCGCCAGGCCGCTCGACCATGCTCAGTGCAGCTTCGAGTGCCTCAATGCAGGCGGCTGAGAAATCCCAAGGGACGAGAACCTTCTTCTTCGGCAGGGACCAGGACATGCGCGACACGACGGTAGCGGTGTCTCGCGGCAGAGTCACGAACAGATGGAGCCGCCCGCGAGGGTGCGGCAATCCATGCCGTCGGGGCAGGCTTGGCCCTGACTGCAGTCGAGGGCGCAAACCGTATCCATCACCCCACCCATATCGGTCGGCAGGCAGATAGGCACCGCGGTGCCGCCGGGGGTCGGATCGCACTGTGCCAGCGGCGACTTGCACGCGCCCGCGGTGCAAAACGGGTCGATCGGCTGCCCGCCCGTGTCGGTGGCGGTGAGGCAGGCGGTGAGCCCGATGCAGTCGACGATGCTGTCGCAGGACGAGTACATCCCGTCCTCGGGCTGCTCGCTTGGAAGCTCACCCGAACTCGACCCCCCGCCCGAGGAGCCCACGGTGTCCGTGTCGGTCGAGGGACCCGTCGAAGTGCCATCGCCTGTGGGACTCGTATCGGAGGAACCCTCCGCGTCCGAGTCGCCGGTCGAGCCGGAGGTCGTCGTTGCGGTGGTGGCCGTGGCGGTCGCGCTCGCGGAGGCCGAAGCCGATCCCATGGGAGCGAAGGTTGTCGCCGCGCTCGTCGCGGGCTCATCCCCCGATGCGCATCCGATCCAAAGACCGGCAAGCAGCCACCCCCATCGCTTCACCTCACCAGTATGGACCGCGGCCTGGAGAAACACCAAACCCGGGGCCGACTACCAGCCCGCGAAGGAGCAGACGGCGGAGCCGCGGCCGAGCGCGGTGACACAGGTCTCACCGTTGCACACCAGCCCGTTGGCGCAGGCGTTGGCATTGGCGCAGGACTCGCCTTCGAGCGGGAGGTCGATGCAGTACCCCGCCGGACAGAAGCCAGATTCGCACTGACGGTGGCCCGTGCAGGTTTCGCCGAAGGGTGCTCGCAGCGCACATTCGCCTTCGGGAGCATTGGATGTGTCGCACCACAACCGGCCGCCACACTCGCCCACGGGGCAGGGCTGTCCCTCGCCGTCGGGTAGCGCCGCGCAGCGCTCGATGCTCCAGTCACACCAACTGCCCTCAGCGCAGCTGCGGCTGCTGCATCGCTCGCCAACCTCGGCAGGGGGCAAGCACGTGCCCTCGGCGCAGTCGAACCCCTCCTCACATCCCGCTGCGCCGCAGGCCTCGCCCTCGGCCGCAGGCGCTTCACAGCGGTCCCGATCATAGTCGCAGCGGAGCCCTTCGATGCATCGGCCGTTGCGGCACGATTGGCCCTGCTCGCGATCGGCCTGGCACGTCGTGGTTCCTTTCCAGTCGCACCACGCACCCGAGACGCAGTCGATTTGGTCGCAGCGGTCTCCGACCTGGGCCGCGGCTTGGCAGGTCTCGGAGTTCCATTCGCAGTATGCGTCGCGAGTACAGTCGCCATTGAGACAGCGTTCGCCGAGCTTGGGCAACGCTCGGCAGTTGCGGGACTCGAAGTCGCACACCAGGTTTTCCGCGCAGTCGTCGAAATCCGTTCCGTTCTCGTCCCGACACAGGGCGCCTTCCGGAAGGCCCGCGAGCGCATCGCAAGGATCGACGCATGTCCCCTCGACGCAGGTCGAGCCCTGCATGCAGTTGCTGGTGACCGTGTCGTGGGCGTCGCAGTCCTCTCCGAGCTCGACGTTGCCGTGGAAGACCGCGCAGAATCCTTCGCACAGGTGACCCTCTTCGGTGGTGGCATCGAGACAGCCATGCGCCAGGACGCGAGCCTGAACCGAAGCGACACATTCGGCATCGAAGATCAGTCCTTTGGCACGCCCAAACTCGAGTCGCCCATCCCAGGTGGAGCGCCTCACGTCGCAGGCGTTCATGTCCTGCTCGCCTGCACACCGGCACGTCTCGCTTTGCTCGCACAGCGTCGTCAGGAGCCGGTCCACGTCCTTCTGGGCGGGGTCTTCGATCTGGCACCCGCCCGCCAATACCGACGCCAAGATGGCCGGCAAGATCGACCCCAACATCGACCGAGGCACGCCCATCATCGTCCACTGTCCATTTAAGCCAAGCATGTTGAGCAGCTTGCGGGATGGACGCCGCAGCGGCAAGTCGCGAGCGTGCCTTCCCGCCGCCAGGGCTGGCGTGGTACGGCAATGGCGGTGCATGCGGTCCTGTTGAGCCTGGCGGTTGCGGTCACCGCAACTCGCGCGCCGGAGCCCGCCAACGAGCCCGACGACCCCGCTGCCCGTCATCGAGTCTGCCACGAGAAGCGCCAGTTCTCGTGCTGCACCTCGCCCGACGGGCCGTGTGTGCGCACCCCGATGGCACGGCTGACGCTGCTCGGGGTGGGTGCCGCCGCCGGCAGCGTCTCCGCGATGATGCTGTTCGTCCTCGGAGACCGAAGCAACGTCGGGGACCCGGCCACGTTTCTCGTAGGCGGGGGCGCCGTCGCGGGTGTCGGTGCGTTGCTCGGGTCGTTGATCGGTCGGCTCGGCGGCGATGCGCCGGGAGACTCCGACCGGGTGCGGCCCAGCACGCTCGGCGTCGACTACACCGTTCCCCAGCCGGGCGCCCTCGACGAGACGAACCCGCACCAGATGCGAATGACGTTCGCGCCAAACTTCTTCTTCCGCGATGGGGGCGGGCGAATCCGGGTGTTCGGCCACGTGGGCGGCACGCTCTGGCAAGAGCGCCAGGTCGACCCGCGCCCGCAGTTCCAGCAGCCGATCGAGGGCCAGCTCGGCACCGCGCCGGTGACTCTTCGCGAACGTCGTCTGTCGATCGGGGTCGGTGCCGACCTGGCCGTGAATCTTCCGTACCCGGTCTTCGCTCGGTCTTCGTTCTTGGGGGCCGCCGAGCTTCGCTACAAACCCGAGTTTCAGATCCGCCGCGAGACCTTCGATCCCGGGCTTCCGAGCCAGCGCATCATCGAGCGAACCATGATGTTGCCGCTCACCGTCGGTGCGCGGTGGCGGCTCTCAGAGCGTCAACGGTTTACGGTGTACTTCGGTCCCAGGCTCGACACGATCTCATTCGCGGTCCCGGGCCAGGAGCGTCTCGAGCGAGGGGCGGTGCAGGTCGGTGCGCCGTACGGCGAAGCCTGGTACGACGTCGACTTCCCGATGACGCGCGGTGAGAGGCGGGACGGAGCGGTACGCCGGGCGAAGGTCAACAGTCAGCTCAGCATGGGGTACGTACACAGCCGATTCGATGGGCGCGGGCTCAACTTTGGGCCCGTCGTCGGATTCTTGGGGCCCGTTCATGTTCGTTGGGCCACGCGAGTGCGCCCCAAGGATTGGCCCGTCGCGCTTCAGTTTGGAGCCGGAGCAACCATCGGAAACGGGCTGTCCGCCGCGGCCAACGTAGGGGTCGTTCTGCCCGACCTCACGGCACGCCAGCGCTCCACGGAGCAGCAGCGATGAAGCGCGGGTTGTTGCTCGCCGGGCTGGGTGGCCTGTCCGTCCTGTGGTGCGGTGCGTGTGCGGTGCCCGAGTGCACGAACCCGGACTATACGGAGCCGGAGTGCAGGGTCATCGCCGAGAACGAGTTTGCGCGACTGCGGACCCCGTCCTCGATCGAGGTTCGTTTTCAAGACCCTGCGGTCTCCTCCGCGGCGACCTGGGATGCGCGGGGACTGCTCGAGCTCGACGGCGGAGTCGTGCACGCGCGCGTCGCCGGACCCGGGCGGTTTTCGATCAGCCTCGAGTCAGAGGAGGGCGCCCCCGACCGGGTCACGCTCGAGCTCGACAACGTCGACCCCTCCGCTGACGTTTGGGTCGATCGCGGCGGGGTCGAGACCCCGGTGCTCGCGCCCTCCGACCAGACCCTGCGTCGCAGCATCGAGCTTGCCATCACGCCCGGTGAGCCCGTCTTTGTTCGCGGCCGCCGGGGATGTCCGGAGCGTTACCGCGTCGCATTCGTCAGCGACATTCAGACCAACCCCGCGCAGTTTGAACGCATCCTCGAACAGCTCGAACAAGAGCGCGAAGAAGGGGAGATCGTGGGCGAGCCTCTCGTCGCGTTGGTCATCGCCGGGGACTTGACCGAGTCATCACGCGACGACGAGTTCGACCTCGTCGAAGGTCTGCTGAGCAACGCACCGGTGCCCGTCGTCGTGACTCCGGGCAACCACGACATCTATCGGCCGCTTCAGCCTCACTTCACCCGGCGCTTCGGTCCCGGCAACCATGTCGTAGAGGTCTGCGATCTTCGGCTCGTGATGCTCGACACCGGAAGCGGTGCGATTGCGCGTTCGGTCGAGGCGCGGCTGCCCGAGCTGTTCGAACGCGGCGATGCGCGTCACTTGATCGTCGCGATGCACCATCCTCCCTATGCGGGTCTGACCGGTGCTGGCTGGTCCCGCGAAGATCGTGCTCAGCGCCTGTTGGCCGAAGCTGCGATCGCCGACGTCGACCTGATTGTCGCGGGTCACGCACATGCGTTGCGTGACTTTCCTGCCATCGCCGTTGGGGACGACTCGTTGCGCCAAGTCATCGCGGGTACGGGCGGTGCGTACCAAGGACTGGGCGAACCGCGCTTCGGCTATCTGAGGGTCACAGTGGGCGGTGCGGAGCCGGGGACGTGTTTCGTCGAAACGCCGTCGCCAGGTTTTGCCGGACCCCAGGGTCAGGGACTGTCCGACCGTCTCGACTATTGCCCTTAGACCGACCGTCTTGACGGCCGGCTCCGGCAGGCTAGAACACGCCGGCCATGCAACCCAGAGGGCTCCTCTTTGGGCTCGCGCTGCTCGGAGCGTGCGGATCTCCGCCGCAGTTCGAGGCGTGGCCCCAACCGGCTGCGGACTTGTCGTCCGCACCCGACGTCGTGTCGTTGCACGCTGATCTTCCGCAGCAGGTCCTCACGTCCACGTACGGTGCGCAGCGCAATTCGTGTGAGGGATTCCGGGTGCAGATCGACGCTGCGGGGCGCCCTCGCCATCGCCGGATCCGCAAGCCGTGGACCCAGGCCGATCGGGACCGGTTCCGTCTTCTGGTGACGATGGTTGCCCGAGAGATGGGGGCCGAGTCTCGCTTGCTGCTGGCCTGGTCGATGCGCGAGTCGACGTACCAGCCCAGTGCGCTGCACGTGCTCAACCCCGACGTGCACGGGGCCACGCAGGCGTGGCGCAAGTACGCCTACGACGCCGACGAAGAAACCCGCCTCGAGGCTGCGCTCGCACAAACCGAGGCTACGGACGCGCGCTACTGGAAGCTCAAGGGCAAGCTCGCCCGACTGCGAAGGTTCAAGGGCAACCAGCATCTGTACGCCGAGGTGCAGTACGACCAAGTGGCGCCGGACGGCACGGTCACCCAGACGCGTGGCTCGGCGTGGGCGTTTGGCTATGGCCCGTTCGGTTTCAACCCGGCGTACTTCGTCCAGGTTTGGGATCCCAAAGCTCCGCCGTGGATCTTCTGCCACGACGACGGCATCCCCGCGATCGTGACCGCGATTTGGTCCGCCCGCGCACACCAGCGCGAATGCGAAGCGGCGGGCGTGGGCGGGTCCTACAATGTCCTCAACCGGCGGCTCGGTCGAGGTCACTGTGCCCCGGCCGACCCCGAGAGTGGCTTCATCGCCCGATTGGGTCGCATGGGGCTCGATGCGAACAAGCGAGCCCGGCTGGGCAAGAAGCATCCCGCGGATGACACGGATCGCGAGGAGCTGCTCAACGTCCTGCGCGCCCGAGCGCGGGAACAGGGGCTGCTGTCCCCGCTCGCTCAAGATCCTGCCTAACGACGCCACTACTGGCTCGGGGGCGTCGGGCCCTCTTCTGTGCAGTTCCCGCTGTGCACGCTGGTGCTGCCCGGCCAGCCGTCATGCTTACGACGCAGCTCGCGAGCGCGTTCCTCACCAAGGCTCTCGCCGACGAGTCGCTCGAACTCGTTTCCGCTCTCGGCCATCAGGCGCGACACACGTTCTTCCAGTGGCATCGCGGAACGGTCGGTCGGCGCCTGACGAAGGCCCGCACGCTCCTCGGCGATCCGGCGTTGGATATCGCCGACCAGTTCGCGGTCGAGTTGGTCGAAGATGAACGACTCGAGCGTCTTGCCCGATGCGTCCTCGGCGGTCGTCTCATCGCCTCCCAGTTCCAGGTACATCTCGCGCAGTGCGTCGTTGTACCCGTCGTACTGCTGGGTCGCCGCCGCGTGCAGCTTGTCGGCTTCCTCGGCATCGGTCACCCCGAGTCGTTCCGCAACCATGCCCGCGGAAGGGGGCTCGGGATTATCGACGAAACCGAGCGAGTCGATCTTGACCGTTGCGCATCGAGCCATCTCCATCAGCGTGTCTTGGTCCGGCTCGAGGAACGGGCAGTTGCCGCCTCGGCTCTGACTCGCGCACTTCTTGGCTCGAGCCTTGGCGGCCTCGGGACTCTTCGGATCGACTGCGCCGCCGAGTTCGACGACCTGCGCTTCCAGCTCCGCAATGCGAACGGCCTGGGCATCCTTTTCCTCGCGGATCCGATCGATGTCACGGGCCTGGCGGGCAATGTGGGCCATCGGGTCTCCGGCGATGTCACCCGTGTTCTTCTTCTCGGTCGCCTGTGCGTCGGGGAGTTGGCCATCTCGGCTGTCGTCGTCGGGGTCGAATCGCACCGGCGCTCGGGCGTCGGAAACACGGCCAGCTTGGCCGGCAGCAAGGTCGACGCTGCCGTTGTCGTTGGCGAGGACGACCCCGCCCTCGTAGACGGTGACGACGAGAGCGGAGGCGAGGACGGCACCGAGGGCACCTGCACGGGCATTGGTCTTCATGGCGTTGGACTCCAGGTCGACCTCGAAACAGGTTCCGGTCACGGTGACGGTGCCCGCGGGGGTCACGACATCGAAACGTTCACCATGGTCGACGCGATAGAACACGCGACCGGAGCGTTGATCGATTCGGGTGGTCCCATCGGAATCGACGGACCACTTCATTCTTGTGCCCGGCTGCGCCACCGCCGTCGCGCGGTCACCCAGGGCAACGGTCTGGACTGCTCGCGCCTCGAGGTGGTCTTCGATGCTCGTGCCGCCGCGAAGTGTCCACACGAGTCCCACGACGAGCAGGACCGCGGCCACAGCTCCCAGCCAGACCCAGCGTGGTCGAGGGGCGTGGGCGGGCGCTTCCGTTTGCGTTTCTGTCCCTGCGAAGTGCGATGCGAGCACGCCCGCAGCAAACTCCACCGACGGCTCGGGAACCGACCATGCGTCCTCGATGGCCTCGATGGCGGACTCGCTGGGTGGTGTCTTCTCAGTCATGATCGGCCTCCGTCAGGGCGCGGCGCATACGAGCGCGGGCGCGGTGCAGTCTCGATTTCGCAGCCGAAACGTCCAGCTCGAGGGCCTCGGCAACCTCGGTCTCGGTGAGGCCATGAACGTCCTTGAGGACGAACACGGCGCGTTGCTCGGGGGTGAGGGTCGCAGCCGCCTGGAGGATTCGCTGTCGTGCGTCAACCGCCTCGTGGGGATGGATGGCCGGCGCATCGACGTCGTGCAGCGGCTCCGTCTGGATGCGGCGGCGTCGCAGGTGACTCAGCGCGACGCGGGTCGCGATCGTGAGCAGCCAGGTCGAGACCTTGGCCGGACCTGCCGGGTCGAAGCGGGGCAGGGCGCGCAGGGCCTTGAGAAAGACCTCCTGTGCGAGGTCTTCGACGTGAATCTGGCCGTGGCCAGGGCCGACGATGCGGCCGATTGCCGCGAACACCAGCCGTTGGTGAAACGCCACGAACCGAGCACAGCCATCGCGGTCACCACGCCGGGCCCGAGCGAGGCTGAGCTCGTCGAACTCTCGGCGGTCCCCGGAGGAACGCAGGCGGGGCGCAGCCGTCACGCCTCATTACACCCCAGTTCGGGGCGGATCGATTCGGGCGGCCGAAAGAAATCCGGTGGGTGCCCGGTTCTGGGCGGGGGGACCTAGAGAACGAGTGCTCCCAGGTCGAGGTTGTCCCCCGGATCCACGTTCTGAACCTCTGATCGCGTTGTAGATCCGCCTTTGCGAACCTTGAAGATGGTCCGTCCCGGACCGATCCCGTCGAGCTCGAACCTTCCGTCGGCGTCGGTTGTGGTGCTTCCGGCTCCATCTTTGCGAGGAACCTGGGTACTGACGTCGACGAAGGCGCCCATGACGGGAACGCCATCTTCATCGACAACACGTGCCGTCGCGCGCGCCCAGGGCTCCAGGGTCACAACGAGGTCGGTATTCGCCCCGGGTCGCAGTTCAACTCGGGCACGACCGATCCCCTCGGGTGCGAACACGACCACCGTCGCCGGTCCTGGCTTGAGGTCGGTGAGCTCGAAGGTGCCGTCGTCGTCCGCGAAGAGGACCGGGAAGAGCCCGGAGCCGGGCGGCGCCACTTCGAACCGACGCACCGCGGCGTTGCGGAGCCGAACCTGGCCCGAAATCGACGAGAGCTCCTGGAGAACCAAGACGACGTCGGCGTCGGCGGCGAGGTCGGGGGCCTCTGCCAGCCCTAGGCCGCTGGGGCCGGTCACGTCGATGCGGTACCGCGCCGCGGCCGTTGCGGCTATCGCAAAACGGCCTTCGCTGTCGGAGATCGCGAGCCTTCGTTCACGTGCACGAAAGCGATACATCCCAGGCTGCAGACCTGGGACCTCGAAGCGCCCGTCGCTGTCGACCTCGGCCTCGAAGCGATATCCAGCCCGCAGCATCACCTCGACGCTCGCGTGCTGGACCGGACTCCCCTGGTCATCCTCGACCTGCCCGATGACCGTCGATCCTCTCACGACGTTGAGCGTGACCCCGCTGTGAGTGCCCAGGAGAGCCAATCGAACCGAGACAGGTGCCTCCACAGATCCGCGGTCGGTACGAGCCAGCAGCCGATATGTTGCGGGCTCCAAGGGCGCAAGGCGGAAGCGGCCCTGGTTGTCGGATCGAGTGCTGCGCGCGTCTTTCGCTGGGCGATGCTCGTACCCATTCGCTCGGGGGACAACGGCCGTGTACGAAACCCAAGCCCCAGGCAGGGTTTCCATCCTCGTCCATCAGTTTGCCTTCGATCACCCCTCCAGGAAACAACTCGAAGTCCTGCGAAGCGGGGGAAGCCACCCGAAGCACCTTCGACTGGGGGAAGTAGTCGCGGGACCCCGCTCGGAGCCGCCGGGTGCCTGGGGCGACGGTGAGCGAGAAATTGCCTTCGTCATCGGTACGCGTCGCAGCGCCATTGGCAACGCCAACGCTCGCCCCTGAGACGACCCTCCCGTAGATGTCTCGAACCTGGCCAGAAACCCGGTGCCCTCCCTTGTGCAACCGAATCTCTTCGGTCTCTGGTCGGAGGAGGACGGTCTGGGCTAGGAATCCTCGGGCGGATACAACGACGCGTAGCTCTTCTGGGGCGGGCCAGGGGAGACTCCCCGAAGCGTCGAAGCGACGTACAGAGTCGAGGTCCCCCACCATGTGCAGGTTGGCGAAGGGAATCGGGGTGCGCTCCGCATCGATGACGCGGAGCGTACGTGTGGCCATCGATGCCGCCGGGGCGGGAACCGTCACGGTTGGATGAGGTCCCGATGAGCGGACTTGTGTGCGCGGCTCGGTGCCGCCAGGCCATACTCGCCAAGCCAGGGCGACGAGGGCTGCGAGCACAACAACACCGATGGCCAGAGTCCGGGGTTTCATGTCGTCGTTGGTGACGGAGATGATGGCCTCGGGCGAGCTCGCTCACTTGCCGCCGGGTATTGAACAGTTGCCCGAAAGCTCCGCCAAGCGTCCTCACCCCGCGTCGTGCTCGAGAATCTGCCGGATCAGCTCATCCAAGATCGCAGGCGGAAACGCCCCAGCCACCGAGTACCCATTGATGAAGAATGTCGGGGTCCCGCTCAGGTCCGCCTTGTTCCCCATTCCGATGTCCCACCGCACTTGGCCCATCGACTTCGGGTCATCCAGACACGTCTCAAATGCATCCACATCCAGTCCGGACTCCTTCGCGTAGTCCACCAGGTCCCCACGCTCGAGCGACTCCTGGTTCTCGAACACCACGTCCCCAAACTTCCAGAACTTCTCCTGCTTCGCCGAGCACACCGCAGCCACGGCGGCCTGACATGCGAACGGATGCAGGTCGTTGATATCCGGGTTGCAGGCGGCGTTGAGCGGGTAGTGGGCGAAGTGCAGACGAATGCTGCGGTCCGTCGTGTCCAGGTACTCCTCCATGCCCGTCCACAGCTTCTTGCAGAACGGGCACTGGAAGTCGCCGAACTCGACGATCACGACGTCGGCCTGCTCGTTCGTCGCGCCTCCGACCAGCTTGGTCGGGTTGTCCCGCATCTTCAGGACATCGACAGGCTCGCGCTCGAAGGTCTTGTTCTTCGCCAAGACCGCGGCGGCGATCTCGGGGGCATGCTCCGCGACATCCGCATCTTGCTCGGCCTGCTGCTGGCTGAGGAACCCGTGGTGCCAGTACACCGCCCCAGCCAGCGATACGCCAAACACCGCCAGGGGAACGAAGACCTCGTTGCCCAGGATGTCGTCCAACAGGTCGCCCCAGGCTGTGTCTGGGTTGCGGACATACCAGGCGGCGGCGAACAGCCCGGCATTGAGCCCGTACCACATCACGCAGAAGGGGCAGAACGAGCCCTCGATGACCGAGAACGTGCCCATGACAACGGACGCCAGCAGGCTGAACGCCGCGAGTGCAAGCAGCAGCGAGCGGTAGCCGTCGTGTCGAATCGCGCGGCGGCGGAACGCCATCACGGCGCAGGCCAGTGTGCCCAGCGCTCCAGCGAAACCGATGGCCGCGACGGGGATCCCGAGGAGGGATCCGAATCGCCCGGCTGTGACCGCGCATCCGCGCTCTGCGAAGATCTCGCAGGCGCCAGCGACCGTGTCGACATGGGTCACGTGGTCGATGTGGACCCGCATCAAGTAGATGCCATCTGCGACGGCGAGCGTCGACAGAACGATGAGGGCGATGAGGGGGACGGTGAAGTTACGCGGCTTCGACACCAGGGCTCCGGGAGCAGGCTTTCGTGACCCGCGCAGGGATGTCAAGCGGGCCTGGCCTCAGGTCTCGAACGGGTCGGGCGAGGGTTCCGTATCGCGATGGGGCTCAGCGGCGTATCGTGGCTCCATGGGCAGCTGGCCTGCGTTCGTGCTGACTTCGGCCCATGTCCGGTACGACGCGCAGGGCTTGCTGGTGGTGTCCAAGCCGGCGGGGCTCGCCGTGCACGCCACGGTTGACCCGGCCCGCCCGCACCTCGCCGGCGCGGTGCGCTCCTGGGTGCGCGCGCGCGGAGGAGCCGATGCCGCGCTGCACCACCGCTTGGATGTGGACACCTCCGGGCTCGTGTTGTTCACCACCGATCCCACGCTCAACCCTGCCGTCTCCGCAATGTTCTCGGCGCACACGATCGACAAACGCTATCGCGCGGTGGTCCGGCCCCGCGAGCAGGCGCCCCCGGATACCTGGACGGTCGAGAACTTTTTGGGTCGCGACAAGACCGCGAAGGCCACCCGGTACCGATCGGTTCGCTCTGGCGGCAAGAAAGCGATCACGAGGTTTGAGGTGCTCGAACGCCGCGCGGACGAGTCCGTGCTGCTCGACGTGCGACCGGTGACCGGACGGGCCCATCAGATTCGGGTGCATTGTGCCGAAGCCGGTTGGCCCATCGTCGGTGACCGATTCTACGGTGATCCGCGAGGTCCGCGTTTGATGCTGCATGCGGGGCGCCTGTGCTTCGAGCATCCGCGGGGCGGCATCGTGGACGTGCAGGATGCCGGAGACCCCGGGTTCTCTACAGCGCGTCGATCCGAGTGAGCGCGTTGCGGGTGTTTCGGCTGTACTCCGACCTCTGCGCGGGGGCGTTGCGGACGGCGTCTACAGTCGCGAGCGCTTCGTCTCGCTCGGCAGCGGTCAGCGTTGTCGAACGGAGCATCGCCTCGGCGTGCAGGAGCGCCCACAGCCTCTGCTCTGCGGGCTTGGGGGTTCCGATGTCCAACGCCCGGGCCACGGATGCCCGAGCTGCATCGGGTTCGCCGGCCGCGAGCTCGACCTCGGCCAAGGCGACGTTGGCGCGACCGATACGCACGTGCTCGGGGCCGAGCTGGGCGGTGAAGTTTTTTCGAGCCCCGAGTGCGTGAGTGCGAGCGGCCTCGAGGTTGCCAGCCAGCCGCTCGATCTCGGACAGGTTGAGCTGGGTGACGCCGGTCGCCTCGGTTCCCGGCCCGAGCCGCGCCTCGAACAGGGTCCGGGCCAGCGTCATCGTGGTGCGGGCGTCATCGAGGCGCCCCATGGCGATCAGAAGTGAGCCACGGTTGTTGAGCAAGCCGGCTCGGTTCGCATAGTCGTCGCCGAGGGCTTTTCGAAAGAAATCGTCGGCCTGGGAGATCGACCGGAGCGCGTCTTCGTAGCGCCCCAGGGACATCTGCGTGGTGGACAGGTTTGCGAGCGTGACTGCTTCGCGGGTGCTCCCCGGTCCCCGGTTACGCCGGAGCAGGACCATGAGTCTCTTGGATGTGTCCAGCGCCTTCTCGTTGTCGCCGCGCTCGTTGGCGCGCGTGAGCACCTCCTGCAGATACTCCTCCTGAGCCGGATGGTGCTCACCGACTTCGCGGACCAACAAGGCGTGTGCGAGCTCGAGTTCTTCGAGCCCCGCCAAGACCCCGTCTCGGCCGTGCAGCAGCTCGGAGAGCAGCAAGAGTGTGGATGCCCGGGTGCCATACGTCGAGGCGTCCTCGCTCACTCGAACGGCCTCGCGGGCGTGCTCGATCGCCTCGTCGTAGCGAAGCCGACTCTCCGCCGCCTTGGCGAGTCCGGCCAAGGCGTTGAGGATCGAGGAGGGCTGTCCGCTTGCGCGTCCGAGCGCGAGCGCCTGTTCGAACATCGAGACGGCGCGTGCTTCGGCGAGCTCTTCTTTGTAGGCGTACCCGGCCGCCACACAGGCGTTGGCCCCGAGATCGTCGAGGTTGTGTTCGAGCGCGATCTCGAGTGCAGCATGCAGGAGGGTCAGTCGCTCGGGCCCGACGAGCGTTCGACCTTCGACGAGCTTGTGCTGGGCGAGGACTCGAGGATGGGTCGAGGAGCGCAGCCTGGCGTCGACGGGCTCCAGGAGGGCATGGATCCCGTCCACGTCCTCCTGCCACAGGAGAACCGACGCCTTGTCGAGCACGGGGAGCAACTCGTCGGCATCGCTCCGCTGGGCGTCCGTCTCGGGGATGAACACGCCTCGAGACACGCTCTCGGCATCGGCGCACGGGGTCACCATCGGCAATTGGCTGGCGAGCGCTGACGCGTGTTCCACGGTCTGTGCGTCGGCCGCCGCAAGCACCTCGGCGGTTGCCCCGAGTCGCCGAAGCCCACGGTCGAGGCAAGACATTCGAAGGTCGAGCATGCGGCCCGACTGCTCTCCGCGTTCGGTCGCAAGACAGGCCTCGCGCGCGGCCTCTGCCCAGCGGTCAGCGAACGCGTCCAGGGCGTGCGTGGTCGCGTCGAATGAAGACTGTGCGTACGGGGCTCCGGTGGCGGTGAACGCGGAGAGAATCTGTCGCTTGTCGTCGTTGCTGTAGACGTCCGCAACCCGGCCTTCGAATGAGGAGCAGGGGCGTTCGGGAGGATCTGCGAGCGCGACGGCTCCCGCTCCGACGGCGAGCCCTGCAAGGCCCCCCGCGATCCAGGCTCGCTGACTTCGTACCGGTGGCGTGAGTGCGCGAACAAACGCGCGCATCGATGGAAACCGGTCCTCCGGTTTGGCGCAGAGCCCCCGGAGGACGGCGCGATGAACTCGCCGCGGGACATTGATGGGTGTCGAGGGGACGGAGATGGCCGCGCGCTTGATTGCGACACACAGCTCGGCTGGGTTCGCCCCTGAGAACGGACGTCGGCCGTACAACGCCTCGAACAGTGAGACCGCGAAGGAGTACTGGTCGGATCGATGGTCGGTGGGACGACCGACGTGCTGTTCGATGGGCATGTACGCCGGCGTGCCCATCACCACACCGGTTTGGGTGAGGCGGACGGACGTCGGGACGTGGGAGGACGACGCCGGAAGGATCGGAACTTCACTGAGCTGCTCTAGCGCCAGGCCGAAGTCCGTGACATGCCCGCGCCCATCCGGTCCGATCAGTACGTTGTCGGGCTTGAAGTCACGGTGCACGACCCCGCTGTCATGCGCGGCCTGCAAGCCCCGGCCGGCGTCCCGAAACACCGCGACGATCTGGCTGGGGGTGCGCGTGGCCGCGGCGAGCCATCGCCGGAGGTTGGGTCCCTCGACGATTTCCATGGCCATGAAGACCCGACCCCGAATCTCCCCCACGTCGTAGACGGAGACGACCGACCGATGGGAAAGCTTGGCCAGCGCCTGTGCCTCGCGGAGCAGGCGAGCATGGTTGGCCCCGTCGTCGGAGTCGTCGTGGTGCAGGAGCTTGAGCGCGACCCGGCGGTCGAGTCTGGAGTCATAGGCCGCGAGGACGACCCCCATGCCCCCGGCGCCCAGCGGGTCGAGCACGACATACCGTCCGAGCGTTTCCCCGCGCCGAAACGGGGTCTGGAACTCGGCCGAATCGTTGGGAGCATCGGGCCCGTCGGCAACGGTCGGTGGTCCGTCGGACTGGGTGCATGAATCCGGGGCGGACGCGATGGTGGCGTGGGCGTCGGTCACTGTCCCGCGCCAACCTTGCTCTCGTGCGCCTCGATCCATGCTCGAACCTCTGCCCGGTCACGGGCGTTGGGTGGCGCGTTCTCGTAGTCGGTGAGGGCGGAGCGAGCGAGCCCGAGTGCGCGAACTCGGTCACCGCGCGAGGCTCCGTCGGTCTCCCAGAGAATCCGGGCGAGCACGAACGAACTCAGAGCCCGGTCGGCCGGGATTGTCGTCTTGGCCTCACGCGCGCGCTCGATCAGGTGCTTCGCTGTGGCGTAGTTCCCGGCGGCAAGCTCGACGTTGGCGAGGATCATCCGTGCATCCGCAGGCCGGAGGTGCAGCTCTCCGAACTGCTTCTCGAAGATCTGCAGTGCTTTGTTCGCGTGGGTCCTGGCCGCCTCGATGTTCCCGTCCCGCAGCTCGGCGGATGCGAGAATCTGCCGTTCGAGCGCCTGGATCTCCGTGTCTTCGTAGTGCTCCTCCTCGATCAGCAGGCCGAGCTCGCGCAGCCGTTTCCGAAGCTGAACGTCGCGGCCGGCGACCAACAGCAGGCCCGACATGTTGATCAAGACCTGCACTCTTCCCGGGGCATAGTTGAACTTCCCGTTGAAGATGTCGTAGGCCCGCGTCAACTTGTCCAACGCCTCATCGACCATTCCCAACTCGCGGGTGGAGATGGCAGCGTTCGTGAGCATGGCGCCGTAGCGGAGCGAGTCGCGACCGAAGTGAAGCTCGGTGATCCTCAACGCCTCTTCCGCATGCGTCAGGGCGGCAGCGTAGTCGCCTCGGTTCGCGGCGTCTTCGCTCAGTTTCGTCTCGATCCTCGCGATCACGGGGGCGTCGTCGTCGAGTTGGCCGATGAGCGCTCGAGCTTGCTGGAGCTGCGCGGACCCGGCTCTTCCACCATCGCGGCTCGCCAGCACCTCTGCGTGCGACAGGAGGAGTTCCACCCTTGCTCGTGGGGGGTAGCCATTGTCGTGCTCGGTCAGATCGAGCGCCCGTTGGGTCAGCCCGATGGCCTCGTCGTGGCGCCCGGCTTCGGAATACACGGATGCCGATGTCGCTGCCGCCGCGGCTTCGAGGCGGGTTGAGCCTGCTGCACGTGCGGTTGCGGTTGCGGACTCGAACCACCGAATCGATGCATCGATCTGGTTCTTGCTCGAAGCCCACGATGCCAGGGCATTGGCCGTGCGGGAGGCCTGCGAGTCGAGTCCGTGTTCGAGCGCGAGGAGGTGCGCTTCCATCAGCACCGCGGGAGTCTGCTCGTCGTGGCGCTCGATGAGCAGACGCCCCTGCCAGGTTCGATACAGCGTCTGTACGAACGGATACGTGCTGCGCTCGAGGTCTTCAGTGTGAGCGTCGAGAAGCGTCTGCGCCTCATCGAGTCGATCTGCGAGCACCAGCACGCGGACGCGCTCGACAATCGGCAGCAGGGTCTCAGCATCGTTCGCCTGCTCTGGCGTGTTCGGCAGGATCGCGAGACTGGGAAGAGCCTCGAGGTCTTCGCACAGGGCCAGGTCGGGCAGGCCTGCGGCGATCTTCGCGGACCGCCGGACCTCCGCAGGCTCAACGGTGGAGAGAATCTCGATGGTCGCGGACAGGGCGAGGAGTCCACGGTCGAGGCACAGCATTCTCAGGTCGAGCATCTCGCCGGACTGCTCGCCTCGGTCCGTCGCAAGGCACGCCGACTCCGCGGATTCCGCCCACCGGGTCGCGAACGTGTCGAGCGTTGCGGCCGTCGCATGCGAGGAGGTGGTGGCGTAGGGCAGCTCGGTCGCCGCGAATGCCGAGAGAAGTTCTCGTCGCTGCGCCGGCCCGTACACATCCGAAACGCGGTCCCCCAGTGACGCACAGGGGGGCGTCGAGGGGGCGCCGAGTCCGACGATGGCGGCACCGATAGCGAGACCCGCGACGCCCCCCAATATCCACGTGCGACTGTTGCGGGTGGGTGGGGCGAGCGCCCGAATCAGTGCGCGCATCGAGGGAAACCTGTCCTCAGCCTTGGGGGAGAGCCCTCGCTCGAGCGCACGCCGGACCCTGCGAGGGATGGCGTTGGAACTCGTCGGCAGGTCGGCCCGGCCGATGGCGAGACACAGCTCGTTGGCATTTGCACCGGAGAACGGACGCACGCCGTGCAGGGCCTCAAAAAGTGACACGCAGAACGAGAACTGGTCTGAGCGGTGGTCGGTCGCAAGGCCCGCGTGTTGCTCGATGGGCATGTACGCGGGCGTGCCCATCACGGTCCCCGTCTCCGTCAGGCGAGCGGACGCCGAACGCGATGGTGTTCCCCCGCTGGAAGTATCGGGGGGGGTGTTGGCTTCGAGCGCCAGACCAAAATCGGTGACGTAGGCCTTGCTGTCGGGCCCGATCAGGACGTTGTCCGGCTTGAAGTCACGGTGAACGATGCCCGCGTCGTGGGCCGCCCGAAGTCCTTTCCCGGCCCCGCGGAAGACCTCGATGATCTGCGCTGGAGTCCGCTCTTCCGCTCGAAGCCACTGCCTCAGGTTCGGCCCGTCGATGAACTCCATCGCGATGAAGACTTGGCCGCGCAGCTCACCGACGTCGTAGACCGACACGACACGAGGATGCGAGAGCTTGGCGAGAGCTTGGGCCTCTCGGAGCAGGCGGGCGTGGTTTTCGGGGTCGCCAGAGGCGTGGGCGTGCAGCAGCTTGAGGGCGACCCGTCGGTCGAGCGTCGTGTCGTAGGCCGCCAGCACGATGCCCATGCCACCGGCACCGAGTGTATCGAGCACGACGTAGCGGCCCAAGACCTCACCCCGCCCGAACGGAGCGCGGGGGCGGTCGGAGTGGACGCGGCCCTGCACGGTGACCTCTGCGTCGGCGCGCGTCGCTTGCTCGGCGCCTTCGTAGCCGTACGTCTCCATCGGGCCCATCCCTCAGCCGGGGCTGAACCCCTTGTCGTGCGCTTCGAGCCACTCCAGTATTTCGTCGTGCGTTGTCTCGACGTCTGTCGCAACCGCGATGACCTTCTCTGCGGCTCGGGCCAGCGACAGACCCCGGCGACGTTCCTGCTCCGTCGCAGCAGGGTTTTCGACGAGCACACGCCCGAGGTAGTACTGGGCCGCCGCCGCTTCGGTGTCGGCATCGTGGCCGATCTTCACGGCACGCTCGAGCGAGACTCGAGCCCCTTGGAAGTCCTTCTGGCCCAGAGCGATGCGTCCCAGGACGGAGTGGGTGATGCCGTTGTCCATGTGCCCCTGGCCGTGGACGGCGACTCCCGCTGCCAGAGCCGACTTGGCGTAGGTCTTCGCCTTGGGTAGATCGTCGCTGTACAGTGCGACGAGAGCGAGGTTTCGGTTGAGCGTCACGGACATCGCATCGGGCCCGTCCGCGTTTGCCTGGGCGATCCGCAGTGCGCCCGCGAACGCTTCCTCGGCGTTGTCCCACTCGTCGAGGTCGGTGAAGATCGTGGCTCGGTTGTTCATCACCGCCGCACGAACGGGGTGGGTCTCGCCCTGCTCGCGGGCGAGCACCTCGTCGACCCGTGCGAGCATGTCGAGGGACTCACGCTTGCGACCCAAGGAACCGGCGATGGTCGCGAGGTTGGCGAGTACGTACGCCTCGTCGAGGCTTCCTTCGCCAAAAGCGGCCCGTGCCTGTTCGAGCGCGGCGCTCGAGTGCACGAACGCTTCGTCGTAGTCGCCGAGTTCCCGAGCGACGCTGGCCTGCTCGCCATAGATCCCCACGAGGACCGGGTGGGTCGAGCCGAGCTCGGTGAGGACGTAGTCCCGCGCCTCGAGCAGGGTTGGAATTGCCGACTTCGGCCCATCGCGGAGCCTGAGAACGTTCGCGAGCGAGAGGTACGCCTCGGCGACAACGAGCGGACGGGGGACTTTGGGTGACTGCGCGAGCGCCAGCCCGCGGCGAGCGGCGTCGACCGACTCGTCGTATCGAGACTGCCTCCGCCGGAGGGTCGAAAGATTGCCGGCCACGCCCGCCTGAACGTGCGCAGAGCCCGACGCTTTGGCGAGCGCGCCCGCGACGTTGAGGTAGTGATCAGCCTGCTCGAAATCGACCTGGAATTCGCCGTAGTAGAAGCCGAGGGAGCTGGCCGCTCGGGCCGCACGGGCATCCATGCCATGTTCCAAGGACACGAGGTACGCACGCTTGAAGTGCGTGATCGCTTCGCTCGCCTTGTTGTCGGTCCCCACGAGCCGCCCACGAACCCACGCTGCGAACGCGATGACCGGCGGGTAGGCGCTGCTGGCCAAGCGGGTCTCGTAGTCCGCGAAGAGCATCTTCGCGTCCTCCTTCTTGCCCACGCTGCGCATCGTCTCCACACGATCCAGCACGGCGAACAGCTGCTCGGCTTCCGCAGCTTCGTCCGCATCCTTGGGCAGTACGGCCGTGCGCTGCAACGCCTCGAGATCGGCACACAGCTCGAGTTCTGCCTGGTTGGATGCCAGCGCCACACCTTGGTGAACCACGCCCTTGTTGGCCTGGCGCAGGACCTCGACCGTTGCGCTGAGTTGTGAGCGAGCCCGGCCCAGGCAGTTCATCCGCAGGTCGAGCATATGGTCGGACTGCTCCCCCCGTTCGGTGGCGAGGCACGCGTCCGTTGCGGCGGCGGCCCACGCTTCGGTGAAGGTGTCGAGCGTGCGTGCCGTCGCCTCGAACGACGGCCCGGCATAGGCCAGGTCGGTGGACTCGAACGCGGCTCGGATCGCGGACGCCTGTTCGTTGCCGTAGACCTCGTCGATCGAGCGCTTGAACGATGAGCATGGGCGTTGCGGCGGCTCCGCGACGGCGACGACACCGGCTCCGATCGCGAGTCCTCCGAGTCCTCCGAGGATCCAGGTCCGGCGATTCCGCGTCGGTGGGGTGATTGCGCGAAGCAACGCACGCATCGAGGCATGGCGCCCCTCCGGCTTGACCGCGAGGCCTTTGACGATCGCGCGGTGGACCCTCCGGGGGACGGATACGCCGGGCGGAGGCGGGGGAATCTCGGCCCGCTTGATCGACAGGCATAGCTCGGAGGCGTTGGCTCCGGAGAACGGCCGGACCCCGTAAAGGGCTTCGTAGAACGAAACACAGAACGAGAACTGGTCGGAGCGATGGCCGGTGGCCTTCCCTGCATGCTGCTCGATGGGCATGTACGCCGGCGTGCCCATCACCATGCCGGTTTCGGTCAGGCGCGATGAACTCGAGTGTGATGACCAGGAACTGGATGACGCGGAGAGATTGGGGACGACCTCGTGGGACTCGAGAGCCAGCCCGAAGTCGGTGACGTGGGCGCGCCCCTTGGGATCGATGAGGACGTTGTCCGGCTTGAAGTCGCGGTGAACGATACCGGCGTCGTGGGCCGCGATCAGTCCGCGTGCAGCGTCGCGGAACACCGAGATCACCTCAGCGGTGCTGCGCTGCGCATCGTGCGTCCAGCGGCGGAGGTTCGGGCCGTCGATGAACTCCATCGCGATGAAGACCTGTCCGCGGATCTCACCGACGTCGTAGACCGCGACCACGCCGGGGTGGGAGAGCTTGGCGAGTGCCTGGGCCTCGCGGATTAGCCGCGCGTGGTTCTCGGGGTCGGCCCCGGTGTGGGGGTGTAGAAGCTTGAGCGCAACCCGCCGGTCGAGCTTGGAGTCGTACGCGGACAGGACGATGCCCATGCCGCCGGCCCCCAAGGTGTCCAGGGCGACGTAGCGGCCGAGTGTCTCGCCGCGCTCGAACGGGGAGACCGCCTGCGAGGGACCCGACTCACCATCGGCCAGCGTGACCTCAACGTCTGCGTTGGTATCGATGCCGTCTCGACCGGCTCCGTAGTGTTGCGTTGAGTGCACCCCCGCGAACGATATCCCTTCACCCGTGCTGTGGCTGGAGTGAAAGACGGCATGTGGGTCTACGTATTCAAAGCTCGGCTTCCCAGGTCACCAGGTCGCCTGCAATGGCCTCTCCGGCCTCCTGGGTGAGCAAATCGAGCGTTGGCGTAGAACCGCGCAGGTAGACGTTGAAGAAGCCGATCCCGTAGTGCCGGATTGCTGCGCCTGCGATCTCGGGGTCCGTGTTCTCTTTCGTGCAGCCGTCCTCGAGCGCTGAGGAGACGCCGAGCTTCGCGACGGCTTCGATGTCCGCAATGTTCAGGCTGCACATGTCGCTGAACGTGAAGTGACCCGCGTTGCTCAGGGTCATCCGCGAGCGAGGCTCTGATGCCGCCTCCCAGACCGTGTCGGCGTTGGTTTCGGCGGGCAGGGTGAGGTCCGTGCCGCCCACTTGAAGCTGGATCGGCGTGGTGAAGTCGGCCAGCGGGGTCGAGATCGCGAGCCAGTTGAGCTCCATGCTCGGGGGCGCCTGAGCGACGACGGCGTCCACGTCCGCGCCCTGTCCCATCCATCGCAGGGAGGTGAGCGCACCGAAGGAGTGGCCGGTGACGCCGACGTGCTCGAAGTCCATGATCTCCGACAGCGGGTCGCCGGCTTCGAGGAGCTCGAGCTCTTCGCGCACGAACGAAAGATCGAGCGGACGGTTTCCGAGACTCTCCGCAAGGTCCGCGGTGGTGAGATCGCCGGTGACGATGATATCGCTGAGCGTGTTGCCGACGTGGTCGGGGGAGATCACCACATAGCCGTGGCTCGCCATGTCGACGGTGTAGTAGGTGGACTGCATTCGGATGCCGCCCGAGCCGTGGCTGAAGAACACAACCGGGTAGGGGCCGTCGTCGCTGCGCATGGGGGCGTCTCGAACTGCGGTCGTGACGATCTGCGAGGACAGATCGTTGCCCAACACTTCAATCGCGTCCGGCCGGAAGATGTCCTCGGGAGAGTAGGTGACGGTGTCCATCCCGATGGCGTCGTCGGTGGCCGGGTACCAGATCTCGGTGACCAGAGTGCGTCCGTCCTCGCGGGTGGGGTCGACAAACTCCACCGTCATGACGCCGACTTGATAGGGGCCCGCAGCGGCGGGGTCGATCGCGTTGTCGGGCCCGGAGGGTTGCGGTCCGTCGTCGCTGTCGGATCCGGTGCTGCTCTCGTCCGCGCCTCCGGTGTCCGTGTCGGCAGCGCCCGTGGAGGCCGCGGGCCCGGTTGTCGCGGGTGTCCCGGTGGAACCGGCTTCGGTCGCGCCCTCCGCCATCGTCTCGTTCGCTTCGCTGTCGTCGCTACACGCCGGCGCGCCGATGATCGCGAGAAGGAGAAGTGCCGAGGTCGAGTTCAATCCAAGCCGAGCCATCACCGCGGAGACTAGCAGCCGGCACGGGGTGCCCAAACTCAGGTACGCTCGGCGCCGATGGCGACCACAGTCGAGCTCGACGCGACGATCGTGGTGCGGGAGATGAGCAGCGGTGGCGTATACGCCTATCCGCTGGTCGACCCGAAGCTGGCCAGCCGCGCGACCTCGGTGGAGGCGGTGCTGGATCAGCAGGAGCGTTTCCTCACCCGTTACCTCCAGAAGGCTCCGGCATCCACGCTGGCAGGGTTTTCTCTGCCCAGCGAGGCATCGATGCTGGAGGTGCCCGTGGTGCTCAACCGCTCCGATCTTCCGCGGCGAATCGCCATCACCGAACCCGTCACCGTCGCGTGCGTGGTCGTCCCGCAGGACCGCGCGTTCTGGGTCCAGATCCTTCCGCTCGAGACGTTCGCGTACGTCGAGCAGGCTGACGATCTGCATCGCATCGTGGTCGAGGCGGCGGAGAAGGCGGCCAAGGTCCAAGATCTGTCGGCCTCCGAGATGTTCGCTCGGTTGCCGGCCGCACGGCACGGGCTGCATCAACTCAAGCTGTTGGTCAGTCGGGAAGATGCCGCTGACGCGGGGGCGCGCGCGCAGGCTCGTCGCAAGCGAGCCAAGAGCCGGGAGCGTGGAGCCGGGGAGAAGCTGCTCGCAGAGGTTGGTACCTCGTTGCGAGCGCTGCACGGCAAAGGACGCCAGCCCGAGGTCCTTGGACGCACCGACGAGATCGATGCCCTGTCCGGCCTGCTTGGTGGTGGCGAACGGCTCAGTGTGCTGCTGGTGGGGCGGGAGTTGGCCGGAAAGTCGGCGCTGATGCACGGGTTGGTCTCGCGTGCCGTGCACGGGAGTGGCCCCGATCCCCTCGGCGGCCGGATGGTCATTGCGACCTCCGGGGCACAACTCGTCGCGGGTCAGTCTGGGTTCGGCGAGCTCGAGCAGCGGGTCGCGGACGTGATGAAGGCGGCCGAGGACCTCGATGCGATCGTCTACTTCGACAACCTCGGCGACTTGCTCTCGGGTCGCCCCGGCGAGATCGGCGACATGGTGTCCGGGATGCTGCCGTACGTCACCGGGGACCGGGTGCGGGTAGTCGGCGAGCTCACCCCCGAGCAGGTCTCGCACTACGAGAAGATGCACGTCGGGTTCTTCGCCGCACTGTCGCGGGTCACGGTGGAACCGCTGAGCAAGGACGATACCGGGCCCGTGCTCGAGGCTCGGGCCGCCCACGCGCGCACCCACGAACCGCATCGAGCATCGCTTTCGAAGTCCGCCCTGACCCCGCTTCTCGATCTTTGCGATCGCTACCTCGCGTACGAGGCCTTCCCCGGAAAAGCGATCCGTCTTCACGATGAACTGCGGGCGATCCATGAGGCCGAGGTGACGGGGGATGGTTCACCCAAGCCGATCGGACCCGCGCAGGTGTATCGGGCGTTCTCGGCCCGCTCCGGAATCCCTTTGTTCCTGCTCAAGGAGGACCGCGCGGTGAAGCTGGAGGAGGTCGAGCGCTTCTTCGCCCGCCGCGTGGTCGGACAGCAAGAGGCGGTGCGACGGGTCGCCGAGACCGTGTGCATGGTGAAGGCCAACCTGCAGCCTCCGGGAAAGCCGCTGGCCAACTTCCTGTTCATCGGACCGACCGGGGTGGGCAAGACCGAAGTCGCCAAGACCCTGGCGCAGTTCCTGTTCGGGAGTGGAGATCGGATGGTCCGCTTCGACATGTCGGAGTACATGGACCCGCTTGCCGCCGATCGGCTCATCCGGGGGACGCTGCGCGAAGAGGGCGAGCTGACCCGCCGCGTTCGGCAGCAGCCGTTTTGCGTGATTCTCCTCGACGAGATCGAAAAGGCCCACAGCGCGGTGTTCGACCTGTTGTTGCAGGTGTGCGGCGAAGGTCGGCTCTCGGATGCCCGCGGCCGGACCACCTGGTTCAACAACGCGATCATCATCATGACCAGCAACCTGGGCGCGGCCTTTCGGCGGCCAGATGCCGGGTTCGGATCCAATGCGACCGATGAACCTGAAGCGATCGCGGCCTACTACCTCGAGCAGGTCGACAAGCATTTTCGGCCCGAGTTTGTCGGTCGAATCGACCGGGTGATCCCGTTCTCCGCTCTGCAGCGAAGCGAAGTGTCGGCCGTGGCCGAGGTCGCGATGCGAAAGGTCGTCGAGCGCGACGGCTTGTTGGGGCGGGCGACCACCCTGCAGGTTTCCGGGCAGGCACTCGATGGCTTGGCCGAAGCGGGCTACTCCGCGGCCTATGGAGCTCGCGCGCTCCGGCGGCATCTCGAATCTGCGTTGGTCGGTCCGGTGTCCGCTGTGATGGCGACCCACGCCGAGGTTCTGGACGGGGCCGTGCTTTCCGTTTCGCGGCCCGGCGATGAAGCACCAGAGCTCGGGGAAGGTTTCACCCGCGAGGCGCTGGAGGAGTCGAAGGACCTGTCGATCTCCGTCATGCGCCCGCTGGGTACGCAACGAAGACAAGGTGTGCACCAACTCGCCTCCGTCGCTGCGCTGCGGCGGACGGCCGACCGGTGCATGTACGGACCCAGCGTCCAGACGATTCGCGAACGCGTCAACTACCTGGTCGCCGACCTCGCAGGCGCCAAGCCGGGGGACACCACCGGATCCGCGGGTCGGGCCGCAGCCGAACTCGGGCTGCTGCAAGGCGTGATGGGCGATGCGACGGAACACGCAGATGCGATTGCAGACGCGGAAGAACTCGCGATGGCGGCCGTTGTGGAGGGCGCGGATGCGGAGCTCTTCGCCACCGAAGCGCTCGAGGCGTTTGCCTTGTTCGAACGGGCATTCGTTCGACTGGTGGCCTCGTTCGAAGGTGGCGACAGCATCTCCTTGTTCGCACGATCGGCCGGGGGGCGAGGGGTCCACGACTTCCTATCGATCATCGACGTGGCCTCGCGTGCTCGCGGATGGGATGTCACGGTCCATCGCGCCGGGGACCCGGAATCTGAGGAGGGGTGGCCCGCCAAGTCGCGGTACGGCCCTCCGCGCACGCTCGCGTGGTGGCGAGAGCGTCGGGATACCGAAACCGAGAAGGCGCGTTCTCGTTGGTCGGAGGTCTTGATTCGTGTTCGCGGGACCCTCGCCCAGCAGTTGCTTCGATACGAAGCGGGGGTATGGCACGTGGAGCGTGCGGACGATGAACGGGTCGATGTGCTGGAGCTGTCAATGATGAGCGACGTCTACGACATCCCGCTCACAACGCTGTGCCCGCCGAAGCCGTTCAAAGGGGACGCCTACCTGATCCCGGCGGCTCGCAAGACCAATGAACTCCTTCGGGAGACGCCCGCGCGAAGCTGGACGGTGCAGGACGGTCGGTGGCATGTGGTCCACGACGAGCCCCGCTCGACATTCGTGTTCGAAGAGATCGCTGACTACGCTGCGGCCCTGGAACGGGTGCAGTTTGCCGAGCGGGCCGCGGGCGCCCTCGAAGAGGAGCAGGACTGAGATGGAGGTGCGACTCTCGGTGTTTTCTCGGGTGACCGCTCGCCGCGTCCAGTGGACGACGGTCGGCGTCGGACCGTTTTGCACGACCGTCATCGCGACCAGCGCGGCCAAGGCCCGGCAGCGGCTGATGGACGGGATACGCAAGCGGATCGCCAAGCTGTTCCCGCACGAACTCGAGGCCCTGGAGACCGTTCGAGGACGGCGCCTGCACTCGGTCCGGCTGGACCTCTCAATGCGGGACGGCGGCGCGCGCTCGCGGTTCTACGGAACCGTACCGATCGTCGTCGAGCCGAGGACCCGCGGCGCGGCGGTGCCGGGTCCGATCTACGTGGCGTATCACCCGTTGCGCCCCGATGCGTGGTTTGTCCACGAAGAGGGACGCGAGCTGGCCGATGAAGCCAAAGCGTTCTTCCAAAAGGCGTGGGCGGAGTTCCCCGAGGACGAGCTGTCGTCGCTGGAGTCCCAGAAGAAGGACAAGCTCGAGCTGGTCGCGTTCTCGGTGTCGCCGAAGCCGCTGGACGCCAAACTCGACAAGAAGAAGGACAAGCCTCCCGCGCTGTTGGGCGGAGGATCGGGGCCGACGGGCGAGGCCCTTCTGGGCCGGCTGGGCTCATGCGTCACGATGCATGTGGTCGATGGCGTCGCGGACCCCGTGATCGCTCGGGCCCCGATTCGCGACACGCTCGCTCAGCTCGCCTGCGGCCGGCAGAAGAAACCCGTACTGCTGGTGGGACCCTCAGGGTCCGGCAAGAGCTGCCTGCTCCAACAATTGGTCGCGGACTTGCTCGGTGCCGACGATTACCCCTCCCATCGGAACCTCGACCGGATCCACAAGGTCTGGAGGATCCGGGGCCAGCGTCTCATCGCTGGCATGTCGTATCTGGGCCAGTGGGAGGAACGGTGCGTCAACATCGTCGAGGCCTGCCGCAAGTATCGCGGCGTGCTGTGGATCGAGGACATCGCCGGGTGGGGCCGCATTGGGCAGACCCGGGGCAGCGATCGGGCGCTTGCGACGTTCTTCCGCGGGCCGATGATGCGCGGCGAACTCATGGCCTTCGCCGAGTGCACGCCCGAGGGGCTCGCGCAGCTGCAGGACGAGGCGCCGGGGTTCGCAGCCGCGTTCACGACCGTCTTCGTCGAGCCGACGCAACGCGAGGAGACCCTGCGCATGCTGGTTCAGGAGGCGAGACGGTATGAGCGCGAGCGCGGTGTTGCCTTCGATCCGCTGATCTTCCGCATGCTGCACGACCTGGGCGGGAGTCTGGGCGGAGCGGGGGCGCAACCGGGCAAGGCGTTGGATCTGCTGCGGCAGCTCGCGACGGGCGACACGCAAGGCCCGGTCAACCTGCGGGAGGCCGACGAAGCCCTGAAGCTCGGCAAGAAGATCCTGGCGATCAAGGCATACCGCTCGAAGGTGAGTTGCGGCCTGCTCGAGGCCAAAAAGGCCGTCGAGGCTCGCATGGCCACCGGGCACTGGGGACCCACACCCAAGCGAGGGACGAGCCGCCCCGCGCCCCCGCGTTCGCTTCTCGATGCGCAACTCGGCAGCATGATGCGTCGCCCCGACGTCGGCGCTCAGGAGGTCATTGGGCACCTCGCGGGACGCACGGGCATGCCGGCGGTGCTGCTCGACGCCAAGCGTCCCCTCGATCCCGAGTCGGTTTCCCAGCAGCTGCGTTCGCAGATCATGGGGCAGGAAGCCGCCGTGGTCGCGATGCGTGATGTGGTGCTGCGCATCAAGGTCGGACTCACAGACCCGTCCCGCCCCTTCGGCGTGTTCTTGTTCACCGGGCCCACCGGGACGGGAAAAACCGAGATGGCCAAGTGTCTCGCCGACTATCTCTACGGGACGACGGCACGCCTGCTGCGATTCGACATGAGCGAGTACGGCACCCCGGATGCGCCCTCGAGATTGATCGGGGACCGCTTCAATCCCGAAGGCACCTTGACCGCCAAGGTTCGCGCTCAGCCGTTTTCAGTGGTGCTGCTCGACGAGATCGAAAAGGCGGACCCTTCGGTGCTCAACCTGATGCTTCAGTTGTTCGACGATGGCCGCCTCACCGACGCGGCCGGGCAACGTGTCGACTTCACGCACACGGTCGTGATCATGACGTCGAACCTGGGCGCAAAGAAGACCCCGTCGGTCGGGTTTGGTGGCGAGGGCCCCGATGTCTCCGACGTGGGGGCGGCGGTTCGGGCGTTCTTTCCGCCCGAGCTGTTCAACCGCATCGACCACGTCGTCCAGTACAACCCGCTCTCCCGCGAGGCCGCTTCGAGCATCGCCCGTCGTGAGCTCGACAAGCTGCTCTCGCGCCGAGGCCTGCTGGAGCGCAACGTGTTCGTTCGCTACACGCCCAGCGTCGTAGCCCGAGTCGTGCAGGAGGGCTTTGCGGCCAAAGACGGTGCCCGCTCCCTCAAGCGCTACCTCGAGTCGAACGTCGGCAGTCTGCTGGCGGACTCTCTCGCTGCTGCGGAGGCCTCGGCGATGCGCATGCTCCTGCTGTTCGAGCGGGACGGCGCGCTTGCGCTCCACACCGAGACGCTGGCGGAGGCGGAGGCGTTCGGGTCGAGCAGCCCGCTCGAGGCGGCGCTCACCTTCTCCGGCAAACAGTTGCGCGCCGAGGTCCCCGCCGCGCTGGTGGACGCAGAGCGCCTGACCGAGTCCGACGCCCTCGCGCGGCTGCGCAAAACGCTGAGCGAGGAGGTCGTGCGTCAGGGGTCCGAGGGGGTGTCCGATGCCGCCGACCTGGAGGCGCTTCAGGCCGAAGTTCGGGGCTTGGCCGACGACCTGCGGATGCAGCTCGAGTACGACCCGATGCTTGCCGGCTCGCGATCGCTCGATGAGCGTGCCGACTACGAGGGCGAGATCGTGGAGCACGACTCTTTTGCGACGGAATCCAGACGGGAAGCCTGGGGCGGCATGGAAGTGCAGGTCCGGGTGCTGGGACGGGAGCGCGGGCCTTCGTTGCCGTTGCAGGGACGCCAGGACTTTCTTCGCACGCTGGGCACGCTTCGTTTTCTCGAACGCGCGGTCGAACATGGCGCCGATCCTGCCGCGCACGTGGTCCTGCTGGAGCTCACGCGGGTCAGCGGGGTCCACCGGGTGTCTCGGTTCGGCGAGTCAGCCCAAGGCCTGTTCGACTGGCTGCTGGAGGCGTACCGAGGTGGTCGTGGAGAGGTGGAAGCCAGCCTGATCATCGATGATGCGGGCCGTCGATATCCGCACCCCGAAGCGGTGGTGCCCGCGGCGCGTCGGGCACTGCTTCGGATCGTGGGTCCGGGCGCACAGGCGTTCTACGGGCCCGAAGAGGGCTCGCACGTTCGCGATTCGGTCAGCGGCGGGACCGAGGTTGTGCGGGTCCGAGCGTTGCCCGGATACGGCGCGGGTCTCGGCGAACACCTCGACGGGCTCGAGGCAGCCCGCAACGCATTCTCGGCCGCGATCGAGAATGGGGATGCATCGGCTGCCAACCCCGACGCGTTGTTGCCCATTGTGCGGCGCTACACGTTTGACCCGCCCACACCCGGTGCGCTGGCGTGGATCGACGTCGAGGACTACCCGCTGATGTACGCGTATCGAGGGCGTAGCGCGAGCTTGCGTGAGGCTCTGGATACGGTCTGGCTCCTGCGGATGGGTGCATCGATGAACGCAAAGGAGCACGTCTGATGGCTCGTCCGACGTATCGCGTTCACTTGGTCACGCACCACGATGGCAGCCACACCGGGCGGTTGCTCTCGCGCAGCGGCACCCTGTCTTCGCCGCTGGCCGGGCATGGTCCGACCGAAGAAGTCGTGCTCTCCCAGCTCACGCTCGCTCTCGAGGAAGCGGTCGAGCCCGTCGAAGAGTTCCTGTGGGAGGAGACGCTCAAGGTCCGTCGCGTGAAGGTGCAGGTCAACCCGCAGCGGGTGGTCAAGAAACGCACGGTCATCGGCAAACAGACCATCCCGCTTCAGGTGACCTATGCATGGACGGAGCAACAGGGGGGAGGCGCCTTGGTGATGCTCCCCCGCTTCGGGTGGTGGTTTGTGCTCGAGGATGTCGAGATGGCCCCGGCGGTCATTCGGCAAGCGATCGGTCAGTCGATGTTGGGAGAGGAAGCGCGCTCGATGTTCGACTTCCGGGGGCTCACGGATGAGCGCATCGTGTCGTGGACGCCGCCGTACGCGAACAAGACCCGGGCCTCGAATGGGTCTGTTGGCTTTGAGGACCAGACCACCCTCGATGCCGTCGCGCAGGACATGACGGCGGCCGAGCGCAAGAGCCGACGCCGCCCGGTGATCGGCGACGTCGTCGAGCCGCGCTACGTTGAGCTCTTTGCCGGAGAGCACCCGCGATCGGTGTTGTTGGTCGGGCCTCCGGGGGCCGGGAAGTCCACCTGGGTCCGGGCCCTGGCTCGGTTGTTGGGGCGTCGCGGGGCCGACGCTCCACGCATCTGGGCGAGTAGCGCGGACCGGATTGTGGCGGGGATGAAGTACCTCGGAGAGTGGGAGCAGCGGTGCCTCGACCTGATCGAAGAACTCTCCGCTTCGCGAGATGTCCTGTATGTCGACCGGCTGGCCCCGATCTGCGCCACGCAGACCAGCACCTCGATCGCCGACATGCTGTCCGTCTCGATGCGGGTCGGAGAGCTTGTCGTGATCGCGGAATGCAACGTCGAAGAGTATGAGCGCCTCAGCGCTCAGCACCCCGCGTTCGTGTCTCAGTTCCTCGTCGTCCGGGTGGAGCCGACGACGAGCTCCGTGATGCCGCATCGGCTCGCCGAATATCAGGCTCGGCTCGATGCCGACCGAACCTTCTGTGGCGAGGCACTGCGCACGATGGTGCAGCTGCTGGAGTTCTTTGCTCGCGATCGCGGATTCCCGGGCAAGGGCTTTCGTTTTCTCGACTGGCTAGCCCAAACGGAACCGAGCGAGGGCCCCCATGAACTGGGCGCCGAGGCGGTCACCGAGGCGTTTGCACGGTCCACGGGCCTTCCGCTCGCGTTGATCTCCGATCGAGAGGTCGCCGGTCGAGAGCAGATCGCCTCGCGCCTTCGCGAAGGCGTTGTCGGTCAGGACGCGGCATGCCACACGGCGGCGGGGGTGCTGACCCGCTTCAAGGCCGGCCTGTGCGACCCCGAGCGTCCGATCGGAAGCCTCTTCTTGGTCGGTCCCACCGGGGTCGGCAAGACCGAACTCGCCAAGCAGCTCGCCCGTGTCATGTTCTCGGACAGCGATCGCATGGTTCGGCTCGACATGAGCGAGTACATGTTGCCCGGCTCCGGGCAGCGCCTGTTGTCGGTCGGGCAGGGGGTCAAGAGTCTGGTCGAGCAGGTGCGGGCCGAGCCGCTCTCGCTGGTGTTGCTCGACGAAGTTGAAAAGGCGCACCCCGAGGTGTTCGACCTGCTGCTCGCGATGCTCGGCGAGGGTCGGATGACCGACAGTGACGGTCGCCTGGTCGACTTCCGGATGACGCTGGTCGTGATGACGAGCAACCTCGGCGTGCAGAAGTCGGCGGCCGCGGGCTTTGGCGCTCCCGACTCCTCTCACGACGCGCTCTTTGGTGCGGTGCGGGCACACTTTCGGCCCGAGTTCTTCAACCGAATCGACAACGTCGTTCCGTTTGTGCGGCTCTCACGGGCGGACATCCTGCGCGTGGTCGACCTCGAGCTGAACAAGACCGGGAAGCGGCAGGGACTTCGGGACCGCGACTTGATCCTGTCCGTGGACCCCGAGGCTCGGGTCCGACTCGCCGAGCTTGGCTGGCATCCCACCCGCGGCGCCCGGCCGCTCAAGCGCGTGATCGAGGAGCACGTGATGAGCCCGATCGCGGTTCGGCTGGCGGCAGCGTCCGTTCGAGCGCAGACGATTCACGTGGTGGTTCGGGACTCTCCTGCCCACGTCGGGTTGCGAGGCACGGATGCGTTCTTGGTCGTGCTTTGAGGCATGAATCCGGCCTCAGAGGGTTGCGGCACCGTCGTGAGCACCCCTGGCTTCGTCCCGATCTCTGGGCCTGGGGTCGACATCGCGGCGCGGCTTGGGCGGCACGATGTTCGAAAACACTCCTGTCCTCGCAGGGTCCAGTGGCAGCCTGGTACGATGTGGCGGATGGGTGTTTGGTCGTGGATGGGGCTGTCGCTGACGTTCGTCGCTGTTTCGGGGTGCACGGACTTCGTCGCGGCGGATCCCGTCGTCGATTCCGAGAGTTCGACGGGGTTGACCGCCCCCGGCTCGACGGGGGCTGAAGGGCCCGGACCGGCTTCCACGACGGCGGCGTCCGAGAGCGCCGACGGAACGGAGTCGGCCAGCTCAGACCCCGAGCCGGATCCGTCCGAGAGTGAGACCGGAGACTCGGACTCCGATGCGAGCGGGTCCACATCTGGAGCGCCTCCTTCGAGCACCAGTGGTCCCGATCCGTCCTCCACCGGAGGCGAGTCTTCGACCGGAGAGGTGGCAAAGACCTGTGCCGACCTGGTGCTCCCGGACCAGCTTGCGACCACCTGCTCGCTCGAGGCAACTGACTTCGCGAGCCTGTCGATCGACAACGACTGCCTGGACGTCGCGGTTGATGTCTACTGGGTCGACTACGGCTGCAACGAGATCTTCTTTGCACGCATCGATGCGGGCGGGAACTGGGGGATCGAGAGCTTCCAGACCCACCCGTGGCGGCTTCGCAACGTGGACACGGGTGTGTTGATGCGAGAGATCCCGCCGCTGGCCGGCGACACGACGCTGGGCGTCTTGCAGCGGTGACGTCCCTGCCAGGGGTCGCTACACTCGCGCCGCGATGTCCTGGACCGAGGCCAACATTCCCGACCTTGCCGGCAAGACGATTGTCGTCACCGGAGCCAACAGCGGCTTGGGCCTCGAGACCACGCGCCTGTTGACCGGACGCGGAGCCCACGTCGTGATGGCGTGCCGGACCGAAGCGAAGGCGGACGCGGCGATGAAGCAGGTTCGCGCGCAGCACCCCAGCGCCTCGGTCGAGTTCCTTGCGCTCGACCTCGCGGACCTCGCCTCCGTTCGTGCGTTTGCGGCGGCGTTTCAGGACGCGCACACCAACCTCGACGTGTTGATCAACAACGCGGGGGTGATGGCGTTGCCGAGGACCGAGACTGCCGACGGGTTTGAGATGCAGCTCGGCACCAACCACTTCGGTCACTTCGCGTTGACGGGGGCGCTGATGCCTCGCCTCCTCGAGACCCCTGGCGCGCGCGTCGTGACCGTCAGTTCGTTGATGCACAAGGTCGGGTCGATGCGCTTCGAGGACCTGCATGGCAAACGCGGCTACGACAAGTGGAAGGCTTACTCGCAGAGCAAGCTCGCCAACCTGTTGTTTTGCTACGAGCTTGATCGCCGACTTCGAAACGTCGACGCCGACGTGCGGTCGGTTGCGGCTCACCCAGGCTACTCCTCGACCAATCTGCAGGCGGTCGGTCCGCGTCTGTCCGGGTCCAAGCTCGCCGGACGCTTCTACGAGTTCACCAACCGTCTCGTCGCCCAGCCCGCTCACATGGGAGCGATGCCGAGCGTCTTCGCAGCGGTGGGGGAGCCCGTCGGCGGTGGGGGGTTCTTCGGGCCACAAGGAATAGGCCAGGTTCGTGGCTACCCGGTGCGAGTCGAGTCGAACCGCGCCTCGCACGAAGAGGTGGCTGCACAGCGGTTGTGGATGATGTCGATCGAAGCTACGGGCGAGACCTATTCGATGCTGGACGAGTGAAACGTTGTGGGGCCTCGTCGCTCCAGGCCGGCCGCTCTTCACTCCGCGCAAGCTCGTCGAGCGCCCGAGCGATCGAGCGGACGATGGGAACCATCGCCTCGAAGTCCACCCGCGAGGTCTCGTCGCTCACGGCGTGGTAGTGCGTGTCGAGTGGCCCTGCGGCGATCGTATGGGCGACGACGCCCTGCGCGGCAAATGGAAGGTTGTCGGAGCGCTCGAACGCGTCGCCCTCGACGGGGCCGATCGTCGCACCGGACACGAAGCTCACGCGCTCCTTCGCTCCGGCGCGGTCCAGCCACTCATGCAGGGACGAGTACGCGTGCCCCGTGACCCACGCTCGTCCGGCATCTGCGGGGTCCGGATGGCCGAGCATCTCCAGGTTGAACATCGCAACAACGCTGTCCAGTGGGAACGGTGGCGCAGCGGCGAATGCGGTGGAACCGCGAAAGTGGTGTTCCTCCCCGCAGAACGCCACGAACGCGATCGTTCGCCGTGGCTGCGTCGGCGTCCGTGCCAGAGCGTGGGCGAGGGCGAGCATGGCGGCGACCCCGGATGCGTTGTCGTTCGCTCCGTTGAAGATGCGGTCGTCTCCCTGTGGCGCCTCGCCAATGTGGTCGTAGTGCGCGGTCACCATGACGACTTCGTCCGTCGTTCCCGGCAGAACGCCGAGCACGTTGAAGGCGTCCTCTCCGCCCAGCCCGCACGCGACGGTCAGCTTCCGGTCGCCGGACGGCCCGGATGCAATGCCGCTGCTGGCGAAGGTTGATGCGAGGTACTCCGCGGCTTCGTCGAGCTCTGCAGAGGGGGTTGCGCGACCGCGCATCGAATCCGACGCCAACCGGGTCACGTGTCCGCGAAGTCCGGCGGCGGTGATGCTCTGAAGGGCAGCGTCCAGGGTTGAAGCACGTACGGGAGGCTCGGAGAGCGTGTCCTCAGCATCTGAGGATGCCTCGGAGGCTTCCGTGCGGACGCCGTCCGGGGTGTCTCGACAAGCGTGGACCCCCAAGGACAGCATCGCGAGCAGGAGGGGAACTCGCATGCCCGCAGGGTAGCAGGTACGATGTTCTTGGATGCGCGGGGGGCTGCTGTGGGGATGTGTTCTGCTCGGATGCTCGTTCGAAACGACATCGGCTGGCGCAGACACGGCCACCGATAGCGGGCTGGGCGGAGTCACGACATCGAGCACGACAGACCCCAGTGTCGGAACGGAGGTGGCGACCGGGCCCTCGAGCCTCACGACCTCCGGCAGTTCCGAAGCCGAGTCCGAGCTCGGGTCCGAGTCCGACACCAACCCCGACACCAACCCCAACGGAACCTCAACCACGACAACCGAGGGCGCGGTGTCGAGTTCTGGCGAGGACCCCGAGACGTTGTCCGACGATGGGTTGGTGGCGCGTTACTTCCTCGACGAGGCCGCGAGCGGAACCGTTCCGACGATGGCATTCGACTCCGCCGAAGAGCCGTTCCCCCTGCCTCTCGAGTACGTCGAGCGCACGATGCACTACGCGTCCGCCTTCGGGCATCGCGGGCTGGCGTTCGACGTGGCGGGCGCGGACGACGGAGCGCGTGCGCCGATCTCCGGATCCAAGTTCGACGGCCTCGAGGGGGCTACGGAGCTGACGTTCGAGCTTGTTGTACGGGTCGACGACTCGATCGGCTCTGACTCCAGGCTGGTCCACTTCGGCGGGACGAATTCCGGGACAGCAACACTCAGCTCGGACGATCCAGACCAGCTCCAGTTCGCGTGGAACGACACCATCGTGCGGGACTGGGACTACTCGGCGTTCAGCGATGGGGTCGCGCACGTGCTCCACGTCATCGTCGACACCAATGCCGGCAGCGACGCCTCGCGGGTCCGGCTGCTCGTCGACGGAAACGAACTCCAGCCAAACATGCTCAACGCCGTTGATCCCGGCGAACCTGCGAGCGTTCCGTCGGGCGCGATCTTTGCCCTCGGCAACCGAAACCAAGACCGAGCGATGCAGGGCATCCTCTTCTACGCGGCGATCTATGGGGTGGCGATCTCCGACGGTACGGCCGCCTCGCACGTGCCGCTGCTGAGCGCCGACGACGATTCCCCCTAGGGGGTAGGGTTCTTCAGCCCGGGCTCCGCGCCGTCATCGCCGCTCGGACCGGTCCCCGATGCGTCGCAGCTCATGGGGACGATGCCGAACACGAAGAGGCCGCTGAGCAGGAGCGTGAGCGCCAAGGAAATCGGCAAGAAGCCGGTCGAGACCTGCTCGTCCGAGGGGTCCGCGTGTTGCGAACACTGGTGACCTCCGCCCACGGGCCGACCGTAACACTCACGCGACAACTCGCGCAAAAGCGCGCCATCCGCCGGGTTTCCAAGGGTCTTCCGGCTCACGAAATGTGCGATGGCGCCCGTTGCACCAGGCCAATGTCGCACCCCACTTGCGCAAAGGTGCCTCCGTGCCGTTAGATGCCGGCGCGATGGCGTCCGAATCGACATCTCCTTCCGCGGCCGCCGAGCCGCGCGGCTTCTTCCGCCGCTGGATCCTCGACTTCCACAACCGCACGGTTCTGTTCCGTGTCGGCAACTGGCTGTTCACGACCTATGCCTTCTTGGCGGGGTCGGCGTTCGCGGCCGGCTGTGCAGTGTCGCTCTGGTACACGGCGATGATCGGTATGGACGTCGTCTACATGGCGAAGCTCTACCTCTTCATTCTCGTGCCGATGATTCTCATCGGGCTGCGCTCGTTCAGCATCATGCTCGAGTGGCGAGAGTTGTTCCGCAATCCGCTGCAGACGATCATCAAGCCGGGCTACATGCTGCACGGCGGCATCGCGGGCGGCCTCGTCGGCTTCGTCATCATCAGCCAGATCACCGGGGTGCCGCTGCTTCGTTTGCTCGACGGTCCGGCGCTTTGCTTGCCGCTGGGTGAAGCCATCGCGCGGCTGGGTTGCTACGTCTACGGCTGCTGCTGGGGTCGTCCGACCGAGAGCCGCTTCGGTGTTCGGTACACGAACCCAGAGTCCAAGGTGCTGCGCGCTGCTCCGCACCTGACGAACGTCAAGATTCACCCCGCGCAGCTGTACGCCCTCGTCAGCTACCTCGGAATGTTCGCGATGTTCTACGCGATCCTTCCGGTGCTTCCGTTCGACGGTGCGCTCGCGGGTCTGTACTTCGTCCTGCACTCGCTCGTGCGACTCAGCCTCGAGTTCTTCCGCCAGGACGACCGCGGCAAGCTGTGGGGTAAGATCACCCACACCAACGTCTACTCGTTCGCGATGATCCTCGTCGGTGTCGGCTTCTGGGTCGTCGGCGCGCAGAGCGACGCGGTGCTCAACGTCGATCTCAGCCACCGCCTCGTGCACGTGCTGACCAACGCAACGATCGCTCCGTGGATCGCGCTGTTCGGCACGGTGTTTGGGTTCGCCTACGGCGTCCACTACGGCAAAGTCGGAAGCTGGCTGAAGAACCCCTCCGGCGGCATGAAGCCTAACGTTGATGAACTCAGCATGGGCGCTGTGCAGCGGATGGAAGCCAAAGCCGCTTCGGACGAGTAGCGCTTCGCTTCGCCAGGCTTCTGGCACAAACCCCGGCTCGGCCTTTCGTGGACCGACCGGGGTTTTTCATGTTCGCGTTCCGGGCTCGGACCGGCCTACACTCAGGGGGTCTGGACGACCGCCGTTGCTGTGCGACCGGCTACGTTCGAGCTTGGGGCAAATCATCGGGCCGCGTTGGTGCACATATGAAAAAGGAACCCATGCCGAGCGCCGCAAAGCCCGGTCCAGACCGCGTCGACTCCGCGGACCTCGCAGATCTTCGCGGAGTGGTTCTCGACGGCCGCTACGAGATCGGGGAGCCGTTGTCCACTGGCGGCATGGGGACGGTCTACAAGGGGCAGCAGCTCGCCCTGAATCGGCCGGTGGCGATCAAGGTCGTCAAGCCGGGGGTCATGAAACACGAGGTGCAGGTGCGTCGCCTCGTGCGCGAGGCGCAGACCACCGCGTTGGTCAAGCACCCCAACGTCATCGAGATCATCGACGTCGGCGTGATGGAGCACGGCTTCGTCTACTTGGTCATGGAGTTGCTCGAGGGCATGGACCTTCGCACCCTGCTCCGGCAGGAGCGACGGCTGCCGTGGCCTCGTGTCCGCAACATCGCGACACAGGTCGTCGCCGCGCTCAAGGCTGCTCACGCCTGCGGGGTGATCCATCGCGACATCAAGCCCAGCAACGTGTTCCTCGTCGACCAAGCCGCGGGTGTTCAGGGCGACTTCATCAAGGTGCTCGACTTCGGCTTGGCGAAGTCCCGGACCGATGGCGGGTCGCCGGCGCTGACCGGGGCCGAGGAGGTCGTGGGCACGGCGGCTTACCTGGCGCCGGAAGTCGCCCGGGGCAAGAAGGCCGACTTCCGCAGTGAGGTCTATGCGGTGGGCGTGCTCATGTACAAGATGGCGACGGGCACCGTGCCGTTCAAGGGGAGCAGCCCGTTGGACGTGCTCGCGAAAGCGATCTCCAACCCGCTGCCCGCACCACGCACACGCAACGCCGAACTTCCCGCCGAGGCCGACCGCATCATCCGGCGGTGTCTCGCCAAGCGACCCGACCTTCGGCCGCAAGACATGGATGCTCTCGAGCGCGACTTGCACGCGCTCAGCGGTGAGGTGTTGGGCGGCGAGCGCGTGCTCGAGCGTCGTCCCTCTCCCACGGCGGGGACACCGAGCGCTGACAACACGCAGGTGACGCGGGCCCCGCTCGCCCCACCTGCATCCGCGCCGCGGTTCGAGGCACGCCCCCCGGCGATCCCCGTCACCCGTGCTCCCGTCGACGAGGACCCATCCGATGTTCTCGAGGCCGCCATGTCGGAGGTACTCGAGCTCGACGTCGAGGATGCCATCGAGGTGGAGTCCGGAAACAGCCGTGCACTGCGCCTCGTGCCCGATCCGGAGCCGACGCCTCTTCCCGGGAGTGTGCTCGACCCCTCGCCGGCACCGCTTGCCGCAGTGATTCAGAGCCAAACCGCAGTCGCACCAGCGCCGCATCGTCCGAACCCGCCCCAGGGCGGGGCCGCAGACGGGTTTGCTTCTGCTCTCCCGCGTGACGAGCGAGGCTTTGCGCCGGCCCTGTCGTTCGACACTCCAGGGTTGCCCCCGTTCGAGGCTGGGCAGCCGATACCTGCCCAGCCGTCCAAGGCGGGCCGAGGCCGTTTCGTCGCGCTGATGCTCGCAGTTCCCATCTTGGCCGCCGCGGCGGTCGGTGGGCTGTGGGCCGCCGGAGTCCTGTCTTCGGAGGACACGATTGCGTCCGACCACGAGGTGCTCGCGGCCTCGGTCGATGGCGCCCCCGTGGAGTCAGCCGAACCCGAGGTCACGTGGGAACTCGACTTCCGAGCCACGCCCGCGGCCGCCGAGCCACAGGTCGGCGAGCCCGCATGGTTCACGCCACCGCTGCTTCGGCGGGTCGAGCCGGGAGAGCTCGTTGCGCCGGCTGTCCCCGCCGTGGACACTCCGCAGGAGCCCGCGGCAGTGGCCACCACTGAGCCTGCAGCGCCGAAGACCGGACGCAAGAAGCGTCGACGTCGCAAGTCGTCCGCTCGCTCGTCGCGGCCCGCGGTTCAGCCAGAGCCGCCCGCTAAGCCGGCATCCCGTCCACCGCCGCCGCCGCCCAACATCCCAACGAAGAAAAAGAAGAAGCCAGCCGGGAATGCCGCGGCGCCGTGGAAACGCGCGCCTGGGCCGTCGGACCGGTAGCCGCGATCGGACCGCAGGCTCGGTGGACGGCCGCGCGCAACCGCGCTGGCGAAGCTGGTAGCGTCGTGTTCACGCTATGAAGCGAACCGCACCTCCTCGAACTGTCGTCCGCCGCGCCCCCACCCTCAACCTTGCCCTCGTTGCGGGCATTGTCATGGTGAGCGCACCTGCACTCGCACAGGCCCCTGAGGCCGCTCCCTCGGAGCCGGATGCCGAGGCGGCGCCCAAGGCACCCGCTGAAGAGACTGCAGAGCAGGAAGTCGCCCGACTCGAGGCAGAAGTCACACAGCTAGAGCTCGCGTTGAAAGAGGCGAAGGAGTGTGCCGCGAAACCTGCCAAACCTGCGAAGGAGGCTCAGTGTCCCGACCAAGGCGCGGCGGCGAATCAACTCAAGGCTCGTCGGCAGCGCTTGAAGAAATCTCGTCGCCGCGAGTCGAGTCAGAAAGCACACCGGCAGCGGTTGAAGAAGGCTCGTCGCGACGAGTCGAGCCAGAAGGCGCACTGAGCAGCGCGTCCACCATGGCGGCCGCCACGTCGATGTTGGCGGCCTGCATGGGGTGCGCGAAGTAGAACGGGAAATTCACCTCGAGCACGTAGACCGAGCCGCTGTCGTGGACCAACACGTCCACACCGCCGCAGGTCAGCCCCAGTGCCTCCGTCGCCCGAAGCGCGGCATCGATTGCAGCAGGCGGTGCGGGGCGATCGAAGTAATCCGGCTCTTCGACGACGTACGTGCGAAAATCGTCCGGCCGGTACGGATTGCGGTACGCGGCCGCGCAAGTGCCCGCGACGACGATGATGCGCCAGTGCACGGCCGGCTCGATCGCCGCCATCAGGACCACCTGATCGCCGACCGAGGCGCGCAGCATGTCGACGACTGAGTGCAAGGCGCTCCAGCTGTCGAGCCTCATCACGCCGACGCCCAGCGAGTGCCCCGGCTGCTTGAGGATGACCGGCAGCCCGCCCACGCTGTCCACGGCCGCCCGCAGCTCGGCCTCGTTGCGCGGTAGCGAGTAGAGCGCCGCGGGTACGGGGACATCATGCCGAGACAAGAACAGGCACTGGGTATCGATGAGGCGGTGGGGGCCCAAGGCGTCTCGGTAGAACGTGGCAACGCCTGGGCCGCACAGGAGCTGTTCGGCCACCGTGGCGCGGTCCGAGACACCGACCCGGTACAGCAAGTCCCCGGGCCCCAGTTGGGGTAGCTCCAGGGGGTCGACGATGGCTGCTACGATGAGGGCGCACGCCAAGCCTCGCGCACCGGCGGCGGCGACCAACTGCTCGGAGAGCACGCACGGGCCCTCGTCGAGCACGATGAAGAGATGCCCTGCCATGGGTGGTGCAGCGTAGCGGACGCCGGAACGCGGGCCGGCACGATATTTCGGTTGTCTAACGATATGTCGTCAGTTGCAAGGACGTTATATCGGTGTCTGTGACCGTAACTACGGGGAATTGCAGTGCCCGAGCCTGGGCCAGTCCTTGCTCCTGTAGCTCGTCGAGAACCAACCCATGTTCGAAAACAAAGCAGGACAACGTGTACCCGAGGTCAACTTCCGCTTCATCGAGGACAGCCGATGGGTCGACCGCACGACCGCGGATCTGTTCGCAGGCAAGACGGTCGTCGTGTTCGCCTTGCCCGGAGCATTCACGCCGACATGTTCCACCGCGCACGTGCCTCGGTATGGCGAGCTCCACGGTGCGCTCGCGGCCCAGGGCGTGGACGACATCCTGTGCATGTCGGTGAACGACGGATTCGTGATGGATGCCTGGAAGCAGGACCAGGACGCACCGGGGGTGACCTTCGTTCCCGATGGCAACGGCGAGTTTGCCAAAGGGCTCGGGATGCTGGTCGACAAGCAAGAGCTCGGCTTCGGCCCTCGCTCGTGGCGCTACTCGATGCTCGTGCGCGACGGAGTGATCGAGAAGATGTTCATCGAGCCCGACAAACCCGGGGATCCCTTCGAGGTGTCCGATGCGGACACGATGCTTCGCTACCTCAATCCGGATCACGTGGCTGAATCGGATGTCCTGCTTCTGACCAAGCCGGGGTGTGGTCACTGTGCTCGTGCAAAGTCGATGTTGAGGGAGAAGGGCCTGCCGTTCGCAGAAGTCGCCGCCAGTCCGCGGATGCTCCGCGCAGTCTCGAAGACAGCAACGACACCGCAGGTCTTCATCGACGGTCAACACATCGGTGGTGCGGACGACCTCGCCAAGGCCCTCGCGGGGTGAGCCGACAATGAGCATGGCCGATCCGATCGATCACGCGTCGGACCTGCGGCGGCTCGCTGAAATGGCGAGCCGCCCGCAGGCGCTGGCCGACGTCCTGCGGGGCGCTCTCGCGTCCCTGCGAGATGTCGTCCCCTACGACCTTGCGGCGGTCTACGAGCTCGATCGGGACGAGTTGCGACTTCGGGTCGCTTCCGGGCCCCTCGCCGATGAGCGGGTCACCGGCCATGTCTTGCGACTCGATCGCTTTCCGAGCATCGCCCACGCGCTGGAGCGTCGGCGCCCGGTCGCGCAGACGCAGGAGCAGCACAACAGCGACGAAGGCGACCCTTACGACGGGGTGCTCGACCTCCCCGCGGGCCATTCGTGCATGGTCGTCCCGTTGTTCGCCTCGGACCGCAGCCTGGGCCTCATCACGCTCGATAGAACGACCTGCCAGACGTACTCGCCCGAGGTGGTTCAGCTCGCCGGAGTCTACGGACAGATCGTGTCGATCGCGATGTTGTTCGCCGAGCAAGCTGAGCTGCTGCAGCGATATCGACGCCAGCTCAACGAGGAGAAGCAGCTCCTGCAGCAGCGGACCGGCGGTGGGAGCTGGGCGATCCGAACGTTGGAGGCGAGCTTGTCGGAGCCGATGCAGCACGTCGTTCGCCTCGCCAAGCAGGTCTCGGGTGCCGAGCTACCCGTGCTGATCTCGGGAGAAACCGGGACGGGCAAGGAAGTGCTCGCGCAGGCGATTCATGCGTGGAGCCCCCGCGCGGACCAACCGTTCGTCACCCTCAACTGTGCGGCTCTCCCCGAGAACTTGGTGGAGTCGGAGTTGTTTGGGCATGTCAAAGGCGCGTTCTCGGGGGCCGCCTCGGAGCGTCGTGGACGCTTCCTCACCGCCAACGGCGGCACATTGCTGCTCGACGAGATCGGAGACATGTCGCTGGCAACCCAGGCGAAGCTGCTTCGTGTCCTGCAGGAAGGGACGTTCGAACCGGTCGGCTCGGACCGGTCGATTCGAGTCGACGTGCGGGTCTTGGCGGCGAGTCATGTCGACCTTCGTGAAGCTGTACGCGACGGACGCTTCCGCGAAGACCTCTACTACCGACTCGCCGGATTTCCACTCGACCTGCCACCGTTGCGCGCGCGAGGTCAGGACATCGCCGGCATCACCGGGGGCGTGCTCGAGTCGCTCGCGCGCCGGACGGGCCGTGGCCCTTGGACCGCGGGTGCCGAGGTGCTCGAAACACTGGCTCGACACCCGTGGCCCGGCAACGTCCGTGAACTCGTCAATGTGCTCGAGCGCGCGGTGATCCTTCAGCCTTCGGGGGAGCTTCGGGTTGAGCACATCATCCTCAACCCAGGCACGGTGTCGCGGGCGCCAGTTGTGCACGGCTCCGAGGGCCCGTTCCTCGCGTTCGATGACATGCAGCGCACCTACTTCGAGCGGGCGTTGGAGCGGACCTCGGGCAAGATCTACGGCGAGGACGGGGCGGCCGCACTTGTGGGGATGAAACCCACCACGCTGCAGAGTCGCCTCAAGAAGCTCGGAATCGATCCCGCGAAAGCCCGGGGTTGACCGCTATCGCGCCGCCCTCGCTCGGGCGGGGTGATCCGGCGGGGCCGAACGGCCTGAGTTGGGGCTTCAGGGATTGGGGCACGGGGACGATTCTGTGAGGGCGACCCGACCACCGTGTGCTTGCCGCGAGGCTGGCGGCCGTGGCGTCGGCGTCACACCCAGGAGCGCCATGTCATCCTACGAGAGTCCTTCCGGCCCCCGCACGAGCACCCGAATCGGCGCAGCATTTGGCGCCCTGACGGGTTGTCTGGGCGCGAGCATGATCTGGACCACCCGGGTCGAGCCCGGGATCGGAGCTGGCGGCGGAGTTCTTCTGGCTGTTGTGGTGGGTGCGGCGATCGGGTGGTTCGGGACCGAGTGTCTCGTCGCGCTGACCCAGGGGATTGATGGGGCCTCGGAGTGATCCTCCGGGTTCCACGTTGGGCCGTCGGGTCGGGTCTCACCCTGTGGGCGGGCCTCTCCTGTTCGGGACAGCGCGGCGCGGCCCCAAAAATCGCTCGCAGCGTGAATCATCGCCGTCAACGACCGAGGAAAGAAGCAAGCAATGCCAAAAGGAATGATTCTCGTGGTCGACGATTCCGCGACGGTGCGCCACCAAGTTCGGGTTTGTCTTCAACAGGCTGGGCATACCGTCATCGAGGCTGACAACGGGGCGGTGGGCCTGATGAAGGCAAAAGAGCATCCCATCGACATGGCGATCATCGACGTCAACATGCCGGTCATGGACGGCCTCGAGATGCTCGCCAGCCTACGCACGATTCCCGACAAGAAGCATGTCCCTGTGTTCGTTCTGACGACGGAGTCGTCGAAAGACCTGGTCGCCAGGGCGAAGAAAAATGGTGCGGAAGCATGGATTGTCAAGCCGTTCAAGCCCGACGCGTTGGCCCGAGGCGTTGCACACATGCTCGCCCTCGCGGCATGAGACGACCCCAAGAAAGGACTCGAAGTGCTCGCAGTTGAAGTCAGAGAAGACCACCGACGCCTCACGGATGAGGCTCTCGACGCTCACGCTTGCCCCGACGTCTTGGTGAACGCCGTGGCCGCAGTGTTCGGGATGAGGGGCCCCCCGGTGTCCTGCAGGTTGGTGCGTCTGGATGCGTTGCCGGGACGCACGTGGGAGAATGGTGCGTCGCTACGGCTGTTCTGCGGGGTCGATGATGTCCAAGACTTCGCCATTTTTGCCAGAACTCAAGACGCCAAGGCGATGGTTCGGTGGCTCTTCGGTGGCGGGGCCCCGGACCCGGTCACGAGCGCGTGGGTCTGGGACGGTTTGGCCGAGACGCTCAACCATGTCGTGGGTCGTATCAAGACGGTGGAGACCACAGCGCAGGAAATCGAGCCCACGCTTGATACGCCTGAGTTCCTGGACGCAACGGACGCGGAGAGCTACGCCCATGTGCATCCGACCGCGTCTGTCTATCGCGTCACGAGCCACGCCTGGGAGGGGGAGGTCGTCTTCATGGCGTCGCCGAAGCGCCAGCGGGCGATCGCAGCATTGGAGCAGGCGACTGCGCTGCTGATTCGGTCCGGACTCGAACCAGGTGCAACCGTCCGTGCGTGCCGTCTTCTCGAGGTCGTCCGGACCCCGGTCCTGGCGTTGTCCGAGTTGCCCTCGATGGGCATCACCCTTTCTTGGTGTGTCGAGAACCTGGCTGCGCTCGTCAACGGGGACGGCGGGTACGGTGAACGGGCGGTCTTTCACCGTGTGCTCGGGGAGCTTGAAGGACTGCACGGGGCGCTCGTGCGACTGACCGCTGCTCCGGAGACGACCGCGTTCGTCATTCCGCCCGAGGAGGATATGCGGGTGCTGCTGCATGACTTCTGCTGGGAAACCCTCCGCGGAATCGAGCGCGTGAGCGACCTGTCGTGCCCTTGCCCCAACGACGCTCCTCAGTCGCCGTTTGGGCTGATGCACACGGTGCAGGTCACCTCCGGGTTCTTCCATCTCACCCAACTCGAGTGTCTGGCCCGAGGGACCGGACGCCTGATCGGTTCGGTTCGAGAATGCGGGGCAAAGATGACCGCCGAACAGGTCGAGGCGGTGCGTCACTCCGTGGCCCTGATCGAGGATTGGGTCGGAGATCTGCTCGCCGGGTTGGATGTCTCCGGTACCGTTGCGTGGAGCCCGGAGATTGAGGCTCACACCCGAATGCTCGACCACGTCGTCGAGTGTGGCGGCCACATCGTCATCCATTCACAAGGGACAGTGACATCTGGGGAGAGCGGGTCGGTCGGCCAGGGTCTACGGCTCGAGCAGCCGCAGCTGAGGCGTCTCGAGGCACTGCAGGCGGAAGTTCGGGAGTGGGCCGAGCTCGCCCGCTCTCAGGGGAGGGTCAAGCCACTCGCCGTGCCAGGGGAATTCCTTGACCGAGCCGATCACGAGCTCGTGTCCATCTGCCGCTCTGTTCGTCGTGTACCCATGGGCCCGATTCTGGCCCGGCTCGTGCGCCATTGTCGGGAGGCATCCGCACGGCATCGGAAGCTGGTCCGGGTCGAGATGAGCGGCGATTCGCTGCATGCCCCAGAACACCTCATGGCGGGGATTGCTGGCGTGTTGGTGCATCTGGTGAACAACGCAATCGAGCACGGTATCGAAGACGGGCCCGAGCGTGGTCGACAGGGGAAGAAGGTCCTGGCGCTCGTCGAGGTTCGGGCCCAGAGGATCGATGGGGCACTCGTCTTCGAGGTTGCCGATGACGGGAGGGGGATGCCGCGAGCGGTCCTGCGCGCGCACGCGGAGAGGTCGACCTCAACCGTTGGGTGGTCGGATGGCGGCTCGGGCGACGTCTATCGTTTGCGCTCGCGGAGTGAGGCGGCCTTGACCGAACAGGCGTCGGGTCGCTCAGGGATGGACGCGGTGGTTCGGGAGGTTGAAGCCGTCGGAGGGGTTGTCGAGGTGGCGTCGACACCGGGCAAGGGAACACGAGTACGGATTGTCGTGTCCGAGTCTGAAGGGAACGAGTCCGACGATGACGATTTCTCGGGCCTCCATGAAGAAGGGGAACTCACTTTCTTGTAGCTCCCGTTGGGGTCGAGCGGGAGCTGCACTCAGCCCCGTTCGACCAGCTTGATGTACGCGGTCATCGCCTCGAACAGACTGTCGTGAGGCAGGGTTTCTCTGCGCCGAAGAATCTCAATCGGGTGCTGCGCTCTGGTTGTGGACTGCTCCGCGAGCAGACTCTGCAGCGCATCCTCATCGAGGTGGCCTGCCGCGACCGCAAGCTCTCCAAGACGTTTCGAGGGAGTGGCAACCTGGGCTTCGAGGAGCTTCACCATCTCTGCAAGCGTGACGTGCTTGTGGCGGAGCATCAGTTGACCCAGCAGAGCGCTCGTTTTGGAGGTTGCCTGGCTCAACTCCTTGGCTTCGTCGTAGGACAACAGTCCCTCAGAAGTCAGGAATCGGAGGAAGGTTGGTGGGTGTCGCATGGTCTCGTGCTCCCCACTCATTGTGGGGCCGTCGCCGCTCGTGGCAACTCCCCTAGCATGTGTCATCGGTCGTGAATGTGATGTCTCTTCTAGGCACCTAGGCCGGACAGGGCTACCCCGACCTCGACGGACTCGCTGGCCGCGAACCTGAAGGGCTGCCGGTCTTCGCGGAACACGAACAACGTCAGTGCGGAGTGGGGTGCCGGCGCGAGGCATTCCGCGAGCCGTTGTGTCCATGGAACGAAGAGCAACAGTGCAATAGCTGTCACTGAGCACGGGAAGTTGAGTGTCGGTTCGACAGTAGAGACGTGTCCTCGATCCTGGACGGTGAACCAAATGGGGCCACGTCGTGCGGCTGGAGCGAGGACGAAGGGGGGGCGACTGTTGAGGCTGTCAGGGCGAGCGGGTCCCGTGGCCGTTTCCGACAACGCTGGTGAGTCCGGGGTTGAGGTCTCAGCGGATCGACCGACTCCGCGGCAAACGCGTTTGGGGTAAAGGCGACAAGCCCGACACGAAGGAGCGCAGAGCGCACGGTCTCCGCTCGGGGCGAGGTCGTCTCGGTTCGCCCGGCACGAAGCGACCTGGCGATGCTGAACAACACGCGGCCACGGGGAACGTCAGACCCGACGGAGACCGGCTCCACACTGCTGGGGCGATGAGTACGTCAGCGCTCGGAGACGAAGATGCACGACCGCCCCGAGGGCACGTTGCCGCCGTTGCAGTTGTCCAGGACATCGGAGAATCCGGCCGGTGGGTCCCAGGTCCGCGCGGCGTCGCGGTTGAGCGCGACGTAGACCTCATCGTTGCCGTGGCTCACCCGGTAGACCCAGAAGAAGTCCTCGAGCACCACGGTCTGTCGCGAACCCCGACGCAGGGCGACATGCGCTTCGCGAGTCTGGCCGACCCGGCGCGCATGCTCGAGTGATTCTTGCTCGGCGCCGCTGAGCCCATCGAAGCGGTGCATCGCTCGGTTGTCGGGGTCGGCCTCTCCGAAGGTTCCGATGTCGTCGCCTTGGTAGAGCATGGGGACGTTGCCCGGCGAGGTGAAGAGGAACGTCTGAGCGAGCCGCAGGCGCGTGTGGTCTCCGCCGGCTTCGGTCAGTGCCCGCCACTGGTCGTGGTTGCCGAAGAAGTTCCCCATGATCGCGCCTGGGTAGCCCGCCTGTTGCCCGAAGATCTCTTGCGGACTGAGGTACGCGGTGTCGTTGGCGAGCGCGAAGTCGGCGAGGTTGCGAATGCTCGACGAGAAGTTGAGCAGGGCCGCCTTGGTCTGGTTGTAGTACTCCTCGTCGACTTGCCCCTGAACCATGTCTTCGCGGACGTGGTATCGGGCCCAGCCCCCGAGGGACTCGCCGACCATGTACAGGACGGTGGGTTCGACCGTGAGTGAATGGTCGTCCACGGTTGTTTCGACCTGCTCGATGACGGCTTGTTTGAGACCGCGGACGAAGACGTCGTCCATGTGCTTGAGCGCGTCTGCCCGGAACCCGTCGAAGTTGTATTCCTCGAGCAGCCAGATCGCGTGGTCGATGACGGCCTGTCGGGCTTCGGGCACCGTGTAGTCCAGGTCCGGCATGTCCGCCGTGAACCAGCAGTCGACACGGAACTCGTCCCAGTTGTTGTGGCACGGCACGTAGCTGTAGAACCAGTCGGGGTGGAGGTCGAAGATGTTGGCCTCGGACTGGACATGGTTGGCGACGAAGTCGGGGATGACCCGGATGCCTCGCCGGTGGGCCTTGTCAACCAGCTCGTGCAGCTCGTCGGGGGTGCCAAACGCGGTCTCGATCGGGTTGTCGTATCCGAAATCGTCCAGGTGCGTGTAGCCGGTCGTGATCGGGTGATACGAGTGATACGAGCCAAAGCGCTCGGCGACGCCGGGGTCCACCGCAGGCTGGCTGTTGTGCGAGTTGAGCAGCGGTGAGCTGATCCACAGGGTGTTGATGCCCATGGACTCGAAGTAGCCGTCGTCGATCTTCTCGATGATTCCGCGGAAGTCGCCTCCCTGCCATTGGCTCCGCGGATCGGTGACCTCCGCCAGAGTGCCCTGCGTGTTGTCGATGTTGTTGGTCGCGTCCCCGTCCAGGAATCGATCGGTGAACACCTGGTACAGGATGCTGTCGTGCCACGTGAAGTCGGCGTAGCGCAGGCCGTCACCAATCCACATCGGCACGAACAACGGCTGGACGTCGCCGCCACTGAGTGTGCGCATGCGGAACAGGTAGCTGTACTTTGACGGGACCAGGCTGCTCGCGGTGACAGCCAGGCGCTGGGTCTCCGCCTCAAATGCGACCGCTTCGCGGGTGAGGAACTCGGCGTTGAGTCGGATGCTGCTCTGCTCGAGGTCGAGTTCGCCGTCTCCATCGTAGCGAGCCAACACTGCAACGGTGGATGCCGTGCTCTGGTAGCAGAACGTGAACGCACCGCTTTGGGTGTCGGGCTCGCAAGCCTCGAGGCAGCTGCCATCGACCGGGTCACACAGCTCGCCGAACCCGCAGGCCACGCCCACGCACAGGTCTTCGATACAGGTCTCCAGTTCGGCATCGAAGATGAAGCCGGTGTCGCAATCGCAAACCCGCTCCTCTTCGTTGCACTCGCCGCTGCCGCAGTCGATCCCCTCACACCAGGCTTCGCCATCCGTGTCGCCGGTCGTGGGGGGCTCTTCGTCGTAGATCACGCCATCCTTCACCCAGAACTCAGAGAGCTCGGTGGCGTAGTTGGCCTCGCCGTTGTTGTCCCATTGCGCGTCCCCGTCGTTGAAGGCGAACTGCACGCTGCTCCCGGCGTCGTGGCTCAGGACAAACCATCCGTCGGCGTCCTGCGTCATCTCCAAACCCGGTGCCGTCGTCCATCCTGACCCGTCATCGAAGTGCAGGAACGCGGTGGCCCATGGGCTGTAGTAGTGACCCACGAATCCGGCCCCCACCGGCTCGGTGTCGTTCCCGGTCACCGATGCATCGGTGCTGCCTCCGGCGGTTGGCTGGGGGTCGCTTGCCAGCTCGCCGGGGCCACACGCGGCCGTGGCACTCACGATCGCCGACACGAGGAGTGCACGCAGCCAAGTCATGCGCAGCAGGGTAGCAGTGCTTGGGTCCGCGATCGCCCCCGCGTGTCAGCCGCCGTGGGTCGACGCCCGGGCAGGCATGAGCCATCGTGTCGCCCGTGCGCGCCGTCGTCGTCCGCGAAGCCTTCGGTCTCGACAATCTCCACCCGCTCGAGCAGCCCAAGCCCGAGCCAGGACCGGGCCAGATCCGGATGCGGGTCCACGCCGCATCCCTCAACTATCGCGATCTGCTGATGGTTCAGGGTCTGTACAACCCGCGCCAGCCCCTGCCGCTCGTTCCGGCGTCCGACGGGATCGGGGTCATCGACGCCGTGGGCCCCGGAGTCGATGCTGCTCGCATCGGGGAGCGGGTCGCCGGCCTGTTCGCACAGGGGTGGCAAGACGGGGAGCCCACCCATCGAAGCGCGCGAGCGACACTGGGCGGACCGCTGCCCGGGATGCTTCGGGAGTGGGCGGTTCTAGACGCGAACGGAGTGGCCCGCGTGCCCGAGCATCTCACCGACGCGCAAGCCGCCACGCTCCCATGCGCCGCGCTCACGGCGTGGAGCGCTCTGGTCACGCTCGGGAGGATTCGGCCTGGAGACACGGTGCTGGTCCAGGGCTCGGGTGGTGTCAGCTCGTTTGCCCTCGACTTCGCCGTCGCCGCAGGGGCTCGGGTCATTGCGACGTCTCGGAGCGCGGACAAGGCGGACGCTTTGGCGGAACGCGGCGCATGGAAGACCGTCGTGACCACCGGTGATGCCAAGTGGGGGAAGACCGTTCGCGCGCTCAGCGGGGGTCGGGGAGTGGATCTGGTGGTCGAAGTTGGTGGGGCGGGCACCTTCGCGCAGTCGCTTCGCGCGGTTCGCCTGGGCGGCACCATCGCGATGATCGGCGTGCTCGCGGGAGGACGCGCCGAGGTCGACATGACTCCCGTCCTCATGGGCCAGGTTCGAGTGCAAGGGGTGCTCGTGGGGCACCGCGCGGGCTTCGAAGCGATGTGCCGGAGTATCGAACAGCATCATCTGGAGCCGCGCGTCGACACCGTGTATCCCCTCGAGCAGACGAGGGCCGCGTTCGATCACCTTGCCTCCGGGACGCAGCGCGGCAAGATCTGTATCGACCTCACGACGGCTGACTCGCGAGTGTGAGCACGAAGCGGGCCCCGGGCTTCGCGTCCTCGACCGACAGCTCTCCACCGTGGGCGCGGGCCAACCTCCGGCACAACGCAAGCCCCAGCCCCACGCCCGGCTTTGTGCCCGCCTCGTCACGCTTGGCCTTGCTGAACGGCTCGAAGATCTTTCGTCGTTCGCCGGCGGGGATGCCCGGGCCAAAGTCTCGAACCGCGACGCGGAACAGCTGTCCATCCAGTAGCGTCTCGAGGACCATGCGCGTGTGCCCATCCGAACTCGGCGCGTACTTGGCCGCGTTGTCGATCAGGTTCAGCAGGATCTGCTCGATCGCGGATGTGTCCACCTCCACAGTCCGCGCCAAGCTGGCCTCGTCGAGCACGACCTCGAGTTCGGTGCCCGATGCTTCGCAACGCCCACGTAGTGCGGGGGTCACGTGGTCGATCAGCGACTGCACCGAGAGCGTCTCGCGCGTTCGCTCGGCCTTGTCGTTCTCGATGCGGGCGTAGGCGAGCACGTTCTCGACCAGGTGCCCCAAGCGTTCGGCTTCGGTGCGAAGCGTGGCGATGTAGCGGTCGCGCTTGGACTCGACCATCTTCTCGCCGAGCATCTCGGTGTACATGCGGAAGGTCGTCAGCGGGGTCCGCAGCTCATGGGTGACGGTGGAGACGAACGCGGCGCGGCGCTCCGAAAGGGCCATGGACCACAGCAGCAGAACGACGACGGTCCCTGTCCCGACAAGCACGACGAACCAACCGCCGATGATCGAGGCACGCACGGGCGTGAACGCGTCGCTGGGCGGAGGGGGCAGCGTCCCATGGTCGAGCCGAACCGGAAGCGTAGCCAGCAGCCGTGCCGTGTCGGCCGCCGAAGGGACCGGTGCGGGCGTGAGGCTGGGGTTTGGAAGGAGGTCGACAACCTCATGGAGCAGCGTCTGACGGAGCTTGGGCCAGTCCATCCAGGCACCGTGAATCTCGACCGCTTCGCCCCGGCGGACGCGTCGAGCCAGGACCAGCTCGTCTCCGATCCAGATGGGCATGACCGGGCCGAGCTGCGCGCTGGCGAGGGAGGCCTGCTCCTCCTCGATCGCCTGCTCGAGCTCCCGGTAGAGCTCCGAGTCGTCACCGCCGTCCCAGGAGAATCCCGACAGCGTGCTGCTGCCACCGCTGCTCCCGCTCTTGCCAAGCTTCGAAACCTTGCTCCCAATGTTGTTGAGGTTGTTCAGCAACGCCGCGCTCTGCTGTTGCTGCACCGTCGCCATCGAGTTCATGTTGTCGCGGGCACTCGACGCACGCTTCTGCCATTCCTGGCTGTTGAGCGACTGCTGAGACGCGCCGTAGTACCCGGACTGAGTCTGCTTGGAGTCGGCCGGCGCCAGGGGCGAGTGTGGAGCAACCAGTTCCGAGGGAGCCCCCAGCGTGTCCGCAAGCCCGTCGGACTGCAGGGCCAGGGTCACGGTTTCCAGGACGGGGCTCTGGGGGGTGGTGAGCCAGCGAAGGGTTCCGTCGGTCGAGCGTACGAAGCGACCGCGGACCTCCGGCGTGTTGGGCAGCTCAGGCACCGGGGTCGGACTCTCGGCCAGCAGCGCGACCCGGGCCATCTCCTGGCTGATGCGACCGGGGACCGTGCTGTCGAGTCGCCACAGAGCCAGTCGTACCCGCTCTTCGGTCACGGCGTGCGCGGTCGCCTCGGCAGCGGCGCGTTCGGTCGCGAGCAAGGTGGAGGTGATGGCGATCATCATGCCGATGACCGCACACAGGGCGACGCCGACGGCTGTCCAGATCTTGACCCGCCGACTCATCCACTCGCTCCGAATTTGTAACCCTTGCCGCGCACCGTGAGGATCACCTTGGGCGAGCCCGAGTCATCGCGCAGCTTCTCTCGGAGCCTGGCCACGTGCATGTCGACGGTCCGGGTTTGCGTGTGTTCGGGGTTGACGTGCCAGATCTCGCGGAGCAGTTCGTCACGTCCGACGGCGCGCTGTGGGTGTTGCGAAAGGTGAGCGAGCAGCGCGACCTCCCGGTCTGCAAGCTCCGCCCGGTGGCCGTCGTCGAACACGACCTCGCGTCGGGCGAGATCGGCGTGTCCGCCGGGGATCGCCACCCGTACGTCTTCGGTCTCCTTCGGTGGAGCCCGGCGGAGCACGGCCTCCACCCGAGCCAGCAGCTCGCGCACGCTGAACGGTTTGACCACGTAGTCGTCCGCGCCGAGCCGAAGCCCGCGGACCCGGTCCGCCTCGCGCCCCCGTGCAGTCAGGATGATGATCGGCAGCTTCGGCTTCACGCGGCGGACCTCGGATAGCACCGTGAATCCGTCGCCACCGGGAAGCATGAGGTCGAGCAGCACGCAGTCGCAATGGTCCCGAAGGGCGGCGTCCCGACCCGCCGGCGCGGTGTCGGCCTGCAGGACGCCGTAGCCGTCGAAGCCCAGAGCATCGACGAGCCCCATGCGAATCGCGGGGTCGTCTTCGACGACGAGGACGGTGGCGCGGGTGTCGGACATCGGACTAAAGAGTAAATCCTGCGGCTTCGGCTTGGGCGGAGATCGAGTCGATGATCGCGTTGTCGAGCCTCTGACCGTCCTCGTTGCGGGTGCTGGCGACAAATGCTTCCCGCTTCTCTTGGAGTTGGCGGAGGTCTCTCTTGAGCTCGTCGCGGGTGTTTCGGGCGTCCTTGACCTTCTGCTCCAGCTCTTCGTCGCTCAGCTTGGCGTCGCCGTCCAGGAGCGTCGAGCGGTCGAGGGTGCTCAACTCGATGGTGCCCTCATCGAGCGCGTCGACGAGGTCCCATTTTGCGTTGTTGTACATCCCTGAGGTCTTGCTCATCGCGCGGGCGATCGAACTGCTGCGACCCGCCGAGGCGCTGTTCTGGTCTTGGCGCATCTGGTTGTCCAACGCTGCCTTCCCGCGGTAGCCGAAGCCGATGTACGTGTCGTTGAGCTTCGAAGAAAGCGTCTCGATCTCGTCGTCGTGGGGCGAGGCAATGTACGCCTGCTTCGCGTTGTGATCGATGCGGAGCGCCTTGCCACCCCCGAGTCGGGCTGCGTCTTGCCAGCCCGGATCCCAGTCGCCGTGGCCAGTGCAGTTGACCGTGTTGATCACGATGCCGCGGGACCGAGCGGTCGACACGGTTTCGTGGAAGTCCATCGGGCCTTGGGTGAACTCCTCGTTGCCCGCGATGTATAGGACGCGCAGTACGTTGTCGCTGTCGTCCCACTCGAGCTCGTTTGTCGCCGCCGAGATCACTTGGCCGGCGAATTCGTCTCCCCCGGCCGTGGTCAGTCCGAACAGCCCCTCAGAGACCAAGTCGAGTTCACTGGAGAAGCCCACCACCTGGCGGATGTAGCCGTCCGACTCCGCCAGCCCATCGTTGCCGTACTCGTACACCGCGATCTCGAGGCGTGGCGCAGCGCCTTGAAACGTCGCCGAGTCGAGCGCGTTGACGACGGCCCACAGTTGCGAGCGTGCCTGGTCGAGCAGACCGTCCATGCTCGAGCTGGTGTCCAGAAGCAAGGCGAGTTGGATCTTGGGCGCGTGGGCAACCGCGGCCGGCGGCGCCACACTGGCCACCGCAGGCGGCGGGGCGGCGTCGCCTCGGGTGGCAATCGGCCACGCTACGGCGGCGAGCAGGGCAGCGGTGCTCGCGAGCAACACGGTCTCCATGGTGCGGAAGGTGCTGCGGCGTGGCCGCGGCGGGGTCCGTACGAGGGCGTAGCCGGAGGCTTCGGGAGCGTGTTCTTCCGAGTCGAGGGCGGCGTCGGAGGGCCAGCGAGGGTCGCGCGGGGTCATGTCCTAAGCGTGGGCCGCAACGCGGCACCGTTTGTAACGCCGACGTATGGCGCAGCACCGGGCATCCATCCCGTGCGGTTTGAGTGCGCCCGGTCCGTCGGGCACACTGACTTCGATGGTGTTGCCGACGCGTTGGAAACGAGGACTGTGCGTCGTCGCCGGTAGCATCTGCCTGTTTCCCGCGGTGGCCGCAGCGCAACCGGCGCCTGCGTTGGAACCCGCGCCGCCACCCGCACCCGCACCCGCGCCCGCGCCCGCGCCCGCCGACCCATTGCCCGCTCCGCCGCCGGCCGAAACCACGCCGGCTCCTCCTGCCGAAGAGGTCCCCGAGGCGCCAGCGGAAGCCGTGCCCGAAGAGCCGGCCGCCGAAGAGCCGGCCGCGGAAGAGCCTCCCGCGGAGGAGCTTCCCGCGGAGGAGCTTCCTACCGAAGAGCCGCCCGCCGAGGCGCCGGCCGATCCGGTCCCGTACCGGGTGAGCGAGGAGGAGTGGCAGGCCGCGCTGGAGCAGCCGATCACCGTGAAGCGTGACGACGCGGAGCCGATTCACGGCAAGCTCGTCGCGACCACGGATGCCGCAGCCGTACTCGTCTCCGACGATGGCGATGTGCACACGTTGCAGAAATCCGACGTCTCCGCTGTGACGATCGATGCGCCGGAGTCCGACGCGGCCCCCCCACAGGAGCCCGCCGCCGAGGAGGCTTCGGACCCGCCGGCCGAGGAGCAAGACTGGAAGAAGTTTGGCGTCTTCACCTCGCACGGAATTTCCTACGCGCACTGGCGAACCGACCCGTACCGAGCCGGCGCGGCCGCATACGCCGGGGACCTGGGAGTCGGCTACAACTGGCGCCGTGCATGGGGTGCGTACCTAGTCCTGGGTGGTCACGCCGGTGCCCGCTTGGTCCAGCGCACGATCAAAGGCAACTTCGGTCACCTCGCGGGCATGCTTCGCTATCGTGGCAAGAAGCGCTTCGTGGCGATGGGGGGCCTCGCACTCGCCTGGTCGAAGCTCGACGAGCCCGAGCGTCGAGTCCGCGACATCTCGGTGTCGATCCCGCTCAAAGTGATGGCCCAGTTCAAGGTCGCCGACAGTCTCTTTTTCGCCATGGGCGTCGGCTATGAACCAGGCTTCTTCGCCCAGGGCCGTATCGCGAACGCGTTGTCGCTGCAGGCCACGCTGGCCCACTGGTGATGCGACCCGCGGGACCGCGAAGGGCCGCCTGGCGGTGCTGCTGCTAGCCGACGCCGTACAGGTCACGCACCATCGTGCGTAGCGGCGGCGACATACTGTCTTTGACGTAGCCCGAGAAGAACGCCTCGTGGTCGGCGGGTTGCAACACGAGTTCGGGCGACGTCGCGAGCGCCAGCGCGATGTCGAAGCGGGGATCCCCGGCTCCACATCCGCTCCAGTCGATGACGCCGCTGACCCGGCCATCGCACAGCAGCACGTTGTCGAGCGTGAAGTCGCCGTGAATGAACGTGCGGACCTCTGGCGAGGGCGGCCCGAAGGACGCCAGCAGGTCGTCCTCGAGTGCGACCTCTTCGGCGTCGACACGGTGGCGCTGCAGCCAGGGCGTGGCATCTGCATCGCTGAGCGCATCGGGGATCGGGGTGGCGTGAATCCGCGCGAGCATGTCCCCGAGCGCGCGGAGCAGCGTTCGTCGCTCGGTGGGGGAGGCCTGGGCGAGCACCGTCCACCCGGAGTCTCCGGGGATCCGGGTCATCAGTAGCCACTGCGCATTCCCATCGACGTGGTGCGCGATCACCTGGGGGACCGGAAGGTTGGTCGACTCGAGCGCTCGCAAGACCTTCGCCTCGCGCTGAAGCCACTGCGAGTAGACCGGGTTCGCCGAGTGCTTGATGACGATGTCGTGTTGGTCCGCGCTCCGGACGAACGCGACGTCCGAGAGCTCGCCCTGCGGCGGCTCGACAAGCGAGAACACCGGGGGGAGGATCGCCCGCACGGGTGCGGGCATGTCGTCCGCTTCGAACACGCGCTCCCGAGAGTACGCTGCCAAGCGGGATCGAGCACTTTGGATCCTCGGGCCGCGGCGGCCGTCCCGTCCCTACCGTGCCTGCCGGTCTGGCTACCCGACCACCATCGCGAGCGCTGCGAGGACCGCGAGCACGCCCACGACGAGCACGACGTAGATTCCACGCGACGGCCGGGGGTCATAGGGCACCGGGTCTTCGGGGTAGGCAGGGGAGGGCACCGTCCGCCCACCGAGCGGTTCCTGGCGTCCAAACGGGGAGTTCAGCTGGAGCGAGGCGGGCTCGACCTGCATCGGCTGGGTGTGGGTCGCCGGCGGTCCCACGGGAGCGGGGGCGATGAAAGGGTGTGGGTGCTGGAACGTCGTCACAGCGACCTCGGTTGCGGGCTCGGTGATCAGCGCGTTTGCGATCTCGGTCGCGGGCACGTGCACATTCGCGATCTCGGTCGCCGGCTCGGGTACGCGCGCGACGGTGGTGGCGGCCGGCACCCCGAGAGGGACCGCCTGAGCTTGAAAGTAGGCGGTCGGCGCGTCGTCGAACTCGTCCACCGGATTCGGCGGTGGGGCCTCCGCCGGGAGTGGGTCTTCCATGAGCGGTGGGTGCAGCTCGTGCTCGGCATCCCGCGGGTCGGCGATCGGTGTGCCGGGTCGAGGCTCCGAGACGATGTCGGGATCGACGGAGCCGGAGAGAACCGCGAGCACGTCATGCATGCTCTGGTATCGCGACTGCGGAGCCTTCTCGAGGCATCGCAGTACGAACTTCGAGCCCCACTGAGGCATCTCCGGCGCACCCGTGGAGGGGTCGGGCGGCGGGTCGTTGAGGTGGGCGCTCATCACCTTGAACAGATCACGCCCGGGGAACGGCACGCCTCCGGTGAGGGTCTGAAACGCGGTGACGCCAAATGCGTAGACATCGGAGCGAAGGTCGGCGGTCCTGCCCTCTGCCTGTTCGGGCGACATGTACAGAACGGTCCCGACGACATCCGCAGCACGTGTCAGGACCCGCGAGACCATCTGGTTGTCGAGCTTGGCGACCCCGAAGTCGAGCAGCTTGACGATGAGTCCGCCCGACCCGTCTTGGCGGAGCAGAATGTTGGATGGCTTGACGTCCCGGTGGACGACGCCGCAGTCGTGGGCCGCGGCGAGAGCGGCTGCGATCTGGCGAAGCACAACGACCGCATGTGGCCAGTGCAGCCGACCGTTGCGACCGAGGTACGACGAGAGGTCCTCTCCCTCGAGGAACTCCATCGCGATGAAGAGCAGGCCCTCGGGCGTCTCGCCGAAGTCGAGCACGTCGACCACGTTCGGGTGGTCGATCATGACCGCCGACTTCGCCTCGCGCATGAATCGGTGACGAAACACCTCTCGTACCGCTCGCTCGGGCTTGAGGACCTTCAGCGCGACTCGCCCACCGGTGCTGAGGTCCACGCCATCGTAGACGTCGCCCATCGATCCCGACCCGACAAGCCGTGCGGCTCTGTAGCGGCCGTGCAGGACGCTTCCAGAGATGTCAGCAAGCGGGGCCGACGTCATCAATGCCGAGGAATCGTCGGCGACAGTGGGGTCTTCGACGCCCAAGGCGTTCTTCCGCGGCAATCGTATCGACTCGGGCTCGCGCTGTCACACGACGGGACCGCCACGTATGCTGCTCTCGTGCTCGAACTGATGCAGATCCCGGTCTGGCGAGACAACTACGTCTATCTGGTCCGCAGCGGCGCCCGAGCGTTTGTGGTCGATCCACCGGATGCTGCGGCGGTCCTGCCCGTCCTCGAGGCGCTCAGTGTCACGTTGGACGCGGTCGTGAACACCCATCACCACCCCGATCACGTGGGCGGGAACGTGAAACTGAGCGAAACGACGGGCTGCGCGATCCTGGGCCCGGCTCACGACCAGCAGCGCATTCCTGGACTCACGCGGCCGGTCGAGGTCGGGGAGCGTGTCGACGTGGCGGGGGTCGAGCTTTCGGTTCTGGATGTGCGAGCACACACACGTGGGCACATCGCGTATCGCTGTGACGCCCCGTTCGAACGCGTGACCCGGCACGGACACGAAGGCTCCCCGGGGCGTGTCGCACGACTCGAGGGACGACCGGCCCTGTTCGTGGGAGACAGCCTGTTCCTTGGGGGTTGTGGACGCCTGTTCGAAGGCACGGCGACGGACCTCGAGGCATCGATGCGTGTGCTTATGGCGCAGCCCGCAGAGTCCTTGGTCTGTTGTGCGCACGAATACACGGATTCGAATTTGCAGTTTGCGGCCCATGTGCTCCCGGCGCAGCAAGCAATTCGAAGCCGGTTGGACGGTCTGGAAGACGAGCGGGCGGCGACCGGGAGCTCGGTCCCCGATACGCTCGAGCGAGAGCTTGCGACGAATCCCTTCCTGCTGGCTCTGGACTCAGAGTTCGGCGCGGCGATCGCCGCCGTGCTCGACGTGCCAGCTGGGGACACGGTCGGTCTGGTTGGAGCGCTTAGGTCCGCGAAGGACAGGTTCTGACCCTGGGGGGCATGTCGTTGGATGTGTCCCTTTGAGGGCGCGGCTCGCACGGAGATCTTCTCGATCCGATCTCTTTCAGAGGGAATCGAGCCCAAAAATCACGAATTCGTAGCGAATCGGCCCTTTCCTCGCCGCGCTAGGCTGTCAGATTTAATTAGGCGGAGAGATCGGACTCTCCCGGAAACCCGGAGTCGATGCGATGAACCCCTACAAGCACGATCGTGGCCCCCAAGATGCGGACGAGTTGCTTCAGGCAGCGGAGCGCGCCCTCTTCGACGCGACCGCTCGGTTGCAGGAGGCGCTCGTACAGATCGACCGCCAAGGTCTGGAGACGTCCCCAGACATGCTGGAACGGGTGCGACACTGGTCTGCCCTGATTCACCGGGGGCTGAAACGGCTCAACGAGCGAAAGCCGGTCCGCGTCCTGACTCATCCCAGTGTGCTGGAAGCGTAAGCTGGCCAACTGCATGTGCGCTCCTGTAGGGGCGCCGGCTCTTGACGCGACGCGCGCTCATCGAGTCTGATCACCCTGCGAATCGGGCGGCGTACGAGGGGTAGCCGCCCGTGAGGACCGAGAGACCTGACGTTTCTTTGGTCCACCGGGGGGCGACTGGATGATGAACCGAATCGAATGGATTGGAATCGCGCTGGCTTGCACAGCACTGGGCACTAGCTGTGACAACACGGACGTCACGACGCCGTTTGGCGACTCGGCGACCGAAGGCTCTTCGGCAAGCGCCACTGAGAGCTCTTCGGCGAGCGACACTGCGACCGCGAGCGACACCGCGGACACGGTGGACTCCGACAGCCAAGGCTCCGTCACCGACTCGGCGACCGCCTCTGGCGGAGAGTCCAGCACCGGTCAAGCCTCCGACTCGGATACCGCGACGACGACCGACGACCCGTCGGACTCGGGCACAACGACGACGATGGGCAGCGGTTCCGAGTCCGGCGATGCCACGACTGGGCCGCCTCCAGAGTGCATCGAAGACGCCGACTGCGACGCCGGATCGATCTGCGATGCCAACGAGTGCGTCCCCGGGTGCACCGGCATGCACCCCTGCGGCGACGGATTCGATTGCTGCGAAGGAGAGTGTGTCGACATCAACACCGACCTTCAGCACTGCGGCATGTGTGGCAACCAATGCGAGATGCCGGACAAGCAGGCGGTCAGTTGTGATGGCAAGTCGTGCCTGGTCGGCGAGTGTGACGACGGCTTCTTCGACTGCGACGGCGCGGCCGGCTGCGAGTCGGAGGTTGAGTGCGCGTGCGAGCCCGCAGCCGAGCAGCCCTGTTACCCCGGCCCTGCGGGGACCGAAGACGTCGGTATCTGCACCGGGGGCACGCAGCAGTGCAACGCGTTCGGCACCGGGTGGGGTGCATGCGTCGGCTTCGTCCTGCCAGAGGCCATCGAGGTCTGCGGCAACTTGCTCGATGACGACTGCAACGGTGCGCCGGACGACATCGTCGACGTCGACGGCGACGGCTGGACGTTCTGCGACAACGACTGCTGCGAAGACGAGTTCGAGTGCGGAAGCCCTGCGCTGGTCAACCCCGGCGCATTCGAGTTCGTCGGCAACGGCGTGGACGACGATTGCGACCCGCTGACCTCGGACGCCGTCGATGCGCCGGACTGTTCGGCCGCTGCGGTCTTCGGCGGTGTCGATGCAGACGACATGGCAGAGGCGATGGACCTGTGCCAGTTCACGACGCTGGCCGAGCCCTTGGAGACGCGCAAGTGGGGCGTCATCTCGGCAGAGTTCCTCTCGGCGAACGGTGCCGTCCCGGTCGCCGGCCACTTGGCGACGATCATGGATTCCTCGACGGCGGTGATGACGGACTATGGCACCGGGGGGGTCGGGCCCACCACGGGCAACACGATGGCCGGTATGTCCTCTGGTTGGATGCGAGACGCGGGTGACCCGGGGTACGTGCAACCCAACGGTGGTACGACGTTCGGCTGGGTTGATACGCCGCCCGCGGGTTATCTCGCGGCCAATGGAGGAAGCCTTCCCGCGTCGGCCAGCTGCAATGGGGCGTGTGAATCCGGAGCCGGCGCCAACGACTCGGTTCGCTTGCGTCTGACCGTGCGCGTGCCGACCAACGCGCTGTCGTTCAGCTACGATTTCCGGTTCTTCTCCTCGGAGTACTGGACTTGGGCGTGCACGGAGTACAACGACTTCTATCTCGCGTTGCTCGATTCTGGCGCTGCGGGAATCCCTGCGGATGGGAACATTTCGTTCGACACGAACAACAACCCGGTCAGCGTGAACAACGGGTTCTTCGAGAACTGCGTCGCGAACGGGTGCTACACATGTCCTGATGGGGCAGGGGCGCTCGCGGGAACCGGAATGGAGATCGGCAACACGGGCGGTGGCACCGTGTGGCTGACGACCAGCTCTCCCGTTGTTCCCGGAGAAGTGATGACGCTCGACCTGACCATCTTCGATGTGTCCGACAACATCCTGGACTCGCTGGTCCTGCTCGACGGCTTCGAGTGGAGCATCGATCCTTCCGACGTTGGGACTGAACCGCAGTAGCGTTGAATCCCGCCCTCGGGATTCAACGAGGGCCGAAAGCGATTGGCGCAGCCAATTGCGTGGCCCCGCGCGTCCGGAGCCAACCCCACGTCTCAACGAACAAGAGCCCCCAGCACGTCAGTGCCTGGGGGCTTTCTCGCAAACGCAGCCCCTAAAACGCAGCCCCTAGAACGCAGCCGGTCGGGCCGAGGAGAACGCCCCAAGCGTGCGACGAAGCAACCCGCCGCGCGCCTTATCAAGCGCCGCGAGCAACAGCTCCATCGAACCCCATCGGTCGCCAGGATTCTCCGACATTCCGCGGCCCAGCACCGCACTGACCCGGCGCGGCATCTTGCCTTGCACGACTCGCTGCAGCGAGCTCCACACCGTGGCGCAGAAGCTGAACTGGTCGGCGAGCGCATCGACCTGGCCGCCGGCCTGCACCTCCGGTGATGCGTAGGCGACGGTGGTGAACTGGTCGGTGTCTCCCATGGGCTTGGCCAGACGGGAGGTGAAGTCACCCACCCGGATGCCCCCGTCGTAGCCGACGAGAATGCTGGCGGGAGAGAAGCCGCCGTGGACCAGGCCCTTGGCATGGGCGGATGTGAGGGCCGAGCCGGCGTCGATGAACATGCCCAGCAGCTGGGACCAAGACATCGCGATCGGGCGGGTGAGCGCGTCGAGCCAGCGCTGCATGTCCATGCCCGAGACCAGGTCGCGCACGACGTACACACCCTGGCGACGGCGTTCGCGCGGATCGACGTAGGTGCCAACCTCGTGCATTCGGACCAAGAACGGGTTCTCGATGCTCGCCCATGCTTCGGCCTCGGCACGAAGCTCGGCCACCGCGTTCGGGCCTGCAGCGGGGCTGACCAGCATGAGGTTCACGGCGACGTCTTGATTACTCTCGGGGTCGAAAGCAGAATAGACGCTACCGGAGGCCCCTGTTCCCAGGAGCTTGCGCAGTCCATAGCGCCCAATGGAGCTCAAGGCTTCATGGGTGCTGAAGAGCTGCTGATGTGCTCGGTCAGCCATCGCGAACGAGACGTGATAGCTCCTGCGGCTACCTTTGTCGACATGTGGTGCCGCGTATTCGATGTGCGGATAACGGCGTTCGTTCGTCTACCTTTCGGTTGAGGAAAGGCCGTTCATCCCATCGCGAAGACGGCGGAGCCACCGCTCCAAGACCGCGCGACATCGCGCTGATCTCAACGCTTCGGTTTGCGCTCGAGGGCCGTCGACAACAGCAGCGTGTTGAGTAGGATTTTGCGGTCCGCCGCGTACAAACTGGCCGCCTCGAGCCGCACACGCACAGCCCGAAGCGCCAGGTAGCTCGCGGCATCAACGTCCTGGTCCCAGCCGGCGTAGGGCTCGTCGAGCCCGCACGCGGTGATGGCCTCGGCGGCGGTGGCCTCGATCGGGACATCCGCCCCGCTCGGACAGCTGTCCAATGTGTAAGGGTCGGCAGCAAGTGCGCGTCCGAGAGCTTCCTTCCGTAAGGCGAGGTTTGCTGTCGCCGCGGCTCGGAGCCCCCGGGTGAACGCATCTTGGTAGCCGCAGTAGAAGGCTGGGTTGGCAAGCTCGGACCAGACCTTGGGCGCGCGACGGTTCATCGAAACCGACTCGACTCGGGTGCGGGCCTCCGAGGCGGAACACGGAGAGTCCACCGGGTTCTCGCAACGGGCCGCGCACTCGCGTGAGATCACCTCAGCCGAAACAGCCCGGGCTTGTCCCTGCGCTTCGCACATCCGCACGCACAGAGAAGGGGGCGCGGGCTGCAGCTTGGGGGCGGTTGCGGGGCCGGAATGCTGCGGCTCGGCTGCGGGGGGGGCGGGGCCTGGGGCCGCCGCTTGGCCTGCGGGCTCCGGGGGCGGCACCGAGGGCTCACGCGAGGGTGTTGGCGCGGCTTCGCAGGCGAGCAGCAACGCCGACCCCAGCGCGAGGCGCCTCATTCGTGCACCACGACCATCGAGCCCGGGCTGTCCTCTTGCGACTTCACGCCATGCCACGTGTCGGGTAGGAACGGCGTGGTCCAGTAGAACAGCCACCGCGCATCGGTCGGCCCCAGGTTCACGCAGCCATGACTGCGGGTACGACCGAAGCGGGTGTGCCAAAAGGCGCCATGCAGGGCGTAGTTGCCCTCGAAGAACATCGTCCACGGGACATCCTGAATCGAGTAGTCGCCGTCGGTCGCGGTGCTGCCAGCCATCGAGGACGAGATGTGCTTGCTCTGGATCCGCCACTTGCCCTTGGGCGTTCTGAAAGACTCATCCTTGTTGCCCTTCTTGCCGGTGGACACGAGGGTGGTGAACACTGGGTTCTCGCCCTCGTAGGCGACGAGCAGCTGGCTCGACAGGCTGACGTCGACCCACCGCTCCCATGGGTCAATGTCCTTGGGCATCTCGTGACGCTCGGCCATTCGAACGTGTGACTCACGGACCCACATGCCGTCGGTGGTCTGGTAGTAGGCGCGCTTGCCGATGGTCTTGGGTTCGGGCTCGAGGTCGACGAAGGAGCGGTACTCGAGCTTCTTCTTGCGCTTGAGCGAGCCGTCTTCCTGCAACTCGTATGCGGCGGCGTTGTCGTCATCGATGAAGCCGAACGGGAAGTCGGCGCCCTCCTCGAGCACCGCGCCCTCAAAGTCGAAAACCTTCTTTCCGTAGACTCGGCCCGCCTCGACGTATCCGCCGCGTGCAGTTCGAAGCCAGCGGCGCCCTTTGTCCTTGGTGCGGTCCCCAACACTGAGGATGTTGCCCTTGGACATGAACGGGTTGCCCGGTCGCAGCGGCAGGCGAGCTTTCTTGCGCGCCAGTTCGGCCTCGCGTTCGGCTTCGGCCTCACGGCGGGCTGCAGCACGCGCGGCGGCTGCAGCTTTCTTACGCTCGATCTCCGCCTTCTGCTCGGGGGTGAGTTCGGCGGGAGGTGCGTCGAGAAGCCCGGGTAGCTTTTCCTCGCCGCTGCCCGCGGAGGGCTCGGTTGTGGTGCCCGATCCGGTCTTCTTGGCGGGCTTGGGCGCGGGACGTTCTTCGACCGGGAGCGTCGCGATGTACTTCTCCTCCGCGAGCATGCGTTCGTCGGCGTCGGCAGTGCGCCACCACATCGGCGTGCCCTCCTTGGCCACGACCGCGTAGTCGTAGGGATGCGGCGAGTCCACCCGCGGAGGCGGAGGCGGCATGTGCATGTACGGCTCTTTTTCGGCGTCGACGATCAGGCCCTTGCTCGCGCACGCATAGCCGCCAGTCGGCAGCCCATGGAATCCCTTCTTACAACCCTCGCCCTCGTCGGGGACGGCTGGGGTGACCATCGAGCGCTGCCCGATCCTCATATGCCCCAATCTCGCCGACTCGAGGTTGGGCGCGGCGTAGACGGTCACGACTTCGAAGCCGGCCAAGCCATGGATGGTGAGCTCCTCGTCCGTCGGTGCGGGCTGCGGCGCATGCAGGACGCCGTAGTCCTCGGGCTTGACCTTGGGCTTGGGGGCCGGGGCTTCGGCGACGGTCGGTTCGGAGGGGCTCGCATCATCGCCGGCGGGCGGCGTGCCTGTGGCTGGTTGTCCGGTCGCGGGAGGCTCCGGCGCAGTGTCGCTCTGCGACGCAGCACTGGCCGGGGCGGGGTCGGCCGCGGCGTCGCGGTCACAGGCGGGGAGAACGAGGAGCGCGACCACGGCCGCGCGAGCGAGGCGAATCGAGCGCATGACGGCTCGGTGCATAACGCAACCCGACTCGCAGCGAAAGGGCGCCCATTGCACGGTCATCACGAGGCGGTATACGTCCGACATGGCCAGGCGTGTTTCCGGTTCCCGCGTGTCTCGCCTCTCAAAGATGGTCTGGATGGCGCGCAAGGCCGTGCCGCTCGCGATCTCGAGGGTACGTGGCCGGGGCGACGCCGCCGGTGAGGCAGAAAACCCCATCCATGTGCGAGCGGCGGAAGAGATGCTCCAGCAGCTCGGCGAGCTCAAAGGGCTGGGCCTCAAGCTCGGCCAGATGCTCTCGTATATCGACGGAGCCCTGCCTGCCGATGCCGAGCCCGTGTTCCGACGGGTGCTCTCCAAGCTTCAAAGCGACGCGCCGAGCCTGCCGTGGGAGGCCGCACGCGGTGTCCTCGAAGATACTCTGGGCGACTGGAAGACGCATTTTTCTTCCATCGAAGAGGTTCCGTTCGCCGCGGCATCGATCGGCCAGGTGCACCGGGGCACGCTGCACGACGGCACCGAGGTCGCGATCAAGATCCAGTACCCCGGAGTTGCAGACGCGGTCCGGGCCGATCTTGCGAACCTCGACGGTGCGAAGTCGTTGGCCAGGCCGATGCTCGCGCTCCTCGGCGCCAGCGCAAACGCTGAGTTCGCGGGCAACGTGCTCGAGGAGATCCGCGCGCGGATGGAGGAAGAGCTCGACTACGAGCGTGAGGCTCGGATGCAGCGGCGGTTCGCCCAGGTGTACGCGGAGGTTCCCGACCTCGTCGTACCCGAGGTCTACCCCGAGCACAGTGGCGCTCGCGTCTTGGTGAGCCGGTTCGAGCCTGGCAAGGGACTCGATGAGGTGTTGGACGCTCCGCAAGAGCTCCGCAATCGTTGGGGGCGCACCTTGGCGCGAGCCGTGACCGACTCGCTGTACGTGCACTTCACGTTCAACGGCGACCCGCACCCCGGCAACTACCTGTTCCGCGACGATGGCACCGTCGTCTTGCTCGACTTCGGATGCGTCAAGGAAATCTCGGACACCATGGCGCAGGACATGCGGCGCTACATGACCGCGGCCATCGTTGCGGCTCGGACCGACCTCCCGCAGGACTGGGCCGGGTTCGAACGTGCGCTTGCCCAGGCGCTGGGCTTTGATCAAGGCGACGCGTCGGTGGCCAAGTTCATGCGAGAGCTATTCCTCTTCATGATCGAGCCGCTGCTGCACGATCGCGACTTCGAGTTCACGCCACAGTGGGTTGCGCAGATGAACGACCAGATGCTCGAAGGGAAACGCGAGCTGATCTTCGGAGGGGGAAAAATGCCCCGAATCCCGAAGATGCCCCCCATGCCGGCGGGCTACACGTTCATCAATCGGCTGCAGTGGGGCTTCTACTCCGTGCTCACGCGACTTCGTGCGGAATTCAACTGGCACGCGTTGTTGCCGGCGGACATCCGGTCTGCAAACGAGACGTGAAGGCTTCAATGCGGTGCCGCCCCGGTGCGTCCAACCCGACGTGATGCGACGCGCAATGACCTCCCTCCTCGCCCTTGGCATGTTCACCGCGGTTTCGACGGGCTGTGCCGCCCGATACAAGCTGGATGCCGAGGCGCCCACCCACGCCGCGCAGGCCAAGCTCAAGGTCAAGGTCAACCGCGACGACCTTCGAGAGCTGAAGGTCACCGTGGACCACCTGGCGCCGCCGGGGAAGCTCGGAGCGCAGTACAAGGCGTACGGCGTCTGGATTCGGGTGCCCGGCCACAGCACGACCAAAGTCGGCCTTCTCGACTACAACGAGAAACGACGCCGCGGAACCCTCGACGCCACCACCCCGCACGCGAAGTTCGAGGTGATCATCACCCTCGAGAGCAACACCAGCGGGGCCGCGCCGAGCAACGACGTGATCGTCTCGAAGATCGTCGGCAAGAGCTAAGACCCAAGCAACCAAGACAAGAGCGGCCCCTGCGATGCGCAGGTGGCCGCAGTGGTGACGCCTTCGGGGGGGAGCTATGACTGCCCGACGCGAACAAGTCGGCCGGGCCGGTTGCCCGTGAGCTTGCCGTGTTCGGTCACCTTCACACCGTTCACGTAGGTGGCGACGTAGCCGGTTGCGTTCTGCATGAGCCGGGCACCGCCGGCAGGCAGGTCGTGGATCAGGCGCGGCGGACCGAGCTTGAGGTTGTCGAAGTCGATGACGTTGATGTCGGCGCGCTTGCCCACTTCGAGCGTGCCGCGATCGGTCATGCCGACGAAGCGCGAGGTGTCACGGGTCTGCATGCGGACGAGCGTCTCGAGCTCGATGCGTCCACGGTCGCGGTCACGGCCCCAGTGCGAGAGCAGGGTGGTGGGGAAGCTGGCGTCACAGACCGTACCCACGTGCGCACCACCATCGCTGAGGCCAGGCAAGGCGAGCGGGTGGGTGAGCATGGTGTGGACGTTGTCCAGGTTCATGCTCGTGAAGTTGTATAGCGGGAAGTACAGCAGCGCCTGGCCGTCGTTCTCGAGCAGGGCGTCATAGATCGCCTCGAGCACGGTGACCTTGCGGTTGGACGCCTCGACGCCGATGCAGGTGGTCGGATCGGGCTCGTAGTTGGGCTCCTCGCCCAACCGGTACAGGCGCATCGCTACGATGTCGATGCGTTCGAGGAGGTAGTCGGCCAGCGGCGGGATCGAGCTTCCATCACCGGACAGCCGGGTGTGTTCCTGCGAGAGCAGGTTGGCCTTGAACGCGGGGTCCCGCATCGCCGTGACGCGCTCCTCGAGCGACAACGTCGCGATCTCGCGATAGGCCGGGTAGCCCATGAATGGGTGGAACGTCGCTCCGAGCCCCAGCAGGACGCCGATCGGACGCGGTGCCACCTGAAGCCGAAGGGTCTTGCCCGCAGCGTTGGCCTGCTCGGCGCGCTCGATGATCTGCTTCCACTGGGTGTGGACTTGGTCGCGCTGCATCAAGGAGATCGACATCGGGCGACCACCCGCCGCGTCGAGCATCTTCTCCAGCACGTCCCACTCCTCATCAAAACGACTGTCGTCCATGTCGAAGTCGCTGACGGCCTGAAGCACGCCGAAGTCCAGGCCGTCGAAGGCCTTGGCGATCCCGGCGAGCTCGGGGATCGTGGCTTCGGACGCAGGCGTCGCGTCGCCGCGGGCGGTGCGGTGGTTGTTGGTGCGTCCGGTCGAGAAACCGACCGCGCCCGCGAGCAGCGCTTCACGGGTAAGCCGGCGCATTTCGTCGATGTCCTCGGCGGTGGCGATGGACCCCGGGGCTGCGCGCTCACCCATCACGAACACCCGCAGCGCGTCGTGGGTCACTTGGACGGCAAAGTCGATCGCATGGGGGAAGCTGTCGATCGAATCCATGTACTGGGGAAAGCTCTCCCAGTCCCAGCTGAGACCCTCGGCGAGTGCAACCCCGGGGATGTCCTCGACGCCTTCCATCAGCTCGATCAACCGCTGGTGATCCTCCGGACGGCAGGGAGCGAATCCGACACCGCAGCTCCCCATGACGCACGTCGTCACGCCATGAATCGAGCTGGGGGCCAACTCGGGGTCCCACGAGACCTGACCGTCGTAGTGGGTGTGGATGTCGACGAAGCCTGGCGTGACGATCGATCCGGTTGCATCGAGGGTTTCGGTCGCATCGCCGTCGCACGTTCCGATGTCTACGATGCGCCCATCCTTGATACCGAGGTCGCGGGCTCGCCGAGGAGCGCCCGTTCCGTCGATGAGAGTGCCACCAGTGATTTTCAGGTCGTAGGTCGTCATGGCTGTGCGTGGGTCCCCGAGGGGGAGGATACGTCATCGGGGCGACAGAGGTCGTGCTCGGGAAGGAACTCGACGTCGTAGAGGATCAGCCCCAGATCGCGTGTGTCGCCGGAGCCCGAGCGAACGGTTGCGGGCACAAACGTGGGCGAGCGGAACTCGAGTCGGCCCCGACCGCCGGGAGCCTCGGTTCGAAACGTCAAGGTTGTGGGCTTCGGTCCGAGAGCGAGGGTCTGCATCTCGGCGTCGGTCGAGACGGTGACGTCACCTGGCGTGTGTTGGGGACGGGCGATCCGAATCCGGAGCATGCCCGGACGCGCCGGAAAGGACGCGACGGCCTGCGCTTGGGTCCAGGCGCCGCGTCGCTCGCCCGCGAAGACTTCGGGGGCTTCGAAGCCTTCGAGGACGACGTCGTGGGAGCGGACGGTCCGAGGATGACCGGGGGACCAGCGTCCGTACGCGGGGGCGTACTCGGGGCCTTCGACCCACGCGCCCTCGAGTTGAACGGTGAGCGTTCGAGAATCGTCCTCGGCCCGGTGAAGCCCGGTGGTGGTGAACTTTGCCTCGCAGCCGTCTGCACAAGATCGGGTCGGGAACACGAGGGACATCGGTCCCGCGCGCAGGGTGCCTTGGTGAACCTCGCCGCGGGTGGTCACCGAGTACGTGGTGCCGTCGACATCGTCCGGGACGTTGAGCCGAAGTTGGAGACGTTGGCTGCGGGCTGGGAGGGCGAGCGTGGCCACGGGTCCCAGCCAGGCGAAACGGTCGCCAGCCTCGTCGTGTTCCGGTGCGAAGATGCCCGAGCCCAGGATCACGGCGTCACGCGTGAGTCTCGCGGAACCAAACCGTCCTTGGCCAAGCTCCATGGCGCGGGCGGGAGCCGCCGGGAGTTCGACGGCGCAGGCGGTGACCCCCTCTATCGTGTGCAGCGTCCGACCCTCGATGGCGTAGGTCCTCGCTGGACGCCGAGCTGGACTGTCGGAGTCCGTCACGTCGAGGACTTGGACGCCGGCCAGCTCGGCCTCCAGGCGGCCGAACGAGAACACGCCGTGGCTGTAGGCCAGCGCCGCGGCGTCGGGATCGTTCGTTGCGATTCGGGCAGCCGCCACGACGGGAAGCGGCCCGGCGTGCATCGACAGCAGGGGACCGAGTGAGCTGACGGTGCCGACGAGTGTGAGTCCGACGCTCAGAAACATGGCGAACCGGCGCGGTAGAGAATCCACCGCCCACGCGATGGCGGGGAGAGTCGCGGCGAGGAGCGCGACCGCATAGCGCGGGTACCCGGGGTGGTGTTGTCGGAGGATCATCCACGCCGTGACCGCCAACAGTGCGATCAGCCAGATCCCGTGCGTCCGGTTCGAACGGGTGGCCCTCCACAGCCCCGCGGCGGCGAGTCCGGCCAGGGCGGCCGCGAGCGCCGGGTGTCCGAGCCCGCGCACGATGCCAAGGTCCGCCCAGCTCACCGGCCCGGCGAGACCGCCTCGGTGCCGGCCGAAGTGGTCCACGAAGGCGCGGGCCACCGCCTCCGCGTCGCCAGCAAACGCAAGCGTCACGCACAGCAGGCCAAGCCCGGCGGCGAGCGCCACGCTCGTGAGTCGGAACGCTCGCGTGTGGGTCCGGCAGACCAAGCCCGCGAGGCCAAGGACTGCGAGCTCGGGGAGGAGCTGGGGACGGATGAGCGCGGCGAGGGTGAGCAGGACCCAGCCCACTCGGTACGCCACCGCGCCGCCGCGCCACGTCAGCAGTGCCAACACGGCGCAGGCGACCGCAGGCGTGGTGGAAAAGCCGCGGCCGGCATGAACCCAAACCAGCGGAGACATCGAGAACGCCGCGGCGAGGAGGGTTGCGCGTCCACCGGGCAGCAGTCGGTCCAAGAGCCGGGCCACCGCCCAGAACGTCACGGCCGACGCGAATGCGGACGCGACTTGAAGAGCCCGGACGGGATCTCCGAACAGAGGAAGCAGGAGCTTGCCGATCCCGATCCAGCCCGGGAAGCCGGGTGGGTGAGGGCGGTGACGCGTGACGTCGAAGTCGAGCACGCCCGCGGCGAACAAGGCCTCGTCTTGCTCCCACGGCCCGTCCGGGAGCAGGAGCAGTCGCGACAGCAACACGGCGGTCACCGCGGCGAGCGTCAGCCAGCCTCCGAGGCCGCTCGCAGGGAGTCCGGGCAGGACCCATCCCCGCAGGGCTTCGTCGGCACGAGGCGACATCGAGCCCGCACCCTACCGCGACCCTGCGTCGCAGTGCGACACCACGTCACGCGAACGCGGCGAGGCGGTCCGTAGACTCGGACCCTGATGCGCATTTCGACGTTGGTGGCTCTGGGTGCACTGGTTTCCGCGGTTCCGAGCTGCGATGGAGCGGGTTCGGGCGCGGTCGGGGCCCCATGCAACACCGCCGAGGATTGCGAAGGCGATCTGATCTGTGACGAGCACAACGGCCAGGCCTCGTGCCAGCAGTCGCACGGTCACGGTGAGACCGATGCCAGCTCGTCCAGCTCTGGGTCGACCGGGCACAGTCACGACACCGAAACGGACCACGACACGGACCACGTCGACACGGAGGACTCCGGGACCGGGACCTCAGACACGGAGTCCTCCGACACCGAGCACGGTCACACCGAGACGGGCGATATGGAAACCGGGGCAACCGACACGACCGGGTCCAGCGAGTTGTGCGAGGCGTTCTGCGGCTGCATGGAGACCACGTGCGTCTCGTTCGACGCGTATCCGTACGCGGACCCGGCCGCATGTATGACCGCGTGTGAGGCGTTCGACGACGCCACGCTCGGATGCTTCGGCAGCTTTTGTCAGCAGGCCATGAACTCCGAGGGGACGCTCGTCGAGCACTACTGCGAGCACGCCTGGGGCGAGCTCGGCGACGAGAAGTGCTGAGGCCCGCTACTTCCAGGGGTCGCTGAACTTCGGGTCGCTGATGAACACCTCATCGGTCAGCGACTCGAGGAACGCGACCAGGTCCGCCTGGTCCTGCTCGCTCATCTCGAACCCTGAGACGAACGAACTCTTGTACGGGTTGGCTCGCCCATCACCTGCGTTGGGTCCCTCTTCGATGAGGCGGCCGCCCGCGGCGTAGGTCTCGACGACCTCATCCAGCGTGGCGATCGACCCGTCGTGCATGTAGGGGCCGGTCAGGGCGATGTTGCGAAGCGTGGGCGGCTTGTGCTTGCCCATGTCGTCCGCTTCGAGCGTGAACTCGGCGATGCCCCAGCCTGCCTGTGGATACGTGCCTTCGCCATCGATGTTGTACAGGCCGGTGTTGAAGAACGCGGGCGTGTCGAACACGGTGCCGGCGTGCTCGGTGGCGTTGGTGAAGTTGAATCCGTTGTGGCAGTGGTGGCACTCGAAGAGTTCACCGAAGAACAGGTTGGCACCACGTTTGGCCGACTCTGAGATCGCATCGTCGTCGCCGGTGATAAAGGCGTCGTACGGAGAGCTGTACGAGAGCAGTGAGCGCTGGAAACTCGCGATCGAGTCGCGGATGTTGATCCAGCTGATGCGCTCGCCCTCATCGGGATAGGCCGAGTCGAACAACTCGAGGTAGAGCGAGTCGTCCGCGAGGCGGTCGAGAATCTCCTGCTCGGCGAACACGGCCCCCAGCTCGGTGGGGATCTCGTTGAACAGGGGGATGGTGGCTTGCTGGGAGAGCGACTCGAGCAGCGGGTTCCCCCACGTGTGCCGACTGGAGTAGGCCACGTTGGCCAGGGACATCGAGTTGCGAGGGATGACGTCCCCGGTTGAGCCGATGGGCAGGGCGAGGCCATCGGTGAACGCCAGCTCCTGCCGATGGCACGAGGCGCAGGCCTGGGTGCCATTGGCAGAGAGCCGCTCGTCGTAGAAGAGGTGCCGCCCGAGCTCGACCTTCTCGGCCGTCATCGGGTTGTCCTGCGGGACCTTGGGCTCGGGGAAGTGCTCGGGAAGGTCCCACTCCCACTGGGACTCCTCGCCGCCGGTGCCCGAGGATCCGGACTCGTCGTCCGATCCGCCGGTCGATGTGTCGCCCTCGGTCGATGCCTCGCCGCTCGAGCCCGACGTGGCGTCGCCCGAAGTCGACGCATCGGTCACGCCGACGGTGTCCGTCGATGAACCCTCCGTGTTGGACGAGCCGTCGCTCGTGTCTGTCCCGACATCAGCGGGGGCGCAGGCCAGGGCAGGCAGTGCGGCGCTCAACAGGAGGATTCGTCTCATCGTTGGTTACTCGACGGTGATGAAGGTTTGGCCCGCACAGCCGTCGACACAGTCGCCGGTCTGCCAGTCCATGCCGTAGTTGGGGAACACGTCCGCGCAGTCGTTGTCTTGCATCGCCGGGTCCGCGGGGAAGAACGACATGCATCCGGGGGCGCCCGCAATGTTGCCCGAGACGTCGACGTCGCCGAGCAGGGTGCCCGCGTCCACCACGATGGTGTTCGTATCGACGTCGAAGGTCTCCAGTGCGATGGCGGGGCGCTGCGGTCGGGTGCAGTCCTCGGTGGGGGGGGCCATCGGGTCGGGCGTCTCGCCGTTCGTGCAGCCCTGCGAACCCAAGTGGGTGTTCCACCCGAAGTTGTCGTCGGGGAAGTTGTCGACGAGCAGATCGAAGCGGACGAACTTCCGCCCTGCGAGCCAGTTCCACGTCATGGGGAGGAGGTTGAGCGGTGCCTCGGTGGTGTTGGGATCGGTGTGGTTGAGCTCCGAGGGAACGCCAACATCAAACCGAACGCCGGTGTAGTCGCCCTCGGGGACCGTGCCGACGACGGTGCTGTTGAGGTCGGGGTTACCGGTGTCGGCGCAGAGCCCTGTGCCGTCCTCGAAGTCGAGCAGCGCGAGGTTCTCGAACTGCCACACGCCGTCTTGTTCGAGCTCGAGGTCCACCTCGTCGCCGTCGGCGTTGACCAGCCGGATGTTGGAGACGTACATGCGGAAGTCGCGAACCTGAGCGTCGCTGGCCGCAGTGCCGACGCCCACGAAGTCGGTGTCACACGCCGCGTCGACGCCGTTGATGCGGCCCGCGAACTGCAGCGTGACCTCTTGCAGAGTTTCACCCGTGGAGCTGGAGTCGGAGCCGGTTTCACTGCCAGACTCCGCGATGGTGCTCGTGCCCGGGTCGGTCGTGCCCGTGCTCGTGCCCGGGTCGGTCGTGCCCGTGCTCGTGCCAGGGTCGGTCGTCGGACCGGAGGTTCCAGGGCCCGTGGTGGGGCCGCTCGACGAGCTGCCATCGTCGGTCTCGCCATCATCACCGCCGCCGGAATCACAGCCGAGCGGGATCGCGAGCGCAGCGAGGAAAAGCCAGGAGGTCGTCTTCATGCTGGAGTCCTACCGAATCCAGCGTAGACAGGCTGCGACCCCGAGTCTCTGCGACAGCTTGTCGTGCGGCCCGTTGTCGCAGAGCCTGGCCCTCTTTGGATTGGCGGCCTACGGCGGAAGGATACAGACGCCGACGTCTTCGAGCGCGGCTGCGGGCGGTGTCTGGCCGTTCTGGTACCAGCTGACGCACTCGAGCTGGGGATCGAAGCCGCCGCAGTCGTCCGATTGGGCGGTGTCGCAAAGCGCGGTGCAACATCCGACCAGTCCGTCGCACTCGGGCTGGAACTCGGGCGTCACGCAGATGAAGCCTGGAGAGCAGTTCGACAGCAACCAACAGTAGTCGCCATACGTGTTGTTGGGACCGATGCTGGGCAGGCAGATGAACCCCGTGCCGCCGTCGGCCTGGGCATCGGGATAGCAGCCCTGGCCCTCGGGGCAGGTCTGCGCCAGGGGGTCACACTTGTCGAAGCACAGCGGGGTGCCCTCGAAGTAGATGAAGCACGTCTCGTCGGTTTCGCACTGTGGATTGTTCGCCGAGCCCCCGCAGAATGCCTGGCAGGTGCCCTCGCCATCGTTGTCGATGTCGAGGCAGAAGCTGCCGACGTCGCAGTCGTCGAGGCAGCTGCCGAAGTAGTCCTCTACGACGCACGAATCACCCAGCTGGCGGGGAGAGTCGCCGACAATCGGGCAGCAGCGGATGTCGTCGGGGCGCAGGTCGGGCTGGTCCGAGTAGGGCGTGCATTTCTCGCCCTCGATGCAGTCCTGGCCATAGATGTCGCACTGTGCGCCCCCATCGTCGGACTCGTTGGTGTTGACTTCGGTCTCCGCGGCCGAGCTGGAGCCATCATCTGGTTCGGTGGTCGCGGGTGTGTCCGTCGTCGACGTTGCGACCGCTGTGGTCGCGCCCGAGGAGGCCGTGGGTGTTCCAGCGGAAGCATCGGACTCCGTTTCAGAGGACGCGCGATCTGGGCAACCGCACAGAAAGAGGGCGACCGCGCCAAAAACGCGTCCCCGAGTCGTCGAGTTCACCGTCATGAAACGTACCGATAGTCTACCGTAGAGGGGATGCGGATTCCCTCTGGCTTATTCTGCTTTGTGGCCGCGCTTGCGATTGGCGCCTGCGACGACTCTGAGCCCGTGCCCAGCGGCGAGAGTGGCGCCGTGAGCGACGACGATGGGGAGGACACCGGCCCCGATACGGAGGGCCCAACATCGGCGACGACCACGGGCGTGACGATGACGGACACATCCGGAAGCCCGACGGGCGACCCTACGACCACACCAACCCCGACGACGATGGACCCCACCGAGGCGGAGAGCAGCTCGTCGGGCGACCCCACCACCAGTGGGTGCACGCCGGGAACCCAGGGCTGTGCGTGCGACGAGGGGGAATGCGTGGGCGGGCTCATGTGTGTCGCGGAGGTCTGTACGCAAGCCGTGGAGTGCGGCATCGATATCTACGAGGACAACAACACCGAGGCCGACGCGGCGGACCTTGGGATGATTGGGGACGACGATGATGAGGCCGTTACGATCACCGCGGTCCTCGAAGGGGACGAGGTCGATTGGTTCACGTACCTTGGCCAGGACAACCTCCTGTCCAGCGTCAACCCCTCGCGCGACCTCACGACGGCCGGCGCGCTGCGTATGTGCAAGTTCGTCGAGTGTGTGGACATCGGCGTCGCCGCGACCGAAGTCACGTGTCCCGAGGGGACGGCGAGTGCCGAGTCGCCGGAGGGACGTCCGGGGTGCTGCGGTGACGACACCTTCGAGATCGAACTCAACTGCGACGGCGTTGTCGACGACGATGCGCGGGTTTGGATTCGCTTCGACCAGGGCCTGACCGACTGCACCCAGTTCACGCTCGAGTACCACTACTGAGCGAAGACGCGCGGAGTGCTTCGCGCGCTCTGCGGTCTCTGGGCGCCCCCTCGTTGCTCCTGGGTGCGAGCGTGGTAGGTTCCGGCCGCTATGGACCCAGGTGCAAACCGCGGCTTTCGCCGATACGCGAGTGTCATCGTCGCGTACCTGCTGTTCGTGATTCTCTTCGGTGCATGGGTTCGCATCTCCTACAGCGGAGCGGGCTGTGGTTCCCACTGGCCCACATGCAACGGCGACATCGTGCCGGTGGCCCCCAGCATCGAGACGATCATCGAGTTTACGCACCGGGTCACGAGCGGACTCCTCGGCCCGATGGTGATCGTGCTGGTGGTGTGGGCGGCTCGGCGGTTTGGCTGGAGTCGGGTCACCATCACGGCCGTGGTGACGATGGTGTTCGTCGTCCTCGAGGCGCTCATTGGGGCCGGGCTGGTGCTCGAGGAGTTGGTCGCCAACGACGATTCGGTTCCACGCGCGGTCATCATTTCGCTGCACTTGGTCAACACGCTGATCCTCACCGGATCGGCGATTCTCACCGTGTGGTGGAGCTATGACGATCGCAAGCTGAGCTTCGCTGCACTTGGGCGGGGGTCCTGGCTGCTTCTGGCCGGGCTCGTGGCGCTGTTGGTGACGAGCATGACCGGTGCCGTGACCGCGCTCGGCGACACGCTGTTCCCGGTGGCTCCCAGCGCCGACGCGATGCTGTCCCATGTGCGAGACGAGCTCTCGTCCGCCAACCACTTCTTGGTGCGTCTGCGGATCGTGCATCCGGTGGTCGCCGTGGTCGCCGCGGGTGTGCTCTACGGCGTGGGTGCGTGGGCGCGTGAGTATGCCCGGGATTCGCTGACGCCTCGTTTTGCGCGGGGACTCCAGCAGGCCGTCATTGCGCAGGTTGTCGTTGGGATCACGACGATCGGGCTCGCGGCACCGGGGTTCATGCAGCTCGCCCACCTGTTGATGGCGCAAATCGTTTGGATGGCGGCGGTCCTCACCGCGACCTCCGCCTGGAGCGGCGCTCGCTGATTGGCCGCACCCGGCCCTTCGTGCGACGCTCTGCACGTGAACTTGAAGCGGTCGATTCTCGGAGCGGGCTTGTGTTGTTGGGTGGTCGCGTGTGGTTCCGACGGCGGCGGTGCCGATACCGATACGGACACCGAGGGCTCATCCCCGACGTCGTCGAGCGCCGGTTCTGAGACATCCCCGACCGCCCCCGACGACGAGGACAGTGTCGGGGGAGGCACATCGGCGATCGACACCACTTCGGCATCCGAGACCGGGGCCGACCCGACCGAGACCGGCGACCCGACAACGGGCGGTGACGATCCCGTTCCCGTGCTGCCCACCGCCGACGGGGCATGCCCGGAGTTCGCCTCCGGTGACCTCGACTTCGCACCCGGAGAAACTGGGCCGCGGCGCGCCCGGGTGTTCTTCGATCCGGCCGCGGGCGGGGGCGGGCCGGTCGTGTTCTGGTTCCACGGCACCGGCGGCAGCGCGGCCAACTCCGATGACGCGCTTCCCGAAGACGACGTCGATGCGATCATGGCGATGGGCGGAATGGTGGTCATTCCCTACGCCGATCCTGCGGCCGGACAGTTCCCTTGGTTCCTCGTTCTCGGCGACCGCCAGGACGACCTCCACTTGATGGACGAGATCGTGGGCTGTGCGGCGGCCGGCCCCGGAGTCGACGCTCGCCATATTCACGCCGCAGGGTTCAGCGCGGGCGGGCTGCACACCTCCCAGGCCGCGATCCGGCGTGCTTCCTACGTCGCCTCAACGGTGCCGATCTCCGGCGGGGTCTACTCCACAGACACGCCGAGTGACGCGCCGGACCAAGTCATCTCGGCGATGATCTTCCATGGCGGGGCGTCGGACGTTGCCGGTGGGCTCGGGTTCCAGATGTCGAGCGAGTTGTTCGAGCAGTCCGTCGACGCACGGGGCGGGTACACGCTCATGTGCAACCACGGCCAGGGCCACTTCTATCTGAGCGAGCGCGAGTTCGCGTGGGACTTCATGCTCGCGCACCCGTTCGGGACCGAGCCCTCGCCATTCGAGTCTGCGCTGCCCAGCTGGGTTCCTTCGTTCTGCGAGGAGTGATGCGCGGGCGGATGTTGCTGCTCGGGGTCGTTGGGACCTTCGCGTGCCGGGCCGAACCTCCGCCGCCACAGACGAGTGTGGCATCGGTGGGTGTTGGGCCGGCCTCGGCTCCGGCCCCCGAAACGCCGCAGCCCGAGTCGGTTCACGGATCGCTCGAGACCGTGCAGGGCCAGCGAGTGCTCCGGGTGTGGGGGACGCCGCGTCAGATGGGCCACGCACAGGGCGTGCTCCTGCACGACGAGATCATCGAGGTTCTGGACGGCTACGCGCTCGACGTCATCTCGCCCAGCCAGCTCGAGGCCGCCTCGACGCTGTACGGAACGGTCGCTGACATTGCGCCCAATCTACGGGAAGAAGCGCAGGGCGTTGTCGAGGGCATGCGTGAGGCTGGCTCGGCCCGGGTCGAACGCCTGGACCGCGAGATTCGGGCGACGGATCTTCTGGTCATGGGGGCGATGACCGACCTCGTGGCCATCGGCTGCTCATCGCTCTCAGCGTGGGGGGCCGCAACGCACGACGCGATGGGAGGCGATCCCATGGTCGTCCGCAACCTCGACTGGGACGACGAGCCAGCGCTGCTTCGCAACCAGCTGATCGTCGTTTATCAACCCAGCGATCCGCAGCGCCAACCTGTGGTCTCGGTGTCCTTCGCCGGCTACTTGGGGTGCTTGTCCTGCCTCAACGAGGCTGGTGTCACGGCGTTGTTCAACATGGGGTACGGCGATGGGGCGGCGAGCCTGCTTCAGGCCGCTGGTGGATTTGCGCCCGCGAACCTGATGCTGCGCGATTTGCTGGAGCGCAAAGATGTGGATGGGGATGGGGCGTCGCGGGCAGACGACATCGAGTTTGGTCTGCGAGCGGCGAACCACGCGGGCAGCTTCATCCTCCATGTCGTGGAGCCGAATGCCGAGCAACCGGCTCGGGTCCTCGAGGTCGAATCCGATGGGGTCCACGTGCGCAAGCCCGGGCTTGGGGAGGGCGACACCGTTCTTGCGGCGACGAATCACCTGCGCGGCAAGGACGGCCCGCAGTCCTGCCGGCGCTACGACACGATCGAGCGGACGAGCCAGAAACGCGGACACCGCTGGGATGCCGACGCGTTGTGGGCCCTGGCCCAGGAGGTCCGGCTCTCGGAGGTGGTGCACACGCTGCTGGTCCAGCCGCGGACACGGACACTGCGGGTCTGGTTTCGCCAGCCGGGAGACCGTGCCCACACATCGGCACAGGGGGTGGAGTTCGGCTGGGACACCCTGGTGCGGGTACCATCCAAGCCGTGACTCGCGTCTGCCTCCTGCTGTCCGCGCTCGCCCTCGCCGCCGGGTGCAAGCCCGCCCGCTCCACCACCTCCCCAGGCCCCGCCGAGCCGAAAGGACCTTCGGTGGTCGCCGCGGATATCGACATCAACATCAAGGGGCACGAACCACAGGCGCGTACGCCGGAGAATCTGGACGCGCTGCTCGACGATGTTCGGACCAAGACGTCGGTCCCTGGAATCGCAGCGGCGGTGATCGATCGCAAGGGTGTTCTGGCGATCGGAACGTCGGGTACGCGGCGCGCAGATGAGCCGGCCGAGCTCACCGTGGACGACCTCTTCCACTTGGGATCCGACACCAAGGCCATGACGGCGCTGCTGGTCGCGCGCATGGTCGAGGCAGGCGTCTTGCGCTGGGACATGACGATGGCGGAGGCCTTTGCGGGCGACGCCGTGCACGAGGGCTTTCGCGAGGTCACGCTCACCCAGCTGATGCGTCACCGCAGCGGGGTCAGCACCGGGCTCACGGATCTTGCCCCGGGCATCATGCAGCGGCTCGAGCCTCTGTCGGTGGTCGAGCGCCGCCAGTTGCTCACGGCGGAGGCATTGGCGCTTGCTCCCCGAACCACGCCCGGCAGCAGTTTCGAGTACTCGAACTTCGGGTACGTCATCGTCGGCGCTGCGATCGAGCGCGCCGTGGGTCGACCTTGGGAGGACGAGCTGAGGGCCCAGGTCTTCGAACCGTTGAGCATGAAGTCGTGCGGGTTCGGCCCGACCGCGACCGGTGATGCCCGCGATCAACCATGGGCACACGCGGACATGAAGGACGAGTTCGTCCCGGTCGAGCTCGACAATCCGCCGTTCCTCGGTCCAGCTGGCACGGTCCACTGCTCATTGGCAGACTGGGGCAGGTTCGCCGCCGTGTTCTTTGATGGCGCGTCGTTCGTGAGCGCCGATTCAATCGACCGACTCACCTCGCCGGTGCCCAAGGCCGATGGCCGTGGAGGCTACGCGTTGGGCTGGGCGGTACCGGAGCTCGAGGCGTTTGGTATCCCTGTGCTCACCCATGACGGCAGCAACACCGTGAACTACGCGAGCATCGTGGTGATGCCTTCTCTGGGTGCCGCGGTTCTCGTTGCGGTCAACGCCGGCGGGGAGCGAGCTCAGCAGGCCACGGTTGCAGCCGCGTTCGAGCTGGCCAAGCAGACGCGCGGACCTCAGCCGGACTGAACTGTACGCTCGAGCTTCGACAGGTCGTAGCAGCCCGAGTTCTCCCCGGAGTCGCGGCCCAGACCAAGGACGGAGATGTCACCGCTGTCGAGTTCGAGGACCGGCGTGGGGGCACCAGCCTCGGTGACCTTCGCCTCGTGTTCGGGCGGGATGTAGTTCAGGCAGATGACGTCCGAGTCATCGCCAGCATCGGGCGTGAGAACGCGACCGAGGTTGATGATGTCCGACTCTCGTGTGACCTCGGCGGGCCCGAGCAGCTCGAGCGGTGACAGACGCGGACGGACCGAGGCGGGGATGGTCAGCAGGTGCTGCGTGAGGTCGGCGGTTCGGACCCACAGCTCGTCATCTGGCCCCGACTCGTTGGCCAGCAGGATGCACAGCTCATCCGAGCCGGGCGTATGTCTGATCAACTCGCGGACGATGGGACGGCTGCTGTCGATCAGCCGCTGTGCGACCTGGAAACAGTCCTTGGCGTCGTCCGTGGGGCGCCCGTCGAGCTCCGCGGACGACACGGTCGAGGGCCGTTGTGTCGCCTGCAGCCGCGTGCGCTGTAGGGCCTTCCACAGCTGGGAGAGCGTCTCGGGTCCAACCGCCTCTTCGTGCCGCGCTTCACCCATCGAAAGCCGGCCCCGAATGCCGTCTGCTTCGGGCCGGAGGCGAAGCAAGAGGAGGTCTTCGGTGCCTTTGAGACGTGGGGAGAGCCTGAGGTCGACGGCCTCTGGGCTGAGAACGGCTTCGACGACGTAGTAGGAGTCGAGCCTGAGCATGCGCGGCTTTTCGCCCCCGAACCATTTCTTGCGGGTACCCGCTTGCAGGACGACCTTCCGCATCAAGGCGCGCACCCGTTGCGGCGGCGGACAGTGTTCCGGACCAACCTCGAGTTCGACATGAAGCCCCTTCGCCGCTTCATACCGGATGGAGTCGGCATACTGCGTCGGTCCGAGCCGACGAATGACGGTGACGGTGTCACGCGCGGCTTCCATGCGATGGCGAAGATAGGTGAACAGGTCACCCTTCATCGATGTCGCAATGTCGCGCTGGTACTGACGCAGGCTGCGGCAGGTCCGCTCGCAGGTGGCCGAAGCTTGCTCTTGCCATCGCTCGACCAGGGTTTGCAGCTCGCTCCCAGCTTTGCGGGCGTGCTCGCGGACCTCAGGCCAGGCCGAGGGGACGGCGGAGCTGACGAGAGACGTTTCTCCTTCACGCAGCATGCGTTGCAAGTCGGCCCGAATCGCGGTCGCTTTCTCCTCGGCTTCGAGCTCGCGGCGGCGGAGGCTCTGGTCGTCTCCGTATCCCCGACCGGCTTGGCCGGCGTAGACGATCAGGCTGCCGAGCTCCTCGAGGATCGTCGGCGCGAAGCTGCAGGGTTCTCCGTCTCCAAAGCGAACCTGAGGGCGATCGGGCACGAAGTAACACCTTAACGTGGTTTGAGGCGGAGCGCGGCCCCTGAACACGGACAGGCAGGTGTAGGACGCGGCCCAGACCCCGTGTCCCAAGCTGCGGGCCGCATCAGCTCAGTCTTTGCCTACACACAAGACGTTGAGCTGTTGAATCAGGGAGTTCTGCTTGTCGACCGCGGCGTGGATGCGGCCTCGTGCGGCCTCGATGTCGGCGTCGAGGGTGGCTTGTCGGGTGAGGAACGCTTGGTACGCCTTGGTGGTCGCGACGCGGACGGCAACCGCGTTGGAGACTGGTCCTTCGCGCAGTTCGAGTGCTTCCAGGCCCGCGACGTAGTCGCTGAGCAGCCCCGCGAGTTTGCCGGGCTCGGGGTTCTCGGGTTGCTCGCGCAGCACGTCACCGACCGCGTTGCACGCTTCGGACGCAGACGCGCAGGCATCCAGCAGTCCTTGTCCGCTCTTCTCGAAGGCTGACTCGACACCGCTGGCTTGCTCTCGTTCTTTTGAGAGCCTCTTCATGAGCGCGGAGTACGAGTGCGAGGCGTCGGAGAGATCCTGCGCGGTCGCGGTGTAGGCTCGGGCCTGGTCCTCGAGGGCCTCGTCGTCGAGCTCGAGCGTGCTGATGTCTTCGACGACGTGGGCGGCGACCTCACCCAGCGTCGCCATGTCAGTGGCGAGGGTGTCGGGCGTGGTGCTCTGTCGGGCTTCGATCTGTGCGATCTCCGCCCCGCGCTGGTTGGCGACATCGGCGAGCTTGGTGCAGTCACGTGCCCGCCCACATCCCGGCGTGATTGACGCGAGTAGCAGCAGGACGGGCAGGGTACGCGCGGCCATGGCCCCGAACATAGCCTCCTCGGGGGCCGGAGTTGGCGCCGCGAAGAAAATCCGCCCGGGGGACCGAACGGTTCAGTGACCTGCGGCATAGAGGAGGTGGTGACGGCGGTGACGGCCAGCGACGAGGTGCTCACACGCGCCGTTCGCGAGGGGGACATGGAGGCGTTCGACGTGCTCTACGCCCGCTACGAGGTCCGCCTATTCGCGTATGTCCGCCGGTTTGTGGCGGACAGGCCCCGGGCTGAGGACGTCTTCCAAGAGGTGTTCATGACCGTCCTTCGCGACCGAACCTTCGACCCCTCGCGCGGTCGATTCGCGCCGTGGCTGTTCACGGTCGCACGAAACCACTGCCGGATGGAGCATCGCAAAGGGAGCCGTGAGAGCCGGGCTCTCGACGCTCTGCCGCCTCCGGCCGCCGCCACTGTACCTGCGTACCTCGAGGCCGATCAGGTTCGCCGAGCCATGGACGCGCTCCCCGATGCCCAGCGTCAGCTGTTGCTGCTCAAGCAAGTCGCCGAGCTGACCTATCGCGAAATCGCGGCGGTGCTGGGTGTTGCCGAAGGCACGATCAAATCCCGACTTCACACGGCCACCTCGGCATTTCGAGCTCAGCTCGCCAAAGGAGAGACCCCATGAACTGCGACGACGCCCTGGAGAAGCTGTCCGATCATCATCACGAGACCCTTGCCACGGGCGAGGCGGTCGCAGTCGCCGAGCACCTTGGGGCCTGTGGCGGATGTGCGCAGGCCTACTGCCGACTGCAGGCTCAGCTGCGCGGCATCGGGTCAGCCTACGCCGAGCGCCCGTCTTCGGGGACTCGTGCCGCGCTACGCGGTGCGGTTGCTGCCGAGTTCGCCCCGAAGGGCACCCAAGGTCTGCTCTCGTTCCTGCGCCGCCCCGTTCCAGCCTACGGAGCGGTGCTCGCCGCGGCGCTTCCGCTGGTCGCCTGGTTGGCTTTGCGCCCTGTCGATCCCGAACCGGTCGATGTCACGCAACCCCCGGCGCCCGCTCGCATTCACGACTATGGCGCGACCGTGCCCCTGTTCGACCGCAACGTTTCCTGAACCGAAAGCCCCGATCATGAAGACCGAATTGCTCACTGTGGGATTGTTCCTGTTTGCTGCGTGTGACGTGCTCGTCGGATGCGACGGCGCGCCGACGGAAGACTCGGCCGAGGTCGCAGTATCGGCTGAGGTCGACGGTGAACTCGACACTCTCGTTGCCAAGGCAGTCCCGGGGCGACACCTCGTCGTACCTGGGGGCGATGTCCGGGTGATGCCGGGTGCCAAAGAAGCGTTCGAGCAGGTGCGGAGCCTGGTGCAGTCGAAGTACGTCGAGGGGCCGCTGCCCGAAGATGTGCTGTGGTCTGGCGCAACCGAGGGCATGCTCGCTCGGCTCGTGCAGCTGCCCGCGCACCCCGTCAACGCGTTGCTGGACCCGCGTGAACTCGCGGAGCTGGAGGCGGGAACGAAGGGCTCGATCGTGGGTGTCGGGGTCGCCATCGAGATGGTCGCGGATGTCGTCGTCATCCGTGAAGTGATTCCAGGGAGTCCCGCTGCGAAGGCCGAGCTGCAGGGAGGCGACCGGATCCTGGGCGTTGACGGCACGCGTCTTCGCGGGATGACCTTGATGCAGGTGGTCGACCGCATCCGCGGAGACGCGGGCAGCGAAGTCTCGCTGTTCGTGCAGCGGGACACCGAGGAGTGGAACGAGGGACTCGAGCGCGGTGCGGTGAAGTTCGAGACCGTGAAGGCGGAGCTGCTCGAGGGGGGCGTCGGCCTGCTGAAGATCACGTCGTTCGCCAAGCAAACCGCCGAGGAGGCGCGCGCTCATCTGGAGACGATGTCCGAGCAAGGCATGACCTCGCTGGTCCTCGACTTCCGCAACTGCCCCGGCGGCTTGCTCGACACCGCGATCGACACCGCCTCGCTGCTGCTGCCGCCGGGCAAGGACGTGGTGGTGCTCGAGCGTCGAGACGCGCAGGACGATGTTCGCCGTTCCGAAGGCACCACACCCTGGCAGGGGATCAAGACGATCTCGATGGTCGGACCCCACACCGCTTCAGGGGCCGAGATCGTGGTCGAAGCGCTGATGGCCGCGGACCGGACGGTCGTCATCGGTGAAGAGACGCTCGGCAAGGCGACCGTGGAGTCCATTCACGAGTTGCAGAACGGGTGGGCTCTGAAGCTATCGATCAGTCGCTTCCATGCGCCGGGATCGGACCGTGCGGTCGGCGAGGGAATCGTTCCGGACATCGCCGTGTCCGCACCGCACAAGGACGGCCGCGATGTGCAGCTCGACGCTGCGCGCAAGATGTTGACCGCCGGGTAGCGACCCCTGGCGAGGCGCTAGCTCCGGGTCCAGCTCGCACAGCTCGGGCGGTGCCGCTCGAACATGCGCTGGGCGTGCAGCCCGGCGCGGGTTTCTTGGAGCCGGTCCCGCAGCTCGGCGTAGTCGCCCACGATCGGCGGGATATGGGCTCCGTAGCCCGGTAGCGGTAGCAGCACCGGGGAGAGCATCGTGGCCGCGGTCATGTCGGCAGACGTGAAGCGGTCTGCGAAAAAGTAGTCCCGCTCGCCGAGGGTCTCGCTCAGCTCGGCCACCGCCGCCTCGACCCGAGCCCGGACTTTCTCGTATCGCGGCTGGGTGAGGCCGAACCGCTTGCGCATGCCGGCCCGAGCCAGGGGCGCACCCACGGCGAACGCGGCGCGTTGCCACCAGCCGACGTTGTGCTGAACCAGCTCGGAGAATGCGGCCTTGTCGCTGACCAAGAACCAGTAGGCCAAGAAGCGGGTGTCTTTACCGAGGCTCGACTGCAGCGGCTTCTCGAATGCCTCGATCGAATCGCGGTACTCGGCCGGGAAGAGGGTGGTGCGCTCCGTTGCGGGCGACTCATCCGCCCAGCGAACGATGTCGGCGGAGTCGCTGATCACCCGCCCGTCGTCGAGCACCAGGACCGGAGTGGACAGGCCGCTGCTCGCCTCGTCCCTCGCCCGTTGCTCGGGGGGCACGGCCCGCCGAACCGGGGCGAAGTGCAGCATCGGGAGGTAGCGCCGCTCGTGAGCCACGAGCCCGTGGTGCTGCATTGCCCAGCGCGCGCGCTCGTTGTAGTGCGAGAACGGAATCGTCAGCAGCTCCACGGCGGGAGGCTACCAACGATGCCGGACTAGAGCACATCTCATAACCTCGCCACGCCACCTCACTGGTCTTTGGGCCCCAGTGGCGTTGTCGCGAAACCTTGCAGTACCCCGGTACAGCGGCGGCTCCGCTCCTAGCCATCGGCCCCAAATCCGCTCTGAGCCGGCGCGTCGAGGTTATGAGATGTGCTCTAGGCGAGCATTTCGTCGAGCGGCGTCCGGTTCTGCGCGGGGTCGCCGAAGTCGCTGATCAGCGACCCGTCGTCTGCACGGAGGCCTGCGGCGCTGCCGAGCGTGTTGAGGACCCGTGCGTGGTTGGTCTCGCCTCCTGGTAGCTCGATGAACTGACCGGTGCGCAGCATTCCGCCCGCGCCGCCAGCCACCACGTAGGGCACGTTCAACGAGCCGTGCCCGGGACCGTTGGCGCTGTCGTTGTGCCAAACGCTCACGCCCGCATCGAGCAACGCCTGGCCGTCCGGCATGACGTACGACTCGAGCCGCTCGAGCAGGTGCCGGAAGGTCTGCGCGAACTGCCTGTCGACGAAGTGATGCAGCAGGTCGGAGTTGGGAATGATGGCTCCGTCGGAGCCGTGCGACTGCCGGCGGTGCGAGACGAAGTGGTAGTTCTCCATCAGATCCCCCGAGTCGAGGTTGCGGTATTGGGTGTCGCCGTCGTTGCCGTTGCCGACCTGGATCGCGACCGAGCGGGTGTAGCCGCACGCGATGGCGAGGGCTGCCACGTCCATGTGCGCTCGAACTGCAGCGAGCACTTGGTCGCCATCGGTGCTCTCGAAACCCGCCGCTTCTCCGTCAAGCGCGGCCTCTTGGTCCGCCTCGAGGCTGCACTGAAGGCCGTTCTCCAGGTCGCGCACGCTCTGCTGGTGAAGCTCGAGCCGCATGCGGTCCTGGGTGCTGAGCTCAGCTCGGCCCAGGAGGGTATCCATCTCGCCCTTGACGAGGTCGTTGACGCTGCGCTGGCGGGCGATGAGCGTCGCAAACTGGTCGCTGTCGATCCCCATCATCTGCTGGTACGCGAGGACGGGGTTGTGCAGGGGCCCTCGGCGGCTGGCTGCGCCGCGGTGGGACAGGCACGCGCCGCCAAGCCATCCGGCGTTGCGGCCGGCGTACATGAACATGGACTCGCGCTCGTCGGCGTTCAGCTCGCGGCCGATTCGGTGGTCGAGCGACTCTCCGCCCGCCTCGGATGAACCACCGGCGCCGGCGACGTCGGCGGGGCGACCGGTCAACGACTGAAACACACCGCGGGCGTGGCCGTCCGCGTAGTCGTAGAACTCCATGCGCACGTTGCCGAGCACCAGCATGCGGTCTGCAAAGTCGCTGAGCTCTCCGAGCGCACGCCCTTCGATGTTCTCTTGCGTGAGGGCGCCGGGGTTGCGGGGCCAGAATCGCTCGGGCTCATCCCCAACGTCGGTGCTCTGCGCGGCACCCACACCGTTGGCTTGGCGCAGGAAGATGGCGTAGGGCGGGGTGGCGTTTCCGCCTGCTTTGGCTCCCCGGGGTGCGAGGCTCTCGAGCATGGGCAGCGCCACGGCGGCGGCACCCATTCCACGAAGGACGAATCGACGAGAAAGATTCATGGCGGGGTCTCCTACTCGAGTTCGAACGCAGAGCGAGTGGTGAAGGGCTGAGACTTGACGATCTCGACCAGGGTGTCCTGCATGGACGCCGACGAGTCGAGGGATGCGGCCGCGAGGCGCTGGACCAGGGCTTCGTCTTCGGGCAGCGCCGGTCGGCCCGAGGCGTACTCGACCCAGTGCTTGGCGTAGCACTCGTGCACCGAGGGGCTCTCGGCGAGCAGGTTCGCCAGTGCGACGGCGTTCGCGACGGGTGTTTCCTGGCCGTCGAGGATGACGGTGGTCGCCGGGTCGACGGTCTTTCCGTCGTCCTGGGTTCGGAAGGCGCCCGTCGAATCATAGTTCTCGAATGGGAAGCCCATCGGGTTGATGAACACACTGTGACAGCCGGCGCAGTTCGACCCAGGCTGCTCGGTGAGCTCTTCGATCGCCTCGCGGTTGGTCAGACCTGCAACGTCGGGCAACGGCGGGATGTCGTCCGGCGGCGGCGGTAGCTCCGAGCAGGTGATGCGCTCGGAGATGAACGCGCCCCGGTGAATCGGATCGGGCTGGGCACCGGTCGCGTTACCGACGAGGAATCCGATCTGAGTGAAGAGACCGCGCCGCAGGTCCGGGTCGAGCTCGACCCGCTGAAACGCGTCGCCGGACACCCCGGTGACGCCGTAGATGGCGGCCAGGTCGTCGTTGACGTAGGTGACGTTGGACGTCAGCAGCTCGTAGATTCCGCCTTGGTCATCGATGAGCGTACGATCGACAAACGTGCGGAACTCCTCGACCGCCAGCTCGCCCAAGTCTGAGGGGGCGTCTGGATAGAAAGCCGGCAGAGGCGATGCGCTGAGGTAGGACTCGGCGTCGAAGAGGTCGTCGTGAAAGGTCTCGACGACCTTCCGGGCCCGAGGATCGGCGAGTAATCGGCGTGCCTGGTCTTCGAGAACGTCGCCTTGGGTGAGCGAGCCCTCGATCGCGATGTCGAACAGCTCGTCGTCGGGCATCGAGTCGAGCAGGAAGTACGACAGCCGCTGGGCGACCTCGAAGTCGTCCAACGCGATGACGTCGCCCTGGGCTTCGGTGCTGGACTCGATGCGGTACAGGAAGTGGGGGGACTGGAGCATCGTCTCGACGACCAGCTGGACGCCAGCGTCGAATCCGGTGGTCTCGTCGTAGAGCTCCGCGGCGCCGGGGAAGAGCGCGGCGTAGGCGATGACCTCGTCGGTTTCCAGCGGCCGACGGAACGCTCGCATGCCAAAGTCGGTCACGAACGCTTCAGCTCGGGCGGCGTCATCGCCCCCGTCGACGGGCAGGATCGCAGCGAGCACGGCTGGGGTCGTCACCGCGAGCGCGGCGGTGTCGACGGCGGCACGCTGGTATCCGGACCAGAGCGCTTGATCGACCTCGAGAGCCGCTGCGCTGTTCTCGAACAGGTAGCCAGCGTTGGACGGGTCGGCGCGGAACGACTCGGAGAAGCCGAGTGGGGCGTCGAGGTACAGGAGGTCCTGCACCGTGTTCTCCCACTGGGTGTGGGTCAGACGAGCGAGACGGGACGCGGGAGCGGGAAGCTCGGCACCGTTGGGGCCGTCGGAGTCGGAGTCGGAGTCGGAATCCGAGTCGGAGTCTGACCCCGAGTCGGAATCAGCGCTGGAATCTGTGCCACCAGACCCCGCGTTGGGACCGATGCCCGCCGCATCCAGGTCGAGTCCGCCGTAGCAGCCGGGTGCCGCGAGCAATGCTGCGCCCAAAATCCAGTGGTTGTTCTTACGACGCTGCATCGGCCTCATCCCCGCCCTTCGAGAATCATCGAGGGTGGGTGACGTCGCAATCGGAATTTCATCCCCGATTTCGAGTGCTTACCGACGTTGGCGATCGGATCGTTTGCAAGACTACGTGATGTACGCGCCGACACGGGATCGTGTGGGGTCAGGCCCCCGGGTGTCTCAAAGGAACACTCGGGCGAGTCCCGAAACCATCGACACACATCCGAGCACACACACACCGAATGCCGCAGCTCCGGCATAGAACGCGGGCAGAGCTTTTTCGCGCTCCGCATCGCTCAGCTCCTTGTGCAGCTTGGTGGGATCGATCCACCACCGCGGCGGAAGTGCATCTCGGGCGGAGAGAACTTGGTGCAGCCGCAGGTGATACACGCCGCCGGCCAGACTGCCGATCAGCAAGAAGCCGACGGCGACGAGGAGGCCACCGCGGATCGCCGTCGCGGGCTCGAGCGCGGCTGTTGCCAGCAACGCGATGATCGCGACCACGACGAGCAGGGATTCCCGCATCGCTCGCAGTATAGCCGCCGAAACGACGAAGGCCGCCGACCTCGGGTGAGGGCGACGGCCTGCAGGCGAGATCTTGATGCTACTCGGCGGCTTCGGCCGGTGCTTCTCGCAGGGATGCGGCCAGCGCTGGGACGGTGTAGGGCGGCATCGCTTCGACCAGAGCAGTGACGGTGGTCTCGCCGATGTCTTCACCATCGCGCCAGCGGACGTTGATGGTGCCGGTCTCGGCCTCCTTCTGGCCGACGACGATCAGGTACGGGACCTTCTGCATGGTGGCGGCGCGGATCTTGTAGCCGAGCCGCTCATCGCTGCGGTCGACCTCGACTCGGACCGCGTGGGAATCGAGCTGGGCTGCGACCTTGGCGGCGTAGTCGTTGTATTTCTCGGAGATCGGCAGCACCTTGGCCTGCACGGGGGCGAGCCACAGCGGGAAGGCGCCTGCGAAGTGCTCGGTGACGATGCCGAAGAAGCGCTCGATCGACCCATAACAGGCGCGGTGAAGCATGACCGGGGTGTGCCGGGCTCCGTCGGCACCCACGTACTCCAGGCCAAAACGCTCGGGCATGGAGAAGTCGACCTGAATGGTGCCGCACTGCCAGCTGCGGCCGATCGAGTCCCGAATGTGGAAGTCGATCTTGGGCCCGTAGAAGGCGCCATCGCCCTCGTTGACCTGGTACTCGCGACCGCCGGCGTCCAGCGCGTTCTTCAGTGCGCCTTCGGCCTTGGCCCACATCTCTTCGGAGCCGATCGACTTCTCCGGCCGAGTGGAGAGCTCGAGCCGAACATCGGTCAGATCGAAGGCACCGTAGACCTCGAAGAAGAACTTGATCAGGAGCTGAATCTCGCCCTCGATCTGGTCCGGGGTGCAGAAGTGGTGCGCGTCGTCTTGGACGAACGCCTGCACCCGGAACATGCCGTGCCGCACACCCGAGGCTTCGCGGCGGTGCACCAGGCCCATCTCGGCGATTCGCAGCGGCAGCTCGTGGTGGCTGTGCATGCGGTGCTTGTAGATCATCAGGTGGCCCGGGCAGTTCATGGGCTTGACCGCCATCGGCCGATCTTCGTCGGCGTTGTCGATGATCTTGCTGGCCTCGTCCTTGTCCCGACGCTTCCGCTTGGTGAAGAACATGTTCTCCAAGTAGTTGTCGTAGTGGCCCGAGGTGTGCCACGCGGATTCGGAGAGGATGAGCGGGGTGCGGACTTCCTTGTAGCTGCGCGAGTGCAGCTGCGCCCGCATGAAATCCATGAGGCCGTTGTAGACGCTGGTGCCCTTGGGATGCAGGAAGGGGAAGCCCGGCGCGTCCTCTTGGAAGTGGAACAGGTCGAGCTGCTCACCGAGGACTCGGTGGTCGCGCTTCTTGGCCTCTTCGAGCATGTGCAGGTGCTGGGCGAGGTCGTCCTTGGAGAAGAACGCGGTGCCGTAGACTCGCAACAGCTGCTCGTTGGCCGCATCGCCGCGCCAGTAGGCGCCCGCCAGCTTCATCAGCTTGGTGTGCTTGAGCCACTTGGTGCTGGGCACGTGAGGGCCGCGGCACAAGTCGATGAACTTGCCCATCTTGTAGAAACTGACCTCGGGCGCATCGTCGGCGTCCGAGAACGCCCCGTGTTCCTCGAGGCCCTCGATGAGCTCGGCCTTGAACTTGTTGGACCCGCCGTCGATGGCGACGTACTCGCGGAACACGTCGCTGTCCTTCGAGGGCGCGACGCAGCGCTCGAACGGAGTGCTCTGCTTGGCCAGGTGCGCCATCTTCTTCTCGATGCGAGGCAAGTCGGCCTCGCCCATCGCAACGCCTTCGGGCAGATAGATGTCGTAGTAGAAGCCGTCGTCGGTGACCGGGCCGATGGTCAGCTGAGCGCCCGGGACCTCTTCGAGGATCGCCGCGGCCATCAGGTGTGCCGCCGAGTGGCGCAGGGTGTGGAGCGCCTCGGGGTCCTTGTTGGTGATGATGCGGACCTGGTCGCCGTCGCTCAGCGCGTGGCGGACATCGACTTCGCGCTCGTTCACCACGCCGGTGATCGCGGCCTTGGCGAGGTGAGGAGAGATGGACTTGGCGAGGTCGAAGACGGAGCTGCCTTCGGGAACGGACCGGCTGCTGCCGTCGGGAAGGTTGATGGAGATGTCCATGGCGGGCGTCCTGGTGCGGAACGTAGGCGGTTGAGCGAAGCGAGGGAAGGGTGAGGCGATGAAAGGGTGCAGATACGAAAAAACCCCCGGGGTGCCGGGGGTCTTGCGAGCGAACAAGCGTGACCACCCCGGCCTAGGCCGTGTCGATAGTCGTCGTCGTTGTCGTGCTCATCAGGAACATGCACCCATCGTACGCGCTGAGTGGCGGGATGCAAGGGGGCGAGATGGCGGGACTCGCGCGGAACGCAGCCGGACCCGCTGGGTGGATTTCGACTGCCGGAGTCGCGGGATGTGTCGCAGGCTCGGAGTGCCTCGAATCAGAACCCGCTCCCACTCGGCCTCGTGGCGTTGCCCGGTCACCTGTACGAGGAGTTCCGCCAACCCATCTTCGAAGTCGATTGTCTCGAGCGTGGCGGCCAGCCATTTCTCATATGCACACCCCGCTCCGGGGCAGCGGTCCCCTGCGGGCGGCTGGACCTCGCCACTTTCGAACAGGAAGACCTCGACTCGGCGGTTCTCCTGTTCGTCCACGCCGTCCACCGTCTGCACGGCGTTGTGGTGCTCTCCACATCCCAGTTGTTCCACCGTCGCGTCTTCGGGCAGCGTCGTGCCGTCGAGCGACATGTACGCGCCTACGAGTTCGCGTCGCGTTTCCTCGTTGGGGGAGCCTGTCTGATCGACCCCATGCGAAGCCTGAAAGCGTCCGAGCGCATCCTGAGTGTCCGCATCCAGCTGTCCGTGTACGACTGTGGCGTAGAACGGCTGATGCGAGGCATCGAGTACGGCCGTGAGCATGTGCTGGTCCTCCCGAAGGCCCCACAGACTCGACGACGGGGTGCCGCGGTACCAGGTCAACCAGTCTTCGACCGCATCGCGAAGAAAGAACGCCATCGACTGGGCTCGCTCGTCGGGCAGCGCAAGGTTGTGCCACGCACTGCCCACGCGGTCGGCGTGACCGGTGATCGCCACCGCCATGTCCGGGTGCGAGCCGTAGAAGTCGACCAACCCGCGGATGCCCTTCATCGCGCCGGGCAGGAGGAACGTCTTGTTCGTCTCGAAGAGCAATCCGGTCAGGCGCACTCGGAAGATGCGCGGCGGCAGCTCCACGGTTGTTCGCGATCCGAGTTCTACGCTCAGGGCTCGTCGTTCGTAGCGAATCACCATGCTCAGTCCTCGTCGACCCCGGGAAACCGGAGCTCGCACTCTCCATGCTGCTCGTGCGGCTCGTGCCGTATCAACCCGCTGCCATCCGTGCGTCCTCGAAGGACCTCTCCACTCGGCAGCATCAGCTCGTACCGGACCCCCGCAGCAGGCGCACCACCCGCGGTCAGCACCTCGAGCTCGATCCAGCCTCGCTCTTCCTCGAGAATCGTTGGCTCCTCCTCGGCGTCCTGTCGCAGGTCCCGTAGCGACACCTCGCTCGGCGATGCGCAGAACGAGGGCTGCCGGATGCGGTGGACCAGGACCAGGACGTCGTGGTCCAACAGCCGCCGCCCGACACGAGCTGAGACTTCGATCTCCGCCAACCGGATCCACTGCTCCGCCTCCACGGCCGGAAGGGAGCACATGCGTTCCGCCTGGGTCGCTTCCGAGGACTCGATCAGCCACGCGGATTCCGCGGAGGTCCACCCGGACACGTACTTGCGGCCAAAGCCAATACTGAGTGCGTCCTGCACATGGGGGTGGACGCACACCCGCACAGATGTGACAGGTCTTGTCGTACGCCCGTCCGCTCGCGGTCCCCGGCGCCTCCGGCCGCGCGTTCCGCCCCCGGCTCAGATCGACCGGAACAGCCGACCGCGCTCGGTCACCGCGATCGCGATCAGGCTCCCCAGCCCGAGGGTCACGAAGCCGATCATCAGTGGCTGCGTGCTCCCGTCGTACGCACGACCGATGAAAGCTCCGAGCACCGCGGACAAGGTGGTGGTTGCGAAACCGTAGGCGGCTGAGGCCGTGCCGGCGATTCGGCCCAGCGGCTCCATGGCGAGCGCATTGAAGTTGGCCCCGATGAGCCCGAAGAAGGCGAAACACAGGGCGAAGAGCGGGAGGAAGAAGGCGAAGTTCTCCCCGAAGGCACTCGTGAGGCCCAGGAGCAGTGCCGCGACCCCGGTGAATCCCACGAGCGCGATGTGGCTCAGTCGGCGCATACCGAACCGGGTGACCAGACGCGAGTTCGCGAAGTTGGTCAGCGCCAGCGCCAGCGCGACCGCAGCGAACCACAGCACGAAGGTGTCGCCGCGGTCGAAGACCTCCCGGAAGATCTGCTCGGATGCCGAAAGAAAGGCAAACAGGGCCCCGAAGATGATGCCGCTGCCGAGCATGTACCCGAAGGTCGGCCGACTGCGCAGCACGGCCGCGTAGGCGCGAAGCGACTGCCGCAACCCGAGGGGCTGTCGTTGTGTGGCGTTCAGCGTCTCGGGGAGCCGCACGAGCGTCCATCCCAGCATCACCACGCTCGCGATTCCCAGAACCCCGAAGCACCAGCGCCAATGCGCGACCAGCAGGATGCCCTGGCCGATCGCGGGCGCGACGATGGGTACGACCATGAACACGGTCATTACCAGCGACATGATCTTGGCCATGCCGCGCCCGGCGAAGAGATCCCGGACGAGGGTGACCGCGACCACGCGGCAGCCGGCGGCGAAGACACCGTGCAGGAAGCGAAGTCCGAGCAGCACCTCGAAGCTCGGCGCGGCCATGCACGCGAAGCCAGCGATCGTGTAGCCCACCAGCGCCACAATCAGGGTGGGGCGGCGGCCGTAGCGGTCGGCAACCGGTCCGAACACCAGCTGCGGAGACCCAAAGCCGAGCACGTAGGTCAAGATGACCAGCTGCTGGTCGTTGGGATTGCTGACCCCCAGATCCGTCGCCACCGCCCCCATCGCGGGAAGCATCACGTCGATCGCGAGCGCGTTGAGGGACATGAGCCCGGCGACCATGGCCACGAGCTCGACCGTCGACAGCCCCCCGGGGAGCGGCGCAGAGACGACCGGGATTCGCGGCGAGGTGCTCACGTGGGCGAGACTGTACCTGGAGGGGGCAGGCTGACTTTGAGTCGGGCTGTACTCGTTCGCCGACCGAACGAAAGCATTCGGGCAGGAAGACCGCTTTTCTGGCGCCTCACGAGGTTGCGCGCCCCATTTGCGAGAACTTGCTAGCGGGCAGGGGCCGAGGCGTTCAGAGCCGCCACCATCTTCTTGCCAAGGGCGTCGGCTCGGTCCTGCGGCACACAGATGATGTTTCGCGCGTAGACCTCGGGCGACTCGGTCGTCTGATTCTCGACCAGATCGAACTCGGGGAGCGCGTGTAGTTTGCCGTCAAAGATGACGTACGCTGCGTAGTCGAGGTCCCGGACCACGCTCAGCACTCGTTCAACGCTCCCGGCGTTGTGGCGCTCCTCGACCTCGATCAGGACGCACGGGTTGCACCGCTTCAGGGTCTCGCGCGCCCCCAAGAGCACGGCCTCTTCGTGCCCCTCGACGTCGATCTTCACGAAGCCCACATTCTGGAGGTCGAAGCTGTCGAGGGTCGCCCTCGGAACCCGAACGAGGTCGATGCTCTCTTGGTCGCGAGTGTCGAGCGAGTTATTCTGCTCGATGGTGGCGTAGCCGGTGAATAGACGCGGAAGCCGGAGCTCGACTTCTCCTCCATGGGTGTCGGACAGCGCCACCGCATGGACCGTCAATCGCGACCCAAACCCGCTGCGCAGCATCTTCGCGAACGCCGGGATCGGCTCGAAGGCGATGCTGTGCCGCGCGAGACCGACAAGCCGAAAGGAGTACATCCCATAGTTGGCCCCGACATCGACTGCCGTGCGGTCGGCGTCGCATAGAACCGGCAGCAAGCATATCTCCCGCTCCTCATCGCCTCGACGCCAGTGGCGATAGTTCCAGTACGCGCGTGGAGCGTGACCAACGAGCCACCCCCGCATACGCTGTTTCAGTGCCCGGATCGCGAGAGACATATCGAGGGGAGCAGCCGGCTTTCGGGGAAAGCCGGTCAGCAGACCGCACGATGCGTCGAACTCGGTCTCTTGTCCACGGGCGGGTGAAATTTCCTGGCGCTCGAGGAGTTCGGCTGAGGTTCGCTGCGAGCCGTCCAAGCTGAACGGGGGACCAGCGAGCGCCTTCGAGAAGGACTACATCGCCGTCTTCATCGCTTCGACCCGTTCGAACCACGCAAACAACCGCTTGCGGCCGCGTACGTTCTCGAAGGCGGGGAACGGTTGGATACAGGTCAGCGCGCCGTGCATTGCGACATCCGCGACGCTGAGCGTGTCTCCGCAGACGAACGCTTGCTCGCCCAGTTCGGCTTCGAAGTGGTCGAGGTTCTCACTCACCCAGCCGTGGGGATCGGTGCGGTCGTTCCGTTTGAGAATCCTCTTGGCGACCGCGTGCATGATGAACGGACCTCCGAACTTGACCATGACGCCCTCGGTCGCTCCGAAACGGCTGTGTTTGGCGATAATCTTCGAAGCCTGCGCGGCTTCCCGCCAGGTGCCGTACAAGACGGGCGGGAGCGATTCGATGAACGTATCGTCGACCCAAGCCTCGAGCGCTTCGGCGCGGACGCGGGCGACAGCGTCCGTGGGCGTGAATCGGACCGTCTTCGGAAAAGCCTCGTCGAGGAACGCGAGGATGCGGGTGGAATCCCAGACCACGTCCTCCCCAACCTCGAGTACGGGGACCTTGCGCGGTGCGTCATCGGGCAGCGGTGGCAGCTCGACCTTGGAGCGGGGACTGACTTCGATCTCGTCGAAGGCGATGCCCTTCAATTGTAGTCCGGCCCGCACCTTGTTGCAGAAGGGGCAGAGCGCGAACTGGTAGAGGGTGGCGGCAACCATCACGGAGCGGTGCTGAGATTGACGCGCACGCCCACCGCGCGCAAGCGTGTTTGACGGTTTCGACTGAGGTGCGCAAGGTGCTGCTGTGATCGTCGTCGAGCAGAGCATCACCACGTCGGCCTCCGTTCAGCGCATGTGGGATGTGCTGACCGATCACGAGGCCATGCCTCGCTGGTTTCCGCCAGTCAAGAGGGTCACGCTCGACCCGCCCGGCGCGAAGAACCGCAACGGGCTCGGGGCGATCCGTCACGTCAAAGCTCTTGGACCGACGATTGTCGAGGAGGTCGTGGAATGGGATGCGCCGTACCACTACGCCTACGTTCTGCTTCGTGGCGCTCCGATCCGGGATCACCGGGGGGACGTGACGTTGGCTGAGACGGCTGAAGGCACGCGCGCCACCTGGAAGATCCGTTTCCGAGCCGTCATTCCGCTCAGCGGGGTCGTGCTGCGACCCGTGATGAACCGGGTTGCACTCGGACTCTTGCGCGGGGCGGCGAAGCTGGCCGAGTCGCAGGCTCGCTAGAAACGCGCCGCGACTCCGAGGTGCAGGGCGAAAATCTCCATCATCACGGGGACGATGGCATCCTCGCCTCCAACCGGGAGGCCGACGTGTAGACCTGCGGAGCCGGAAAACTGCAGACCCACGGTCTTGTTCAACCACACCCGTTGGCGCAGCATCGCCACGGTGGTGACTTGCGGCACCCAGAGGTCCTGCACCGCGAGGGTGGAGATGCCCACTCTGGCACCGAGGGCGATATCGTACGGACGGCCGCGCCCGAACACCGCGAACGGCGTGGCGGTGAGCCGAAGGTGGTGCGCGGCGACCTCGGCGAACGGGGGCGCGCGAAGGTACTCGAGCCCGCCGGAGAGCTCGAAGCGACGGCTGAAGCGGTAACCATACTGCGCGTTGAGACCCACGCTGAAGGTCGAACCCTCAGGGCGGATGTTGAACCCATCCGAGAATCCATCCGGATCGTGTCCCGGCCACCACGCGAGGAACACCGGTGCGGTCTCGACCGAGACGTAGTGTTTCGCGGTCGCCGCGGCGTCCTCCCCTGCCTGGGTCGGGGGGGCGATGGCGAGGCACTGCAGGCTCACGACGAGGGACACAAGAAGCACTACAGGGGTAGTCCGCCCCGAGGGGAAACGGATTCCTCCTACCCTGCGTGGGCCCGAAGTTCGTGTTCGAGCTCGAGCTGCAGCTTCAACCAGCGGGCAGCCGGCCGGAGACCCAGCGACGAAGGTGTTCCGTCATCCGCCGCCGTGTGGAGCCGTCTTCGTTCGTGACGTGCCGGGTGGTGAAGGCTGCGGATAGCTCCTTACAGCACGAAGGGTTCTCGAGCGCGGTGTCGATCGCCGACAAGAGCTGATCGAAGGATTGCGCTCGGAGCCCTCCGATGTCGTCCGGGGATAGCTTCCAGGTGGCCAGCGGGTCGGAGACCTTTTTGACGCGAAGCTTGCCGCGCTTCATCTGGCGGAAGACGTGCGCCCCGGTGATGCCTGCCACCGGGTCGATGTGGATGCTCGGACGGCCGGTGTAATAGAACGCGTTGAGGAACGAGGAGTAGTTCGAGATCATCACGTCGCTGAGCAAGACGTCGATGAGAGAGTCGGGGCTCTCGCTCTTGAACTTCAACCCGACGTGCGGGTGCTGCTTCGCCAATGACTCCATCCGCGCCACGTCTTCGGCGGCGTATCGATGGCGGTCGTGCATCCGGATCAGGACGTTGCCGCCCGCGGCTCCGATGTGCTGCACGAGGCGCTCGTGAAGCACTGCGTCGTCGCCCCAGTGGCCCAGGGCTCCACCGTGATGCCACGAAAGCCCTAGAAGAACGGTGGGGCGCTCGACGTCAAAGTCGTAGTGCGCGGCCACGTCCTGCCGGCGAAATCGGTTGCGGACATCCGAGCCTTCGCGCAGAAGATCCGCGTAGGCAGAGCCCAGGGCGTGGACGTTCGAGGGTGCAAGCTGGCTGTGCTCGATGCGGTAGCTCCGGTCCCACGGTCCGAACGCTTGCCAGCCAAAACGGGGGTTGGGCACGGTCACATCGCCGACCAGCTTGCGGAGCTGCTTGCGCATCGTTCCGAGGTCGTCGACGCGCCAACCGAACCCGTGCCACAGCACAAAGACCCGCTCGCTGAGCGCTTCGCTCGGCAGGTGGTTGTCGACGATGAGGACGTCCGGGGTCCATGCTTTCACCGCTTTGACGGTCGCTTTGTCGCGTCGGTCGAGCAGGCGGCCGCGAAATGGCAGCAGGTCGTTCACCGGTTGGGCGGCGTAGCGCGCGGGGTCGTCCATGGCGACCCACACTTCCATGCCCGGAAGTCCAGTGAGGTAAGTCGCTAGCGCCTGGTTGTCGGCCTGAAAACTCGTGCTCCAAAAACAGATCTTCACAAGTTTCTCCAGTCGTTGGGTCAGTCCGGTTCGCGTTTCACGATAGCGTGCTCGCGACGGCGTGAGCACCGTATGACGGATTCAACGTCACCCCCAACCGAGTCGGAACCGAAGCCCAAGGTCGCATTGTTTGCGACCAACTTCGGCGGCTATTCGCAAACGTTCATCTACGATGAGGTGAGCCGACACCGAGGCTACGAGGTCGAGGTGTTCGCCCGCAACCGCGAGAATCCGAAGGTCTTCGACTTTCCTCGGGTAAACGCGCTGAAGCCGTATTCGTCCAAACGCGGCTGGGCGGAGTGGGCGTTGTATGGCGGGACCATGATCTCGCCGCGTTTCATGCGGCGGATTCATGGCGGGGACTTCAAGGTTCTTCACGCGCACTTCGGCCCCGGGAGTATCTACGCGCTGCCGTACCACCTGAGCGCAGGGCTTCCTCTGGTCGTCACCTTCCACGGATACGACGTGCCGCTGCTGTCCACCCCGCGGCGGTTCGAACCCAAGTTCTGGCGCTACTGGGGTTTGTCGAAGCTGATGCTGAGGCGGGTGAGCCGTTTTCTGGCCGCGTCGAACGAGCTGCGAGACCAGCTGATCGCCTTGGGCGCTCCCCCTGATCGAGTCCGGGTCTGGCGTCTCGGTGTCGAGATCCCGCCGCTCGAGCAGGCCCCCGAGGGCCGGTCGGGGAACAATGTGTTCTTGGTGGGTCGCTTCGTGGAAAAAAAAGGTTTCGAGTACGCGATCGAGGCATTCGCTCGGGTCGTCGCGAAGGGGGTCGATGCGACACTCCACATCGCGGGGGACGGAGAGCTGCGTCCTGTGTACGGCGAGATCATCGCCAAGCACGGCATCGCAGACCGGGTGAAGTTTCTGGGCGTCCTGTCTCACGAGGACGTCTTGGATACGATGCTCCGCATGGACATCCTGATGTGTCCGAGCGTGGTCGCGGCCAATGGCGACCGTGAGTCCGGGATCTTGGTCGCCAAGGAGGCGGGCGCCCGCTACATCCCCGTGATCGGAACCTGGCACGGGGGCATCCCCGAGATCATCGAAGACGGTGAGACCGGCTACTTGGTGGCGGAGCGAAATCCCGCGGAGATAGCCACACGTCTCGAGGCCTTGCTGCGAGAGCCCGAGCTGCGGGCTAGGCTTGGTGCGGCAGCGCGCTCGAAGATGGTGCAGGAGTACGACATCGACAAGCGCATCGACGTGCTCGAGGACCACTACACCGAGGTGATCGAGGAGCACGCGCGCCGTCAAGCGCGGTGAGGCATCGCAAACGCCTCGGAAGACACCCTTGATGGAACCAAAGAGCGCACGTTCCCAGACGGAGGCGGCGACGGTCGCCAAGGGTGCATTCGTCAACTTGTTGGGGATGGTCGGAAAGCTGCTCGTTCCGATCTCGATCGTCGTGATCGGCCGCCTGTATGGGGCGGAAACGTTGGGCCTGTTCGTCATCGGTGCCGCGTTAATGGAGAGCGGCACGAACCTGACGGTCAGTGGAGTGAACGACGGGGTCTTGCTGTTCGCCACGCGTGCGCTCCAAGACTCGAAGAGCAAGCCCGAGGCCGTGTACTCGGTGCTGGCCAACGGCCTGCTGATCAGCCTGGGGATCAGCGTCCTGCTGATGGCGGTGGTGTGGGCGGGCGGAGATTCGCTGCTGCGCCACTACGACAGCGACGCGGACCTCCCCGCCGTGGCCCGCATCATGGTCTGGTCGCTCCCGTTTCGGGCGATCACGCTGGTCGTCATCGCATCGACCAAGGCGCATCTCACCATGAAGTGGGACGCGGTCCTCACGGGCTTTACGCGGCCGGGCACGTTCATGCTCGTGGTTGTCGTGGGCTACCTGTTCTCGCCGGATGTGACCATGCTGGCGTGGGCCTACACAGGCGCCTGGACCATCGTGGGGCTGGCGGCACTTGTCGTCTTCGCGGGGTTGTATTCGTATCGGGCCCTGTGGACCGCGGTCCGCCGATTCGAGTTGTCGAAGCCCATGCTGCGCTTCGCCATCCCGCAGAACCTCAACATGGCGTTCTCGCGCTTCGCGAGCGACTTCGACATCGTGATGTTGACGGTGTTCCAGACACCCGCGGCGATGATCGGGTTCTACAAGTTCGGCGCCGAGATGGTGAGGAACATCCGGCAGGTGAAGCTCATCTTCTCTGGCGCCTACGCTCCGGTCATCGTGCGCCTGCACGCGCAGGGGAACCTCGAGCAGATGAACACGTCGTTCTCGATGGTGTCGCGGTGGACGACCACCCTGGCGCTGCCTCTGACGATCGTGGTCTTGTTTTTCCGCGGCGAGTTGGTCGGCCTCGCCGCAGACAGCTTCACGGGCGACACCACGTTCATGCTCTGGCTCGCGGTGCCGCCGCTGTTGAGCTGCGCGGTCGGGATCTCGAGCAACCTCATCGTCATGACCGGCCATGCGCGCTGGAACCTTCTCAACGCGCTGCTCTCTGGACTTCTCAACGGCGCGCTCAACTACCTGCTCATCCCAGAGTACGGGCTGGCGGGAGCGGCGTTCGCCACCGCCACATCGACGTTGATCGTCTCGTCGATCACACTGCTCGAGGCGCGATTGCTACTGGGCGTCACGTGGATGCTCAGTCAGGTCTACAAGCCCCTGCTCGCGGGTCTTTGTGCCGCTGTGGTCGCCGCCGCGTGGAGTCTGTGGCGCCCCGAACAAGACGTGGCCTCCCATGCGATCGGCTGCACGCTGAGTCTGGCCACATACTTCTCGGTCCTGCTGACGCTCGGCGTGCCCGAGGAAGACCGCCGCGCACTCATGCCGTGGCGGCGCAAGCCAGCCGCCGACCCGGCGTAGACCGGCTACAGCGTTTCGATGAATTCGAGTACGGCTTGGGCCCGATCGTCCCAGGTCCACGCGTCCATCTTGCGGCGCGCGGCGGCTCCGAGCGCCCGGCCGCCCTCAGGATCGGCCAGGAGCGAGCGGAGTCCTTCGAGCGCGGCTGCGCCGTCATCGGGCGCGACCAGACACGCATTCTTGCCATCCTCGAGAACCTCCAACAGGTCGGGCGTTCTCCCCGCGAAGATCGCTCGTCCCGTCGCCATGTAGAGGAATGTCTTCATGGGCAGCACGGTCGTGCCTGTGGTCTGCAGGGGCCCAAGCGTCGGGGGGATCAGCAGAACGTCGGAGGCATAGAGGTAGGGCACGACCTCGCTGAAGGGGAGCCACGGACGAACTTCCACGTTGGCGATGGGAGCTGCCTCCGCTTCCATCTCGCCTTCGCCTTCAGAGCCCACCAACACGAACTGCACGTCCGGAAGTGCACGGGCCATGTCCAAGATCATCCCGATGCCCTTGTGCCGCTGAATACGGCCAGCGTAGGTGACCACTTGGCGGTCCTGCGGGAGGTCGCACCGCGCTCGCGCAGCGTCGAGGCTCAGCACGGGCTCGAGCTTCTTGGGGTCCCACGCGTTGTGGGCGACCAGCAGCTGTTCTTCGGAGAACCCCACGCGCTGGAAACTGTCTGCGGCGAGCTTGCTGTGGAGAACGAGGCCGGTGAGTCGATTGCTCTTTGCGAGCTGCTGCAGCACGACGCGTAGCGCCGGGTTTTGGTCAGGCCACGGACGGTAGGTCTCATAGATGATCGGACCCAGTCCCGCGGCGGCAGCCGCGATCACCAATGGCAGGTTGCGGGTGTAGATCACGTCGGCATCGCCGGCCAACTTGGTGACGACGGCCCGCAGTGCGTGCCCGGCCTTGGCGAGCACCCGAGGCCACGTGGGCATCGGATACGACTGTACGTCGAAGTTGGCCGGGACTTGGTAGTACGTGGCGAGGTCTCGAGCGGTCGGCCCGGACTTGAGCGGCTCGCGTGGGACCACCAGACGGACCTCGGCGCCGCGGTTCCCGAGCCCCGCGATCATGTTGAGGCTCTGCTCGGTGTCCGTCGCGGTCTGCGGCAGAAACTGGTCGGAAATGTAAGCGATCTTCACGGCGCTCTCGAAGCGGGGGCAGGGGCGGCTAGTGCTTTCGGGGCCAGCCGAGGGCGATCACGGCGACGACAACACAGCACAGAGTGGCGGTGACGCCGAGCAGGCCGATGCTCTTGAGTCCCCCGTGGCTGGACACGATGAGACCCGAGAAGCCGCCCGCGGTCGTCAACGCCGAGATGAGCGCGGCCTTGCTGGTGGCACCCAAGCTGCCACTGCGACGCGCATGCCACAAGTGGATGCTGGCATCGATCCCCAAGCCCACCACGGCGGGCATCACCACCAGGTTGTAGAAGTTGATTCGGATCGGCCACAGGCCCATCACGCCAAAGGTCAGCAGCAGCCCCGCACATAGGGTGGCGAAGGTGAGCAGGGACGGGAGGAGCTTGCGCAGGTCGACGAAGATCAGCAGCGCGATGACGGCCAGAGCCAACGGCGGGAGTCGCCGGGTGTCGTCTTGCACTGCGATCGTCAGGTCTCCAAGGATGAACCGGGTGGACGCCCCACGAACCGCAGGGGCCTCCATCAAGGCGGAGAAGCGCTTGGTGACGAACACGACCTGCTCGAGGTCGTACCCGTTGACCTTGGTGTACAGCAGCCCGATGTTGCCGACGTCGCCGTTCTTCTCCTCGAATAGCTGTTTGGCCCAGCCGGGAAGCTCAGATTTCGTCAGCGGCTTTGCGTTGGCGAGCCGTCCAAGCACGTCGAGGTGGCTCGCATACTTGTGGTCGGGCGCGGCTGCCCGGAGGCCCTCCGCCGTCTTGGCGATCTTCTCCAGCAGCACGACCTTGCTCTCCTGGGCCGCGGGCATGTGCGTGGACAGGCTGTAGACCGACTGGATCCAGCTTCGCTCGGTGCCTGGTAGGAGGTCGCCGTCTTTTCGGTCCTCGAGGAGCTCGACCGCCTGATCGAGTTGTTCGCTTGAATCGGCGAGGAGCACGACCGGGGTGCCGGTGTCTTGGGTGGCCTTGAGCGCGCGCTGGTACGCGATCCCTTTTTCGCCGGAACTCTTGGGCGCTCGGAGCTCCCGCATGTCCTGTTCAAATCCGACGCGCGGCGCACCGAAAGCACCGACGACCACCGCGCTGATCAGAAGAGCCCAGCGAAGCTTAGGGGCCCGCAACGCGCGAGGTGCTTCCTCGGCTTCCGCGTTCTCGGTGGGTGTCTCGGCTGCCCGGGGGGCGGGGCCCAGCAGGACGTCGAACGCGGGAACCATGACCAGAGCTGCGATGAAGGCCACACCCACACCGATTGCCGCGATGAGCCCGAACTCTTGGAAACCGCGGAAATCAGCCAGCGTGAGCACCAAGAAGCTCCCCATCGTGGTCAGCATCGAGGCGGTCAGTGGCCGCAGATGCTCCGCGAAGATCTCGCTCCAGTCAGCGTGTTCACCCTGGCGTTGTCGCTGCGCGAAGAGGTGCACGGCGAAGTCGACGCCGATCCCCAGCAAGACGGCGAACAAGAAGGCGGTGAGAACGTTGAGCTCGCCGAGGACCAAGCGAGCGATGGCGACTGTGCTGAGGACGGACGTGACCAGCGGTACGAGGACGACCACCAAGGTGCGGAGGCTGCGGAAACCAACCAGCAGGACGCCCACGACGAGGCCCGCGGAGACCCACGTGGCGGACTGCAGGTCGGTGATGATCGACTTGGCCTCGCCGGAGCTGCCATATGCCCCTCCAACCTTGGCCAACATGTCGGGTGCGTAGCCCTCGGCATCGAGTTCGAGGAACAACGCCTCGGCCTTGTTGGTGACGTCGGTGGCGAACTGGAGGTTTGTCGGCGGCTGCTGCAAGCGTGCGCGCACCAGCATGATGTTGCCATCCGGCGACGCGACCGGCTTTTGCACGCTGTCCTCCCAGACCATCTGCCCATGCCCGTCCTCCTTGGGCCAGATCAGGTCGAGGTCGGATGGGCGGATACGACCGGAGTCGGCCACGCTCTGGCGCTGCCTCTGCAGCAGCGCGCGAACAGATTCGTCGTCGTCGTCGTCGTCGTCGTCTTGAGCAGCGGCGGCCGGGTCACCTTCAACGGGGTCAGCTTCGGCGTCCTCGTCGAAGTCGTCCTCGTCACCGAACTCGTCGTCCCAGTCCTCACCGGCGAGCACATTCTCGGGATCGATCGCCTCCCCGGTGACGCTCATCGCCGCGGCGACGGCCTTTCTTCTCTCGCGCTCGAGGCGGGCGTTGAGGTCCACGAGCTCGTCGGGCTCGAGGTAGTACAGCGCGTGGTCGCGAAGGGGCGTGTAGTCCAGCTCGATGAACGCATCGATGACCTCGGGCCACTGGGAGACGCGGGCGTGGATGTCCTCGACCAGGCGTCGATTGGCCTCGGGGTCGCTGCTGCGGACCGCGATGTTGAGCAGGTCCGTTGGGCCCTGCCGCTCTCGCAGTTCCGCCAGTGCTTCGACGCTCGGAGCGTTGACCGCCAGCAGAGCTTCGAGGTTGGTGTTGACCTTGATCGCCTTGGCGTACTGGGCCGCTGCGGCGGCGATCACCAAGGAGACGAGGACGACAGTGGCCGCGCGACGGCGTGACCCAGCGACGGCTTGACCCAGCCATCGCCCCACGAGTTGGAAGATGGAGCGCTTGGGTTCCACGGAGGCGGATTTCGAGGAGGTAGGCACGCGGCTGCGTCGGCGAGAAAGCGTCGCGCGCGAACTCTAGCAAGCTCGTGGAGGCTGCGCCGTGATCGCCGACAAACCGCCGCTCGACTCAGCGGGTCGGCTCAGCTGGCTTGACCGGCCTCGACCGGCCTCGACCGGCCTCAGCCGGGAGGAAGCGAGTTGTGGCGCTGCGTCGGCACGAAGCCCTGGCGAGCCTGACGAGGGACGATGAGCTCGTTTGCGAGGACGAACAGCGTCACGATGCCGGTCAAGACCAGGTTGAAGCGGACCATGCCCGCGGCGGTGAGGACCAGCCAAATGGCGACGAAGGAGTCGCGCCGGGAGAAGAACTCGAACTTCGAGGTGAACTTGGACCAGCCCGTGGGGGCTTTGTCCCCGGTATCCCAGGTGAGGGCGTAGTGCGACCCGGATCCAGTACCAAGCAGCTTGCGGTAGATGCGAACCGAGAGCGTGATCTGGATGGCAACGGTGACCACTGCGAGTGTGGTCCACATCGAGTTCCCATACACCGAGCTGGCGCCAACGCCCGAGCCCACGAAGAACGCGAACTTGCCGATGTCGTCGGTGAGGGTGTCGAACCATTCGCCGAGCTTGCTGCCGGCGAACTTGAGCCGCGCCAGCTCACCGTCAACGCCGTCGAGCATGGACGCGAGCTGCCAGAGCACGGCGCCAAAGAACAGCCACCACGGAGCGTCGCTGCTTGCATGCGCCGCGGCGAATGCTGCGAAGATGCTGATCCCCAGGGAGAACGCGGTGACGTGGTTGGGGCGGATGGGGGTGTTCTTGATGAGGCGGGTGACCGCCAGACTGAACACGCGGTTGACGTGGCGAGCGACGAGGCCGTCCACGTCTTTGCGGAGCGAAGCCAGGAGGTGCTGGTCGGCGCGCTCGCGGCCGGCGGGTCGCACTGCGGACTCGAAGAACGAGCCCCCAACGTCGACCTCGTGCATGCGGTGCGCGGGCACCTCGGAGAGAATGCGTCCGAGGTGAAGCGGCCGGCCGTCGACCTCGGCTGCCTTCAGGGCTCGGCCGAGTTCGCGGTTTGCGACGAAGAGTCCGGTGAAGCCCGAGTGGGCGTCGGTCCGGACGATGCGGCTGCTGTACTCGCCGATGCGAGAGAGGCCGGCTTCGGCGAGAGGCTTGCGAGCTTCGCCTGAGACGGCGAGCGTCATCGAGCCGCTGGATTGTTGCAGGAGGGTCCGGACAATCTGCGCGTCGAACACGCGGTCGCAGGGGACGACCAGGTAGGGATCCTGAACGTTCGGCAGCGCTTCGAGCACGCTGAATCCGTCCTCGGATGCGCGAGACGCGTTCTGGATCCAACGAATGTCGAGCGCAGCGAGCTTGTCGTCTTGCCGAGCTTGGTCCTCGACGGAGGCGTCGGCGTAGACCACCGCAAAGTTTCGGATGCCCTCTTTCGCGAGGGTGAGAAGTGCGCGCTTGAGCAGCGAAATGCCACCTACGCGTACGTTCGCGAGGGGCTGCAGGCGTCCACGGGTCGTGACCTGGTGTGTCGCGACAACGATGGCCTGGGTGTTCGGGCTAAGGGACATGAAGCTCTCGAGGGGGCGGAATGCTGCGGCCGGGTTCAGCTGCGGCAACAACTACGTCACAAGGACGCCGTGTGTTGCTGCTAGTCGCGGCAGAGAAGGATACGGATCCATCTCGAGGGTCCGAAAAATCGTCGGTTTCCTCACGAGTTGGCCGAATTCGTCGAGCACAACGAGGGACGGCGCCACTGAGAAGCGGCGCCGTCAGGCGAGGGAGGCGATCAGCTCAGGTTTTTGCCGCATCTGCGGCAAGCCACCGCTCTGCTTCGGCCATCATCTCGGGCGTGTCCACGTCCTGCCAACGGAGATCTCCGATGTCGAGGAGCTTCATCTTTCCCGTACTGCTGAGCGCCTGAACACCGTTGGAGAGCGAGGCGTCACCGGTCTCCTTGTAGACGACGTCGATGTGCTCGAACAGAGCCGGGCTGCAAACGAAGCACCCGGTATCCACGCGGTTGTAGTCGGTGAGCTGCTTGCCAATCTCGATCAGCGTCTCACCGTCGGCACGGACCTTGGTCGCGTCATCGAGGTCGAAGACCTTGTCGATCTTCGAGTCCACGAGCAGGCACGCGCCGCCGGGCTCGAGCTCGTACTCCATCGCAAGCTTCAGCACGCCCACGTCGAATACGTGGTCGGCCATCGTGAGGATGAAGTTCCCCTCGATGTGCTCGCGAGCGCAGAGCAGCGACACCCCGTTGGAGAGCTTGTAGTGCGGGTTCTCGACGAAGACGAGTTCGACCTCGCGGTCGTACCCAGACTGCACAGCGTCGCGCAGCTCGTGCGCACCGTAGCCGATGACGACGACGATACGTTTGCACCCAGCTTCGAGCAGACCGTCGAGCGTACGAAAGAGCAGGGGACGACCCGCGACGGGGGTCAACGGCTTGAGCGACGTCTCATCCGAGACGCCCTGAAGCCGCGAACCGAACCCCGCGGCGAGGATCACGGCTGCGCGGGAGCTCAATCTTCGATCCCCTCGGAGAGGTGCGTGATGGGCTCGGCACCACCGATGACTCGGAGGGTGTTCTTCAGCCGCATGTGCTGGATGAACAGGTCGTGCTCCTGCACATGACCGACCTCGACGTGGGGGCTCTTGAAGTAGAAGGACATCCACTCCTGGACGCCGCCCATGCCGGCACGGCCGGCGAGGTCGAGGAACAAGGCGAGGTCGAGCACCAGCGGAGCGGCGAGCACCGAGTCGCGGCACAGGAAGTCGACCTTGATCTGCATCGGATAGCCAAGCCATCCGGTGATGTCGATGTTGTCCCAGCCCTCTTTGTCGTCGCCCCGGGGGGGGTAATAGTTGATGCGGACCTTGTGATACAGGTCGCCGTACAGCTTGGGGTACAGGTCCGGCTGCAGGATGCTGTCGAGGGCGCCGGACTTGGTGACCTCTTTGGCCCGGAAGCTGTCGGGATCGTCGAGGATCTCACCATCGCGGTTGCCCAGGATGTTGGTCGAGAACCAGCCGCGAACGCCCAGCATGCGGGTCTTGAAGGCGGGGGCGAGCACCGTCTTCATGAAGGTTTGGCCGGTCTTGAAGTCCTTGCCTGCCAGCGGCACGCCTTTCTCGACGGCGAGTTTCTCGAGCGCCGGGAAATCGGCCGAGAGGTTGGGCGCACCGTTGGCGTACGGGACACCTTCCATGATCGCGGCGTAGGCGTAGAGCTGCGACGGCGAGATGCCGGGGTCGTTGGCTTTCATGCCGGCGACGAATGACTCGACCGTTTGGTGGACCGCGGTGGGCTGGAGGTAGATCTCGGTGGATCCGCACCACACCATGACCGCTCGGGATGCGCCGGTTTCCTCGAGCTTGTCGCGGATATCCTGGCGCAGCGCTTCGGCCAGCTCGAACTTGTTCTTGCTGCCCTTGACGTTGGGCCCGTTGAGCCGCTTGACGTACTCTTGGTCGAAGGCGGCCGTCATCGGCTTGATGCCGTGCAGGAAGTCCGCGAGGGGAGAGAGCTCTTCGGGACGCAACACGCCTGCGCGCTCCGCTGCGGCGTAGCCATCGTCCTCGAAAACATCCCAGCCGGCAAAACAGAGGTCGTCGAGCGGGGCGAGATCGGCAAAGTCCCGAATCAACGGGGAGTTGTTCTCAGAGCGCTTGCCGATGCGGATGGTCTGCATCTGGGTGAGCGACCCGATGGGCTCACTGAGGCCCTTTCGAACCGACTCGACGCCGGCGATGAACGTGGTCGCGACGGCACCCAGGCCGGGGGTGAGGACGAGGAGTTTGCCCTGGTGTGGTTTTGCTTGTGAGGACATGAGAGTCGTTGCTCGAAGTCGGAAGGGCGGTCGGTCCAGCGCGTGGAAACGACGGAGGGCCGTGGAACGCCGCACGAGATGTTGCCCAACGTTGCAGACGCAAACGGTGGACGGTGCGTGGCCGAGACCGGGAGCCCGGTCGAACTCCTGCGAGCCCGCAGTGCGCATAGCATGGAGCCCATTTCTGGCGGTAGTCCCCGCCCGAGCGCATCGGTTGCATGCGCGTAGGACGCGATGTCGTCAGGATTCCAACGTGCCTTGGTGTTCAACCCCGTTGGCGTCCACGCAGGTCACCGAGAGATCTCGGATTCCTGTGGTGATCCCCAACGTCGATTTTGCGTGGAGTTCAGCGTCGGTGACGCGGCAGGCGTCGATCACGGTGCCATCGCTCCGCGTCACGTCCGCAAATGCGGCTGCCGCGTGGCCACCGGTGCTCCGTACGAGGAATGTGAAGTGTCTTCCATCACTCAGCGCGAAGACGACATCCCAGGACTGCTCGTCCCGGCGCTGGTAGCTGACCTCGAAGTTCCGCGAGGTCTTCTTGCTGAAGACGCCCCGCTGACCCTCCTTATGGGCCTTGAACCACCACAGCCGTACGGCGTCGATCTGTTCGGCCGCATCGTCCGGCATCCAAGCATCCATGGCGATCTCGAAGTTGCGTTTTCCGAAGTCGCGGCGGATACGGAGCACGAGGGCGTGCTTGTAGCCGGCGGGCGCGAGCTCCTCCGGCAAGGTGTCCTTCATCGGCAGATCGAATGCCGGTGGCGGTGGGGTGGAAGCCGGGATCACGGCTGCGGTGTCCGAGCCCTCCTGAGTGCAGTGAGCACCGCAGAGGAGCACGGTCGCGGCCGCAAGCCATGTGAACCGGACATGCACGGGGAGCAGACGCCACAAAGATACCCCTGGTTACCGGCTATGACACGTGAGCTGTGCGACATCGGTCACGCAGGAGTTCTCAGCATCGAGGCGCCGGCGATCCCCGACGATGTCGGTTCCCGACGTTTCGCGGCGGCCTGGTGTGCGATCGGGGGGTCTTCTTGCTGAACGGGTGCGCCGCCGGACGGAGATCGCTTCCGGATGCCGTCAGGGAGGGGTCACGCCTCGGGTTCGAGCTGCGAGTCCAACAACCGGCGGACGCTGACGTGCAGTTCGCTGCCAAGCATCCCGACTACGCTCTCGAGCTGATCCCCGGGGACGGCGGCGGCGAGGGCCTGCCGGACTTCGTGCAGCAGCGCCGCGCGAGCCTTGTCCAACCATCCGAACATGGTGGCGCGGTGAATGCCGTACAGCTTTGCGAGCGCGTCGCTGGAGACGTCGTGCAGATACCGCTGCCGGAGCAGGTTTCGCTGGCGGACATCGAGCGCGGCCAAGCCTTGGGTGAAGGCTTGTTCGAGGGCGGGTCCGTACGCGTGCCGGAGCACGGCGACCTCGGTGTTGTGTCCGTCGCTCATGCGCTCGACGAGCGTCTCGTCGCCTGCGGCCTCGGGGCGCTTGCGGGCGCGTGACAGATCGATGACCAATCGTGAGGTCATCACCCTCAGCCAGCCCTCGAGCGAACCGCGACCCTGATACTGGGAGATGCGCGGGGCTGTGCCGGCTGGGGCCACAAACAGGCGGTCGAGGACGAGCTGACGGAACTCGTCGGTGCTCACCCCCAGCTTCGGGGAGCGCCGGATCGCGCGGTCGAAGGTGGGGCCGAACAGAGTCTCGAACCGGCGCAGAGCGGCCCCGTCCCCGTGGGTGCAGGCGACGGCGAGGTACAGATCGCCGAGCGCGATGGACTCGGGGGCGTCGTTTTGCGCCACGACCGGTGTAATCGTCGCGTCGATGAGCACCGGATCCGGCGACAGGCCGTGTCCACGGACCTGCTCTTCGAGCCGCTGCCGTGCCGCCTCGTCCATCGGCTCGAAGGTAACACGGAGCTTCGTGTAGCCTGGATTGCGGTGGCACGGTGTCCCGACCCCGAGGTGCTCGACGCGTTCGTGCGCGGCACGTTGCCGTGGGGGACCCGGTTGGGCATCGAGGGGCACATGGATACGTGCTCGGAGTGTGCGGAGGTTGTGTCCGAGATGGCGCGGTTGTTCGCCTCGAGCCAGGTGAGCCGGGGCGCCGCGGCCGGTCCCATCGACGCTCAAACGTTGGTCGGGATGGCAACGCAGCCGGCACCGGACGTGGTGCACGTGGGCCGGTATCAGCTCGGACGGCGGCTTGGGTCGGGCGCGATGGGCATGGTGTTCGAGGCTCACGATCCTCAGCTGCATCGCAGTGTGGCGATCAAGCTGTTGCACCCGCACGTCGCCGAGGGGCCCGACGGCGCGCGACTGCTCCGTGAAGCGCGGTCGATGGCGCAGCTGGCCCACCCGAACGTTGTCACGGTGCACGATGCCGGGCGGGCCGGTCACCAAGTGTTTGTGGCGATGGAGCGTGTCGATGGGGTCACGCTTGGGGGCTGGTTGAAGCAACAAACACGGAGCCGCGATTCGGTGCTGAAGGTCTTCGTTCAGGCAGGGCGAGGCCTGGAAGCTGCGCACGCTGTGGGAATCGTGCACCGCGACTTCAAGCCGGAGAACGTGATGCTCGGCTCGGACGGTCGAGCTCGTGTGGCCGACTTCGGGCTCGCACGCCCTTCGGTGCGGTGGGCGGCAGGACAGGCTGAGCCGGCGCAGGCGCAGCACGCCACGATGACGATCGATGGGCTGACTCGCCAAGGCGCGGTGGTCGGGACGCCGGCGTACATGGCCCCCGAGCAGTGGAGGGGAGCGCTGGCGGATGCGCGCTCGGACCAGTTCGCGTTTTGTGTAGCGCTATACGAAGCGCTGGTTGGGGAGAGGCCGTTCGAGGGCAGGACGCTTCCCGCTCTTGCCACATCGGTCACGCACGGTCGCATGAGACCGATGCCAAGGAGTGTTCCGGGGTGGTTGCGGGACGCGTTGCAAACGGGGCTGTCGGTTGAGCCCGGCCAGCGTCATGCATCGATGTCGGCGCTGCTGCGGGTGTTGGAGCGTGATCGAGGTCTGGGACGACGCAGTGCAGCCGTGGTCGGGGCGATGGCGATCGGGGCGGCGGCGACCGTGGGTGTGCTTCAGTGGATGGCCAAGGAAGCGGTCTCCCCTCCAGCCACCGATCGTGTTGCGCTTGTGGAGCCGGTCGTGTCTGTTCCCGATGTCGCCGCGGGTGCGCCGGGTCCTGACGTTGCGTGTGAGACGAGGGCCGCGACGGTGGGCGGGGCGTGGAACGAACCTCGGCGGGCTGCGTTCATCGGGGCACTACGCCGGACGGAGGGCCCCGACGATGTCGAGTCCCGAACGGTTCCTTTGCTGGATCGCTGGGGCCGAGACTACGCCGAGCTGGCGCGACCGTTGTGCGACCCCCTGGCGGCGCCCGTCCTGGCCGAGGTGCAGAGCAGGTGCCTTGCCGAAGCGCGGGCAGAGTTCGACGCCCTGGTGGCGACCGCGACCCAACAGAACGCGCAGGCGCTGGCGCGTGCGGCTGCCAGTGCGGCGTATCGGCTGCCGGACGTGAGTGCCTGCGGCCGCCAACCGAGGTTGCTGGCGATGGCGCAGTCTGCCCCCGCCACGCAGCGTGGTCGTGTGACGCTCGCCGCGGCGGACGTCGCGGGTGCGCGTGCCCTCGGTTGGCTCGGTTCGGTCACGAAGGCGACGTCGATGGCCGCGGCCGCTGTCGAGCAGGCCCGTGCGATCGGGCATGGGCCACTGTTGGCGGACGCGCTGTTGGCTCACGGTGAGGTCTTGGAGACGCGGCACGAGGTCGATGAGGCGATCGAGGCGTTGCTCGAGGCGGTGACGATCGCACAGGGCTCGGACGCGGCCTGGATCGGGGGCGTTGCCGCCACCCATCTGTTGCGGCTCCAAGGTGAGCACCAGACCAACGTCACCAACATCGAGCGTTGGCGACGGGTGACCGGGGCGTTCGTCGAGCGGTTGGGTGACCCGTTCGTCACCGCGAAGGTGATGCTGGCCGAGGCGGATGTCGTCGCCGGCCTCGGAGAGTTCGACCAGGCCCGGACGTTGCTCGAGTCGACGCTCGAGCTGCACAAGACACTCTACAGCGAGACGCACCCGAGGGTGGGTGGTGTACACCTGCGGCTGGCGGAGGTCGGGTTGTCGCTGGGGACGTTGGATGACGCGCGGACCCACGCCGAGGCCGGGATCGCGGCGTTGGAGGTGACGGTGGGTCGCCATGACCTGCAAACCGTCGGCGCGGTCCGAGTCGCGTCGCGGGTCGCTCTCGCGCAGGGACGTCTGGAGGACGCGGAGGCGCTGGCGCGGCGCAGCGTCGACGACCTCGCACTGTTCTCGACCCCGCGGCATGACCTCGACCGCGGGACCGGGCTGCTGCTGCTCGGGGACATCTTGGGTGCACAGGGGCAGCGCGACGTGGCTCGAGAGACGTACGAGAAGGCGAAGGTGTTCCACTACGTCGGTCGGTGGCGCGCGTATCCGTTGCTTCGGCTCTCGAGGTTGGCGCGAACCGGAGGCGACACGAAGGGAGCGCGAGAACTCGCTCGCGAGGGGTTGACGATTCTGGAGGCTGAACTGGGGCCCGACGACGTTCGGCGGAGTGTGGGACTCCGGGCCCTCGCCCACGCCCAGCGGGAGCATGGGGACTTCGACGGCGCCCGACAGACGCTTCTGATGGTCCTCGTACTGGTCGACACACAGGTGGGGTTCGGTCCGTTGAAGTCGCGCTGTCAGCATGACCTGGCGGTGGTGGAAGAGGCCGCCGGAGAGGCAGAGGCCGCGCTGAAGCTGCGCGACGACGCGCACGTTGCGTTCTCCGGGGCCTACGGACAGGACTCGGATCAGGTGGTCGAGGCTGTCCTCATCCGGGCCGACCTCGCGTGGGACCTGGACAAGCGCGCCTACGCCAAGCGTTTGTATGGTTCGCTTGTTCGGCGCTTGGGTGTGCTGCGCGGCGAGGACGACGAGGCGACCGCGAGGGCTCGACGGCGCAGCCGGTAGAAAAAGAATCCGGCACCGGGCGACACCTTTGGGCTGACCTCGTCTTCCAAGGCATGAAGACCGCACTCAAGGTCATGGGAGGCATTTTCGCAACGCTGCTCGCTGCGATCGCCATCTTCTACTTCGGCTGGCTCAGCCCGCCATCGGCGGAGTCGGTTTGCGAGAACGTCGTGAAGGTCAGCCGCGCCGAGCTGGAGTCGAAAGGCGCGAAGGCGGCCGAAGACACCCTCCGGAAGTTGGAAGAAGGATGCATGTCGGCTGCCACAAAGGAGCCGGAGTTCGGCAAGGGCCCGTGGGTCAAGCGCCTCAAGTGCATGCGCGACGCCGAGAACTACGAGGCGCTGCAGGAGTGCAACGACATCCGCAGCCTCTGACGAATCTTGGTCACGTGCCGACCTGGCGCCTCGGATTCTGGACCACGGGGGAGCCAGCCCGTCGCCGTTCTTGGCGGGTGACCCTGTGCCGAAGCGTAGGTGCGCCCGTGTGGGCCCCTTGGACTCTTCTTTGCCACGGGCCGGACCGCGGGCTGGATTGCGCTGCGCTCGAGCCGTACGAGGCCGGCGCGCTCATCTGGCCGCGTGCCGAGTCCGTCGGCCCACTTCCGTTCGAGTGACTCCGTCCCCCGTGCCCATGCCTGCGAGGGGATCGCGTACGCTCGGAGAGCCGACATGCGCACCGACGCCTTTTCTTCGCGCCTGCCCGTGCTCGTCGCGGGCCTTCTGCTTCTCACCACCGGTTGCGAGGCCAAGGTCTCCACGGGCACGACACCGCCTACCGACGCGACGCCACCCGAGCCGGCGACGGATCCCGAGCCCGAGCCTGTCACGACCAAGACGTTGCTCGAGTCGACCGTGCTCGTCGCGACGCCTTGGGGCCACGGTACCGGGGTGATCGTCGATGAGCGCGGCTGGGTGCTCACCAACTATCACGTCATCGCCAGCGGCAAGAACCTGGACTTCGGGTACGAGGCCACCGTCACGACCGCCAAGATGCAGGACGACGGGAGCATGGTGGTCGACGAGAAACTCGATGCGATCGTGCTCGAGGCGGACCCCGACCGCGACCTCGCGCTGTTGGCGATCAAGGATCCGAAGCGGTCGTTCGCGACCTTGGCTCGCGCCGAGAAGGGGCCCATCCCCGGCAGTGGAGTCTCTGCGATCGGCAACGCAGGCGTAGGCTTTGGGTGGGCGATCAAGAAGTGCTCCGTCAACGCGGTCGGCACGTTCGAGAACTTCTCCACCGCCGTGTTCGCCAAGCAGCGCGAGGACGGTCGTTCCGACGAAGAACTCGCGAAGGCGAAAGAGGAGATCGAAGAAGCCAGCCGCAAGAACGGCAAGCAGGTGCAGACCGACTGCAACGTGCTTCCTGGCGACAGCGGCGGTCCCCTCGTCGACGGCGAGACCGGACAACTCGTCGGCCTCAACGTCGCGATCCGTCCGGCGACGGCGGGGTTCGCCACACTGGGCTCGGTTGCCTTCCACGTGCACATCGACGAACTCAACGACTTCCTGGCCGAGGTGCCGGAGTCGCCGCAAGCCAACCTGCCCGACCCGTGGGAGGTGGCGGGGAAGTTTGGCCGATTCCAGGACTTCGACGAGGACGGCGAGATCGACACGCTGCGGTTCGAAGGGCTCTGCGAGGGCGGGATGTACTGCTTCTCGGTGCTGGCCGACCTCGACCAGAGCTCGTTCAAGAAGCGCAAGAAGGTCCCCGATGTCGCGAAGATTCAGGAGTCGCGGAAGTTCGATGCGGAGCTGGCTGCGGTGCGCATCGCCCGGCCGCCACGTGACGTGAAAATGGGGCTGCCGGTCTCGGACTTGCTGGTGTTCGTCAACTCGGACAGCGCCGGCCCGTACGACAAGCTGGTGGTCGTCGATGGAGAGAGCAACAAGACGCGGGGCTACACGATCAAGGGCGAGCCCGGTGCGTGGTCGGTCGAGCGCGACAAGGCCCTCGATGGGTTCGAGCTCACCAACATCGGGGAACTCTACGAGAAGAAGCGCCTCAAGACGCTCGCCAATCGTTTCGTCTCCACGATGGCCGGCGGCGGCAACGACGTGAAGAACCCCGACAAGGCCAAGGCGCTGGAGGCCTCGTTCCGGGACGCGACGGGCGATGGACGGCTGGACACGTTGATGGCGAGGACCCGCATGGACTCGCGCGTGATCATCGACCTCGACCAGAACCAGTTCGGAAAGGTTGCCAAGCGGGTGGCCAAGAAAGCCGAGAAGGCCGCCGCGAAGGATGACGCGAAGCGAGATGCGGAGCAGATCGCCGACGCCAAGCTGCTCAAGAAGCTTCGCAACGGCAAGATTCACGGCGAGTTCTTGGCTATCCTGGGCTCCCCCGTGAAGGTGTTCTACGACACCGACCACGATGGTGCGTACGACCTGCTGCTCGAAGGCGACTCCCTTGATCGCGGCGTGGCTTTGGGAGCGAGTCGATTGGACAGCGCGGGCCGACGGACGCCCGCACCGGAGCATTTGGGGCGGAGATTGCTGCGACCTGGCTTGATCGCCGAGCCGGAGTACGCGCAGCGACTCGAGACCGTGTTCAGCAAGACGTTCGCCGACCAGCCTCGGGCCGAGGTCGAGGATGGCCACAGCTCGTTTCCCGAGTTTGACCCTTCGCGCGTCGTGTCCGTCAACCGTATCCCCGACCTGGGCGACCGGGCGCTGAGCGCGTTGGACCGTGCTGCAATGAGCCTGGTTGTCGACCTCGACGGCAAGTCGAAGAAGAAGACCAAGTCCAAGAAGGACTGGGAGCTGACCGAGTTTGTCCGCAAGGGCGGCTTCGAGTCGGAGTTCGTGTTCCGTACCGACGGGCGCCTGGCCTGGGCGTACTACGACACCGACAACGACGGAAAACTCGATCGGGTGTTCGTGTCCAATCCCGGCGATCCCCGGCACATCGGTGCCGCGTTTTCCTTCGACACCAAGGGCGTCGTGACGGTCGACTCGGCGATGGCGGGCAAGGACATGTTCCAAGCCGACCTGTTCAAGAACAAAGCGCACCGCAAGGCGTTCGCCGACGTGAAGAAGAAGACCGTCGATAGCGGGCGGTTTTAGGGGATTGGCTTCGAGGGGGCTTTCGCAAAGCCCCCTCACTGCGGGGGCAAAGCCCCCTACGTTCACCCGAAACGCTCGCCTGGCGGCTCGTATTTGTCTTGAATCACGCCAGTTCTTGGAACAGCGCTTGATTCAGGTCTTGGCGCGGGGACGTTGAGACCCGGCCACGGATTGGCTACAACGCGCGGGTGAACGTTTGGCGCGCAGCGGTTGGGCTCTCGCTCGGGCTCTGCCCTGCGCTGGCCTGGGGCAGCCCGGTCAACATGGAGCGGATCGCGTCCAAGCCCAACGCGCCGGGCTGGAGCGCGTCCCTGGACTTCAAGGGCGGGCTCAAGGAGGGGAACGTGGTCAAGCGTGAGCTCGGGTTCGGTGGTGGTGTCCAACACCGTACGTTTCACCCGTATCTGGATACGACCCGGCCCGCGTTCTTTCGCGACCGCTGGATGCTCTCGAGCAACCTGTCGCTGGTGAAGTTCTCCGGACGCGACGTGACGGACAACGGCTTCATGCACGCTCGCTACACGCGGATGATCATTCCGCGATTGGGCGCAGAGGTGTTCGTGCAGTCGCAGTACAACGCGTTCACGAACCTGCGCTCGCGCATGCTCACCGGCGGTGGCGCTCGAGTCGACATCGTGCATCGCAACCTGTTCGGTTTGTGGGGCGGCACCGGGTACATGGGGGAGTACGAGGTCAACGCGATCGAGGGGTGCACGCCCAGCGATGACGACGACTGCAGCACGTTCACCCCCGACCCTCACCCTTCCGAGACGTTCAACCATCGCTGGACCAGCTACCTCTCGATGCGCCTGGACCTGTTCGATGAGCAACTCTTGCTCGGCAGCACCACGTACGTGCAGCCGCGATTCGACGACTTCGCCGACATCCGCATCAACACCGGGATTCAAGTCGAGGCCAAGGTGGGCTCCGTCTTCTCGCTGGGCTCGGACTTCGAGGTCCGCTACGACAGTCGTCCGCCCGGGGGGGTGGTGGACACGGACATCAGCCTCAGCGGCTTCTTGAGGTTCCGATTCGGCTGACGTTCGGCAACGACGTCAGTCCGCCACTTGATCCGCCTCGACCCGAAGCCGAGCCATGCCGCGGAACTTCTTGAGGCGGAACTCAATCCGCAACGCCTCGCCCTTGTCTTCGAAGGGCCCGTGGGTGCAACCCAATCTCCAGGGCCGAGTCGCTCGTGTCGCCTTGGCGCCGCCGGGGAGCAGGCCGTTGTGTTGGTCGAGCCTGCGCCGCAGATCGTTGGTCACACCGACGTAGGTCCGCTCGTCCCAGACGGAGACGAGGACGTAGACGGTCCAGGACGGCACCGGCGCATGGTGTCTCGGGGGGCGGGTGTGATCAACGGGTCGACGCTGGGGCGGTCGGTGGTGGGGCGACGACGGTGCTGCCTTTGGGCGGTGCGGGCCAGAACGGGAGCGGGTGTTCGGGGGCCATCGCGACGACCGTGCCCGCGGAGGGGCCCTCGATCATGGGGAGACTCACCGGCTCGGTGACGACCTCGTCGTCCGGCGCTGTCTTGTCGCCGACCGGGTTGCTTTCTTCGTCGGCCATGTCGATCGGGACCTCGTCGACCACGATCTCGAATCCGAGCGACTCGATCTCGATCGGCTCTCCGGGCTGGAGGCCTTCGTCCTCCTCGACCAGGCGGATGCTCACAGGCGAGAACGCCGCCGTTCGGAGTTCCTCGAGTGCACCGGCCGGCGCGCTGGGCAGATTGAACTCTGGAACGACCGGAGCGCCGCACTCGAAGCAAAACCGAACTTCGTCGCTGAGGACCGTCCCGCAGTGCATACAAGGGGGTTCGGAGGGCTCGAGGGGGAAGCGCGACTCGGACATGGCGAGAACACGGCCGGGGGCCGCCGATGGACAGACGGGGCACGGCACCAGAAGTCGCAGCGATCAGGACGATTTTGATCGGGACGGCGCGGAGTGCGGGCAAAGACCCAGGATCGCCGTATACTCCGCCGGTGACGGGCTCCATGTTTCGTTCCGCGCTGCTCTCCACCGTCCTGCTGGCCTCGGCGGGCGTGGTGGGGTGTGCGTCCTCTTCCCCGGTCGTGGAGAAGGACGACGGCTTCGACTTTGCGGCTGTGTCGACCTACGCCTGGGTCACGGACGAGCCCGTGCTGATCACCTTCGGTGACGATCAGCCCAACGTCCGGACCAAGGAAAACGAGCTGCGGGTCCGCGCCGCGATCGAGCGGGAACTCGCGGCTCGGGGCATCGAGAAATCCGATGCGGGCGACGCTCAGCTCCTGGTCGCGTTTTCGGTCGGCACACGCATGCGCTACCGGCTTGAAGGTGGGGACCGAACGAGCAACTTCACGGACGGCCCCGGGGAGAAGCAAACCCAAGGCACGCTGAACATCTACCTGCTCGATCGGGAAACCGATCGCGAGGTCTGGCACGGCAGCGCGTCGAAGTGGCTGCGCAAGAGCGATGACCCTGATGCGGTCATCAACACGGCGGTCGGCAAGATCATGTCGCTCTTCCCGAGTTCGTAGCCGTCGGTACGATCGCGGACCACGTCGGCTGAGCCGCTACAGAAGCGCTTCGATCGCGCCGCGCAGCAGCTGCGGCTTGGCGAGCGGGGCAAAGCGCTTGACGACCGAACCCGAGCGGTCGAGCAGGAACTTGGTGAAGTTCCACTTGATCCGCTTGGAGCCCAGCAGGCCCGGTTGTGCGGCCTTGAGGTGCTCGTACAGCGGGTCGGCTCCGGGTCCGTTGACCTCGAGCTTGGCGTGCATGGGGAAGGTGACGTCGTACTGGGTCGAGCAGAACGAGCGGATTTCGTCCGCATTGCCCGGCTCCTGCTTGCCAAACTGGTTGCACGGAAAGCCCAAGATCGTCAGGCCTCGTTCGCCAAACTCCCGGTGCAAAGATTCCAGCCCCTCGTATTGAGGCGTGAAGCCGCACTGACTCGCCGTGTTGACGACGAGCAACACCTTGCCCTCATGCTCACACAGGGGATACGGCTCTCCGTCCAGGCGCGTGACTTGGAAGTCGTAGATGCTCACGATCACTCGCCTTCAGGGGGCGGTGGCGGCTCGCCTTCGAGGCAGACAAACACGACGGTCTCGAGCTCGCAGATGCTGTCGCGACACTGCAGGTTCCCTTGGCACGGCGGCGTGCCTTCACACGACTCACCTTGCGTGGGCCTGCGAACGCAGACGTCCTCGACACACGACGCGTACGGCATGCACTCACCGAACACGCACGGCTGTCCATCGCCGGGCGCGTCCACGCAGGTGCTCGATGCCATATCGCAAACCTGGTTGGCCTCGATGCACGAACCGGTGGTGAGTGTGGGGTTGCACGGTTGGCCCGCGGTCGAGAGCACGAAGCACTGGTCCATGGCACAGCGCTGCCCGTCCAGGCACGCCTCGTTGCGATCGCACGGCTCGCCGTTGTCGGCTCTGGGTTGACAGGTTCCCATCGCGGGCGGCTCGCCGCTGCCATCGTCCGGCGGAGGGGCGCAGTAGGCCGTGTCCTCGCAGAACGCGGTGAGGCGGTCAGCGTCGACCGGGAACAGCGGGCATGCCGAGCCGAGGCTCACGGTCTGGATGTCGGCGCACGTACCCTCGCAGCAAACCTGGCCGCCGCACCCTGTCTGATCGCAGATCGCTCGCTCGCCCGCGCACTCGGTGTCGGCGAAGCAGGAGTCACCCGCAGCCACGCTGCCCGCGAGGACCTCGGCATGGGCCGCCTCCAACTCTCTCGCGTTGGCGATCGTCGCTTCGCACCCAGCCTCTTCGAGCAACTCGATGTATGCGAGCGCTGCTTGTGGGTCGTATGCAACACGTTCCGAGTCGATGCCGCCGATCGCTTGAATGGTGGCGCGGCTTCGCTCGACAGATCCGAGGCACGCGTCCCGGTCGGTCGAGAAACCGCAGCGGACGCGGTAGTCGCAGATGGCGTCGCGCTCCTGCTGCGCGTAGTCGATAGCCTCGACGCCCGGATCGTCCTGCTCCCCACACCCGGCGACCGTGACCAGCAGCGCGAGACTCCCCCAAAGAACTCGATTCACAGCACAAGATCACACCCCCGCTGCGCTCAGCGCAAGGGGGGCGAGTCCTACCTGGACCGACGTGTGGTGGTCCTGGAAACCTGACGCGTTGACAAGACGGGTCAGGAATTGCTGACTTCGGGGCGGCGCAGTGGCCCCAGATTCGGTGGCCCCAGGGTTGGCCCGGGGCTCGCACTGAACCCTGGCGATGTTGCGTCGCCTGGTCTGTATCGGCTTGGGCGCGTCGTTGTTTCTCGCCGCGGCGGGGACCCGCGACGCCGTGGCAGCACCCACTGAGGCGGAGATGAACGGCGCGGCCCAGGACGCGGCACTCGCGGTCGGGCACTACGAGGAGGGAAACTGGGAGCTCGCCGCAGAACACGGCCAGGCCTCGCTCGCGATCCTCGGCCCAGCGTTCGGCTGGCGCGAGGCGCGACTCGTGAAGCCTGTGCTGGCGATCACGGTCGACTCACTGATGAAACTAGGGCGAAATGCGGAGGCCGATGCATTGCTCGCGAAGAACGCGGCTGCCGAGAGTGGATCGCGCCCCGCGAAACCGGACCCGGATCCCAAACCAGCGGCGCAGCAAACCCCACTCGATACGGCAAATCGGCAAGCCGGGGACGCGTTCATCGCGTTTGTGCAGGGCCGCTACGACGACGCGCTGACGACGGGGACCGCAGCGGTGGAAGCCCTGGAGTCGCTCGACCCCGATGCGAAGTCGCTGCCTCAGATGCGAAGCCTGCTCGCCGTCCTGCATCAGCAGCGGCTCGAGTTCACCAAGGCTGATGCGCTTCTCACCACGAATCTGAAGGCGGCGCAGTCCGATGGCAACCTGGTCGAGCAGGCGCGCTGGACCGAAGGCCTCGCTCGGACCGCGCTGCGGCAGGGCAAGGTGCAGGTGGCGCAGGACGGGTTCGACCGGGCGCGGACGTTGGGTGCTCAGGCGGGAGACCGTGCGAGTCAGGCGTCCGCCATCGGGGGCCTGGGCGACGTCGCATCGTTTCGCGAGCAGAGTGCGGAGGCGATCGCGGCCTACCGTCGGTCGCTCGCGATGCACGAGCAACGCAAGGGGTTCGGTGCATCTCACCTGATCAGCCCGCTCCACGATCTCGGTGTCGCGCTCGAGCTGTCGGGTCAGTTCGAGGAGGCCCAGACCGTACTCACGCGTGCCTCCTCGATCGCCGAGCGCAGCTTCGGTGCCAAGACGCCCGCCACGTGGAACACCAAGCACTCGCTCGGTCGGCTGTATCGGTCCAAGGGAGACCACGACGCGGCGGTGTCTCTCTTCGAGAGCGTGCTGGCCCAGCAGGAGTCCACGCTCTCCCCGACCTCGCCGGGCATTGCCGCGACCCTCAACCATCTGGCGGAGACGCTGTGGGCCCGGGGAGATGCGCCGCCGCGCATCGTTGGACTCGCGACACGGGCGGCGGAGATCCACGAGCGCGACATGGCGAGCGTGCTGCGCTCGGGGACCGAGGGCCAGAAGCGGGCCTATCTGGAGCGGTACGGGTCGGGCTCAGATCGCATCATCTCGTACGCGGTCCGGGATGCGAGCTCCGATCCGGGGGCCGTTCGCCTGGGCGCCGCGACGGTGCTTCGGAGAAAGGGCCGTCTTCTCGACGCGGTGAGCGACCAGTTCGCGTTGCTTCGGGACCGCGCCGACGAGGGCACGCGCGCCAAGCTGGACCGGCTCGCCTCAGTGCAGGCTCAGCTCTCCGCGCTGGCGCTGCGTGGTCCGGACGAAAACCTCGGTGCGGACAAACACGCGGCGCTGACCGAGGCCCTTCGCAAGGAACTCGAGCAACTCGATGCAGCACTCGCGGACGTCGTGCCGCCGGACGAGCGAGGCACCGTGCAGCTTCGCGATGTCGCGGCGCTGTTGGGCGAGGACGAGGTGTTGGTCGAGTTCGTGCTGTATCGGCCGTTTGACGTCCACTACAAGAGCATGAACACCGCCTTCGGGTCCGAGCACTACGCCGCGTTCGTGGTGCAGGGCGACGGCAGTACGAAGGTGGTGGACCTCGGCGAGGCCGCTCGCATCGACGAGGCCATCGTGTCCTATCGCCGGGCCTTGGCGAATCCGCGGACGGACCCGAAGCGCATCGGAGCGCAGCTTCACGGTTGGCTGATGGCCCCGCTCGAGCCCGCACTCGGGGGCAAGACGAACGTGTACGTATCTCCGGATGGCACGCTCAATCTGTTGCCGATGGCGGCGTTGGTGAATGCCAAAGGCCGCTACGTGGTGCAGCGGTACCAGTTCACCTACCTCAGCAGCGGCCGCGACTTGCTTCGGTTGTCCAAGACCGAAGCCGCGCGCGACGTGCCGCTGCTCGTCGGGTCTCCTGCATTCTCGGCGAGCGGTGGGACCAGCACCGGGACGCGGTCTTCGGGGCTCTCGGACCTCGTGTTTCCGCCGCTGCCGGGAACCGCCGAGGAGATCGATACGCTCTCCGAGATCGTTCCGGAGGCTTCGGTTCGGCGAGAAGAGCATGCGACCGAGTCCGCGATCAAGCAGGCACAAGGGCCCTTGGTCCTGCACATCGCAACGCACGGGTTCTTTCTCGCGGACGAGCGAGCCGGGACCGCGGACGGCCGAGGTGTCACCTACGTCAAGGGGGTTGCCTTCGTGCCCCCGACCCAAGTGGAGAACCCGCTGATCCGCTCCGGCCTTGCGCTGGCAGGGGCGAACCTCCGCGCGGGGCCCGACGGCGAAGACGGGGTGCTCACCGCCCTCGAGCTGGCCTCGACCGACCTGCACGGCACCGAGTTGGTCGTGCTGTCGGCGTGTGAGACCGGGGTGGGGGAGGTTCGCAACGGCGACGGTGTGTACGGCCTGCGCCGCGCGCTCGTGATCGCCGGGAGTCGCAGCCAGGTGATGTCGCTGTGGCAGGTCGACGACGAGGCGACGCGGGACCTGATGACCGCGTACTACAAGCGGCTGAAGAAGGGCGAGGGCCGATCCGAAGCGCTTCGGACGGTTCAGCGCAAGATGCTCAAGAAGAAGGGCACCGCGCACCCCTTCTACTGGGCGGCGTTCATTCCCAGCGGCGATCCCGGCTCGATGGAGCTCGAGCCCCCGAAGCCGAAGCGCGCCAAGCGGGAGCGTCGCAGCCGTCACGGGAGCCTCGAGCTGGTCGACTACTGGGGAGACAAGTTCGACGACCCCATGCTCACCGTGGGCGCGAGCTACTTGTCGATCTTCGGGACGCCGCGGTTGGACGGAGCCCGCGCCGAACATGCTCGCGGTTGGGACGTTCGCGTGCGGGGATTCACGCGTCCTCATGTCCAGTTTGGTTTCGACTTCAGCCGTCAAATCTGGCGCGTCCCGGACAGCCCGCGCCAAACCAAGCTGAGCGTCAACCGGCTGGAGTTCGTCTTGGGTCTCGACGTGCTGCCGCTTCCGTACGAGATGCGGGTGCGACCGGCACTGGTGCCCTACGCCGCCCTCGGACTCGCCTGGGGTCGCGTTCGAGACACGCCCGGTGGTGACGGGACCGCTCGGCTCAACGACACCATGGGGGGCGCAGGTGCCACGTTCGGCAGCGACTTCCTGCTCTACATTCGGCCCGCGGAGCGCCTCTTGATCGGGCTCCGCGGCGGCGTTAGCAAGCCGCTGTATCGCATGCGGGCCAACGACGCCCGCTTGGACTACGACGGCGGATTTCCCCGCGCCCTGCGTTGGCAGGTCGGCATCGACATTGGAGTGACCCCATGACCCGGCTCTCGACCATCCTCACCGCAGCGTTGCTCACCACGGCGTGCAAACCCAACCCCGAGCGCAACGGCCCCACCGCGGACGTCACGTGTCCCGATGGAACCCTGCGTCCGCAGATCGACTGCAGTCAGGACGTGGGACTCAAGGGCAAGGTCGTCGACGCGAACGCCTCGCTAGGCAAGATCGGCCTGGGGATCGGCGCATCGTACGAAGAAGGGGCGGTCGGAGACGTCACCGATTCGACGTACCAGCTGGCCCTTCAGCTGGAGTCCCTGTGCAAGGACTACAACGCCTGCGTCATGGACCCCACGGGCTATCAAGCGGCCTCGTCCGACATTCGGCAGCAGCTCTCCGACCACGTCCGTTTGGTGGGACGGCTGCAAGGGGCCGGTGGTGTGCCCGAAGCTGGTGATGCGGTGTGGTCCAACGCCCGGCCGGACCTGGCTTCGCAGCGCATCGAGGTCGACGTCCGTGTGGAGGCCGTGAGACGGGGCGAAACGCAGGCGATGATCCATCGCAGCGCCGATCGGCTCACCGCAGGCGATGGCTTTCGCGTCGTGCTGCGGCCCTCGGTCCAGTCGCATGTGTACGTGCTTCTGTTGTCGAGCCAAGGCGAGGCGAGCGTGCTGTATCCGAGTCCCGCGATGGGCACGCGCAACCCGGCCGAGGGTGGAGCGGAGATCGCCATCCCGCCCGATGGGCTGTTCGTGCTGGATGGGACGCCGGGGACCGAGACTGTGCAGCTGGTCGTCTCCAAGGCTCCGCTGACGGACCTGGAGGCTCGACTTGCGGCACTCGAAGGGGGCGGCGCGGCCGAACCCAAAGGGGTGCTGGAGAACGTGGGCAGCCTGTTGTGCCAGCCCGGTGGCAAGCGCGGCGTCACGTACACGAAGACCTCAGCGATGTGCGACGGCAAGAAACACCGCGGCGTCGTGTACAAGAAGTCGAAGCAGCCGAAGATCGCCGCGGTCCCGGGAGACGACGTGGTCGTGTTGCAGCACGTCGTCGAGCACGGGTAGTGCGTCTCAAATACGACAGCGCTGTCGTATTTGGGGATGCTACCCGAGGCCGACCAGGGCCCGACTCTTCTCAAACAGCGCGTCCGCGGTGGCGTCATCGCTGGCAGCGGGGTTGGGGCTCTTCATGGGCCACCCGCCCTTGTTGAAGCTCTTGTCCCGGTAGACGCCCAGTTGGCTGTAGTAGGCGCCGCCATGCTCCGGGACGTCGTCCGCGAGCGCGGCGTGGAGCGAACTCTGGGCGCCCTCCCAGGGCTCGATCATGCCCATCATTCCGAGCACGGGGCGCAGGATGTAGTTCTGCACCCAGACCGGCATGCTGTGGCGTGCGAGGTTGGTGCGGACCCAGCCCGGGTGCACGCTCACCGCGGTGACGCCAGTGCCCTCGAGACGCTTCGCCAGGCCCTGGGCGTGCATGAGGTTGGCGAGCTTGGACTGGGCGTAGGCTTCCCAGCCGTCGTACTCACGCTTCTCGAAGAACAGGTCGTCGAGGTCGATCTTGCCCTCGCGTCCCATCGCCTTGTCGTGAAAGCAGCTCGACACGATGACGACCCGAGCGGGGGCGCCAGCCTTGAGCGCGGGCAGCAGCAAATCGGTGAGCAGGAAGTGCCCCAGGTGATTGACGCCGATCTGCATCTCGAAGCCGTCGGCGGTCTTCTGCTGCGGCGTGTTCATGACCCCCGCGTTGTTGATGAGCCCCTGCAGTGTTTCGTGTTTCTCCTGCACGGTCTTCGCGAAGGCACGGACCGAGTCGAGCTTGCCCAGGTCCAGCGCGTAGACCTCGACCTTGGCGCTGCTGTGCTGCGCACGGATCTCCGCGGCGCGAGCTTCCCCCTCCTCGGTGCGGCGACACCCCATCACAACGGTGGCCCCCTGCGAGGCGAGCTGCGTCGTGGTGACCAACCCGATGCCAGAGTTCGCACCCGTGACGACGAAGGTCTGGCCGCTGAGGTCTTTGTCCAAGAGGGCGGCGGAGCACATGTGTGGCTTGGGCATGGCGAGTCCTAGCGGGCGGGGAATCGAGTGACGGTGACGGTGTCCGATGGTGTGCCGACGTCGAGATAGTCGGCGGCGGAGGCATCGTCTTGGAGATGGAGTGCGAAGAACGCGGTCACGTAGGACGCGGTGATGTTGCGTCCTTCGTCGGCGCTGAGGTAGCTGAACGGGGTGCCGTCGGTTTGGCGGAGACCGTCCCCACAACCGGGCATGAAGTCCTCGACGATGCCGCACAGGTCCGAGGGGCTCCAATGTCCCGCGTCCGCGAGCTCGACGAGCCACGACCCACCCGGCATCCCCATAGCGTTGCTGCGCAGCAGGTTGTTACCGATGGTGAGGATACTGTTGTCCTCCTCCATCAGCAGGTAGAGCATCGGCTCGGCGACCTGGGCCGTGTCGACGCCGGGAAGCAGTGGGTTTTGGATCGGGGCTGCAATCGCGACGCCGGCACTGAAACGGTCGTCGTTCTGCAGCACCAGCCCCGTGGTCGTCGCGCCGAAGCTGTGGCCGAACACGCCGAGGCGGCTCGTATCCATGGAGGCAGCGAGTTCACCGGTCTCGGAGACCGCGTCAAAGGTGTTGATCACGTCCTCGCTGCGGGTTTGAAGAAATTCGCCGTCGAGGGGTCCGGGATTGCCAGCGACGGAGTCGAACAGCGAGCCGCCCGTATGCGTGACGCCGACGACGATCATCCCGTGGCTGGCGAGTCGCTCGGCGATGAAGCCCGACGACAGGCCTAAGCAGGAGTAGCAGTGGGACACCATGACCACCGGAAAGGTGCCCTGCGCGACGTCGGCATCGAGCGTGCCTTCGGCGGTGGCACGAACACACTCGGGGGGTGCGTCATCGATGAGCCCCTGCAGGACGTCTTGCTGGCCGTCGGGGACGAGGTCGCTCAGCGGGGTGCTGCCGGTTTCGGAATCGCTGGGGTACCAGACGGTGGCCTCGAGCTCGCGCTTCCCGGCCATGACCGTGGATGTCTGCAGGCCGACGCCGTAAGGACCGCGGGCTTCGTAGGGCGGGGCTTGCGACGACCCGGTTGACGAGCTGTCTGCGCTGGAGGTCTCCGAGCTGGAGGCGGGGGTCCCAGTGGATGTGCTGCCCGAAGAGCCGGGCACGTTGCCGGTCGCGGTACCTCCCGAGCTCATCGTCGTGCTGGAGCTCGTGGCTTCGGCGGCGTCTCCACCTCCGTCGTCCCCGCATCCCAGGGCAAGAAGCAGGGGCAGGGCAGCCGCGGCCCCTTTCAGCGCCCCGCTCAGTGGCGATGGTTTGGTGATCCCCGCTTCAAGAACTCGCCGCATCGGGGCGAACGTAGCACCCACGAGGCGTTGGACCCGCTGCAGAAGGGGGCGGAAAGACTTGATGGGCGCGAGAAATCCCGCGTTGGCCGCGTTCGCAGCCGGGGTACCGGGGCCCGCAGAAATCTCATCAGGAACGTGCTCCACTGTGGCCATGCGGAGGGGAGCCGCCAGATTTGCGATCGCGCTGGGTGTCTTTGCGACACCTGTGCTCACCCACGCGCACTCCGGTGGCGCCCAAGGGGGGTCGTGCAGCGGATGCCACGGCAGCGGCGATCACAATGCGTCGCTGTTCACGATGCCCGCAAGCCTGCAGCCCGGCGACACCGTCACGGTCGACATCGAGGTCCAGGGCTCGGGGAACGTCGCGGGGGTCTTCATCGGAGTGGACGGAGGATCGATCTCCACGATCGGTGGTCAGGGCATGGCTTCGGTGGGGAGTGGCCTGACCCATACCTTCCCGAGATCCATGAACGGGGGAAGCGCCACGTTTACGTTCGAGTGGGACATCCCCGGCGCTCCTGGGGCGACCCGGTTCGGCGTGTCCTCCGTGCTGGCCAACGGCAACGGGTCCTCCGGCGGCGACGAGGGGGACGAGCACTACCTCGACGTTGTGTACGGCTGCGAGCCGCAGGAGTTCTTTCGCGACTTCGATGGCGACGGCCACGGCCGGGCGACCCAGCCGCGGGTGTTTTGTGCGGGCCCTCCACCTGAGGGCTACGGCGTCGCGGGCGATGATTGCGACGACAACCGAGACACGACCTACCCGGGGGCGGTCGAGTTTTGCAACCTTCGCGACGACGACTGCAACGACCAGATTGACGACAACGCCATCCCAGTCGAGCAGTATCCCGATGGCGATGGCGACGGGTACTACAGCCCCGCGGAGCGAGAGACCGGGGAGACGTTCGTCGGCTGCGTACCGACCGACGGCTGGGCCGCAGACCCAGGCGACTGTGCCCCCGACGACGAAACTCGCAATCCCGGGGCCGAAGAGTCCTGCAACCTGTTCGACGACAACTGCGACGGCCGGGTCGACGAGCGGGTTCGGCCCACGTGTGGGGTGGGCTGGTGTCGACGCGAGTCGAGTACCTGCGACGTCGCGGCCTGCATTCCGGGCGACCCCGTCGATGAAGTGTGCAACCTGCTCGACGATGACTGCGATGGAGCCGTCGACGAGAACGCCCCATGCGACGATGGTCTGTCCTGCATTGCGGGCGAGTGCCGGGTGCCCGACGAGTCGCCGATCGGTGGCTCGACAGACACGGGCGCCGTCGATCCGGGGGACGACGACGGTCCTGGCGGAACGTCTGCGGGCGGGACGGATACGGACGTCGGCCCCTCTGCATCGGGCGGGGGCGGGGGGTGTTCGGTTGGCGGCTCGTTGGGCTGGCTGAGCCTGTGCCTGCTTCCGCTGCTGACCCTTCGAAGGCGACGCCGCCTCACCTGATCGCCCGGCCCGGATTCGACACAGACCCGAAGCAAGCAAGGCGAACGAGCTCTACCTGTCGAGTGCTCGCCCGCAAGTGTTGCGCTGGAGCATGGACGCGACGGCGAAGGGGGAGGGGGCCGCATCGATCACCTCCCCGTTCTCCGGTCCGGACACGTGGGTCCACCTCGTGGGGACCTGGGACTCGGACACGTCGGTGAATCGCTATTTCACCACCGACGACGTCGCGGCCCGACGCTCTGCCCACAGCGTGCGAGTCATCGCCTGATATCGCGTCGTCTCCTCGCTCAGCTCCGCCTCCCCACGCAGCGCGGCCGCTGCAGCGCTCGGGCCTCCGTTGTACGCCGCCGCAGCCCAGGCCACGGCTTCCGCTTCCGTGTCCACCAGCTTGCCGAACCGCTCCAGCTGCTGCGCGAGGTACCACGCGCCCAGGTCGAGGTTGTACGCGGGCTCATCGAGACGACGGACTGCGTGGTCGGTCAATCCTCGTTGCGACACGATCGCCTCCGCGGTCTTCGGCATCAGTTGCATCAGCCCCCGTGCTCCCGTCGGACTCTTGGCTTTTGGGTTGCCCCGAGACTCCAGCAGGACGACGATCGCCACCAGAGCCGGGTCGACATTGTGCCTAGCTGCGGCCCCCACAATCGCGTCTTCGTGGGCCCCGACCGTCTCGGGCATCCAGCGAATCGCAATGCCTGCCTCGTCGGATTCGGGGGCGGGCTCCTGCGTCACCTGGGCCACGGCGTAGCCTGCGACGCTCATCGTCGCGACGACGGTCAGGGCTTGCCACCACCGATGGCTGGGGCGGGGAGCGTTCTTGGAGCGGCGTAGGATGTGTTGGATGCGTGGCATGAGTTGTCCTTCGGTTGCGCCCGCAGCCAGGGCGGCGGGGGTTGGGTGCCTCATTGCCTCGAGCTCGGTCAGAGCGCGGGCGTAGGCGAGGGGGTTTCGAAGCGTGTCCACGACCAAGTCGTCACAGGCCTCTTCGCGAGCATCGTCGAGCTGTCGACCCAGCCACCACACCACAGGGTGGAAGAAGAGCAGAATCTCGACGCAGCGCTGGAGCATGCGCAGCACGAGGTCGTGGCGCCGCAGGTGGGCGAGTTCGTGGGCCAAGATCGCATCGAGCCAGTCCGCGGGCATGGAGGTGGCCAGCCCGAGCGGCAGCATGATCATGGGCCGCAGCCAGCCGATCACGATCGGCGCCGTCACCACGGGGGACTCGACCAGCGCGACCGTTCGGCGGACGCCCAGGCGCTGAGCGAGCGTGCCCAGCCGAGCGTGAAGGGTGCGCAGCGGCAGGCCGGTCGCGCGAAGTTGCCGCAGCCCCCGTAGCTCGAACCCGGTGCGGAAGCTCGACAGCGCCACACCCAACAGCCATCCGTGAAACACGAGGTCGGCCCAGCGAGGCGGTGGCCCGAGGGCGGTGGCTCTTGCCCCGGCGGTGACGACCTGCGCGAGGTTCCACAGCACCAGCGCGGGTGCGCACAGCAGCGCCGCGAACAGGATCGCGAACCGGGTGGAGGCATCCATGCGTCGCAGGACCGGACGCATGATGAACACCAGCAGCCCCAGTCCGAGCCCTTGGATCAAGAACCGGATCAGCGCGTGGCTGAGGATCACGCTCATGCGTCCCCTCCGTTGTCGAGTCCGTCCAGCCAGGCCCGAACCTCCGCGATCTCTTCGGCGCTCGCGCGCTCTGGCGACAGTGCACGCATCACCAGCGACGCGGTTGAACCGCCGAATGCCTTGTCGGTGAGCTCGCCCACCAGCGCTTCTTGAATCGCGGTCCGGTCGACGGCGGCCTCGTACACGTGGCTTCGTTGTGCTGTGTCGCGGCGGACCAAGCCCTTGTCGAGCATGATCTGCAGCAGCTTGAGCACGGTGGTGTAGCCGATGCGGCGCTCGGGCTCGAGCACGCCATGGACGGCGCGGACGGTGCTGGGCCCCTGAGCCCAGAGCACCCCCAAGATGGCCATTTCGGCCTCTGTTGGGCGTTTGTCCTGCATGCCTCGTTGTTATACGAACTGCTTCGTAGTTGTCAACGAAGAGTTTCGTACTTCGTTGGGTAGCCTGCGCGCATGGCCACTGCGCGGGACCAACTCCTTGGAAGCTTGGCGTCGCGAGGCGACCGCCTCGCGCTCGTACAGGACGAGACGCGATGGACCTACGCTCAACTCGACGCGGCGATGCGTTCGTGGGGGTGCGAGCTTCGAGATGCTGGGGTCGGCCGCGGCGACCGTGTGGCCGTGCTCGCCCCGTCCAGTCCCCAGCTCGTCGCCGCGATGCTCGGGACGTACGCCATCGGTGCGGTCTGGGTGCCGATCAACAACCGATACCGAGCGGCCGAGGTCGGGCACATTCTCGAAGACGCCGGCCCATCGCTATTGTTGTGCGACCCCAGCCTGCGTGGGGCCGTGCCCGCCACCAACACCGTCGCGGTTCGGGGTCTCGAAGACCGGCCGGCGGCTACGCTCGACATCGTGGCACTCCCGGACGATGCGCCCGCGATGTTGGTCTACACCTCAGGCACAACCGGTCGCAGCAAGGGGGCGACGCTGAGTCACGCTGCCGTGGTCGAGGGCATCGCCGCGCTCACCGGCTTGTGGGGGTGGTCGCAAGACGACGTGCTCAGTCTGCAGCTGCCGCTGTTCCACGTGCACGGGCTGTGCATCGGCGTCCATGGTTCGCTGCTCGCCGGGATGTCGATGCTCGTCCATGCGAGATTCTCCGCCCAAGCGGTGGTGGACGACGTCACCGATCACGGAGCCAGTGTGTTCATGGGCGTGCCGACCATGTACACGCGGCTGCTGGCCCATCTCGATGCGAATCCGGGAGATGCCGATTCTCTTCGGGCGGCGCGCTTGTTCACGGCCGGAAGCGCGGCGTTGCCAGCGGCGGACCTCGAGGCGTTCGAGCGACGCACCGGCCACCGAATTCTCGAGCGCTACGGGATGAGCGAAACGCTGATCACGTTCTCCAATCCACTGACCGCCGAGCGACGCCCGGGCTCCGTCGGACGTGAGGTGCCCGGCGTACGCTCGCGCGTCGTCGATGAGAGCGGAGCGGAGGTGGGGGCCGGTGTGGTCGGCGAGCTGCAGGTCCAAACCCCTGCGATGATGACCGACTACTGGAACAACCCCGAAGCCACCGCGGCGAGCTTCGACGGGCCCTGGTTTCGCACCGGCGACGTCGTGGAGCGGGACGACGATGGCTACGTACGCATCGTGGGTCGAATGTCCGTCGATATCATCAAGAGCGGCGGGTTCAAGATCTCCGCCCGCGAGATCGAGGAGGCCCTCCTGTTGCATCCGGCGGTGGCGGAGGTCGCGGTCGTTGGGCTGCCCGACGACACCTGGGGCGAGCGCATCGAGGCGGTGGTCGTGCTGGCCCGATCGTTGCCCGACGCCGAGCCCACGCTCGTCGCTTACGCGGCAGCCTCGCTTGCGGACTACAAAAAGCCCAGGGCCGTGCATGTTGTGGACACGCTCCCGCGCAATGCACTCGGCAAGCTACAGAAGGTGGCGCTCAAACAGCAGCTTCTGGCTACCTAGAGGGCCTCAGCGTGCTCCCTTGCGGATTGCACCGTAGGATGGCTCGGTGCTGGAAGGCTCGAACGTTCCTGACGCGCGCGTGCGTGCGGTCAACGACGCTCCGGTTCGTGAGGACGGCGACTACGTTCTGTACTGGATGGTCGCGAACCGGCGCTGCGACTACAACTACTCGTTGGAGCGGGCGGTCGAGTGGGCCCAGGAACTTGGCAAGCCGCTGGTGATCTTCGAGCCGCTTCGGGTCGGGTATCGTTGGGCGTCCGATCGGTTTCACGCCTTCGTCATCGCGGGGATGCGCGACAACGCCAAGCGGTTTTCCGGCCGATGCGTCACCTACTTCCCCTACCTCGAGCGTGAGGCCGGGCAGGGGAGCGGTCTGCTCGAGGCCCTCGCCAAGCGCGCGTGTCTGGTCCTCACCGACGACTTTCCGGCGTTCTTCGTACCGAGGATGATCGCGGCAGCCGCGAAGCGCCTCTGCGTTCGGCTCGAAGCGGTCGACGGCAACGGTCTGCTGCCGATGCGGGCCACCGACAAGGTCTACGCCCGCGCGCATGATTTCCGCCGGCATTTGCAGCGCACGATGCCGGAGGCCATCTACATCTTTCCGAAGCAGGACCCCCTGCGGGCCGCCGAGCTTCCGACACTCGATGGCCTACCGAAGGCGATCGTCCAACGCTGGCCGGCGGCGACCGCAGACGAACTCGACAAGCCTCCTTTGGCGATCCTGCCGATCGACCACGCGGTGGGCCCGGTTGATCTCGAAGGTGGCCCGGTGGCGGGGCGGGCACGAACCCGTGAGTTCTTGGACGCGCGTCTGGGAGGGTACGCCGACGACCGGAATCAACCCGACGTCGAGGCGGTCAGTGGCTTGTCGCCGTACCTGCACTTCGGACACGTCAGCGCGCATGCGGTGGTTCGGGAGTTGGCCCACCGGGAGGCGTGGAACCCGGATGTCTTGGTGCCATCTTCGGCCGGCAAACGCGAGGGCTGGTGGAAGATGTCCAAACCCGCCGAGGCGTACATGGACCAGATCGTCACATGGCGCGAGGTTGGCTACAACATGTGTGCCCACCGGCCGGGTGACTACGACCGCTTCGAGAGCTTGCCGGAGTGGGTGCGGAAAAACTTCATCACCCACGCGGCCGATCCACGAGAGCACGTCTACTCGCTCGCACAGTTCGAAGCCGCGGCGACCCACGACGAGATCTGGAACGCGGCTCAGCGGGAGCTCGTCACCACAGGCCGAGTGCACAACTACCTGCGGATGCTGTGGGGGAAGAAGATCCTCGAGTGGACCCCCACGCCGCGAGTCGCGTTGGAGGTGATGATCGAACTCAACAACAAGTACGCGCTCGACGGCCGCAATCCCAACTCGTACAGCGGCATCTTCTGGTGCCTGGGTCGTTACGATCGGGCGTGGGGTCCGGAGCGTCCGGTGTTCGGCAAGGTACGCTTCATGAGCAGTGACAGCACCCGTCGCAAGCTCCGGATCAAGCCGTATCTGGAGCGGTTCGGGCCGTCGGAGCAGGTCCCAGTGCCCCTGTGATCGGGATCCGCGGCATGAGGGAGTTTTGTAGTTTTGTTAGAAGTGGACTGGGCTGATTGCCGGTGATTCGGGTCGGCATACCGGTTTTGGCAGGCTTTCTGGCCGGATGTGGCGTCTCGCCGATTGGGGTCAGTGATGAGAGCGGAACCGGCTCCGGGGGCTCGAGCGGCGCTTCCCCCACGAGCACCGGGGCCTCGCTGAGCACGGGCTCGAGCAGCACGGGGCGTGCGGACGCGTCGAGCGGTTCGAGCAGTTCGAGCAGCACTACCGCGGAACTCGACGGTCCCGGTTGCGGTGAACCGCCGGCGTGCGAGGGCGCAGTCCTCGAAGGCAGCGTTCGCATCGAGTCGTCCGCCGACCTCGCTCAGTTCGAGGGCATCTCGGTCGTGACCGGGTTCGTGGAGAGCATCACTGGCGCGGCGGACCGGGCGACCTCGACGGGCGCGCTCGACTCGGGGTCGACCTCGACCGGGCCGGCCGACGATGACACGGCCCTCCGCCCCCGGCGGGCTTCTTGAACCAGGCGGACTTCAGTCAGAGCTACACGTGCGACATCTGGGCCGAGAACTGCCCTCCCGGAGAGAAGTGCATGCCGGTCGCGAACGATGGCGGCAGCGCTTGGAACGCGACCGAGTGTCGACCGGTCGTGCAGAGTCCCGACGGCATCGGGGAGTCTTGTTCGCTCACGATGGGTACGGGTGTCAGCGGATACGACACCTGCGAAAAGCACTCGATGTGTTGGGACGTCGACCCCGAGACCGGGGAGGGAACCTGCGTCGGGATGTGCGTGGGACCGAGTCGACCCCGACCTGTCTCGAGCCCGACTCGAGCTGTTCGATCAGCAGCGGGGGCGAGCTGAATCTGTGCTTCCCGGTCTGTGACCCGCTCGCGCAGGACTGCGGTGACGGGGAGGCTTGTTATCCCGTCGACTTCGGCTTCGTTTGCGCTCCGGTCGCGCTACAGCAGGAAGGCGACGGAGGACTCGCGGGCGCGTGCGAGTTCATCAACGGCTGCCTCGCGGGGTTGTATTGCGGGCAGGGTGCCGATTTCTGCGAGGAGGGGGCGTACGCGTGCTGCCTGCCGTTTTGCGATCTGACCGAGCCGGACTGCCCCGCGCCTCTGGATTGCAGCCCGGTGTTCGAGTCCGGAGAGGGACCTCCTGGGTTCGGGCATGTCGGAATCTGCAGCGACGGTTTGGGCGGGCCGGATTCGCCCTCCCCGTCGCACTTGACCCGGTTCGGCGCCCCGGTCCGTGGAGTTTCGCGAGGTCTGATGTCAGACTCGCCGGACGTGGATCCCGTTCGCAGACCTCAGCTCCAAGCGACTCTGTGTGCGGCGTCGTTGTGGAGCGTTGCAGCGTTGCTCGGCTGCAGCGACTTCGTTCAGGCTGATGGCGGGAATAGCTCGGGCGGAGCGACAGCGTCTGCGACGGAGAACTCCTCGACACAGGGAGTGGCGCCGACGAGTACGTCCTCCGACGCGTCGTCACCCGAAACCTCTGGCGGTAGCAATCCGACGACCGACCCCAGCGATGGCGAGAGCTCCGACTCCTCGGGAGGCACCGCGTCTGGGGTGTGCGGGGATGGTGTGCTCGGGGAGGGCGAGGCGTGTGATGACGGGAACACGGATGATGACGACGGCTGCACGGCCGACTGCGAGCTGTCTTCGTGCCGTGACGGACGCCAGAACGGGATGGAGACGGCTGTGGATTGTGGCGGGGCCTGCTTGGCGCAGTGCCAGCCAGGGGAGGGGTGCCAAAGCGGCCCTGACTGCGCACAGGGGGTGTGCAACGACAGCGACGTTTGTGCTCGCCCGAGCTGCGACGACGGAGTGCACAACGGCGCGGAGGCCACCGCCGACTGCGGCCCCGTGTGTGGAACGCAGCCTAGCAACGTGATCCTCAACGGCGGATTCGAATCCGAGATAGACGATTGGGTTGTTGAGAATCCGGAGGTCAACCCGCAGGACGCGTACTTCGACGATGGCGAGTCGAACCCGGTCGCCGAAGTTGATCGCTCCGGGAACAACACGTCGCGGTGGGAGCAAGGCTTCCAGGTTCCGGAGTACCAGGTTGGTGTGACGCTGGAACTCCGAGTGCGGGTTGCGGACCGTCTGGGTCAGGGGGGCGACGTTGGCGGACTCTTGATCGGCATCGCAGGACCGGATGGCATCTCGCTCGTCCTCACTGGGGTGGCGGGCGCAGACTTCTACGACAACAACTCGACGCAGCTCAGCGTGGACGCGACGTCGGTGGCGAGCTTTCGGACCGTCGTTGTCGAGTTCGAGCCCACCGCAGCAGGAGGCCACATCCTCGAGTTGCTCGAGCAAACCTCGGGAGGCAACGGCCTCAATGATGGCGGCGGCATCGTCATGGATGATGTCGAGGTCTTGCTCGTCGACTGTGAAGGATAGGCGGCGAGGGCGTGAGGCGCCGAAGTCCCGGGCGCGCTCGCACGCGAGGCGGGATGGGTCTTGGCTGTGCTAAGGTGGGGCGGCTCGCTTGATGTCCCGGGTCTTTCAGCTTTGCGCTCTCCTCTTGGCGTTCCTTCTGACGCCAGGGGCGGGGGAAGTTGTGGAGAACGCGGTTCATCTGGTCGCCGACGGCCATACCGCGCATGCGATCGATGATGCCGAACACGCACCTGCGGGTGACGAACACGGCTGCACTGGGATGATGCACTGCTGTGCCTGTTGCGGTGTTCCGCCGGTCGCGCTTTCCGACGCCAAGCTCGCCCTCGGTGGCTCCGCGCGGGGCATCGGGGCGGTCCTGCGGCAGCCCGCTGGAAGCGCGATGGCCGGACATCGGGGCCGCCTCGATCGTCCGCCCGCGGCCTAGGCACACGATCCCCGGGATTGGTGCGTCTTCCGAACGACGCCGCATGAATGTGCGGCGGTTCGGTAGCGGCATCGCGTGTGTTCTTCCTTCGTGAGCCCGCTTGGGCTCGGAGTGTCTCGTGTTCAAAACTCTCCCTGCGGCGGGTGTCCCCCGTCTGCTTGATCTCGTCTGCGCGCCCGCCGTGGTGCTCGCTTTGGGGGCATGCTCGCCCCTCCCGTCGGTCACGTCGTTTCCGACACAGCAACAACCACAACATCCAGAGCCCGACTCGGCTCCCAGTGACGTCTCGCTTCCACCGATGGGTGCGGTGACGCTCGCCCAGGCCTCGGCGCACGCTCGCGAGCACGCGCCACAGATCCTCAAGGCCCGCGTTCGGACGAAACTGGGGCAGGCCGAGCAGGACGCCGCAGGGCTGCTTCGCTACGATCCTGTGGTCGAGCTTGGCGTCGGGACACGGCTGCAGGCCGGGGCGGTTGGCCTCGATGCCGAGGTCTCCGTTTCTCAGCGGATCGAGCTTAGCGGACAACGGAAGGCTCGCCAGGAGGCCGCCCGCCGGTTGCAGATGCTGCAGGCTCTGGGCGTTGAGGTCGCCCAGTGGACCGTGCATGCAGATGTCCACCTGGCGTTCTCCAACGCTTGGCTCGCACAGGAGGCGCTCTCCCTCGCCGAGCAGCGACGAGGGCTTGCGCAAGCCCTCCAGGAGATGACGTTGAGCAAGGTGGCGGCAGGCGAGGAGTCTGACGTGACGGTGGCACTGGCGAACGCGGAAGTCGCCTGGTCCCACAACGCGTTCATCAAAGCAGAAGCGAGGGTCGCCACGACGCGCATGGCCCTTGCCCGGGCCGTGGGGGTGGCGGACCGACCGTTGCGTCCGCGAGGCCCTGCGACGTCGGGTCCGCCGATCGCTGATGCGACGCGTTGGGTCGTGGCCGCTCGCGAACGAAACCCGCAGCTTGCACGAGCGCACGCGGCGATCACCCTTGCGGACGCCGAAGTCACGGTGGCGCGCCGGGATGCTCGACCTGCACCGAGCGTTGGCATCCGGGTGGCTCGGGAGGGTTCCACCGCGCGCCCGGGAAGCCCGAGCCCCGCCTCCAACATCGTGATGGGAACGCTCGCGGTTCCCATTCCGGCGTTTCGGCGCAACCGCGGTGAGGTTGCGCGTCGGACGGCCGAGGCCCAGGTTGCGCGTACCGACCACGCTGCGCTCGTGCAGCAGCTGGATGTCGTCGTTCGAACGGCCTGTGTGCGCGTCGACGCGGCGTCGCAGCGGGTCCTACGACTGCAGACCGATGTCGTCGACGCGTTCGAAGATTCGTTGGCCGGGCTGCAGCGGTCGTACGCCGCCGGGGAGCAAGACTTCGTCTCTGTTGCCCAATCCATGCAGCGGCTGTGGACGGTTCGGGAGGAGGTCCTGAGCGTGCGAGCCGAGTACTACGCGGCGCTGGCCGAGCTCGAGTTGCTCGTGGGCCCGCTCGAGTCCGAGGGAGGTGCGCGATGAACCGCTGCCCTTGGCTCGCGTTGGGCGTGTTCCTACTCGCGTGCGGGACCGCGCCGCCCGACGAGCACGACGAGCACGACGAACACGACGAACACGACGAACACGACGATGACGCTCTGTCCGACCGCGTGCAGCTCGACCCGCATGTTGTTGACCGCAACGGGATTCGCACTGAGCCCGCAGCTCGACGTGTGCTGCTGGGGTCGCTCGAGGTCCCGGCGGAGATCCGGATCAACCCGGATCAAACCGCGCATGTCTCTCCGTTGATCCCCGGACGGATCGTGGACACTCAGGCCGCGCTGGGCGACCGGGTCAAACGTGGGGACGTCCTGGCCACCGTGCAGAGTGCAGAACTCGGACGCAGTCGCGGCGCGCTCAAGGCCGCGCAGGCGCGGAAGAAAGCCGCCGATGCGGGACTCGCTCGGGCGCAGTCGCTGGTCACAGAGGGAATCTCGGCCACAAAGACAAAGGTCGAAGCACAGTCTCGGGCGGAGCAGGCCGACGCAGAGGTCGCGGCGATTCGTTCGGCCTTGGCGGTCTACGGAAAGACACGCGGTTCCGGCGTGACCCTCGAGCTGACCAGCTCCATCCAGGGGACCATCGTCGAGCGGCACGCGAGTCGTGGGGAGTACGTTGATGAAACGTCGGACCCGTTTGTGGTCGCCAACCTCGATTCAGTATGGGTGATGGGGCGTGTCTACGAGCAGGAGATCGGGCAGGTCTCCGTGGGAATGCGTGCGGAGGCGGCATTCATCGCCTATCCGGGCAAGGCGTGGGCGGGCACGGTGGACTACATCTCCCCGACCCTCGATGCAGACACTCGAACCATGGCGGTCCGCATGGTCCTGGAGAATCCACAGGGCGAGCTCCGTCCGGGCATGTTCGGAACCCTGGCGCTCCAGGGGATGTCGGTCGCAGCGGTCGATGGAACGGTGCTTGCGGTTCCCAGCACCGCGCTCTCCACCCTCGAGGATCGAACTGTCGTGTTCGTACGGGGGGAAGCGACCGGCGAGTTCGTCGCCCGCGACGTGGTGACTGGGTCCACTGGACACGGGTTCGTCGAGATTCGCGAGGGTCTGTCCGAGGGCGAGACCGTGGTGATCCGCGGCGCCTTCGTGCTCAAGTCGATTCTTCTCGAGAGCTCGATTGGAGAGGGTCATGCGCACTGAGAATCCACAGCGATCCGGATTGCTGGCCGCGGTGGTCGACATGTCGCTGCAGAACCGTCTGGTCGTGATCTTCTTCGTACTGCTGGTCGGTGCGATGGGTGTCCGGGCTGCGAAGTCCCTGCCGATCGACGCGGTACCCGACGTGACCAATGTGCAAGTTCAGGTGATGACGAGCGCACCGGCGCTCAGCCCTCTGGAGATTGAACGCTTTGTGACGTATCCGGTCGAGAACGTCATGAGCGGGTTGCCCGGTGTCGAGGAGCTGCGCAGCCTGTCGCGGTTTGGTGTCTCGGTCGTGACGGTCGCGTTCGAGGAGGGCACCGACATCCTCCAGGCGCGTCAGTTGGTGGAAGAGCGCATGGCGGCGGCACGCGAGGCCATTCCCGAGGGATACGGCAAGCCCCAGATGGGCCCCCTGTCCAGTGGACTCGGCGAGATCGTCCTCTTCGAGGTCCGTGGCGATCCGATGTGCGGCCCCGATGCCGATGCCGATGCCGATGCCGATGCCGATGCCGATGAGCGTGACGCGTGTTGGTCCGCGATGGAACTCCGTACGGTTCTCGAGTGGCAGGTGGTCCACCACCTGCGTTCTGTACCCGGCGTGGTCGAGGTCAATCCGTTTGGCGGGGAACTCGAGACGTACGAAGTCCAGGTCGACCCCGATCGGTTGCTGGCGCTGGGGATTGGACTGGATCGGGTGCTGGCGGCGCTCGAGCAGAACAACGCGAACGCGGGCGGCGCCTACATCGAGCACGCTGGAGAGCAGCGGCTCATCCGCGGGGTCGGTCTGGTGGAGACGCTCTCGGATATCGAGTCGATCCTCGTGGCAACGCCCGAGCGGGGCACACCGATCCTGATTCGTGATGTGGCGACCGTCCGTATCGCGCCGATGGTCCGGCAGGGCGCCGTGACCCGAGATGGTCGTGGTGAGGTGGTGACTGGCACGGTGATGATGCTCATCGGCGAGAACCCCGGCGAGGTCGCGCGGGCCGTCGAGTCCAAGATGGACGAGATCCGCTCGAGCATGCCACCAGGGGTCACCCTCGAGACCTTCTACGACCGGACAGAGTTGGTGGACCGCACCATCTCCACGGTGGCCACCAATCTCATTGAGGGCGGTGCCTTGGTGATCGTGGTGTTGCTCCTGCTGTTGGGGAGTGTCCGGGGTGGTCTGCTCGTGGCGAGCATCATCCCGCTCTCCATGCTGGCGACGTTCATCGGCATGCGAGCGATGGGAGTGGCGGGGAACTTGATGAGCCTGGGGGCCCTCGACTTTGGGCTGATCGTCGATGGCGCCGTCGTGGTCGTAGACAATTGTGTGCGCGCCATTGGCCAGCGGCGTGATGAATCGGCTCACAGGACGATCCGGCGGGCCGTTGTGGAGGTGGCCCGGCCTGTCACCTTCGCGGTGGGTATCATCATCATCGTCTACATGCCCATCCTCAGCCTCGAGGGGATTGAGGGCCGCATGTTCCGGCCCATGGCGCTGACGGTGATCTTTGCGTTGGCGGCATCGCTTGTGCTCTCGCTGACCTACGTGCCCGCAGCGGCGAGTCTGGCCTTTCGCGCCGGCGGACCGCGCAAGGAGGCACGACTGGTCCGTCTTGCCAGGGCGTTGTACGCACCCGTTCTCGCGCGGACGTTACGTCATCCGAAGACGACGGCCGCAGTCGCAACAGCTTTCTTCGTGGGGTCACTCGCAGTCGTCCCGCAACTTGGGGCGGAGTTCATCCCGAAGCTGGACGAGGGCTCGATTGCGATGCAGTCAACGCGGCTACCGTCGGTGTCCCTGGAGGAATCGGCGGCGACGGCGACGCGGATGGAGCGGGAGTTGCTCGAGCACTTCCCGTCCGAGATCGAGTCCATCGTGACGCGGACCGGGCGAGCGGAGATCGCCACCGACCCGATGGGAGCCGAAACCTCCGACACGTACGTGTTGCTGCAGCCGCGCGAAGGGTGGGAGGCGCCCGACAAGGCTGCCTTGGTCGAGTCGATCTCGGCGATGGTCGAGACGGAATTCCCTGGGATGCGCTTCACCTTCTCGCAACCGATCGAGCTGCGCACGAACGAGCTGATCAGTGGAGTTCGGTCTGATGTCGCGCTGATCCTCTACGGAGAGGACCTCGAACAACTCAGTGTTCTTGGCGACACGATTGTCTCTGCCATCTCCGACATTCCCGGGGCGGCAGACGTTGCGGCCGAGCGTTCCTCGGGCCTCCCGTTTCTGACGATCAAGGTGGACCGCGATGCGTTGGCGCGCCACGGAGCCAACGCGACCGACGTGCTGGACGCGGTGGCGGCCATGGGCGGGCTGCCGGTCGGGGAAGTCTTTCGCGGGCAACGACGCTTTGCCCTTCAGGTTCGCTTTCCGAAGCGATTTCGGTCCGACCTGGAGACGATCCGCCGTATCCCGATCTCCTCCGCATCCGGCACGGTGGTCCCGTTGGGGCAACTCGCACAACTCGTTCACGAAGAGGGTCCTGTTCGCATCGACCGCGAGAACGTGCAACGGCGACTCGTGATTCAGGCCAACGTACGGGGGCGGGACTTGGCGGGATTTGTTGCCGACGCTCAGCGGGCTGTGAAGGAACGAGTCGTACTGCCACCTGGCTACGTCGTGCGGTGGGGTGGCCAGTTCGAGAATCTACAGGCGGCGAGCGAGCGGCTGTCCGTCGCGGTTCCGGTGGCGCTGGTGCTCATCTTCCTGCTGCTGCAGGTCAACTACGGGGCGTTCCGACCTGCGCTGCTGATCTACCTCAACATCCCGCTCGCCGCGACGGGTGGACTGCTCGCGCTGTACATCCGAGGGATGCCCCTGTCGATCTCGGCCGGGGTTGGGTTCATCGCGCTGTTCGGAATCGCGGTGCTCAACGGGGTCGTCTTGGTCTCCCACATCCGCGGACTCCAGGCCTCGGGGACCCCGCTGCGGGATGCCTGCCAGGCGGGCGCGCTGGAGCGACTGCGTCCCGTGTTGATGACGGCCCTCACGGATGTGTTGGGGTTCATTCCGATGGCGCTCGCGGCGAGTGCAGGGGGGGAAGTCCAGCGTCCTCTTGCAACGGTGGTGATCGGTGGCTTGGTGACCTCGACGGCACTCACACTGGTGGTGTTGCCCTCCGTCTATGCATGGCTCGGCGAGTCGTCGGTGAAGGAGGCGCCCTGAATCGGCGATTCCATCGTCGATGGTCTCGAAAGGGACCAAGCGTCCGTGTTAGGACTGTTCGATGCCTTTTCGACCTGCGCACACGACAACCATGTGTAGCGTTGTGGTGCTTGCACTGAGCGGATGCGAGGACACCGACCCCCCCAGCGGGACCGCTTCAGCGGGAGTCTCTTCGACGGGAGCAGCGTCGTCCTCGTCGGGCGGCGGGGGACTCGAGGAGTCCTCGACTGGAGCCGAACTCTCGACCTCCTCGTCGGGGCAGGGCACGTCCTCGGGCGCGAGCACGTCGTCGGAGGGAGGTGACCCGAGCATCAGCGAGTCCGACTCGGACACGGACGGTCCGGGCGATCCGTTCGACTGCGAAAGTGGTGGAGGCGTGTTGATCACCGAATTTCAGGCGGAACTTCCGGTGTTCCAGGTCGGCGGCGAAGACGTGACCACCATGCCGTTGGGCCCCATCTGCATGTTTCCCACCGAGACCAGCTGGGTGCTTCGACTGCAGTTCGGCCCGATGGAAGGCGCGGACTGGACGAGCAACCTTCGGGTCCAGGTCGCGGCGCCCGGAACCTACGACCTTGGCTCGGACTTCGGCGAGCCGGGCAGTGGCGTCAGTGGCCCCAACGCGCTGTCCTACAGCTTGCGAGAAGGAGCCGGCACCTCCAGCTTCGACACGAGCAACCAGGCGGCAGACGGAACCCTGCAGGTCGACGATTGGCCCGAGGCGTCCGGAGACGACATCTCAGTGCGCGGCGACGGCAACATCGCTGGGGTCGACGGCTGGCGGTTCCAGTTTTCGATCTCCGCGATCCTGCCTCAACAATGAACGCCGGCGACCCTTGGGGACGCCGGCGCCACGTTCCGCTGGAGAGGTCTACATCGCGTCGAGGACGCTGCGCATCTCCGCCAGGTCCGCGTCGCCCGGAAGCACTTCTTCGGCCCGCACGATGGCGGTCTGTGCCGCGGCGAGGCCGGCCGTGTCGCCCTCGTCGCGAGCCAGTTTCAGCCCCTCTGCGTAGGCGAAGATCGCCGCGCCCTTGAGCAGTTGAGGGTCCGACTGCTCGAGCAGCTCGCCGATGGTGACCGTGAGGGTGACCTCCTGCGCCTCGAACGTGACGGCGTTGAGGAAGCGAGCGGTGACGGTGATCTCCGCCTCGTCGCCGGCCAGCTCGGGCGCACAGGTTGCGATGCTCTGATGGAACACCATCGCGTCGTTGGGGGCGATGTGTTGAGGCTCGATCTCCTCGGGGACCGCGCTGAACTCCTCGCCGCTGAACTTCACGATCTCGAAGCCAGGCGGCATGTCGAGCTGGACCTGGACGTCGCGAGCGGCGACGGCCATCGTGCTCACGAAGCGGTCGCCGAAGATCTTCTGGGCTTCGTCCGCGCTGTCGATGAACACCGAGGCGCCCTTACCGATGTCGGTGACGTGGTCCATGAGCAGGTCGTTGTAACTGCCCTCTCCGACACCCACGCCGACCATGTAGATGCCATCTTCGTCCTGTGAACCGGCGTGCTGTGCGATCAGCTCTTCGTCAGTGACGCCCGCGTTGGCTCCGCCGTCGCTCATCAAGACGATGCGGTTGATCCGGCTGTTGTCGTAGTACTGCTGTGCGAGGTCGTACCCGGCGGTCAGTCCACCGTGCAGGTCGGTTCCGCCGCCCGCCGAGAGGCCGTTGCAGGTGTCGAGGATCACGGGGTCGTTGGCACCCGATGCTTCGTGTCCGGAGAGCTTGATCGCGTTCGAGGTGTCCCAGCCGACGACCGAGACGATGTCTCCGGAGCGTAGGCTGCTGGCGATGACCCGGCAGGTCTCCCGCTGCATCGACATCGGTGAGCCTGACATGGAACCGGACTCGTCGAGGACGAGGGTGAGGTTCATCTTGGCCCGATCGGCGTTGTTCAGGGCCGGGCTGGTGACGGCGATCTGGAGCTTGAACTCCCCTTGCGGCGCATCGTCTTCATGCAGCAATGAGGTGTGCAGTGCGAGCGTTCCCGGCTCTGCGGCGGGGTAATCGAAGCTGTAGTAGTTGAGGAACTCCCAGATCCGGATGGGTGCACCGGCGATGCTGCTGCCAGCGCTGAGGACCTTGGAGCGGACCTGGACCGGCGACGACATGGAGTTGGAGTCGTCGGGCGACAGGTAGAGTTCGACCGCAGTCTGGTCGTCGCACGCAGGCTCGCCAGTCGAGGTGCCGCCGGAGCTGCTGGCTTCCTCGCCGGAGTCCTCCGGGTCGGGCTCGGGGTCGGGTGCGTCCGAACCTCCGGTGCCTCCTGGGGATCCCGTGGCGGCGGTGTCGGAAGCCGACCCTCCATCGCTGCCCGCACCGGTGGTGCCACCGCCAGCATTGGTGTCCACCCCGCCCGCGCTCGCTCCGTCGCTCTGAGCGGCACTGGCGTCCTGATCTCCGGGCCCGAAGCAGCCAGGGGCGAACAGGGCGAGGGTCGTGAGAAGTGTGAAGGGGTAGCCCAACGTGGTTGTACGCATCGGTTGTCTTTCCAACGGGTAAGCAGGTCGTGGTGAGGAGCCGTCCGTGGCCGCCTCGACGCGACAAGAAGCCTGTGCATAGGAAGCCTGTGCATAGGTAGTGCCAGGACGATGGGGTTCGATCATCTCGGGGGTTGTTTCCCGTTCCACTCCGTCCGTACCCGCCGCAGGAGTCGTGGTCTGACATCCGTGTCGTGCGCTACCCGCCATTGGTGCCACACTGCGGGGCATGTCGGCCTTGGCGTCTTCGGTATCGGCGGTGATCGTGTTTCAGCGGGGGGCGATGGTCACTCGGGTTGCGCATACAAAGGCACGCGCCGGAGAGGTTGTGATGGGTGGCCTACCGCTGTGCCTCGACGACGAGTCGGTCCGGATCGAGCTCGGCGCAGCGGCGGCGGCGGCTGGATGGTCGGTCACCGATGTACAGGTCGAGGTCGACGCTCCGGTGCAGGAGGAGATCGCTGAGCCCACAGACGAGGCGGCGCTGTCCGAGGCAAGGGCTGCCGTTGATCGTGCGCAGGGTCGCCTCGAAGAGACTGCTTCTTCTGTCGAAGCGCTGCGATCGGTCGAGCTGCGTCCCCGGGCCAGCGAAGACAAGGAGCGCCGCCCGGCCCATGACCCGACGCAAGGTCGTCTCGACTGGCTCGCGCTGCGGGGTCGGACCTTGGCCGAGTTGCAGGCCACCCTTGCCCAGCAGCGCGTCGCCGCCCGGCAGGCCCAAGAAGCTCTTCGTGTTCTGATGGACGAGCGCCAGGCGGCCTCGTCCGACCGCGAGCCTCGGAGGTTCGAGCCCCGCAAGAGGGTGACGTTGAGCATGGCCGAGGGATCGAGCGTGGATGATGTTTCGATCGAGCTGACGTACCGGGTCCCGGGAGCCCGGTGGGCGCCATCGTACACGCTCCGGGTCGAGAGCGACACTCAGGCCAAGCTCGAGCTGCGGGCTGTCGTCGCCCAGCGAACCGGTGAAGATTGGTCCGGTGCAACGCTCACCGTCTCGACCGCTTCGTGGCAGGCGTGGCACGATCTTCCGCGGCTCGATGCGCTGCGAGTTGGCCGGTCGCAGCCTCCCGTGGCACGCGCAGGCTGGCGGGATCCTCCGCCGGATCCCGAGGGCCTGTACGCCGACCACGATCGCATGGCGGCGCGCCTGGAGGCTCCAGCTCCGGCTTCGTACGGCTCGGTCATGCTCGGTGGGAGCGCACCGCCGATGCCGAAGAAAGCCGCTCCGCGGGCGCGGCCTCAGCCTGCGATGGCTCCGCCCGCTCCCCAGGAGATGATGGCCTCCCGTGGGGCGCCAATGCCTCCTCCTGGCACGGCCCCGTCGATGGCCCGTGCGCGGAAGTCCAAGCGAGCCGCCCTGGTGCAGCGCTCACCATCGATGGAGTTGATGGATGCCGGAGACGGCGACGACCTCGAGGAGGTGGAGGCATTCATGGATGAGCCTCCCGAGCCCGCGCCCGAACCTCATGAGCCCGAGGCTGGGCTCGCACGATCGTGGTTTGACTACGGCCGGTTGCGGCTTCCCATGCCGTCCGAGTCCGGCCGGGGCCGCCTTCGCCGAGTTTCGGTCTTGTCCAGCAACGGCGCACAGGAGGATCGGTTGGCACAGCTCGTCTCGCTGGCCACCGATCGCGCCCGTGGGTTCTCGTGTTCACCGCCCGCCGGGCACGGCTGGGTGCAGGCTCGGGCAGGGCATGCGTACGCCTACGTGTGCGAGGCCGCGGTGAACATCCCGAGTGACGCCCAGACCCATGTCGTCTCCGTGCTCGATGCGACTGTCGAAACCTCTCGCACACACGTCTGCGTGCCGGGTGTCAGCCTTGACGTGTTTCGGACCCTCGCCGCTCGCAGCCCCTTGAGCCAGCCGCTCCCCGCCGGGCCGCTCGACGTCTACGAGCGCGATGCGTTCCTCCTGACAGCCTCGCTCGATGCGACCGGGGCCGGGGCTCGCTTCGAGGTGGGGCTCGGGGTCGAGCAAGCGATCAAGGTCGCCCGCAACGTGAGCTTCTCCGAAGACTCCGAGGGTCTGATCAAGAAACACAACGCCTACACGCACCGTGTCGTCATCGACGTGCAGAACCTGCTTTCGGTGCCGGCCTCGGTCGAGCTCCGTGAGCGTGTTCCCGTGGCTGCGTCGGACGAAGAGGACATCGAGGTGGACGAGTCGACCGTGGACCCACCGTGGGATCACTACAAGCCCAAGGACGACCCGCTCGAAGGGGGACGGCGCTGGTGCGTCGAGTTGCCCGCCGGAGACAAGACGTCGCTTGCGGCGACATGGACCGTGCGCGTGCCCGGGGGATCTGAACTCGTCGGCGGCAACCGGAGGGGCGCATGAACAACGCACGCACGATCGAACTCCCGGTGACGGACGTCACGGTGCTCGAAGACCGGGCCCTGATCACCCGCAGCGGAACGGTTGAGCTCTCCGCCGGCCTGCACACGCTCTGTGTGCAAGACGTCGCCTCGGTGATCGTCGACAAGACGCTCAGCGTCCAGGCATCCGTGGGGGGGCGGGTCGTTCAGGCTCGTGTCCGCCGCACGTCGGCAACATCCAAGGACGCGCAGCGCGAACGGGTCGCACTGTGGATGACGCTGGAGTCGGAGCGTCGCGGAGCCGTCGAAGACGCGCAGCTCCAGCTCGAGATCTCGCGGGAGGCCGTCGCGGCGATCCGGAAGATGGAGACTCTGCACTTGGCGGAGTTGTCCGAGGACGTTGCCCTGGGGCGAGATGTCTCCGAGCGGATGCGGGGCCTCGCGATGCTCCGGGAGACGCTCGGTGATGCCGTGGATGCTCGTGTCGAATGCGAGCGCCGTTTGAGTCGCGCGAACGAGTCCATGGCCGATGCTCTTCGGATGCGCGGTTCACTCGACGACGAGACCCGGTTGGTGGTGGGCCAGCTCGAACTCCAGATGCAGGTGGACACCGATGCACCGTCGGCTATCGAGCTGACCGTCCGGTATGCCGTCGCAGGTGCTCTGTGGCGCCCGGCGCACATCGCCACGATGCTCGAGGGCGGAGGCGTTCGCATCGAAGCGCAGGCCTGTGTCTGGCAGGCCACCGGGGAGGACTGGACCGACGCGCAACTGTCGTTTTCGACCGAGCGCCCCTCCCTGGGAGCGACCGCGCCATTGCTTCACACCGACACGCTCTCGCTCAAGCGGAAGGCGCAAGCGGTGTCGGTGCAGACCCGGGACCAGGTCATTTCCACCACGGGTGAGGGGGCTGCGGAGATCCGCGACGAGATGCCGGGTGTGGACGACGGTGGTGAACCACTGGCGCTCGAGGCCCTGGGGCGACGCACGGTCTCCAGCAACGGCCGACCGCACCACGTACCGCTGTTCTCGTTCGAGTCCGAAGCGCACAGCGAGCTGATCTGCCGTCCCGAAAAGGTCGAGGCGGTGCTCCTTCGGACGACCCAGGCGCATCGCGGGCCACACCCGCTGCTGGCCGGTCCGGTCGAGCTGCGCAGGCGCGGCGGATATGTGGGCCGAACCTCCACGCTCTTCGTCGCGCCCGGGGAGAGCTTCGAGCTTGGATGGGGTCCAGAGCCTGACCTCCGTGTGCATCGAAAGGTCGAGCCGGCAGAACACACCCGCAAGCCGCTGAGTTCCTGGGTTCGCAAGCCTCGCACGATCACCGTCACGCTCAGCAACCTAGGCGCGAAGCCCCACGAGGTTCGGTTGCACGAGCGCGTGATGGTCTCCGAGATCGACAAGGTCGAAGTCGAGGTCGGCCCGCTGCAAGGGGGGACCCGAGATGCGGACGGGATCGTGACCAAAGCTCTTGCTGTCCGTGGGTTCGGACAGACGAGCTACGCCTTCGAGTGGACGCTGGTCGTTCACGATGACGTGCGCGGGTTGTAGTGTCGCGGGCTGTTTTCGTCGTAGGCGCGCGCACTGCGTTGGTGTCTGACACCCCCAGCGGGCATCACGCGATCTGCTCCAACGACACTTTTTCACCCAGATGCCAGCTTTCTCGGCGCCGCCGTCGTTGTTCTGTCGGTGTCGCGCACGGTAGGATTGGCTCGACGCGGGACGCTGTCCCCAGGGGGTATCGATGCACAAGGAACGACTGTTGATTTTGATCGCCGCGACGGTGGCCTGTTCGGCTTCGGACGCGCCAGCTGACTCGGGCGCGACGGACGGCCTCACGGGAGTGTCAGGCACTCTCACCGCAACCGCCACCGAAGGCGCATCGTCAGGCGCGACGACTGGCAACAGCGGGAACTCCGGCAACAGCGGGAACTCTGGCAACAGCGGGAACTCGGCCGGAGACAGCAGCGGTGCGGCCGACAGCGGCCCAGCGTTCGACGTCGGTGACGGCGGGCAGTGCATGGGCAAGCCTGCGGGGATCTACTGTGCTGAGGGCAACTCCTACAGCTGTGACGGTTCGGGCACGGTCGTCGGCACCGAGACGTGTACGCCGGGCTACTGCGTCGAGACCGTCGGTTGTGTCCCGTGCCTCGAAGGGCAGTTCGACTGCGTCGGCGCCCAGGTCATGGAGTGCAACACCGCGGTTGTCCCTCCGGTTTGGCAGCCCGTCGACACCTGCGACCCGACGGGCGGCGAGGTCTGCAGCATCGAGCTTGGTGCCTGCACACCCACCGCGGTCGTCGGCGGCGAGAAGCCAACCGGCGTCTACTACCAGTTCGCCTACTTCGACACGAGCACCGAGTTCCGGGGCGGGTACGACGTCGATGGCATCGACGACCGGCTCTACGTCACCAGCAACTCCGGCGGCATCGATATCTACCAGGTCGAAGGGACCGACAGCGACGGCGACGGTGTGTTCGAGCCCAACCAGCACCCGGACAACCCGGATGAGACCGGGCCCATCGAGACCCGCACGCTAGTGTTCGTTGAGAACATCGCCTATCCCAACTCGCTGTCGGGATCGATCAACGAGCTGTTCATCACGCCGACCTCCCTGTTCGTCGGCGGTAACGAAGTCACGGAGTTCGACTTCGCGACCTCTGTCGCGACGGTCACGCTTGCCAAGCCGGCTTGGATCAACCGCCTCTCGATGATCGGGTACGACGAGGTCTTCGACCAGTGGTACGCAGCGAGCGAGTCGCAGCGGCGCGTCATTCAATACGACCCTGTCAGCGCCACGTGGGGCATCGCCTTCGACTTCCCGGACATGTCGGGCGACCACATGGACGGTCTCGAGATCGTCACCGACCCGAACACGGGAGTGCCCTACGTGTACGTCTCCGACATGACTTCGGACTTCATCGGCCAGTACCGCAAGGACCCCACGCTGGGCTGGGTACAGGAGAACCTGTTCGAGTACGGCGGCACCGAGGGCTCGCTGGTCGAGGGGATGGGCTTTGGTCCCATCAACCACTTCTGGGCGACCGGCGGCAGCAACCTCTACGAGCTTGGCGGCGGCGACTTGGCCGACTTCGTCGAGCCTCCGGGCTAGGACATGCACGATCGCGTTGCGGTGCTCGTCATCCTCGCCGTCAGTGGCGGGGGGTGCGGGGGCGATGACACATCACAGACCGGCGTAGCCCCTGGCAGCACCGGACCCGGCTCGACTTCGAGCTCCACCGGGGCTCCGGCGAGCAGCACGGGGGAGCCTGGGTCGTCGAGCACGGGTTCCGAGGGCAGCACCGGAGCTCCGACCACCGTCGATCCGACCACGGGGCCACCGCCGCCACCGGAGCTGTGTTCTCTCGAAGCCGTTGACCCGCTGGCGGATCCGTCCGTCGTCGAGATGGGCGACGAGGAAGGGCTCCTGCCGACGGTCATCGGCGAGGCGCTGCTGCGAAACTGCGGCTGCCACTACTCCGACGACCCCGACGTCCACGTCGACTACATGTCGGACGCGGTCCTCATCAACACGTGGGCGGACTTTCACGTGCCCTTCGTCGGCGTCTTCCCGATGGGCTTCGAGGACCGGATGGTTTGGGAAGCCACCGCAGTCCGTGTTGTCGAGCAGATGCCGGTCCCGATGCCGGCGTTTGAGTGCGACGTCGAGGGCGAGGACGGCGTGATCACCGAGGCCGACAGGGCGCTGTTCGAGGCTTGGTTCGACGCCGGTGCGCCCGACGGCGCGAACTTCCCGGTTCGTTGAGCGCGGTCGCGGTCGGCCGTATGCGATCTCAGGCCGAGGCCTTGATGATCAGGTAGCGCAGCGGCGTGTCGGAGCTGAGGTTGCGGAGCGCCAAGACGCTGCCCAGGGGCAGCTGAACCACGCTGCCGGCCTTCAGGGGGAAGCTTTGCTCGCCCACCGTCGCTTCGCCGTCGCCCTCGAGTCCGAGGACGATCTCCGGGCAGTGCTCCTGGCGGTGTCGGCCCACGTTGCCGCCGGCTTCGAGCTCGCACCACAGCGCGGCCGCGAACGGAGGCATCGGCGAGGGGTCGAGGTTGTAGACCTTGACGGCTCCAGTGCCGCCAAAGAGGTCACGACGAAGGTCGGGTTCGATTCCTACAGGGATCATCGTTGCAGCAGCTCCTCCACCTCAGCGGCGGCGTCGACCTGAAAACGGAGCTCTTGCAGAGGCCCGGTCAGGTCAGGAAGGTCGGCGGTGTCCGAGGCTTGAGCCCGGACGAGGTCGAGGTGCAGCTGCTCGAGCTGCGTCTGGGCGATGCCGCGACGGGTTCGGAGTTTGCCGAGCATCCCGGTCGCCGCCTCGAGTCCCTCGATACGTTCGCGCAGGGCATCTCGCTGGCTGGAGAACAGCGTGATGTCTTCGTCTGTCGTCGCGGACTCGAGCGCGGACTCGGCCCCGCTGAGCTCGCGTTCGATCTCCTCGCGCTCGGAGGCCGGAGCCTGCCGAACCAGGGTCGCGACGCGCTCGTCGAGGGTTGCAACGGTGCGCTCCAGGTCGTCCAGGGCTTTGAACAGCGGCGCAGCCTGTTCTGCAGGGCGACGCGAAAGCAGGCGGCGGCTCGCGGCGGCGAGGGCCGCCAAACCGTCGGATGTGGTCGGCCGGGGACCCAGTGCGCTCGACAGGGCCTCGACCGAATCGAACCGGGAGTCCGGGTCGTGGGCCACGGTGCGAAGGACGGTGGTGCGGACGGCGGGGGGGATGTCGATACGAATCGGCGTGTCGCGGAGCTTGCCGGCCAGCACGGCTCGCGGAAGCGGTCGGTCATCCTGTGGCTGGTACGGGTGGACGCCGTACAGGGCTTCGTAGAAGACGACGCCCAACGCGAACTGATCCGAGCGTGCGTCGGCATCCTCGCCGCGGAACAGCTCCGGCGCCATGTATCGGGGCGTGCCCAGCATCGTGCCCGTCTGGGTGAGCAGGTCTTGGGTGCTGCCGGGGTCGCTCGGCTTGGCGAGGCCGAAGTCGAGCACGCGGACCCGGCCGTCGCTGCCAACCATCACGTTCTCGGGCTTGAAGTCGCGGTGCACCAGGCCGGCACCATGGGCCGCTCCGAGTCCTGACGCTGCCTGGTCGAGCACGTCGATGATGTCGGCGGTCGGGCGAGGCTCTCGAAGCCAGTCTCGCAAGGTGCCTCCGTCGACTTTCTCCATCGCGACGAAGACCGCCCCTTCGTGGGTGCCGACGTCGAACACGGTTACGACGTTGGGGTGAGAGAGCCGAGCCATCGCGCGGGCCTCTCGTTGCAGGCGCTCGGCGGCGGCATCCATCTCGTAGCCTGGGCGCAGCAGCTTGAGCGCGACGGGACGATCGAGGGACGTATCCCGCGCGGCAAACACGATGCCCATGCCGCCGGCGCCCAGACGCTCGCCGAGGCGATAACGCCCGATCTGAACCGGGACCGCCGAGTCGGTGCCAAACAGCTTGCCGCGCACCGACGCTTCGAGTTGCCGCTGTTCTACGTTGCGGTCGCGGCCGGCCGTGCTTCCGTTGCGGCTCAGCCCGACGGTGGGTTCGTAGCCGAGCTCGCTGGGAGCGGGGATGGGTGTGCTGGCAGGGGAGGCGTGGACCAGGGCCGCAACGGGCGCGGACGCCATCGGTGACTCGACCCGCGAGTCCGGCACGATTGGAGGTGCCGTCCCTCCGCTCTTGTACGGCGCAGGGGCGGGAAGGGCCTGGGGCTTCTTGCTGTCCCAGCTGCCGATGATCGGAAGGCGGCCAGCTGCATTGAGGACCTTGGCGTGCGGCAGGACCTTGCTGCCGTGCATGAACACCCCGAGTCCCCAGAAAATGAGCAGGGGCACGGGGAAGCCGGCGACGATGTTGACGGCGACGAAGACAAGGGCGTGCACCATCCAGCCCCGCACCGTCTTCTGGCGCGCGTGGTCCAAGGGGTCGCCTTCAAACGCAACCTCCTGGGAGTACAGATGCAGCTGCCCGAGCGGGCGCCAGTTTGGGTCATCTGCCCGCCGGGCCAGCTCGAGGCCGCTGAACTTGCCGCGCCTCAGCTTGCTTCGGAGCTTGGCCTCGGACATCTGGCGGACGCGGCCGTCGGATGTCTGGACGAAGTACTCCCACATCGGTTCGTGATGGTACGGCAAACCCCGCCGGGTTTCACCCGGGGCGGGCTTCGATCCACAGGTGCTGGGCGTGGGCCAGCACGGTGCCCTCTGCAGTCGCAATCGCAGCCCCGGCGTAGTGCTTGCGCCCCTCGGTGCTGCGGCCCCATCCGTAGACGATCAGCGGCTCGTTGCCCGGCACTGGGCGCTCCAGCTTGGCGCTCATCTCGGCGAGTAGGAATAGCTTGTCGTACGGAACCTTCAGCCCGAAGAAGCTAGGGCAGTCCAGGGCCGCCCACACGAACACCGGGTCGACGGTGCCATCGGGTGTGAGGACTCCGGACCCAGGCGACCAGGTGCACGCGGCCATGGGCCGGTCCTCCACCGGTCCGGCAAAAAGGCGCAGGCCGTCCCCAGCTTCGCGCTCGGGGCCACAGACGAAACACCGCGGGAAGACGTGGGCGTGAAAACCGGTGTATCGCTCTTGCGCGGCCCGGGCTTCTTCGAGCGAGGGAGGTGCCGGAATCTCTTCCCAGGTTGCCGTGGAGGCGAGCCCCTGGGCGACGAACGTGTCCCCGTCGTGGAGTTCGACGCCCTCGTCCGTGCGGACGACGCTGAGCGGAGTATCCAGGGGCGGCTTGGCACGAAGTCGGACCGTGGCATCGCCGGACATCAAGCCGGCGACGAGTCCGCAGGCGTACCCACCATTGGCGGACCCATCGGGTCCGTTGAAGCGGCTGTCGATCGTGACGCTGTCCATGCGGGCGCAGGGTAGCAAGCCGAGTTGCCGGTGCACCGCGGGTGGGCTCACGGGGGGACTACTCAGGGGAGTCGGGGAGCCCGGGATGGTCGCTGGGCCGGGGCGCGGACGCATCCCAGTGAAACCGCCGCTCTTTCTCCGAGATCTTGCGGTCGTTGATGCTCGCCTCGCGACGTCGCATCAGGCCTTCGGCATCGAACTCCCACAGCTCGTTGCCGTAGGCCCGAAACCACTGCCCCTGAGCATCGCGCCATTCGTACTGAAACCGCACCGCGATGCGGTTGTCACCGAACGCCCACAGCTCCTTGACCAGCCGGTAGTCGAGTTCCTGGTCCCACTTGCCCTCGAGGAAGGCCCGGATGTTGTTGCGGCCTTGGAAGATCTGCGACCGGTTGCGCCAATGACTCTCGGGCGAGTAGGCCATCGATACGCGCTGTGCGTCGCGGCTGTTCCACGCATCTTCGGCGGCGCGGACCTTGGCAAGAGCGGTCTCGCGGGTGAACGGGGGGACGAGCTTGGGTGCAGGCATCACGATCCGATGCTGTTCCGAACGCACGCGAGCGGTCGTCTGTTACGTCTGGGCTCGAATGCTAGGGGCTCGGGCGGCGGACCCGTCGTTCGAACCAGAACGTGCCCAATGGGATCAGGCTTGCAACGAAGCCGACCGCCTGCCGCGTCGCACTCCACCCGTGGATGCGGGCTGTGACGATGAGGCTGACGAGGAAGACGAGCTGAAACACGCCGTGGCCCCAGCCAAACCACCCCTGGCCGCCATCGAGGTCGATGCCCGCCCCGTGCTTGAGCGGCATGTAGACACCAAACAGCATCAGCAGGGATACCCCCTCCACACGAGCGAGCCACGAGAACCATCCCAGCGTTTCGTCGGAGGCCCCGGCGTCTGACCCATCGACGGTCGAGCGGCGGCCGGCGAGGATTGCCGCGGGGGTTGCGAACGCGGCGGGCAGGAGGAGCCCGAGGACCCAAGCGTGCTCGAGGTTGCGCGCAGTCATCCATCCGAACGCCCCGAGAAGCCCGGCGAGTGCGATGGCGGCAGGGACCGGGCGCACGCGCGGTGCGGTGCCCGCCCAGCATGCGGCGCCGTAGCCCACCAGCCCGGAGAAGAGTGACCGGGAGATCCACGGGTCGCCGATCGACGCGCCGATTTTCTTGGTCAGGGCGTAGCCGAACATGAGCACGCCGATGATCGAGAGCGTGCCCAGCTGCAGGCTGACTCGTCGCCGAGCAGCCGGCGTGCCGCCAAAGAGCCCGCCCACGACCGCCACGGTCAGAAGCGCGACGCAGATGAACTTGCAGAACCGAAGCACAGCCCACGCGGTCATGGCCGCAGGCTTACCAGGCTCGGGCACCGGCGCAACGTCACATCAGGATGCCGTACTCATCGACGCCGATCAGAGCGAGCTGGTCATCTTTGGGGGTGCCGAGGCGGTCTTCGAGGTTCACCTCGATCATCCGGCTGATCGAGGACAACGGAAGACCGTTGTAGAACATGGTGAACGGGTCCTCGAGAACCCGGCCGGCCTCGCTGATCAGGCCGAACGCCAAGCACACGACCAGGCTGATCGGGATGGCGACCCAGCTGATCGTAGCGACGACGCTCAGCGGGAACAGGAGCCCGAACGTGAGGATCAGGCGCTCGGCGATGAAGCTGTAGCCGCGGGGCATGGGCGTCTTCTTGATGCGCTCACAGCCTCCCTGAATATCGAGCAGGTGCTTCAGGCTCTCGTCGAGGTCCGAGAGGCGGAAGGCGTCGAGGGTGCCCCCGTCATGCAGGGCGACCAACTCATCCAGCTGCTTGGCGAGGAGCGCATGGGTCAGGTTGCTCTCGTGGCGCCACTGGTCGAGCTCACCGGGCAACATGCGAAGGAAGTCCTCGTCCTCGAAGGGATCCTGAAGCCGCAGCAGGGACCGCAGCGCGTGAACATAGGCGGTGTGGCGGCGGACGAGCGTCTGCTGCACCTCGGTGGGCTTGCCGTCCTCCTTGGGGAGGTACGACAGAATCTGAGAGCTGAAGTGGCGCGATGTGTTGATCATGCGCCCCCAAAGTTTGCGCCCCTCCCACCAACGGTCGTACGCCGAGTTGGTCCGGAAGCTGACGAAGATGCCCAGCGCCCCCCCGATGACGGCCACCGGGACCGTCGGGAGCTGTAGCCAGCTGAACCCGACGACGACGTGGAGCACCACGACGAGCGCCGCTGCACAGACGAACCACAGCGAGTTCTTCCACTGCCACTGGAAGAGGCGGAGGACCGAGCCCCCATTGCTGACCATCATGGCTGACTGCCTCCGCGAACCGACTGACGCATGACGCGCAAGCTACCCCGGGCGGCGGCGGATCCGACAGGGGGGCGAAGGTTTGCCCCTCCATGTGCTCGTGTGAGCCTGAGGGTGCTCTTGGGCAGGGGGCGGGCGAGGTCTACTCGCCCGCGTCGGCGTCGGCGTCGTCGCTGGTCTCCGGCTCAGGCTTCTTGCCCAACCGCTTCACAGGCGTTGCGACCAACTCGACGTGAATGTTCTCCCAACCTTCAGCCGCGGCGTCGTCGATCGCCTTGCTGAGCTCTTTCTCGGCCAGAGTTCGTTCCAGACCCTCGCGTCCGATCTTGCAGTCGAAGGCCCAGAAGTCCATGTCGTCGGGAAGCGTCTTTCCTCGTTCCCGCTTGAGGTACTTCCGAATCTGATGCTTGATGTTCTCGATCACCCGGGCAGGCTTGTGCTTGGGATGCTCGAGCGAGAACGACTTCCTCATCCGTAGCCTTGTTGCGCGCGGCGGCCGATTTGTCCAGCCGGCCGTGTGGTCTCGCGGAGCCTCATTCGGCTCGCTCGCGATCGACGACGATCGTGGGGGGACGGCGAGTCGGGGACCTGGCGCCGGGTCCTCGGGGGCCCGGAACTCCTCATGCGCGCAAGGCGTTCCCGCAGCGTGTCCGGTCTCCTCTCGACCCGGAACGGGGACGTGCGGTCCGCTGTCGGGGTCATCGCAGAGTCCGTGTCACTGCGCCGTGGGGACCGCCCCAAAAACCGCTGTTGCACCCTCCTGCTGCCCGTTTCAGCGGGCCCCGGTCCACTCGAATGGGGGAGGCGATCGGACCGCGGCGTTCGGCCCGCGCAACCCCAGCTCTGCAGCGGGCCGGTCCACGCCGATGCTGGTACGCTGCCGCGGTTGACCGGTCAGGCTACGCGTGTCCTGCTGGGCGATTCCGCCGCGTCCCAGCTCCCCAGCAACATCCTCGACACCATCGTCGAGGTGTGTCTGTTTGCGCGTGACGTCAGCATCGCGCACGAGGACACCGACGCCCTCTGGGGTCAGCTCGAGGCCGCCGAACAGAGCTTCTCGGAGATCTCTGAGCAGCTACAGCGGTTCCGTCGGGTGGGGGAGTCCGAGTTGCTGGCGGCGGCCATGGAAGCATCGCGGCCCGAGATGAAGGAACACGGGCATCAGGCGGTCGCCGCACTCGGGGGCCAAGTCGACGGTTGGCTCGCTCAGTACAAGAAGGCTCGGGATGCGCAGGTGGCCGAGTTTCGGAGCCGAATCGATGCGCTGCACAAGCAGATGCTCGCGTCGCTGGACCGGTTTGCGTTGCCGCTGCGTGGGCAGCCGACCCAGCGTTTGGTTCGGCGAAACCTCGAAGGCGGCAAGGACGGCGGCTATCTCGACACCGCGAAGCTCGAGCTCCTCCCGGGACTTCGAGCCGAAATCCAACTCGAGGACACCGAGAACGAGCAGCCTCGCAAGATCAAGAGCTTGCTCGGCAAGGGGTCGACGTTGCAGGTCGGAACCAAGAAGACGCTGCTGCGTCGGACCGAGGAGCCGGCCCACGTCAGCCTCGACGACCTCTTGATCTCGGCCGCACAAGTCAGCCCTGATGCCATGCGACTGGAGCTGGCGAAGAAGGCGGCGGGTCCCGTCACGTTGCGCCTGGGCCTCGGACTCTCCGAGGGCCGCGTGGTGGGCCGAGGCGAGCTCGGCGACGGTGCCGGGAACCAGCTTCCAGACGAGGACCAGGAGGTCATGCAGCGGCTTTGGGATGCGATGCAAGCTGAGGCGGCACGTGTCGTTGCATCGCCCGCTCGCAGTCTGAGCTACGCGCTGCGAGACGAAGCCGTCGAGTCTCCGGCCGGATACGTCAACGTGGCCGAACGAATCCTCGAGCACTATCGCCCCATGATCCGTACGATCATGGAGCACAGCCCCAACTCCGAGGAACTCACCATCAAGGTCGAGGTCGGAGACCGCCGCGAGGAAAAGTGGATCACTCGGCAGGCGCTTGCGGCCCACCTCTCGCGGGTGCCGGAGACGTTCGTGTCCCGGCTGCGTGTGCCCGAGGTGTTCGAGCCGCCCGAGAAGGTGAAAGCTCCGGCCACAGAGGGAACGGTCAAAGAGAGTCCCGACAAACCGGCAACGCCGCCGGAGCTCGAGGCGTCCGCAGGGGAGATCGAGGTCGACCCGCTCGAGGAGAAGGCGACGCGTGCCTATGCCGCGATTCCGGCCGAACTCCTGGTGCCGGACGACACGCAAGACATCTCGTTGACCGATCTCGAGGTCGCCGAGGAGCCCAATGAGGAGTCGAGCAGCGATGGCGACTTGCCGACCCGCGATCTCGGGTCCGTGAAAGTGACCAGAGCCGACAAGCCATCGTCGAGCCCATCGATGATCGTCAACGGGAAGTCGGAGGCCCCCAAGACCCGCAGGGCGCCGCCGGGTCCGACCTCTCAACCCCCGGAGAAGGCCGAGGCGAAGACCCAGGGAAAGGCCAAGCTGCCCGGCGCTCCCAAACCCCCCGCGCTCCCCTCGCCGAAGAAGCCTCCGCCGCCGGCGGGTTTGCGACGACCCAAGCGCTAGGAGTCCTCGATGGCCCGGTTGGGATCGCAGGCTGATGCCACCGCCGTGCTGCGGGAGGTGTTCGGTCACCCGAGGTTTCGGCCCGGGCAGCGCGACGCCGTCAAGGCCGCCGTGGCCGGTCGTGACGTCGTTGTGTTGCTGCCGACGGGGCGCGGCAAGTCGCTTTGTTATCAGATCCCCGCGATGGTGGCCCGACGTCGTGGGCGAGGCACCGCGGTCGTCGTCTCACCGCTGATCGCGTTGATGGATGATCAGGTCTCGCAGTTACGGGGCAAGGGGGTGAAGGCGGCGGCTTTGCACAGCCACCGGACCCCCGAGCAGCGCATCGACACCATCGAGGCATTCGAGGCCGGAGCGCTCGACCTGCTCTATGTCTCGCCCGAGCGCGCTGCGACCGAGGAGTTCCGCCAGCGGCTCGACAGGGGGGACGTTTCGATGTTGGCGATCGACGAGGCGCACTGCATCAGCCAGTGGGGCCACGATTTTCGGCCCGACTACATGCGGCTGGGCGAGCTGCGCGGGCGGCTCGAGGTTCCGATCGTCGCACTGACCGCCACTGCAACCCCGCGAACGCTGGCCGAGGTCGTCGACCGCCTCCGGTTGCAAGAGCCCGACCGCATCACCGCTAGCTTCGCCCGCAAGAACCTGGCGTTCGTCGTGCGCTGCTTCGAACCGGAGCACGACCGGGTCCACGCGCTGCGCCACGAACTCGATCGGCTCAAGCTTCGTGATGGCCCGCTGGGCGGACGCGCCATCGTCTACTGCGCCACACGAGATTCAGTCGATGCGGTGACGCATCGCCTTCGGGCGGAGGGCTACCCGGTCGCCGGGTATCACGCTGGAAGAGATGCGAAGGCGCGTGACCGGGCGCAACGTGCCTTCGAGACCAACAAGGCACGGGTCCTCGTTGCGACGAGTGCGTTTGGGATGGGAGTCGATCTTCCCGACGTGCGCGTGGTCGTGCACCTTCAAGCGCCGGGGAGTCCGGAGGCGTACTACCAGGAGGCTGGTCGAGCCGGGCGCGACGGCAAAGCTGCGCGTTGCGTGTTGTACTTCGGGGACGAAGACGTTCGCATTCAGCAGCATCTCGCCGGGTCCAGTGAAGCCCTCAGTGCACTGGAACACTACGCACAGACCGATAGCGTGTGCCGGCAGCAGTCGCTATGCGAGTACCTCGAAGGCGAGCCGGGAGAGGATTTGTGCGGGCGATGTGACGTCTGCAAGCCCTCGCTGAGGCGCGCCCCAGCGCCGAAGCGACGCAAGCCACTGACGAAGGCGGATCGAAGGATCGTGGTTCGGGCGTTGCGCAGGCTGGGGCGTCCGGTTCTGATCGAGGCGCTGTGTCGGGCGCTGAGAGGGTTCGAGGTCAAGCGGCTCTCCAAGGCCGACCTGCTGACCCTGCCCGAACTCGGCGCGCTGCAGCGCCACGATGATGCCGCCGTGCTCGAGGCTCTCGATGACCTGGCACTCGAAGGGGTCGTGCGGCGCCGTATGGGACGGCGCGGGCCCACGGTTGCGCTGGCTGGCGTCGACGACGACGAGCTGTCGCTTCGCGACCGGTGCATGCCGCCGCCGACGTCGGGGTCCACCTCGATCGCACCCGAGTTGGATCGTGCCTGCCGTGCCAAAGCGCGCCAGATGGATGTTCGCCCGTCCGCCCTCATGGCCCGGCGAACGCTGGTGGGCATCGACCGTGCGCGGCCCACGACGCTGGACGAGTTGCGGCGTGTCCCCGGCATGCGGGAGTCGACCGTGCAGGCGATGGGCGAGGAGTTGCTGGCGTTGGTCGAGCGCTACGCGCTGTCCCGGGTTCGGGGTCCGTAGGTCACGACCCCCCGGTTCGCTACGGATCTTGCGATTCGGAGTCGGGGGTCAGGCGGCCGTAGATCACCAGCGCGACGGCGGCGACCGACGCGATGCCCACGAACACGAACCAGATGTAGTGGGCGTGCGCATAGGCCGGCGGCATCGCGCCGTCGCCGGCCAGCGCCGCAATGCGCTGCGCCTGGTCGGCCGCGGAGAGCGTCTTGGGGTCCGGGCAGAACGCCTCGAGCAAGAAGCCGGAGGTGATGAACCCGAGCAACGATGCGAGGAACGAGTGCAGATGGCTGAACCCGAGGTAGAGCCCCTCTTCGCCCTTGGGGGCCTGCAGGGAGAAGTACTCGAGAAAGCGCGGCGAAATGAAGCTCTCGGCCATGCCCTGAAACATGATGCCGACGATCATCATCAAGGCGACCGGGTGCATGCCGAGGATGAGGCTGCCGTCGGTCATGTTGCCGGCCGCCATCGCAAACGCGGAGAACGGCATCACGAACATGCCGACGGTCATCGAGGTGAGCGCGGACCGGTTCTTCATCAGAGCCGTGACCGCCCCGATCGTGATGACGACCGTCGCCGGGTTGACGTTCGCGTACCACGAGGGCGAGGCGTCCTCCCCCGCCATCCGGAGCACGTACTTGGGCATGGTCGCGTACAGCTGATGCTGCACCATCCAGAAGCCGGTGATGATGACGATCAGCAGCACGAGCCGGCGCTGCGCGAGCACCCGACCCAGTGCGCTCCACAACTCGGCCACGGACTTGCCTTCGCCTTGGCCCGGGCGAGCTTTGTACAAGAACAGCACCAGGATGAAAGCGACCAGCGTCATGCCGGCCGCGAACAGGTTGAGCGCGATGAGCCCTTCGTTGCCCATGCTCTCGCGCAGCGGCTTGACGATCGTCTTGCCGCCAAACGCCCCGATGTTCACCAACGCGTAGAAGATCGAGTACCCGCGGGCTCGGTTGGCGGCCGTGGTTTCTTTGGCGACGGTCCCGGTGATCACCGACTTGATGAACGAGCCGCCCACCATCACGAAGGTCATCACGGGGACGAACAACCACTTGTGGCTTGTCGTCTCGAGGCCGGTGAACGTCACCTCTCGGCCGTAGCTGACCAGACCCGCGCTCTCGAGCAATGTGGGCAGCAGCCACATGCCGCCATATCCGAGGGTGAGCAGCCCAAACGCAAGCAGCAGCGCCCGCCGAAAGCCGATGCGGTCCGCGTACGCGCCTGAAAAGGTCGGCAGCAGGTAGAGGCCGGCAGAGAACACGCCCGAAACGGTCGCGGCCTCGATGTCGCTGAAGGCGAGGATGCGGCTGAGGTACAGCGTGATCGCGACGAACACCCCGTACCACGCTGCGCGCTCCAACAACTCGACCACGTTGGCCACCCAGAACGCGCGGCTGAAGCCCGTCTTCGACTCGCTCATGGCAGGGATGGTGCCTGCTCGTCCGCCGCAGGGCTACACTGCTCCCACATGCGATGGCTCCTGTTGGCGGCACTGGCCGTGGGCTGCGGTGGACCCCGCGAGCCGGAAGAGGCTCGGACCGCTGCGCCACCAGCTGCGGCACCCGAGGTGCGAGCGGTCCCAGACGCGGCTCCGGTCGCCGCTGTTCCGGACCAGGCGGAGGCCGAGCCGGAGCTTCCGAAGTCGAGCGTTCCACCCAAGGCGCGGTTCATTGCCGCATCTGCCCGCCCAGGCCTGATCGCGTTCTCGGACGCACTGGAGAACGAAGGCTCCGTGTGGGTTGGACAGCTGCGCGGCAATGGTGGCCGAGACACGGTGATTTTTGTGCCGCCCGGCGTTCGAGCGGACCAGCCGTTCGACTGGATCGTTCACTTCCACGGGACCTACTCCGAGAACATCGCCGAGCCGCACAACGGGGTGCCGAAGAAGGCGTGGGTCGGTTGGGACCGGCTGCAGCAAACCATCGACGCCGTGACCGAGGTGCAGAGCCAAGGCGGCAACAACGTTGCGCTGCTGTATCCGATCAGCTCCGGCAAGCGCATGGAGCCGCAGTGGAAAGGGTGGAGCAACAAGATGTACGACCGCATGTGGATGACGGCCGTCGCCGGCGACCCGCGGTACATCGACGATTTCGAGGGAATGGTGGACCAAGCCACGGACATTCTGGAGTCCGAGCTGGGCGTCCCGCGGCAGCGTGTGCACTCGAGGGTGCTCACCGAGGGGCACAGCGCTGGCGGCATCGCGCTGCGCAATGTCGCGGTCTCGGGAACCCAACGCGTCAAGGAGTACGTCTTTCTCGATGCCAGCTTTCAGGACTGGGCCGACGGATGCTTTGCCGCCGTGAAGGAGCAGGGACAAGATGCTCTCGTCACCTTGGTGATCACCCAAGGCGGTATCGCGGACCCGTTCGGCAAACGCGATCCGTGGTGTGACCGACTCGAAGGCGCGTCCAAGAGTTGGCCCGAGATCGCCGTGACATGTACCGGCCACCCCGAGCGTCGAACCGGCTTCGGCAAGTTGACCTGCGAGACCCACGAAGAAGCCGCCAAAGCCTGGCCCGACTATGCGGCGTGGTGTCAGGGCATGAAGGACGACATGAAAGAGGAGCCCGGGGTGTTCGTGCTTCGAACGAAGGTCCCGCACGGCAAGCAGCCCCGGCATTTTGTGGGCGGGCTGGAGCTACCCGCGCAGCGGTTTGAGTAGCAACGCTCAGTTGCCAGGCGTCTTGCCGCGCTCGTCGACCCAGCCTGCCTTCGCATCGGGAAACGCATCGCAGTAGGGCACGTACGGCTTGATGTCGAGGATGGGCGTGCCGTCGAGCAGGTCCGTGCGCTCGAGCACCAACCGTAGGCCCTCGACGCGCAGCAGGCGGACCGCCGACAGGGCGATCGGGTTGGGTCGATGTGGGGCGCGTGTGGACAGCAACCCCTTCTTCTTGAACCCGGGGACAGCGACCTTGTTGTTCCAGCCGTGGTTGAGGTGCATCCACGACAGCACCCACAGCATTTCGAAGCCCTGGAGGTCTTCGGTCGCGTGCGGGGTGAGGACGCCGGGCAGCAGCTCCAAGAGCGTCTCCTCGGTGGGACGAAGTTCGGGCTTGGCGTGGAGGACAGCCTGCCGGGGGGTGCCGTGGCGTTCCTTGTGAGGGGAGCGCACCACGCCTATCGGTCGTAGGGTCATCTCCGTAGGGAACTCCGCGTCCTGCGTATAGAACTTCGGAGGGATCGGCGTGGCCACCTCGGGTGAGTACCATGCACGCGTGGAGCCCGAGCTGCAGCCCGACGTGCAAGCGGTGGAACATGTCGTCGTGGAGTCGCAGGCGGGGATGCGTGTCGACGCTGTCCTGGTCGCGATGCTCCCGTGGCGTTCCCGCGGCGAGCTGGCGTCGTTCGTGGCTCGGCGAGCGGTGACCGTCAATGACAAGGTCTGCAAGAAGGCCCGCCGCCTCAAGCTTGGCGACGTCGTTCGTATCGTCTTGCCCAAGGCGCCCGAGGACCTCGACGCAGTACGAGCGTTGCCCCTGGACATCGTGTTTGAAGACGAAGACCTGGTGGTGGTCAACAAGCCGTCCGGCATCGCGGTCCATCCGAGCGCGGGCGTTCAGACGCTGAACCTGCTGCGCCGGCTACAGCTTCGGTACGAAGAAGACATGCCGGATTCGACCGCGTGTCCGTCGGTTGTCCACCGGTTGGATCGCAGCACGTCGGGCGTCATCGTCTACGCGCGTCGGCGGGAACTCGTCGCGTTCTATACCGGTCAGTTCGAAGCTCGGACGACGGCCAAGACCTACGTGGCTCGTGTTCACGGTGTCGTTCCCGAGACGGGGGAGTGGACATGGGCTCTGCGCATCGACGACGCCACAAACGTCGCCATTGACCGGCACGGCAAGCCGAGCCGCACAACGTTCGAGCGTATGGAAACCGATGGGGATACGAGCTTGGTACGGGTTCGGCCGATCACGGGCCGGAAGCACCAGATCCGGATCCATTTTGCCCATGGCGGACATCCGCTTTGCTACGACGATCTGTACGGCATCGATGGACAGCCAGATGCGTGGCCCGATGGCGCGAGGCTGGGCCTGCACGCGCAGGTGCTGGAACTCGATCACCGCAACGGAGAACGCCTCCGGTTCGAAGCTTCGATCCCGGAGGCGTTGCGCGCCTGAGCGCGAGGTGGAGGGGCTAGTCTCGTCGTCGGCGGACCGAAGCGAGGCCGAACAGGCCCAACATCCACAAGCTGTGGGACGGATGACCGGCAGCGGCACACCCGCCGTCGCTGGAGTTCGCGCCGCCGGTGTCGGTGTCGGTGTCTTCGCCGGCCGAGTCGTCACTGTCGGAGGCGGACGCCGAACCGTCGTCGTCGGAAGCCGAGGCGGAGTCGTCCCCGCTGGCGGAGTCGGAGGCGGAGCTGGCCGTATCGGAGGCGGTGCCACTGTCGCTCGTGCCCGAGGACCCGGCTGACGCGGTGGCGTCGCCGGTACCGGACGAACCCGAGACGCCGCCAGAGCTGCCGGATCCCGTTTCACCCGCGCTGGCTCCAGACGTGCTGGACTCGCCATCGGTGGTGGTGGTCCCGTCGGTGGAAGTGGTCCCGTCAGACTCAGATTCGCTGCCACCCTCGGCGGGGAGCACCGTGATCGTGACGGTGTCCTCGTCGTACTGGTCGTCCGCGTCGACGACGAACAGGCGGAAGTCGTAGACGCCCTCCGCGAGCGCGCTGACGGTGAGGGTTTGCGAATCTTCGCCGGTGAGGGTGAGCAGCGCACCGGCGGTCTGCGTCCACTCGAAGGTGACGGAATCGTCGTCGGTGATGAATGCCGCGATGTCGAACGAGTCCTCGTCCGCGGTCACGGTGAAGTCGGGGCCAGCGGAGACCTCGGGCAGATCGTATTGCTGCAGCCAGGTGTACAGGTCAACGTCGTACGGAACCGTCGGGATGACCGTCGTGTTCGGCAGCGTGTAGCCATCGTAGACCGGGTCGTCCATGCCGTCCGCCGGGTTGATGGTGCGGGCCCAGACGTTGTGCCCGGCGCCCTGGTACATCGTCAGCTGCGCGACGGGGTGCGGCTCGGGGCATTCGGCGACGTCTTGCACGAAGCGCGCGAGGTCGTCGGGGTCGAAGTACTCGACACCATCGTTGTCCCCGTGGAACGCCCACAACGCGGTACGGCCGACGTCGCACGGACCCGGCGTCTCGGGATCTGCCGAGCCGGCACCGACTCCGGGCAGGAGCGCCACCGCGGCGTAGCGGCCAGGGTCGTTGACCGCATGAAGCGAGACGCTGTAGCCGCCCATCGACATTCCGGTCAGGTAGATCCGGCGTGGGTCGACGTTGTAGTTGGCGATCAGGAAGTCGAGGTACTCCTCCATGTCTGCCGGTTCGTAGGGGTTGCCCAGGACGAACAGGGGCGCAGGGTTTTGCGGAGAGATGACGATGAACGGTCGCTCTTCGTCGTCCCACTGGTCGGCAGCACCGCCGCCGTAGAGCTGGCTCCACAGGTGCATTTGCGGACCGTGCCGAAGGTTGCGGCACAGGAACTCGCCAGGGTTGTTCGGTCCGGAACATCCGCCGGGCGGGAGCGTGCCGTTGCCGTTCTCTCCGATTCCAGAGAGAAAGATCAGCATCGGGAACGGCTCGCCGATGGTGTCGTAGTCCGTCGGCAAGTACTCCCAATAGCCGTAGTGGTTGTCGGCGACGGTGTCTCCATCGACGTCGACCGTGTCGATTTCGATGCCGACGAGCTGCCCAGGATCTGCCGATGCCACGACGGGCATCGAAACGATGCCCGCCACCAAGCTTGCTTGAATCAGTCTATTCATCGTGTTGCCGACGTCCCGCACCCAAAGGCGCACACGCCCCCCAAGGAGCCAGATTAGCACCATTTATGGGGCCCGGGGACCCCATGGCATCGCGATGAAGCCGGGTCGACTCAGCGTGCGGCGCGGAGTGCCACCAGGAGTGCATCCAGCTGCGCGGCACCGAACTTCCGCGCCCGCTCCGGCGACCAGCCCAGCGGATGCGGAGTGTCGGCCGTGTCTTTGAAAGGCATTTCGAGCGTGACGGCCAGAGCACCAAACCGCTCCCCAACCCAGTTGCTGGCCATCGTGTTGTTGGCCTCGCCGTGCTCGGGCACCGGGTAGCCGAACTTGGTCTGGAAGTCCGGGCTCGCGAGCAGGAGGGCGTCGCTGTATCGCGTCTCGCGTTCTTCCTTCGCGTTGTCCCAGGACTTGATGCCCTCGCCGCCGCTGATGAAGTTGTAGGGCAGGGCCTCATCGCCGTGCACGTCGAGGAAGAAGTCCACGCCGCTGCGTTCCATCGCCGCACGGACGTGGAAGACCTCCGGGCTGCTCTGTGCGTTGGGCTCCTCCCACTGGCGGTTGAGGTTCTTGCCCGCCGCGTTGTTCCGGAGGTGACCGCGGAACGAGCCGTCCGGGTTCATGTTCGGCACGATGTACAGACAAGCACGCTCGCGGATCTCTCGAGCGATGGGATCCTCGTCGTCGAGCAGTCGGTCGAGCAGGCCTTCGACGAACCACTCCGCCATCGACTCCCCCGGATGCTGACGCGCGATGATCCAGCAGGCGCGCTTGTCGTCTCCATCGTCCCCGATCGTGAGCAGGTCGATGTCCCGGCCATCAACCGTCGCGCCGAGCCGGCTGAGCGTCACGTCGTCGACCATCTGTGCCTCCGCGACCAGGTCGTTGTGGCGCTCGAGTGAGTAGGGGGCGAAGTACGCGTACCAGCACGCGTCATGCTCGGGCGTGTGCTCGATGACAAGCTCGCCATTGTCGTATCGCGTCGGCACCCGGAACCAGTGCCCGCGGTCGTACGACGCACAGACGCGGTAGTCCTTCCAGCCTTCCGGATAGCTCGCGCCACGGGCGTTGGCGATGTTCATCGTCAGCGGGATGCCCTTCGATCCGGTGACCCGGTAGTGGAACCACTGGAAGTGGTCCTCGCCAGCGTCGGGCCGAATCTCCAGCTGGATGCCCGTTGGCTCGTCCGCTTTTCGGACGACGATGTTCCCCGAGTCGAAGGCACTGCTGATGTCCATCGGCTACATCCTAGGGATGCCCTCTCGCGGTGTCCACGCGGTGGCGGATGCGTCCCCGGGCAGTCGGAACACTAACGATCCGCGCTATGGCTCGCAAGACTCCCGCAGATACGGCAGGGACCATCCGGGCCCATGGGGCTGTCTCAGGCCTCGTCGCGTCCCTGAAGTGTTTCCGGGGAGGGTCCCACATGAAGGTGCGAGGAACCCGAGGCCTTCGCGCATCGAACCTGCCGCATCCGCTCCTCGCGGCGCGACCTCGTTGTTCGGTCCAACTGCGGCGCGCACCGATGGCAACAGATCCCCTCTTCGTAGCCGGGGAGGTTCGTCTCGTCGGCCGTCAACGGTTCGAGGCAGCCGAAACACAGCGAGTGCGAGCCAGGGTTCAGCTCGTGGTCGACCGCGACCCGACGGTCGAAGACAAAACACTCGCCTCGCCACTTGGTTTCTTCGAGTGGCATCTGGTCCAAGTAGCGGAGGATGCCTCCGTTCAGATGCATCACGTCCTCAACACCGCGACCAAGCAGGAGCGAGGTGGCCTTCTCACAACGGATACCGCCCGTGCAGAACATCGCGACACGTTTGTGTCGGGTGGGGTCGATGTTCTCCGATGCCCATCTCGGGAAGTCCCGGAACGTTCCGATGTTGGGGTCTACCGCACCTTCGAACGTTCCGATTCTGACCTCGTATGCGTTGCGGGTGTCGACGACGAGGACCTCGGGATCGGCCAGAAGGCGGTTCCATTCCTCAGGGTCGACGTATCGGCCAACTTGTGCCCGGGGGTCGATTCCGTCCACACCCATGCTGACGATCTCTTGCTTCAGGCGTACCCGCAGGCGGCCGAATGGAGCGGCCTGGGCGGTGGAGTACTTGGCTTGCAACCCTTCGAAGCCTGGCACCAGGCGTAGGTGCTCGAGCAGTCGCTCTATGCCTGTCGCTGGCCCCGCAACGGTCCCGTTGATCCCTTCGTCAGCGAGGAGAATCGTTCCCGAAATGCCCGCCTCCTCACAGAGGTCCCGCAAAGAGTCCTGGAGCGACGCTGGATCGTTCAACGGTGCGAACGCATACAGCGCCGCGATCTGCACTTCAGCCACAACGCCGGACCGTACCCGAGCTCGAGGGCACGGAGAACCCGGATCCGGGTGAGAACAGCGGTCTTGGACATGCATTAACTGCGCGGGAGCGGAGGCATGCCCCAAACCGGCCGCTTGCGAGGCGCTGTATCGCACAGGACGCCGTGCGGCCCGTTACCAGCCGGAGGCCGGGCAATCATCCCAAGCATACAAATCCTCCTACGAGCGAGGGCGGGGGGTGTTGCCTCGCGGTGGTGAGTCGCGGTAAGTGACGCGGACATCGGCTCAAGCAGCCGTATCGCACAAGGACTTGTTGCCTGATGAAGACCGTACCCTTCCGTAGCCTACTCGGCGGCGTCGCCCTCGCCGCACTTCTTCCTCTCTCCCTCACCGCCTGTGACGACGACACTACGCCCAGTGGCAGCGGAACCGAGGGGGGCACGGAGAACCCGGACGATGACGACACCTCGGACACCAACGTCACCGTCACTGCGACGACGCCGACGACGATGACCGACTCGATGACGGACACGATGCCGGGAACCGAGACTGGCGACACGGACACGACCGACGCCACGACCACCGATGACACCGACACGACCACCGGGGTCGACACCGACACGACCACCGGCAGCACAGACCCGACCACCGGCGACACGGAGGAAACCACGGGTGACACGGAAGCAACCACTGGTCCCAAGGGAGACTGCGAAGTGATTGATGTCGGGAGCCTTACCGCCTTTCCCACGGCCGGCGGTTTCGACGTCTATCTTCCCGTCGCCACGCCTAACACCGGTGACGTCGCTGAGGACCAGCTCCAAATCCGGTTCTGGGTCCCAACCGAAGGCGATGCGGACCTGACTTCCGCCGCCGATCCCGACAACACAGCGCTTGCGACCTGCGACCAGTGCTTGCTGTACCTTCAAGATCTCGATGACGAGGGCGCCGCGGCCCGGCTCTTGTTCCAATCCGCCGGTTCGATCAACGTCGCTCCTTCGTCGGAGACCTACGCATCGACCATTACGTTCACCGACGTCGAGCTTGTCGAAGTGACCGTCGACAAGATGGGCACGGTCCCCGTAAAGGATGGCGCTTGCATCGAGATCTCCGACGGTTCCGCCGTTGCCGTGCCGCCCGAGTGGACCTGCGACCTCGATGCATACACGGACGGCGCGACCTGCGACTGCGGCTGTGGAGCTCCAGACCCGGACTGCGCCGACGAGATGGCCACCAGCTGTGACGAGTGCAACGGAGCCGGTTCTTGTGCCGAAGGCGATGCCGACTGCGCCGGCATCGAAGCGGACGACAACGCGACTTGCACCCCGAACCCGCTGTGCGAAGACGCAGCGATCCCGGGCGAGCTGGAGCAGACGGACCCCACTTTCACTCGTGCCTTCGGGGTCGGCGTTGATTGTGTGCCCAGTGGCGCGGGCGTTGACGTCTGGTACGACGTCCACACGCTCACTGCTCCGGCCGGCGGTCTCGACGTCACGGCCGACACATGCGACGCGGTGTTCGACTCGTACATCTCGGTTTACCAAGCTGCGGACGGCTCGGCAGACCCGTTCGACCCCATGGACCCATGCGCCAACCTCATCGGATCGGATGACGACGGCTGCGCAGGTGGGACTCCTGGGTCGTCACTCTTGACCGCCGAAGGTCTTGTCGAGGGCGAGTACCAAGTCGTGGTGACGCAGTTCGATCCCCTTGACGTCGACGACAACCCGGACATCGGCGTCTACACGATGACCCAAACCTGCCTCTAGGCAGACGGCGCTTCGTTGGAGAAGGTCGGCACACTCGTTGTGCCGGCCTTTTCTCGTACCCGGGGTAGGAGTCGGTCGCGACGGGCTTCAGACTGCGAAAGCACGCGGCGATGAGCACCTGCACACGGGTCCGTCACCCGAAGAACTCTGACGCCCAGGCCGGCCGAGGCGCGTCGAAGCGAATCCGGCGGTCCGACACTGGATGCCGCAGCCGGATCGCGTCCGCGTGGAGGCACAGCGCGCCGCCACTTTGAAACTGGTCGTCGGCGTCCGGGCCATACGCTCGGTCACCCACGATGGGATGGCCTGCGTCCCGTAGGTGCAACCGGATCTGGTTCGTCCTTCCGGAGCGTGGCCAGGCCGCGACGAGGCTCTGGCTGCCCGGGCAGAGGGTCCAAAAACGCGTGAGTGCGGACGCCCCCGAGGTCGTCGTTCGTTTGCCCGTGGAGTCGGGCCCCCGGGCGATGGGGGCGGTGCCCTCGAAGCGTCGGGGCGAGCGGCCATGCACTCGTGCGAGGTAGCGCTTGCCCACGGTTCGCGCCTCGAACTGCGAGCCGAGGCCCCGCGCCGCGGCGGGGTGCTTGGCGAGGACGAGAACGCCGGTTGTGTCGGCATCGAGTCGGTGCACGGGCAAGATCTGCAGGTCATCGAAGACCGAAGCGATGAGTCCGAGCACGGTGTTCTTGTTGAAGCGACCGCTGGGGTGAACTGGCAGCGGCGCGGGCTTGGCGAGGACCACGAGGTCTTCGTCTTCGTGAATGAATCGAACCTCGGGGCAGACCTCCGGCTCGACTTGCCCCTCGATCACATGGACGAGCCGGTTTCCGCCGCGGATACGCTGCTCGAGGGTCCGCACGACCCGTCCCTCGAGTTCGAGTCGGCCGCCAGTCAGCGACTCTCGCCAGAGTGACGCGTCGATGTGCGGGTGCCGGTTCGCAAGGAACTCACCCAGCGTCATGCCATCGAAGCGACCTCCGACGTTGAGTCGGCGCCGGTTCGTGTATGGGATCGATCCCGGGAGCACCCGCAGCCCGGCCGCGAGCGCCTCGTTGCGCTGCTCACAGCTCGGCACGCCCGCAGGGTAGAACACGCGGCGGCGAAGCGGGCCTACTCCGCCAAGGCGGGCAGCTCGACGTCGAAGGTCTGAATCGCGTTCGGACTGGTCAGCGCGCGGAGGAACGCGACGAGATCGTCTTGCTCGGCGTCGGTCAGACCCAGCGGGCGAAGCTCGGGGTCGACGTTTTGGGCGTTGGGGAGTGCGCCAGCGTTGTACAGCGAAACGACCTCTTCCAGCGTCGCGGCGGACCCGTCGTGGAAGTACGGCGCGGTGACATCGATATTGCGCAGTGTCGGCGTCTTGAACGCCCGCAAGAATCGTTCGCGGCCGCGACGGACGAGGAAAGCGCCCAGGTCGGTGTGCTCGAACACCTCGACGGCGTGGAGCTGCTCATCGGAGAAGTTGGATCCGCTATGACAAGCGACGCAGCGGGCCTTGCCACTGAAGAGGGCACGGCCGCGAATCTCGGACTCGGACAGAGCGTCCGCTTCGCCGGCTTCGTAGTGGTCGACCGGGGACGCTCCGGCGAGCTGAGAGCGCTGGAACGCCGCCAGCGCGAAGCCGGCGGTGGAGATGCTGGGGGCACGCCGGAACACGTCGTCGAACCGGTCCACGTACTCGGGGACGCTGCTCAGGTATTCGACGAACTCCTGACGAGTCAGGCCCATCTCGGCGCTGTTGAAGATCGGAAGGACGGATTGTTGTTCGAGGCTGGGCGAGCGCCCGTCCCAGAACTGCATGGTCGACAGCGCCCGGTTGAAGACTGTTGGGGTGCTGCGGGTGAGGTCGCTGCCGTCGACTGCGGCACCCACGGCGCGGCCATCGGTGAAGGCGAGCTGTGGGTCGTGGCATGTCGCGCAGGAGATCTCCTGGTTGCTCGACAGGCGGGTGTCGAAGAACAAGATCATGCCGAGGTCGACCGCGTTGTCCTCGAGGTTGGCTCGGTCGGGCATCACGAACTGATCTGCGTCGAGGCCAAGCGGCAAGTCGACCTCGTCGCGGATGCGGTCGATCGAAGCGATGGGGCGGCGGAAGAACTCCTCCTGCCGGGCCTCGGCGTAGACTTCTTCGTCGAAGCGGAGCTCGCGGGAGACACTGACCTCGTCGAGACCGAGGACCGCCCCCGCACCGCTGCCTGTTGCGCGGCCGATCGTGATGGCGCCGCCGTCGCCGGTTGGGAAGCCCCGGCGTGCAAACTGGTCCTGCGCGACCATTTCGCCGCCGACGTAGGTCCGAAGCCGGCCGGAGTTCCCGTCGTAGGAGACCGCGACGTGGGTCCAGGTGTCGCGGGCGAGCACGGGATGTACGGAGTTCGTCGGCTCGCTCTGGGGCGTGGTGCCGCGGATGACGACCCCATCGTCTTCGAGCGTGATGCTGACGACACCGGGCCAGTCGAGCAGCGTGCCGCTGAGATCGTCCGCCATCGGCCGAACGAACATGGACACGTTGTAGCCCCGCTGAGGTGCGACGGTGGTGTCACTGGCGGGGACCGTGAGTCCCGCGCCGCTGAGAAGGAACACGGCCTGGCCGTGGGCACCACTGACCGCGGCGTGTTCGAACGACGCGCCGCCGTCGAGAATGGCGGTGTTGAAGCGGCCTGAGAGGTCGCCGGCGCGGTGCGTATCGAGCGTGCCGTCGGCCTGTGCGGCGCCCGTCATGGGGAGATACGTGACGTAGTCACGGTCGGAGAAGGCAACGAAGTCGACCTCGTCGTAGCTGCTGTGAAACTCGCCGTCGCGCTCCGTGAAGCCAAACAGGGAGACCGTCGGCAGGCGGTGCTCGCGAACCGGGAGGCGATGCGTGCCGGGGTAGGGAGCGTAGACGCTGCCGCTGCGTCCGAGGCTGAGGTGGAACGCGGGTGCATCGTCGTTGCCGGCGTTGATGTGCCCGTCGAGCTGACGAATTGCGAAACCGCTACGCTGGCTCAGGACCCGGGTTCCCCCCGTGGCCTCGAAGAACAACGACGTGGCGTCTTGTCCCAGAGAGGGGCGATGACCCACGATCGGGTGGCCCGCGTCGATTCGCGTACCGTCGGCGCCGCGCAAGGCCTCGCCCGCCAGCGGATAGCGCGTCGCAAGAGGAAGGCCGCGAACCGGGTCGGCCGCGCGCTCGTGCAGGCTGCTTAGCGGCGCGGGCTCGCCAAAATCGCCCCCCTCGGCAAGCGCGAACCACAGCGCGCCCTCGCGCTCGAACACGAGCAGTCCACCGTCGGCGCTCAGCGTCGGGTTGGCGCCATCGATTCCGGTCGGCGTCGGCTCATCGTCCCACTGCGCGGAGGAGATTTCGCCTCGTGCGGTGATGAGCGTGCCGCCGCGACGCACCAGTTGGCCGGCTTCGTTGCTCTCGAGCAACATGACCTCGTAGCTCAGGTGGTCTCCCGCGAAGTCCAGTGAGCCATCGGCGGTGCTGGGGAAGGGATTTTGGCCCTCGGGAGTGGCCATTGCGATGGCGGGCCGGCCGATGGTCGTGGGGCAAGGCACGCCCTCGGAAAACACGTCGGGACCGAAGGTGAGCCCACCCTCTCGGACCTCGATCGCATCGGGCCGGACGGCGACAACCCGACACTCGCCTCCCAGGTCGGCGAGCAGAACTCGGCCGTCCCAGGTCGCAGCGTGTGGGGCCAGCGGGAGGGCGCCGGTGATGCTGTTGAAGCCATCACACTTGCCGATGCAAGCGGGGCCCTCGTCCAGCGAGTCGGTCGCGCCGGAGTCGTCCGAGCAACCGGCCCCGACGCTCAGTCCCCACAAGAGGAGCGGCGCGAGGGTGGCTTTGCTCTTGGAACTCGAGACGTTGGGTCGTCGTGCGCGCACCATCGCTTCGAAGACGACCCAGGTGTGCGTCAGTTGCAGACAGCAGCCCATGTTGTCGGCAAGAGCCTGCAACATGTACCGGATACCCGTGTGGCATCGGGTGAGCCGCCGGTTTTCCGACAAGGGACCGCACGCAGAATCGGGCGCGTGTTGCGTGGTTTCCGCACCGGGATGCGTCGGGCCGAGCGAATTCGTGCGCCGACGATCGGTCGGCCCATCTGCGAAACCTTGCAGTACCTGCGTACAACTGCGGCTCCTAGCTAGCTAGTCGTCTTCGTCGTGAATGACGTCGGGCAGGGCGACGACCCCCACCAGCTTGGCGCCTTGGATCGCTTTGTCGACGCCGAGCTTGGGCCCCTGCACCAGGGTCACGGAGCGCTCGGGTTTGAGGACTCGGGTGATCGTCGCCTCGACCGCGCTGGGCTTCAGGGCGGCCACTTGGGATGCGAGCTCGCGGAAGTAGGCGTAGCTCCGGCCGCTTCGGACCGCGCGGGCCAGCGTGTTCGCGAACTCCTTCGGGTCGCCTTGGGCGTTGATCATGCGCTGCAGGACGCTACGGCGTGCGAACGCGAACCGGCGCTCAAAGTCCTCGTGCGTCCGCAACTCCTCGACTGCTGCCAGGATGGCGACGAGCCCCTCGTCGGCTCGGGCACTGTCGATGGCGCCGCCGATGCTGATCCGCGGTCGGTCGGTGTCGAGCCTGGCGTACGTGCCATAGCTGGCGCCCAACTCCATGCGAACCCGACCCACGCCGAAGTTCAGCATCTCCGCCATCACCATCAGTGATGCATGGTCCTCTCCGTAGACCTCGGCCAGACCGAAGTCGATCTGCACGTCGGTCTGCACCAGCTCCTTGTCGATCTCGGTCATGACCCGCGTGGCACCCGGCTTGGGCTGTGGGACCGGCGCAGCGGCGGGCTCGGTGTACGGCTCGAGCCACATATTGCCGCGCTCTCGGAACTCGGGGTTGCCGAAGAACTTGTCCACGTAGGCGATGGCCATCTGCATGTCGAAGCCGCCTGTAATGATCAGCGCGCTGTTGCCCGCGCGGTAGTGTTTGGCCCGGAAGTCCTCGAGGCTGCGCACACCGATGTCGCGAAGCTGTTTTCGGTCGGTGATGCGGGGCCGAACGTGTGGGTGGCCTTTCCCGTACACCGCTTCGTAGAACGCGTTGTTGCGTTTGGCGACCTGCTGCCAGCGCTGTTTCTTGAGCTGTTCCTTGTTGAAGGCCTTCCAGCCCTCCAGCGCCCGCGTTTGATACGACGCGTTGACTGTCTGCTCGGCGAGGCCTGCGACGATGAAGTCCAGGTAGATCGACAGGCCGCGGGAGGTATAGGTCGTCGCCCCAGCGGTGGTGAAACTACGGAAGATGCCGCCGGCCTTGTCAAAGAAGTCCATCAGGTTCCGACTGCTGGTCAGCGTGTAGTCGGGCCCGTACGTTCGGCGCGCGAGTTGGGCGAGGTCTGGCTGCTTGGGGGCGTCGGTTGTGCCCGCAGCCACGACCAGCTGCACGTCCATGACCGGCAGTCCGCTGCTCTGCACGAGGACGACCTTCATCCCGTTGTCGAGCTCGTACTCCAGGGACTGACCCTCGGGGGGCGCAATATCCTCGAGAGGGATGGGCCGACGGGCCTCGGAGGGGTCAATGTCCTCGGGGACGCCGAGGCTCTCCTCTTCGTCGGGGCTGTAGTCGAACTGGGCGCGTTCGATCTCCGGTTCGTTGCCGTCGGGCACGACCTTGACGACCAATGCCTTGTTGCGCGCGAAGATCTTTCGGCCGATCGCCTGTGCATCCTCCGAGGTGAGCTCGTCCAGCTCGGCTATGTCCGCGCCGTAGAATCCCGGTTGGCTTCCCGGCTCTTCCAAGTAGTCGGCGAACGCCACGCCGCTTTGAGTGATCGTGGCGACGGAGTCGAGGACCTGAAGACGCGCCCGTTGGCGGGCGGAGTCGTAGGCCCCGGCGTAGTCCTTGTTGTCGAGCTTGGGCGAGAACCCCTTGGTGATCGCATCGAGCACCTCGTCGATGCCGCGATCGAGCTGCTCGGGTTCCTTGGTCTCGACCATCACGCCAAACAGCTGCGCTTCTTTGCCGCCGACGGGCATGAAGCCCCAGCTCTCGACCACACCCAGCGGGCCCCGGTCGACGAAGAACGACAACGCGATCGCCATCGTCTCGATGCAGGCCTGCGCCGGAAGGTAGTTGGGCGTGAAGCGCTTGGGCATGTGGAACAGGACGAGCGCCGTTGGCTTCTTGACCGGTGCCTTGATCTCGACCGTCTTGCCTTGGACCGCGGGGGGGGGGACCGGCGCTCGCTTGGCGTCCGGCCGCTTGGGGAGCGGCTCCAGGTACTTTTTCGCGAGCTTCAGCACCTCCGCCGGATCGACGTCTCCGGTGATGACGACATCGGACTGGCCCGCTGTGTAGTAGCGCTGGATGAAGTCGCAGGTGTTCTGCGGAGTGATCGATGCCAGTTGGTGGTCATCGCTCGCGCCGCTGCTGTGATACGGATGCCCCACTGGGAACGCGATCTCGAACACCTTGTTGTAGATGAAGCCGAACGCGCCCCCGAACCGCCATCGGTGCTCGTTGCGAACCACGTCGCGCTCTCGCTCGAACGCCGCCTCTGGAACCTCTTCGCAGTCGTACTGCAGGCGCCGCGAGGTGTACTTGAAGTAGTTCTCCAGCTCACCGGAGAGGCCCATGTGCATGTAGTGGGTCTCGTCGCTGGAGGTGAACGCGTTGAAGAACAGGGTGTGCTGCGGAAGCGCCTGCATCAGCCGGGTGGTGCCGGGCCCGTCGGAGCCGATCTGAAACATCAAGTGCTCGACGAAGTGGGCGATGCCGGCCTTGCCCGTGGGGTCATCGCGACTCCCCACGTGATGGCGAACGTCGAACTCGACCAGGCGTGTGTACGGGTCGGGGACGACAAAAAGCCGCAACCCGTTCTCGAACTCGATCAGGCCCGCTTGCGAGTCGAGGTGCAGCTCGCGGTCGGGGGTCGGCAGCTCGGGGGTCTGTGTGGTGTCGCCCGCCCTGCCGCTGCAGCTGGTGGCGAGAAGGGTCGTGGCAAGGAGGGCGGGGAGGGAGGCGCGCAGCATCGGCATGGCTTGACTCGGGGGAGGCGAGAATTAGTTCCAGGAGCCGCAGTGCAGGTTTCACGGCGTGATCTCCTCTATCGGTGCCACCTACAGATGGGTTGGTCCAGCCCCCAACATGCCCAAGGGACACCCAGGCCGCGAATTCGTGCATTTTCCGCTCTGACGACGTGTTTGACCCCCTGGATCGCGTTGCCTATGTTCGGGCGGATCCGCAGGCCCGCATGCTTTTTCCCACGTTCGACTTTCTGCTCTTTGCCCTGCCGGTGTTGGTGGGGTTCTGGGCGCTGTCGAACCGGCCCTGGGCCCGCGTCGTGTTTCTGCTGGTCGCGAGCTATTTCTTCTACGCCGCCGGACCGAAAACCACGCCGCCGCCGGCCCCCGCCTACTTCGCCGGCCTGCTGATTTTCTCGACCTGCCTCGACTACGTATGCGGCGCGGCGATCTATCGGCACCACGAGGGCTTCAAGTCCAAGGACCCCGAGACCAAAGCGGCCGCCAGCCGCAAGCGGAACGTCTGGCTGTACCTGAGCCTGGCGGGCAACCTGGGACTGCTCGCCTACTTCAAGTACGCGAACTTCTTTCTGTCCGGCTTCGCGGACGTGTTCGGCCTGTTCGGCGTCGACATCGAGGTCATCCACCTCGACGTCATCTTGCCACTGGGCATCAGCTTCTACACATTCCAGAGCCTCAGCTACACGATCGACGTTTGGCGCGGCCGACTGGTACCCGAGACTTCGTTCACTCGGTTCGCGCTGTTCGTCGCGTTCTTTCCGCAGCTCGTCGCCGGTCCGATCGTTCGCGCGAAGGAGTTCTTGCCCCAGCTCCAGCGAGGGCCGCGGTTTACGCGTGACGGGTTGGAGGAGGGTGCCTTCCGCATCCTCAAGGGCTTGGCAAAAAAGGTCGTGCTCGGCGACTTCATCGCCGTTGCGCTGACCGACCGAATCTTCGACGCGCCGGACACGTTCACCTCGCCCGAGCTCCTGATCGCGCTGTACGCCTACACGCTACAGATCTACGCGGATTTCTCGGGGTACTCCGACATCGCCATCGGGCTCGGCAAGATGTTGGGGTTCACGCTTCCGGAGAACTTCAACCGGCCGTACCAGTCCAAGGACATCGCGGAGTACTGGCGGCGCTGGCACATGACGCTCTCGGCGTGGCTGCGCGACTACCTGTTCTTTCAGATCCTCTCCCGACTCGGTTCCAAGGGTGGCTATTACGCGCTGTGGATTACGATGTTCCTCGTCGGCATGTGGCACGGGGCGAGCTGGAACTTCGTCATCTACGCCAACCTCCATGCGGGCGCGGTGGTGTTCAACCGCTGGAATCGTATGCGGGACCGCAAGCTGACCGTCATGGGGATCGTCGGCTGGCCCGTTGCAACCGTGGCGCTGAGCGTTGCGGTGGCTGCGTTCGGTCGCTATGTGCTCGAACTCGATTGGCAGCAGGGGGCGATTCTCGGCGGCGGGATCGGGGTGCTGTTCCTGGTCATCGCCTGGCTCCCGATGCCCAAGGGTAAAGCCTTGGTGGCGGTGCATGTGCTGCTCACATTCCACCTTGTGGTGCTCTCACGCATCTTCTTCCGCGCTCCTGACTTTGAGACCGCCCGCCGCTTCATCGGCGCGCTGCTCACCTTCGACACCTGGGGCGTCCGTCCCGGCTTGGGCAGCACTGGCGTGTGGGTCGCCTTGGTGCTCGGCCTCGCCTATCACTTCACCCCGGTCCGTTGGGTTGACGTTCACCTCAGGGGGCTGTTTCGTAGAACGCCCGGGGTGTTGATCGGTCTTGCGGCGTCAGGCTTGTTCTACGGGCTCATGCGGCTGATGGACGGCTCGCCACGGGCGTTCATCTATTTTCAGTTCTAGTCCTTCCCTCGCATCCCCATGGTCAACCCACGCGTCCTCAAGAAGGAACAAAAACTCGGCGAGGCCGAGGCGTTGCAGATGTCGATGCTGCGGCAAGTGGTGCCGGCGATGGCTGTGGTGGCTGCGTGTGTGGTTGCGACGTACGTCGTGCCGAGTTTGGAGTTTGCACGGCCGTGGAAGTCAGGGGAGCCGGTGCCGTTTTGGAACCTGGTCGGGCGACCGTTCGACGCGGAGGAGATCGACGCCGAGGCCGAGCGGGCTGAGGAGGTCGAAGAGGTCGCGCTGGAAGTGTTGGCTGGCAAGGATCCTGAGCCGGTTGTCTCGCCGCCACGTGAAGTGGTGAAGGTCGAGGAGGCGCCGACGCTGCCGCCGTACGAGGCTCGGGAGGGCGATGACAAGAGGGCGGTCAAACCCCTGGAGTTGTTCGTAGGGGACGAACTCGATGGCTTCTTCGAGGACCTTGCGCGTGCAGACGCGGGCATCGAAGGCACGGTTGTTCGTGTCATGCACTGGGGCGATTCATCGATCGGCGTCGACGGCATCCCCGGAGCGATCCGTCGGCGGGTGCAGAACCGCTTCGGCGACGGCGGACACGGCTTTCACTTGATGGCACCGCCCAACACCTCGTATCGGCACCGCGAGGTCAACTTCTCTCACAACGACGCGTGGAAGAAGTGCTTCATCATTCACAAGTGCCGCAGCGACGGGCACTACGGGCTTGGCGGCACGACGTTCAGCTCCTGGGGCGGTGGTCAGAGCGACTTTGCCCCGCATGAAGAACGCAGCTCCGGGTCGGTCTCACGCTTCGAACTCTACTACGCCGCGCAGCCCGAGGGCGGGCATCTACGGGTCCAGGTCGACGGCGGCGAAAAGGTCATCCTCGAGACCGCAGCCGATACCCTCGAGGATCGCTTCCATGCGATCGACGTTCCTGACGGGCCACACAAACTCACCGTGCGCTCGGTCGGCGAGGGGCAGGTCCGGCTGTACGGCGTGACGATGGAACGGCCTGGACCGGGCGTGGTCTGGGACTCGGCGGCGCTCGTGGGGGCGTTCACGACTCGAATGATGGAGTTCGGCGATGAGCACCTCGCGGCGCAGCTCCAGCATCGGGGCACGGACCTCGTCGTGTTCACGTTTGGCGGCAACGACATGATTCGCAAGATGAAGATGTCGACGTATGCCGACGAGTACCGAGCCGTCATCACCAAGGTGAAGAAGGCCAAGCCAGATGCGGCGTGCATTGTCATGGCGCCGCTCGATCACGGTGAGCGCCAAGGGGCGCAGGTCATCTCGCGCGACGTGGTACCGCGGATGGTGAAGGCGCAGCGCAAGGCGGCACAGGACAGCGGGTGCGCCTTCTTTGACACGTTCGAAGCGATGGGCGGCGATGGCTCGGCGGGTCGTTGGTACAAACGAAGCCCCCGGTTGATGAGCGGGGACCTGGGCCACGCGACCGCCAATGGGCACCAAGTCATCGGCGAGCTGTTCTTCCGAGCGCTGCTGCGTGCGTACGTCGACTACCGTGCGCGGGCCGACGTGCAGGGCATTCCGGCGGCGGCTTCGAGGAAGCCCGCCGACTTCGAGCCCCCGGTGCCGACGTCGAACGGGCAACCCACAGAACCTCCGGCTGCGCCGAGGCCGGTCGACAACGCCAAGCCAGCCGACACAACGCCCGCCGAGCCAGCGAGCCCGCGCACGCTTGGGCGATAGCGGTTCTCGTGTGGCGCCTTGCGAGCGGCAATCAGGGGGGCGTCCCGTCCAGGTCGTGGAGCCGCGACTCGAGGTCGGTGCGCAGGGAATCCGAGTCAGGTCCCGACGGTAGTCGGTCCAGCGCCTGCCGATACGCATCCTTGGCCAGCGAGGATTGGCCAGCGTGCGCTCGAACGTCCCCCAACATGCCCCAGACGTACGCAAGATCGTTGAGGGGAACGGTGCCCCCGGCGTCGAGGTCGGCCAACGCTGCGAGCAAGAGGGCCTCCGCCTCATCTGGGAGGCCCGCCGCGGCCAGGGCTACGGCGAGGTTGGCTCGGGTGATGCTCGCCATGAGGCCGGTGCGGGCGCCGTAGGTCTCGAGTACCGCCCGTAGTTCGATGACGGCCTCGGTGGGCTCGAACTCGATCAGCAGCAGGCCCAGCTGCGCGCGCGCCTCGACGGTGAGAGGATGCGTTCGGCCCCGTGCCTTCGTGCTGGCCTCGACGGCGCTTCGGGCCAGATCGATCGATTTTTCGGGTTCTCCTAGTTGCCATTCGATCGTCGCGAGCAGTGGTGCGACCAACACCTCGACTTCCGGATCGCTTCCGCCCAGTACCCTCGCGCGCTCGAGCGTTTCCCGGGCCAGCTCGAGCTGCTCGTTCGGGAGATACGCGGAGCCCAGAGTGATGAGTTCCTTGGCGCTGGGTCCCTTCGGCGTCGACTCCAATACCTGCACGGCCATCTTCGCCGCTCGGAGCTCAAGCGCGGGCCGGCCGGAGAAACGTTCGACGTGGGCAAGCGCATTCCAGTAGCGGGCAGCGAGATGGGGTGGCTCGCCCTCCCGACGAACCGCGGACCAAGCGAGGTTCATCATGCGGTTGGCAGCCTCCGCATCGCCGACCTCTTGGCTGATGCGAATGGCGAGCGTGGTCGAGTGCACGGCCACCGTCTCGTATCGCTCACCGTCCACGGCCAACCAGACCGCGGACTCCAGAAGCTGGCGCGCCTCTTCGAGATCGTTGTGCGACCGAGCCAGCTCAGCCCGCATCGCCCGCTCATCCGCCTGGGAGGAGGGGTCCCCCTCAAGCCAGGTTTGCGTGGTGACCGCATCGAGCGCGGTTTGGGCGTCATCGAATCGTTCGGCTAGCAAGAGGACGTGGATAGGCTCGATTCGGGCGCGCAAGGGGTCGGGCGGCTGTTGCTGCGAAGCGGCGTTGGCCTGCGCGGTCGTCGTCGGCGTGGGCGTCGCCCAGCTCACGAGCCAGACGACGGCGGCCAGGCTCGCCAGGCTTGCCGCCACCGACCCCAGGACGGGTGTCCCGCTCCGCAGAGCGCGCCGAAGCTCCGCCACGGACTCAAAACGATCCGCCGCGTCGGGGGCACTCGCGCGTCGCAAGATCGAAGAGAGCCGCCGGGTATCGCCTGGCCCGGGGGTCTGTCGCAGCAACTCCAGCCCGATACGCCCCAGCGCGAACTGATCGACGCGCGCGTCGATGGGTGCGCTGGTGAACTGCTCGGGGGCGCTGTAGGGCGGGCTTCCTCCGACGGGGTGTGTCCGGTGTTCGAGCGCATGGAACGAGAGGGCCAGGCCAAAGTCGACGATCACGGGGCGCCCACCGGGATCCACGAATACGTTGTCGGGCTTGAGGTCGCAGTGCGCGAGCCGCTGGGCGTGAATCGCTTCGACCCCGCGAAACAAGGCGTCGAGGACGGACAGCGTCTGCGCGCGGGTTCGTGGAGTCCACGTTCGGAGCGGACGCCCTTCGACCACCCCCATGACGAAAAAAGCTTGGTCGCCCTCACGCCCGAAGTCGAGCACTCGGACGACATGCTCGCTCCGGACAGCCGCCAGCGCGCGCGCTTCTTCCCGCAGCTCGCGTGGCGCGGAGCAGGAGGGATCGCTGCGCAGGACTTTGAGCGCAACCCGTCGTTGCGTGCTCGGATCGAAGGCGCCGTAGACGATTCCGAAGCCCCCCTCTCCCAACTTGTCTTCGAGCACGTAGCGACCCAGTCTGGTTTGTGATGGCGCCCCAAGCACGCGGGCTCGAACGCTGGACACCAGGCGACGCAGCTCGAGGCGATCGACCTGAAGCGGCCGCGCACGAAGTAAGGCGTCGAAGTCATCCATCGGGGAACGGTGCGGGGGTCTGGGGTGCTATCAATGCGAGTGATGGAGGACGCGGCATTGCTCGAAGCGTGGAGGTTGGGCGACACGTCCGCGGGCGACGCGCTCATCACCCGCAACACCGAGTTGCTGGTCGGTTTCTTCGCCAACAAGGCGTCCGAGGCGATGGACGACTTGCTTCAGTCGACGTTCTTGCGCTGCGTAGAGAACCGTGACGCGCTGCGCGATCCGTCCAAGTTTCGTTCGTATCTTCTGACCATCGCGCATCGTGAGTTGCTCGCCTACTTTCGGCGGCGCAGTCGGGACCGTGACCTCTTCGCTCCGGATACCACATCGGTGTGGGATCTCGACCCCTCGCCCAGCACGGTCGCGGTCGAACGAGAGGAACAACGGTTGCTTGCCGAGGCGCTTCGGCGGGTTCCTCTCTCGTTTCAGGTCGCGCTCGAGCTGTACTACTGGCAAGAGCTGACCGCCCCTGAGATCGCGGAGGTTCTCGAGGTCCCTGAGGGCACCGTGCGGAGCCGCATCCGCCGAGGCCGCGAGCTCCTGCTCCATCAGATGCAAAGCCTGCGCTCTGCGGATGTGCGCGGACGTCCCAGCCTCGATGACCTCGAGCAATGGGCACGGCAGCTGCGGGGCACGCCCTAGCCGACCTTGTCCGTGCTGTTCGAGCGGCCGGCGCTCAGCCTGCGTTCTTGGCCCATGCTTTGGCTGCTGTGAAGGCAGCCTCCGCGGACTCTGGTTTGTGCCAATCGACGGAGATTGAAGCTCGGGAATCCGCGTGCCGGATCGCGTTGACTGCCGCCTGACGGACCTCCTTGGCTGCCAGATAGGGCCCTGCCTTCGCGCTGGAGCCGTCTTCGCGTGCATGTGCAATGCGCGGGTCGATGATGGCGTCGCGATTGTCGAGGTTGGCTTCGATTGCGGAGGCAGCCTTTTTTCCTGCGAGCTTGGCGTACGCGGCGAGGGCGTGGGCCCTGACGTAGCCATCCTTCGACTGCAGGAACGGCTCGACGGTCAACCGTGCCCCGTCCGACGACTTCTCCGCGTTTCGGGCAAACGCCTGCAACGCGGCGCCGACATGCACCGGGCTCTCGTGCTTCAAGAACGGTTCGATGAGTTTCAGGAGCGCTGCGCGTTCTCCCTGAAGACGGTTCATCCATGACAACGTCGTGACGACGACGGCCGGCTCGTCGCTCGCAAGCGCGGTCTTGCTCAACGCGATCACGGACTTTGTGTCGAAGGCGATGAGATGAAGCGTCGACGCCGCCAAGACCTTGCGTTCTACGCTGCTGCCACTGACCAGCATTCGCTCGAGGGCGGCGACGACCGCGGCGTCGACCGAGTCGGCCGACAGCGCCGGGTCCAGGACGTCGAGGGCACCGCGGACGACGTCGATCGAGGTATCGTCGAGACGGGACAATGCAACGCGCGTAGCCGGCTCGATCAGCGCCTTGACCGGGTCCTCCTCGAGCGTGACGAGCCCTGAGGCTTCGTGGAATGCGTCGGCGACGACCAGAGGCTTCTCTCCGTGCGCGGCCAGCCACAGCAGGCCCGGAAGGTCCGCCGCCGAAAGGTCCCCCGCGAACCCGTTGTCGGGGTCGTGCCGTCCTTGGAGGGCTTTGCCAGCAGCTTCGGCCGTGGTGGGGAGCACGATCGGAAGCGCGGCGGCGGCTTCCGCTGGCCTTGAGCCTGGGGACTTGGAGTCGACGCCGAGTCTTGTGTCCCCCTTGGATGCGGTCGGATCGGACGCCTCGGATGTAGTGTCGCAGGCTAGCGGGACAACGAACAGAAGAAGAGCAAGTCGAGCGGACTTCATCAACTCAGCAGAGGCTCGAACTCCGGAATCGATCAGAAAAATGTTCGTGAGCGACCGCGCGTGAACACGTTTGTCCGCTGGAATGCTGCCGCAAGATCAAGTTGCGCAGCAGCTGACGTCCATGGGGTTGTCGGTGCACCACTCGAACCCTGTCATGCACTCGCACTCGTCACCCGTGGCGAGCTGGCTGTTGGTACCCGGGTCGCCGCATGCACCGGCGCAGCAGGTGACGTCGTCAGGGTCGTCGGTGCACCAAACAAGTCCTTCTTGGCAGACGCACTCACCGTTCGGGTTCTCCATGGAGTTTGTTCCGGGGTCTGCGCAGGCCTGAACCTCTTCCATCGGGTCACCCGTCTCGCCGGCATTGTCGTCGTCGTCCGCGTCATCGGTGACGATGAAGCAACCTGGAAGCATCATGACGGCGAGCAGTGCGATGAGACTCGAGCGGCGCATTCGTGAAGTATACGGTCAGCCGCTGCTGGAGCAGGCATCGAGCCGGGCTCTGCGAGGAATATCACCCGATCAAGGTTCCCAGGAGCATGGAGGGGAGGTTGGCGCAGTGGGCCGTCTTCGATGAGTGAACGCCACGGCAGCGTCCGAGGTTTGAACTTCTGGGTCCCGCATGACATCGAGGGCGCTTGCCATGACAATGCCGCTGGACCATGAGTGCCTTTCGCGCCCTCCACGAAGGATTCCTGCACAGCGCTCAACGCGTGCCGCAGCGACCTGCGATCACGATCGGCGAGGAGATGCGGACCTACGAGGAGGTCGAGCTGGCAACCAAAGCTCTCGCTGCCACCCTGATGGGGCGGCGAGCGAAGGGCGGGGTGCCGCTGACTTGCGTGTTGGGGCAGCGGACGTTCCAGGGATTCGTGGGGATCCTGGGCACGCTGTGCAGCGGGCACGGCTACGTGCCCATGCTCCCGAGCTACCCGGCCGCGCGCATCATCAAGATGATCGATCGCAGCGATTCGGATGTCTTGGTCGTCGACCCGGGCAGTCGACGCGTGCTGCCTGACGTGTTGGCGGGCGTCGCCAAGCCGTTGCTCGTAGTGACGCTCGGCTTCACATACGAAGCGGCCGAAGTCGAGGCTCGGCACACGATCCTCAGCGAAGCCGATCTGCTGGGTGCGGAGGCCTGGAAGGCGCCGGACGTCGGCCCCGACGATATCGCCTACCTGCTGTTCACCTCGGGGAGCACGGGCGAGCCCAAGGGCGTGATGGTGGCGCACCGGAACATCGAGCGGTTTCTCGACTGGGCGGTGGACCGCTACCGGCTCGGGCAGCACGACCGCTTCTCACACATGTTCGAGGTGACGTTCGACCTGTCGTTGTTCGACCTCTTCGCGCCGTGGACGGTTGGTGGCTGCCTGTGCGTGCCCGACATGCGACAGCGCCTGCTGCCCGCACAGTACGTGGTCGATGCTGGCATCACGGTCTGGTTCTCGGTCCCTTCGACGGCGCGCCTGATGAAAGAGACCCGGACCCTGTCCCCGGACTGCTTTCCCGACGTGCGCCTGAGTCTGTTCTGCGGAGAGGCGCTGACGGTCAGCGTTGGCCGCACTTGGATGGACTGCGCGCCCAATGCCGTCACCGAGAACATCTATGGGCCCACCGAGCTCACGCTCGCGTGTACGGCCTACCCGATGGGCTCCTGCATGGAGGCGCACGCAGAGAACGGCGTTGTTCCGATCGGTGTTCCCTTCGAGCAGATGCGGGCCAAGGTGCTCACGCCGGAGTTGGCGGAGGTGGAGCCCGGAGAACTTGGCGAGCTCGCACTCGCGGGCCCGCAGGTGACGCTGGGGTACTGGCGTGACGCAGAGAAAACCGCGGCGGTCTTCGTGACGCCGCCGGGTGAGAGCGAGGTCTTCTACCGGACCGGAGACCTCGTCCGGCGCCCGTGCAAGGAGGGCGAACCACTGCGCTTCTTGGGACGACTGGACTCTCAGGTGAAGGTCCGCGGCTACCGAGTCGAACTCGGAGAGGTGGAGTCGATTCTGAGGCAGGTGGCCGAGGTTGATGATGCGGTGGCGCTGGATTGGCCGCGCAGCGAGAGCGGCGGTGCGGAGGGCATCGTCGGGTTCGTCACCGGGGAAGGCTTCGATGAGAAAGCCATCCTGCGGAAGATGGGGGAGCACTTGCCCCGCTACATGGTCCCGGCGCAGCTGCGCGTGCTCGGGGTCTTTCCGCTCAACAGCAACGGCAAGATCGATCGCAAGGCGTTGCGCGCGACGCTCGATCCGGCCTAGCAGCCACGCTCAGCTCGGGCGGCGTTGGAAGCTCAGATAGACGTAGGTCTTTCCCGCCTGGTCCCAGTACGACCGAATCTGGTTCTCCAGGTTCTGCCGCTCGCGCGCGCTGAGCTCGTGCAGGAACATCAACGCGTCGAGTTCGTCGCCGTGAACGCCCTCGAGACGCCGGGAGAGCTGAGTATCGGCACGCCGAGCCAGCTCGAGCCGCTCCCGCAGCTGCCGGACCTGAACTCCCATGTCGCTCTGTGACGAGTTCTCGCTGGTGATGTCGCCGCCGAGCTCTTCCACTGCGGTGAGAAGCTTGGCGTAGGTCGGCGGGCTCGCGGTGGCGTTGAGTGTTGCGCTGTCGGATTGCCGGTTGGAGTTGGTGATCGCCGCCGACCCCTCGAGCAAGACCTCCCTGGCTTTGCCCAGCGCTTCCCCGGGATCATCGACCTGGATCGTGAGGTTGTAGTGGGTGGTCTTCCAGCGGGTGTCTTCGGAGTTCGGAAGCAGCTCGGGTGCGTGGACCCGCGACGGGGCGGTTTCCCGGGCCTCTGGGAGCGCCGGCCGGGCGGACTCCCCTGCGAGGAACTCGTCGACCGTGGGCTCGGTCTCCCCCGTGCTCGCACAACCCAGCCCCAACACCAACATCATGATCCACGTCTTGCGCATACCGTCGTTCCTCGCGAGGGCCGGTACGCACGAGCCCCGGCAGACGATCTACACGAAAGCGCATCTCAACCCCGAAGCGAGCACGAGCCCACAGGGTACTGCAAAGGTTTCGCGACAACGCCATCGGGCCCAAAGACCAGCGAGACGGCGTGGCGAGGTCATGAGATGCGCTCTAGACGAACATCTCGTCGATGGCGCCGCTGCAGTTGATCGTGCCGCCCTCGGCCGCCACCTGGGCATCACCGACGGTGTCAATGCCGACGCCCATCGCCTGGGCGAGGGTGGCGAGGATGCGGTTCTGCGGCATGCCTGAGGGGCGCTGGCTGTTGTAGAAGTTCGAGCCCAGCGGCACGCGGCCGTTCATGCCGAACTTGAGGTATCGACCCCAGCGCAGCGGGATGTTGGAACCGCCGAACAGGACCATCGGATAGACGTCCTGGTTGTGAGTGCCGTCGGCCATCTCGTTGAGCCAGACCACCAGCGTGTTGTCGAGCATGGTGCCGCCGGCCTCGGGAACCGAGTCGAGGGTCTCGAGGAAGTCGAGAATCTGGGTCGCGTGATGCCGGTGGTACCGCGTCATCTGCTCGTACGCGGTGGGTTCGGGGTTCGGGGGATCGCACAGGTGCGCGAAGTCCTGGTGAACATCCCCCGCCGGGGCTCCGAAGGCGCTGTTGGGCAGCTGCGTCAGCGCGATCGTGGCGACCCGGGTGAGGTCGCATGCGAACGCCACCGAGATCAGGTCCATGAACTGCTTGGCCTCTTTGTTGTAGCGGTCGGGGTCGCTGTTGAGGATGTTCTCAGGTTGCGAAGGCGCGGTGCAGTCGACCGAGGCGTAGCCGGCGACGCGTTGCTCGAGATCCCGGATCAGGTCTCTGTGCGCCTCGAGCTTCTGGCGGTCCTCTCCGCTCAACCGCGGCTGGAGGGCTTCGTACTCCTGCCCGACGAGGTCGAGCATGGACGCCTGGCCGTTTTGCACTCGAGCGGCGACCGTGGGTGGGCCGTTGTCGGGCTCGGAACCTCCGGGGAAAAGGCGATCCCAGAATGCGCCTGGCCGGACCTCGCGAGGGAGAGCCTGGCCCGCGGTCGCGTAGCTGATCGGTTCGTCGCGCATGCCGACCTCGACCGAACGAAGGCGGTCGGGGCGGGCGATGCCCTCGGCGATCAGCTGGTCGATCGAGACTGCGGTCGAGCGCGCCGCCGCTTCGTCACCGACCGTGCGGGCGCCGGTCATCGCGTTGATCGGGCTGAGAAAGTGTCCGATACCTCCGCCCTGCGGCTTGATCGAGACCAGGTCGAGCCCGTCTAGCACCGTCATCCGGTCGGCGAACGGAGCGAGCGGCTCGAGGATCGTGGAAAACTCGGAGGCGTCGAGCCCCGAGATGTCCGCGTCGAACTGACCGGTCTGCGGTGCGTCGCCGGGGCGCATCTTCCACTCGTCGTAGAGCATGCCGTGATAGGTCATCACGAACGCGATGCGGCACGGAAGGCCGTCGCCTGGGCCTGCGAAGCTGCGCTGGCCCAAGGAAGGGAGGAACAGGGAACTCGAGCCCAGGCCCAGGGCCTGGAGTAGGCGTCGGCGGTTGAGCACGGTGGTCATGCGTCCTGTGGGATGCGGCGGAAGCGGAAGTCGGTGGAGCGAGCCAGCGAGACCATCAGCTCGTGCAGGTCGCCGTCAGACTCTTGCAGTGCGGTGACCATGTCGTCCGTCATGCAGGCATCGGCCTCGGGTTCGGGGGGGCGGCCAAAGCCGCTGTGGAAGAACTGCGTGGCCGTGCACTGCCGGGTCGCGTCGGCGCCCGCGATGACGTCCATCAGTCCGAGTGCATCCGAGACCTCGGCCTCCTCGAGCCCCGCGACGCCCGCGACCACCCCGGAAGCATCGACGCTCTTGCCTGCGTCGGTTGTTCGGAAGGCACCGACGGAGTCGTAGATCTCGAATGGGTAGCCGATGCCGTGCAGCAGGGTGTGGCAACTGGCGCAGGAGGGGTTGTCGAGGAAGATGTCGTACCGCTCCCGGTTGGTCTCCGCGTCCGCGGAGTCGCCCGGTGGGGTGGGATCGACGTCGTCTGGAGGTGGAGGAACCGGAGCGCACAACACCCGCTCTCGAACGAACTGTCCGCGCAGCACAGGGGACGGGTTGACCGGGTGGGAGTGCCCCGCGAGAAAACCGGGCAGTGTGAGCACGCCGCGGCGTTGTGCGGGATCGAGGTCGAGGATCTCCCAGTCGCCGCTGGGTGCAGACACACCCATCAGCTCGGCGAGGGCGGGGCTGACGGGAACCTCGGTGGAGGTGAGCAGGCCCTGGAGCGTTCCTTCACCTTCGAAGAAGTTGTGCTCGACGAACCGTTCCATCTGGGCGTGGGTGTCGAGGAGCGTTTGTTCGGACCACTGCGGATAGGTCGCCGGGTCCTTCATCTCGAACAGCACGTCGTCGAAGCCAAGCCACTGACGGTGCAGGTTGACCACCGCAGCGCGTCCGCGCGGGAGCTCGATCATGCGACGGACCTGTGCCTCAATCTCGTCGGCGTTGGACAGCGCGTCGGCCTCGGCGGCAGCGAGCAGCGTCTCGTCGGGCCCGGAGTCCCACAAAAAGTAGCTGAGCCTGGACGCAACCTCGTAGGCGCCCAATGGGACGAGTTCGCCGGGGGCTGCGTCTTGCGAGCCGACACCTTCTTCGAGCAAGTAGACGAAGTTGGGCGACTGCAGCATGGCCGAGACGGTCAACGAGATTGCGACCAAAAAGTCGTCCTGTAGCGCACCCGTATCCTCGAACGAGGCGGCGAACACCTGGCCGTAGCGCTCGATGTCGCTGTCGCGAACGGGTCGGCGGAACAGCCGGCGGCCCAGGTCTCGGATGACCGTCTCGGCGGCGATGTTGGCTTCGGCGACCGAGCTGGGCAGGGGGAGGCCGGTCGCGGTTTCGAAAGCATCGCCGCTGGCGAACACAGTTCGAGTGACCTCGAGGGCGCCACGCTGGTACCCCTCGATGAGGGCGGCGGACGGCACCTGCAGACGCGCGGTGTTCTCAAACCCGTGTGACTTGGGATCGGCCGGGAGCAGGTTTTGCAGCTCGGAGAAGCTCTGCCCGGGAAACAGGTCCTCGAGCGTGTTGACGTACTGCCGAACGGTCAGTCGGCGTAGGGGACTCTCGTGGGCGCGGCAAAGCTGGCCGTCGGGACCGACGTCGTCATCCCCGTCCTCGCCATCATCCCCGCTGCCCTGAGTGCCGTCGCTCTCGCCGTCCGTGTCGAGCGAGCCGGCATCGAGCCCGAAGTAGCAGCCCCCGGTCAGGGGGAACGCCAGGCTCGCGACCAAAACGGGCCCGCCCCATCGGCGAAGCTGAAGCCGGCGCTTGATTTCGAATCCGTTCATTCCGATGCCGTGCAGCTGAGCCTTTCGCCCGAGCGTTGGCGGCGATTGTGGACCAGGGAAGCCCTGCCGTGCCACAGCCATCGGCTGCAGGAGCGCATTCTCCAGTGGAGATCCGCAACGCGATTGCCGCCTCCAGGGGCAAATTTTGGCGGGTGTGGTGTCATGGAACCGGTGGTGTTTGCGCGCTGGGGTCTCGTGACCGCGGATTGTTCCGAACCTACGCGAGGTGCTGGTAGGGTCCCGCCGTCATGGCGCTCACACGGGATGCACTGATTCAGTACCTGGAGGAGAAGGCCCGGGTCGATTTGAGCCAGGCCGAAGACGATACGGAGCTGTTCTCCAGCGGGCTCGTGGACTCGTTTGCGATGGTGGATCTCCTCGTCTTCTTGGAGAAGCACACGGGCACGAAGATGGGTCCTGAGGACATCACGCTCGACAACCTGGACTCGGTGAGCCGGATCCTCGCGTTCGCGCGGGAACAGACGGCATGAGCGAGCGGCCCGGGATCGTCATCCTCGGCACGCCGCGATCGGGCACCACGCTGCTGCGCCGGTTGCTCGATGCACATCCGAACATCGCCTGCCCGCCCGAGACCTATGTGCTCAGTGGCGCCGCGCGGTTCCTGCATGAGGAGTCTTTTGCGCAGGGGCTGAAGATCGGGGCCCTGTTCGGACTGGGGTACGCGGGGTTCGAGGACACGGAGGTCCTGGCCCGGCTCCGCCGCTTCGCCTTTGGCTTCTTCGAGGAGCATGCCGCGAAGGCTGGCAAGACTCGGTGGGCAGAGAAGACCGCCTTCGATGCGTTTCACGTGCCTGCGATTCGCCGGCTGTGCTCAGGGCACGTCAAGTTCATCTGCTTGCACCGCCACGGGCTCGACGTCGCCGCGAGCATCGCCGAACTCACCGATAAGACCGGTGGCTACGTCGAGGAACTGCATCGCTACGTCACGCGTCACCCGCAGCCCCTCGAAGCGTTCGCCCACGCCTGGGTCGACACCGCCAACGCGATCGAAGACCTCGCCGAGCAAGACAACGACGCGTTGAGCATTCGCTACGAGCGGCTCACCGAAGACCCCGAGGCGGTGCTCGCGGAAGTCCTCGCCTTTGTCGAGGAGCCCTACGATGACGGGATCGTCGAGCGCGCACTGGGCTCGAGTGAACACGTCGGGTTCGGCGACTGGAAGACGTACGCGCGGGCCAAGGTCGACACGCGCAGCGTCGCGCGGTGGAAGTCGTTGCCGGCCGCCTCGCAGACCATGCTGGCGGGCGTCTGCAACCCAACGCTGAAACGCTTGGGCTACGAGGCTGTTTCTACAGATGAAGAGAACGACGAGGATGCTCGTCGCCGCTACGAGCTGGGCTTGCTGCTCGGCCGTCTCAAGAAGGAAGACTGATCGATGATGCGTGCGTCGTTTGTCGCTGCTGCGTTGTGTCTCGCGGGGTGTTCCTCGCCCGCGCCGGAGAGCGGGTCCGAGTCCCCCGCTGCGCCGGTGCCGGAGGCAACCTCTGCCCCCTCGCAGCCTTCAGAGGTCGCCGCGGAACCGGCGGTGGCCGAGGTCGCTGCCGAACCTGAGAAGCCCGCGTGGGAGCCCCGACCCGGGGATGATGTCACGCCGCACCACGCCATCGAAAACGTCGAGGCGCTGGGCTACTTCTTCGACCAGCTCGCCGGCCTCGACGACGGTGAGACCAAGGTCGTGCGGGTCGTGCATCTGGGTGCATCGATGATCGGCATGGACGACCTGCCTTCGGTCATGCGCGACAAGTTCCAGACTCGCTTCGGCGATGGTGGAGCCGGGCTGGTGCTGCTGCAGCGCTACATGACCAACTACACCCACCGCTGGGTCGACCTCAAGGGCAAGGGGTGGGAGCAGTGCTACATCGGTTACCTGTGCAAAGGCGACGGCCACTACGGACTCGGAGGCGCCACGTTCTGGAGCGCAGGGGGGGCCAGCACCAAGATCACCAACCGCAAGGAAGGGCTGGGTAGCCACTCTTCTCATCTGGAGGTCTGGTACGCGGGGCAGCGTCGGGGCGGTCGTCTCAAGGTGCAGGTCGATGACGCCGAGACGGTCGTCGTCGAGACCGCAGCCGATGCGCTCGAGGATAGGTTTCATACGATCGAGGTCGAGGACGGACGTCACTCGGTCACGGTCCGTCCGGGCGGCGGTGGTCAGGTTCGTGCCTACGGCGTGGTGCTCGAGACGGACAAGGGCATGGTGTGGGACCAGTTCAGCTGGCTCGGCGCGTTCACCAAGCGCATGCATGCGTGGAACGACGAGCACATCGCGGCCCAGGTGAAGCAGCGCGACCCGGCGCTGTTGGTGTTCACGTTTGGCGGGAACGACACGCGCCGAATCGCCAACAAGAAGCTCAAGCCCGCGCAGTACACCGCCGAGTTCGTGAAGGGCATCAAGAAGGTCCGGGCCGGAAAACCCGACGCGTCGTGTTTGGTCACGGCGATGACCGACCGGGCGCGCTCTTTGGACTTCGATGTGACCGCGGTGTTGGGTGACGTCGTCGAGGCGCAACGGCAGGCCGCCAAAGAAGCGGGCTGCGCGTTCTTCGACAGCTTCACCGCGATGGGGGGCAAGGGCAGCCTTGCCGCGTGGCGCCGCAAGAAGCCTCCGTTGGCGGCGCCGGATCGCAAGCACCTCAACCATGCCGGGCGCGAGGTGCTCGGCGGGTGGTTGTATGATGCGTTGATGGCGGGCTACGTCGAGCGGCGCCGATCCGCCGGGTGACGATGCGGCGACAACGCGCGCCCCGAGGTGGGGCGTTCCGACACTCGGTCCTGGCCTCGGCCGTCTCTCGCTAGGTCAACCGCACCTCGTTTTCGTCGAATCGTTGACGCGCTGCCAGGCGCCGCCGCACACTCCCTTCGTGGCTCTCTCCCTGCTCGGCCCACTCGGTCTGATGACCGCTCTTGCTGCGACGCCGCCCCTGCCAGAGAGCGAGGAGCCGGCCCCGACGTGGCGTTGGAAGCAGGCGGACAAACCGGTGAAGATCACCGTCATCGCGGGCTCGGTCGGCGCGTTCTCAGGGCAGTCGTTTCACAAGCGACTCGGCGGTGTCTGCGAGAACGTCGAGATCCGAAACCTCTCCAAGACGGGCATCGGTGCGCTGCAGATGAAGCAGCGGTTTCGAGGGCAAGTCCTCAAGAACCGCCACATCAAACTCAGCGATGAGCAGTTTGAGCACTGGGCCCTCGTGGCGACCGGTCTCAACAGCATCGGCATGCCGGAGATGACCAACCACTACGTCAAGGGGCTGGTCGAGCTCGCCCATGGCAAGGGCATGAAGGCGCTCGTTCTCAGTCCCACGCCGTGGGGCAAGGATGGGCTGAGCAAGTTCAAGGGGCTCTCCGGGCTCGCGAAGGCAGAGGCAACGCGAATCGTCGTCGATTACGTCATGGGTCGCAACCACCCCAAGGATGCTCTGGGGCGCTACGCCGCCAAGCGTTCCGTCGAGGGCGACGTCGACTGGGCCGCCTCCGAGGTCGTCGATATCGGCATCGACCTCTACGACTCCCAGCTGCGGGACAAGGACGCCGAGCCCCGGGATCTGGACGCGATGCGCCGGCTGTTCGAGAAAGACCGGGCCTGGAAGAAGGCCCACGCTGATCTGGACCCGGACGCCTACGAAGCTGCACTGGCTGCTGATGCGCAGCGGGCATCCGAAGTTCCGCAGTGGTTCATGCGCCCCGAGTTGCGAGGGTTCGACTACATTCACCCCAACTCCGAAGGGCATCGCGTGATCGCTCAGGTCACGTGCCCGTCGCTCCCCGAGAGTTGGGGATGCGCCTGCGACGAGTTGTAATCGCGAACTCGAAAGGACCCCTGATGGCAAGAAAAATCCAGTGGCACTACCACCGCAACGGTTGAACGAGTTGCACAAGAGCGTCCAAGTTCATGGACGCACGCGGGCTCGCTGCCCAAGAAAAGGTTCCGGCCAGCCGCAAACTCGGCCGAGATGTCGCCACCGAAATGCTCGCCGAAGCCTCGACGCTGCACGTGGCCAAAGGGAAGAAGCTCTCCAGCTTCAAAGGGGACGCGCTTCGTTCCGACGAAGCGGTGGCTGCCATGCTCGGACCGACCGGAAACCTTCGCGCACCCACGCTGAGGGTCGGCAAGACGCTGATCGTTGGCTTCAATGAAGGCCTGTTCGAAGATCTTTTTTCGTAGGACAGCTTTCGTACCGGGCGGCGCGGCCGCGGGCTGAAATCGGATCGACATGGATTCCAGCTCGCGGATCCGTATGTTGGAGAGGAGATGAGCGACTTCAAAAGCGAGTTCCGCCCCGAGCATGGTGTCTGGGTCCTCAAGCGCGTCGACTGCGAGACGAGCCTCGATGAGGAGTCAAACACCGGACGGCACCCGTTGCCGGCTCTAGGCCACACGCTGCGAGTTGTTGAGGCTGAGCCTACCGCTCGGTCCTGAGTCCCATCCGCGCTCACCAGGCCCACATTCCGCCGAGGAATGTGGGTTTTTGCGTGGTTGGATCTGAGGCGCTCGATGTAGGGCGTGCATATCCGACATCGGCGCCTCGGTGCGGAAGACGGCGTGGACCTCGATGGTGCGCGGCACTAGGAACTCGAGCCGGTTCGCCGATGAGCGGGCAGACGGAGGCGACGGATGGCGGCACGACCACTGGGGAACGAAGGGCCAACGCTCGGGGGAAGCGTCATCCCCATGCTGTGTCGCTCCTCGGGGGCGGGCAGGTACAGTCGTGGGATGGCGCTTCGAGCTTGGGTGGTGGCGGTGGCTGGAACTCTGGCGCTGCTCTCGCTTCCAGCCCAGGCTGCCCGGCCTCGCGCGCCGCTGGCGAACGGGCCGCTCGTGGCTGTCACGGGTCCGAACCGGGTCGTCTTGAAGTTCCTCGATGCGGCCGCGGTTCGAGCCGAGACCCGGGACACGATGCGCAGCGGCGGTGGGCATGACCTCACTTCGTTGAACGCTCTGCTCCGAGTGCGCGGCCTGAGCCTGACGCCGATGTTCCCGGACGCCGCGCGGGTGGAGCGACTCACCGCGCGAGCACTCCACCGCAGTGGTTGCGAGCAGCCCGACCTGCTGGGAATGTTCGAGGTACACGGCGCTTCTTTCGAGGATGCGCGGACGCTTGAAGCGTTGGATGTCGTCGAGTTCGTCAGCATCCGTGCCCTCATGGCGCCTCCGCCGGTCGACATCGCTCCACCCACGCCCGAGCTGCAAGCGTTGCAGGGGTACCTCGGCCCAGACCCAGGCGTGGATGCGATCGGAGCTTGGGCGATGGGGTATCGCGGTGAGAGCGTCCGTCTCGCGGATATCGAGTACGCCTGGATTCTCGAGCACGAGGAGTGGAATGAAGGTGCGCTGACGCCAGAGCCGAACCAGACGCCTGATCTGGAGGAACTGGTCGATATCACCGACGGGAACCACGGCACGGGCGTGGCGGGAGTCCTGATCGCCGGGGACAACGGCTATGGCATCACCGGAATCGCTCCGGACGCGACGTTGGGCGTCTACCCCGAGCTGACGATCGAGTCGGGCTCGCGACGTCCGGAGGCCATCGTTTCGGCGGCGTCCGATGCTGCGCTGGGCGACGTCATTCTTCTGGAGATGCAGACCGGGGAGCCTCTGACCGGGTTGCTTGGGCCTGCCGAGATCAACGAAGCTGTGTGGGTGGCCAGTCGGATGGCGACCGACGCCGGAGTGGTGATCGTGGCCACGGCCGGCAACGGTGCCCTCGATCTCGATCGTGACGAACTAGCCTACTATCGGGAACGCGGAGATTCGGGCGTGATCATGGTCGGGGCGGGAGAACCGGGCACCCGAGAGCGTCTCGGGTTCAGTACGTACGGCGAGCGCCTCGACGTTCAGGGGTGGGGCGAGCAGGTCTTCACGACCGGCTACGGCCAGTACGCGATGTACGGCGATGACCCCAACCAGAGCTACACGGCGGTGTTCAACGGCACCAGTTCCGCCGGTCCCGTCGTCGCGGGCGTCGCGGCGCTCGTGCAGGGGGCGGTCAAGGACGGCGGCGGAGCGCCGCTGACCTCGGCGCAGATGCGGACGGTGCTGCGCGGGACCGGACTGCCCCAGCCGGAGGGAGACACCGGTCTCATCGGTCCGTTGCCCCAAGCGCCCGCCGCCATCGCGGCCGCACTGGTGCCCCCGACCGCGCCCCCGACGGTCACGATCAGCAACCCGGGTTCCACGCAGTCCGAAGAGACGACGCTGGCCACGACGATCGATGTCACAGCCAGTGACGACACCGCGTTCGTTCAGCTCTCGATCAACGGCGAGCTCCAGCCGGTCATCGACGAAGTGCCTCCGTTCTCGTTCGCGGAGGTGGTGTTTCCCGTCGGCACCTGGGAAGTCGTGGCGGTGGCCACCAACATCTGGGAGGTCGAAGCCAACTCCGACGCGGTGGTGCTCGAGGTCGGCTGGACGCCGCCTGTGGGGACGACGACCGGGGCCGATGCCTCCTCGGGGCTGGGCGTGGGCACGGGAGGCGGAACCGGGGACGACGACACCACATCGGGCCCGGAGCCGGAGCCTGGTTCCACCGGCGCGGTGTCGGGCGGATCGAGCGGCGGCGCGTCGGCGGGTGCTTCGGGATCCGGCGGAGGCTGCCGGGTTGGCGGCGGGTCTGGGGCGCCGCTCTTTGTCCTGGTTGGGTTCTGGGCCTGGCGGCGGCGCTGGGGCTGAATCGCCGCCGATGCCTCGGTCACAGGCCGGGAACGAGTGCGGCGCACCCCTGGGGCCGCGCACAGCCCGAGCAGATTGTGAGGTTGCCGCTCTCCTTGGATTCCTGCGAGGGACCTTGCCCGCTGCCGACGAAGTCCGCGGGGTCTTCGGTGCCGAGGATCGCGGCGCAACGGTCGGACACGAGTTGGATAGCGAAACCGGCGCCTTCCGTTGCCGGGGCACCAGGGTAGTTGATCGAGCCCTGATTGATCCAGGGGGCTGCATCGAGGTCGACGTTTTGGGCGAGCTGGACGGTGCCGGTGCTGTCATCGACGCTCGTCTCGCATGCCGCCCCGGGGGCGTCATCACCCACAGTTTGCGGGCCATCGTTTCGCATGTTGTAGCCGACCCAGAAGTCCTCCGGGATGTCGATCGTGGCCTCGGAGGCTTGGCCGTCGTTCGACGTCACCCGAACCTGGCTAAACGAAAAACCCTGCGCGAGACACCCGCACGTGGCCGGCTCCCAGCCGGAGGCCTCGCACTCGGTACGCAGTGCCTCGGGGCACTCGGGCATCTCGGGCGTTGAGGGATCGAGAATGACCCACGCCTGGCCACTACCGAGCGTCACGTCGGCGGATCCGGGAAGGTTCTCGATGCAGACGTTGCCGCGGTTTTGGTAGTCGGAGTCGGCGTTGTTGTCCTCGGTGACGACGACGAGATCGAAGATGAAGTCCGAGGGCAGGGTCACGCGAAGGTCTGCGCCGCTTCGGTCGAGTTGGGTGAGGTCGTCGTAGAAGACGGCGACCTGGCAGACGTCCATCCATGGTGTTTGGCCGTTCGGGTCGATGCAATCTGCCAGAGGATCTTGCTCGAACGGAGGCGGAGGCAAGGCTGCTGTGGATGCCCGGATCGAGAGGCGGTCGAAGTCAGCCTGAGCGATCGCCTCTGAGTCCGCCATCGTGAACGCGCGCATCTCGACTGTGATCCGGTCGGTGTCGACGTACTGCACGATGACGTCACCCCGGTTGCGGAAGTTGTCCCCGCCCTGGTTGCCGATCAGCAGTGCAGTGATCGCCGGCGTACCGTCGGCTGCGTACGTCGCGAACGGCTGATCGATCACCACGCTCCAGTCGTCCCGGAAAGGACGAAACTCGCCGGGCTCGCCGTTCGAATCGGACTCACCGGCCGACCCGGATCGTCCGGTCGCGTTCGTCTCGTCGCCCGGACCGTCCGAGGGGTTGACCCCGGTGGTCCCGTCGGTATCGGTGTCCGCCCCGCCCCCACTGGACGAAGAACAGGCCGTAGCGAGTAGCAATGAGAGGGTGAGAATGTGTCGAATCCTTCGCACGCCCGACGGTAGTCACTCGCGAACTGCACAGCAAGCGCGGCGTGCGACGACGGACCGCTGCGCTGACTTCCTGGGGACCGGTCCGTCGACCGGCTCCGGGCCTCGGCTCGCCGCTCGTGACTCCGCGAAGCCGCGGTCGCGCATCAGCGCACCACCATCCGCATCCCGCCCACCGCTCGCTTTGAGACTGCGAACGAGTGTGCCGGGATCCCGGGGAGCGGGCGCGGCCGGTGGCTCTCGACGTGGCAAGGCGGCGTTGCGTACTACAGCTCGGTGAAGCCGCCATCGACGACGTACTCCGACCCCGTGACGAAGGATGCGTCGGATGACAACAGAAACGCGGCCACGGCGGCAACCTCGGATGGTCTTCCCATCCTCCCGAGTGGGACCTGCGGGACAAGCTGGGCGGTGAAATCCTCGATGTCCTTGGGGTCCATCCCGGACCGCCGAAGAAAGTTGCTCTCGATGGGCCCCGGACTGACCGCGTTCACGCGAACACCCCTTGCGGCGAACTCTCTGGCGAGGACACGGACCATCGTCCGCAGCGCACCTTTTGTCGATGCGTAGACGGCGGACCCTGCCATGCCGATCGTCCGCGCGATCGAGGTGTTGAACACGACGGCCCCACCGTCGGGCATCGTGCTCGATAGCGCCTTGAGCTGCAGCAAGGGTCCTCGCACGTTCACGGCGTAGTGGGAGTCGAAGTCCTCGGCGGTGACCTCCTCGAGGGGCCGGAATCGTCCGAACCCAGCATTGAGAAAGGCGCCGTCGAGCCGACCAAACTCGCGTTTCGCGAACTCAGCCAGGGCCAGCGACGCCTCGGGGTCCGCTGCATCATTCTGAATTGCCACGACGTTCAGTTCCTTTCTTGCTGCTGCGAGCCTCTCGGGGTTGCTCCCGGTGATGAGGACCTGGGCCCCTTCGGAGACGAGTCGTTGGGCGGTTGCGAACCCGATGCCGCTGCTCCCGCCTGTGACGAGGATTCTCTTGTTGTTGAATCGAACCATGGTCTGGGGTCTACCGCCGGGGCTCGGCGGTGACGCTCCGTTTCTTGCTCGCGAACTCAGCGACGACGGAGACGACCGGGCACGCCGCGGACTTCAACGATTTGGCGTCGTGAAAATGATGCCCAAGGCATAGCTATCCGTCAGACTGCGGCACTCTGCCGGCCGAAGAAGCGAGGGGAGCGTCGCACAGCCGTACGTGTCGAGCTCGCTTGCGATTCGGATCCAGTTTTCGGACATCAGTCGAGCTGCGATGTGGGGTTCACTCGCCGACCTCTCGGGAGACGAGGTCACCGCTTGCGCTCCCGGTCGAGCAGAGCGGATTTGCGTTCAACGCCCCATCGATAGCCAGACCGAGAGCCGTTCGCCCGGACCACTCGGTGACAAGGAATGGCTACAGCCAACGGGTTGCGTGCACAGGCCTGGGCGACGGCTCGGGCTGCACGTGGTGTTCCGATGGTGCGGGCAAGCTCCGAATAGCTGACGGTCTCGCCCGCGGGAACGCTGCGGAGCGCCTCCCAAACGCGCCGTTGAAACGCGGTGCCGCGGATATCGAGCGACACGGTACTCGGAACCGTCGGGTCTTCGACGAGTCCCACCACGTTCGCGACGAGCTCTTCGAATGCTCGGTCAGCGCCGACCAACTCGGTCGCCGGGAACTGGCGCTCCAGTTCGTGCACGAGGGCCTCCGGGTCGTCGCCGAGAAGAATCGCGCAGACCCCTCGAGTGGTCGCGGCCACGAGTACGGAACCCAACGACGACTCGCCGACCGCGAACCGGATCGGGAGCTCTGCGGCACCCTTGCGGAACTGCGTTGGGGTCATCCCAAGCAGCTCGCTCGACTCCTCGTAGAAACGAGCGGACGAGTTGTAGCCCGCCGCGTATATCGCATTGGTGATGCTTGCATCGCCCCTGAGTTCGCGCCGCAGACGGAGAGCCCGGTTCGCCGCGGCGTATGCCCGGGGTGTCACGCCCGTCACGGCCTTGAACATCCGATGGGTGTACGACGCGCTGAGACCCGCGTGGTTGGCGAGTTGTTGGAGTGACGGGGGCTCGTCACTCCGCTCAATCCATCGGCAAAGGTCCTCGATGACCGCAGCTTGTCGCTCTTCGCGGGTGGGTCCATCGGGCTCACAGCGTTTGCAGGCTCTGAATCCGGCCGCCCGAGCGTCCTCCGAGCTGTCGTGGAACGCGACGTTCTCCGGCCGGGGTCGTCGCGATCCGCACGAGGGGTGGCAGTAGACGCCCGTGGTCCGGACCGAGTAGAGAAAGCGGCCGTCGGCGGCCTTGTCTCGGGAGAGGACCGCCGCCCACCGTGGGTCACGCTGGACGGCGGTGGCACGCAGTTGCGAGGGGGAGGGCATGGGGGTCGTCCATCAGGCGCCCCCAGACCCTACGCGCGACGATGCTCGACGGCACCCCGCGTCTTGTCCTCGAATTCGAGTTGCCCGCAATGCGGCTCCTGCGTGGCGCAGACGACGCTCGGCCGTCGCGACGCTCGGCCGTGCTCACCGTGACGGTCCGTCGACTTTACTTCGCAAAGCCGCGGTCGCGCATCAGTGCGCCAACATCCGCATCCCGGCCACGAAACGCCCGGTACGCCTCGGCAGGATCCACTGCGTTCCGAGGCGCGAACAAGTGCTCGACCAGCTTCTTCGCAATGCCCTCGTCGTAGAAACCACCGGGAGCACCCGCGAACGCCTCCGCCGCATCGGCGGTCAGGACGTCGGCCCACATGTATCCGTAGTAGCCGGCGGAGTAGCCTTCCCCCGAGAACACGTGTCCAAACTGCGGGGTGCGGTGCCGCATCACGACCTCGCTCGGCATGCCCCACTTCGCAAGCGTCTCGCGCTCGAACGCGTCGGGGTCGATGCCGGCGGGATCGATCGTGTGCAGCTCGAGATCCATCATCGCCGAGGCCAGATACTCGGTGGTGCTGAAGCCTTGGTTGAACGTGGCGGCTTTGCGGATCTTGGCGACGAGCTCCTTGGGCATCGGCTCGCCGGTCTTGTGGTGCCGAAGGTAGCCATCGATGACGGCGTCGGTGAACAACCACCGCTCGAGCAGCTGCGACTGGAACTCGGTGTAGTCCCGGACGCCGCCGGAGAGTCCGGGGTACTTCACGTTGCTGCTCAGGGCGTGCAGGGCGTGGCCGAACTCGTGAAAGAAGGTCGAGGCATCGTCGGCGGAGACCAGCACGGGCTGGCCTTCGGGGGCCTTGATGAAGTTGGAGTTGTTCGAGACCAGCACTGTGACCTCGCCGTCGTAGGTGTGGCTGGAGCGGTAGGTCGAAGCCCAGGCTCCCGAGCGTTTGCCGGGGCGGGCGAAGGGATCGAGGTACCAAAGGCCGATGTGTTCGCCGCTCGCAGCGTCGGTCACTTCCCACACCTTCACATCGGCGTGAAAGACGGGAACGGACCCTTCGGGGACCGGCGTGAACGCAAAGCCGAACAGCTTTCCGGCGACCATGAACATGGCTTCGCGCAGCGGGTCCAGCTGCAGGTACTGCTTCACCTCGTCCGAGTCGAGCGCGTAGGTCTCTTGGCGGACCTTCTCGGCGTAGAAGCGGTAGTCCCAGGGCTCGATCTTGATGCCGGCCTTCTCGGCCTTGGCGACCTTCTGCATGGCGGCCACCTCTTCTTTGACCGTCGCCGTGGCGGCCGGCCAAACACCCATCATGAGCTCGCGGGCACGCTTTGGTGTCTTGGCCATGCGGTCTTCGAGTCGCCACGACGCGTAGTTGTCGTAGCCGAGCAGCTTGGCCCGCTCGTTCCGGAGTTGGAGGATCTCGGCGATGAGCTTGTTGTTGTCGTGCGCATCGCCGTGGTCGCCGCGGCTGTAGTACTCGCGCCAGACCTTCTCCCGCAGCGGACGCTGGGTGGAGTAGGTGAGGAACGGATCCATCGCGGAGCGGGTGTTGGGGAGCACCCAAACATCGGCATCCGGCTTCTTGATTGCAGCCTTGAACGCATCGGGCAGGCCGCCGAGGTCTTCGGGACCAAGCTCGATGGTGATCTGCTCGTCGGCGAGCACGTTGTTGCCGAAGGCGTCGTGAAGCTCGGCGAGCCGCGACTGGATCTGCGCGTAGCGGGCCTTGCCGTCCGCATCGAGGCTGGCGCCGGCGCGCGCGAACCGATTGTAGACAAGCTGAACGAGGCGCTGTTCACTGGCCGGGCGCGAGGCCACGTCGGGGCTCTCCTGGACCGCCTTGATGCGGGCGAAGAGGGGCTCGTTCTGAATGATCTTGGTCTCGTACTCCGAGAACACGGGCGCGAGCTTGGCGAACAGGTCGCGGAACTGCGGCGTGGACATGTTGCTCGACCAAATGCCGACGTAGACCTCGAGCCGGTCCATCGCATGGCCGGCGCGCTGCATTTGCACGATGGTGTTGTCGAACGTGGCGGGCTCCGGATTGGACGCGATCACGTCGAGCTCGGCGAGGTGAGCGGCCATGGCCTCGTGGGCGGCGGGCTCGACCTGCGTCAGGTCCATGGCTGAAAAATCGGGGACGCCGCCGTGGGGGCCGGTCCACTCGGCGAGCATCGGGTTTGTTGTCGTCACGGTGGCGTCGGGCGTGGTCGGGGAGGCGGGCTCGGTCGATGCGCCCTTGGGGGTGGCGCAGGCACACAAGGTGGCGGCGAGGCCGAGCATGAGGGCGGTTCGAGCGGACATGGAGTCGCGGACAGTACCAGCCCCTGTCGGCACAACATGACCTGAGAGGTTATGGCGGCGAGCTGGGCCGGTCGCACACTGCAAGCATGTCGCTCGTCCGGACCGCACTGCACTCCAATGCCCTCTTTAGCGCCTGCACGGGGCTCTTGGCAGCCTTGGCGCCAGGACTCGTTGCTGCGTGGCTGGGGACGACGGGGGTCGGCGAGGTCCGGATCGTCGGGGTGCAGCTGCTCGTCTTCGCCGCGGTGGTCGCAGCAGTCGGCCGTCCACGCACGGTGAGGCCGCTTCCCGTGTTGTTGATCAGCGCGGCCGACGCAGCATGGGTCGTGGGCACCGTGCCCCTGCTGCTCCTGCTTCCGGACCAGTTCAGCGCCGCGGGCCATATGTTGATGCTCGGAGTCGCCGCGGTGGTGGCAGCATGTGCGACGGGCCAACTCGCTGGCCTCGCGCGTCAGTACGCCCACCCGGACCGCAACAGCCCATACACCCATCGGGTTTGTGTCGAGGTCCCCGCAGATGCTCCTGCCGACGCGCTGTGGGACGTCATCAGCGACCTCGGCACGATCGCACAACACAGTCCCGACTTGCAGAGTTCGAAGCTGGTCCAGGGAGACTCGCCCGGAATCGGTGCCGCGCGACGCTGCGTAAACCAGCAGGGCAAGGGATGGACCGAAGTGTGCACTGCGTGGGAGCCCGGCCATGCGTTCGCGCTCCGATTCGATGCCGACGCGCCGGACTTCCCATTCCCATTCCAAGCGCTCATCGGGGGGTGGACCGTTGAGCCGCGTGGCGAGGGCTCGAGCGTCCGAATCTGGTGGGAGCTGGTTCCCAAAGCACGCTTCGGTGGTGGCCTTCTCGTAGCCTTGATGGCCGCCGGAGTCCGGCGCAGCATGAGCACCCTCGTCGCGACGATGGCCTCCGCCGCGAAGTCGAATCCCGGAACGCGGCCTGCTCGAGCCCCCCGGAGGTTTGGGGCGATCGCGTGCTAGCGAGGTATCCGGCTCGGAGGTCCTCATGACTGGCTTGCCGAGCGCCGCAGGTCTGCGGGAAGCTGCGACGGTGAGCGAGTCCAACACGGCAGTGCCAGCGAGCCCGAGCTTTGGCGCGCTCCTGCGAGGTTGGCGACAACGGCGGCGTTTCACCCAGTTATCGTTGGCGCTGGAGGCCGAGGTTTCCACGCGCCACCTGAGCTATCTCGAGAACGGTCGAGCCAAGCCCAGTCGCGAGATGATCGCCGTGCTCACCTCGGTGCTCGACGTCCCCTTGGCTCACCGCAACGAGATGCTGCTTTGTGCCGGGTTGGCTCCGCAGTACCCCTCGACAGAGCTCGATGACAGCACTGCCCGGCACGTCCGGACCGCGGTCGAGTTTCTTCTGCTTCGCCATCATCCTTACCCATCGATGGTCGTGGACGAGGCGTGGGACGTGGTGATGGCAAATGACGCCTACGTTCAGCTTGGATGTTTCTTCCGCGGGGCACAGGGGCCGCCTCCCGACCCCCAGAGGGTCCACCGTGGCGCTCCGGTCCAGGGCTCCAACGCCCTGCTGCCCCTCTTCGAGGACGAATCGCTGCGTGCACGGGTCCGCAACCTTCCCGAGTTTGCCGCGATGGTGCTCACGCATGTGCGTCTCGCCGCGCGGACCCATGCCGGGGCGAAGGATGTCGAGGCCCGAATCCGGAGGGTCGTAGGAGTGCTGCCCAACAGCGCAACACCGTTCCCGCCGGTCATCCCGCTGTGCCTGGATGTGGAAGGAGAGCCGCTCACGTTGTTCAGCACCATGACGATGTTGGGCACGTCGGCCGACGTCGTGCTGTCCTCGGTGAGGATCGAGACCCAGTTCCCCGCCGACCCTCGCAGTGATGCGCTGCTGCGGCGGATCACGGCCGGCGAGGACTGAGCCGCGAAACCCCGGGCTACTCGCTCGGCATCAGGGCGGCAAACTCGGGCGTGTTGAACACCAGCCGGGAGCGGGCGAGCTTTCCGTCGCGCACCTGGACCCATTCGGTCATCGTGATCGAAGCCTTGCCGAGTGGCGTTTCGATCTTGAAGTCGTAGATCGAGCACGCCTCGTCCCCGTCACTCCATTGCCGGAGCATGTCGTGTCCCTTGACGATCGGCCCCAGGCCGGACGCACCCTCGACGAACGCGGCCTTGCCTTTGGACTGGAGCATCGGCCCGTGGAAGTCGAAGTCGTCCGCGATGAGGGCAAACGCGCGCTCGAGGTCACCGCCGGTGAAGGCGTCGAGATAGGCGGAGAAGACCTTGGCTGGTGTTGTCATGCCCCCTCGACGAGTCGGCCCGTGCAAACCCGACACGGCCGCCCTAGTTTGTTTGCATGCCTTCGAGGAGGCGCTCGAGATGTCGTCGTTGAAGCGGATTCGTGCACAGCGCCAGGGCTTGCTCGAACGCGGATACAGCGTCGGTGGACCGGCCAGACTCTGCGAGCAGGTGCCCTTGGACCACGAAAAAGGGGGAATACGAACTCATCCCGGGCTCGCCGGCAAGCTCGCGCAGCAGGGCGAGTCCCACCTTGGGCCCGCGGGCGCGCGAGACCGCGACCGCTCGGTTGAGCCGAACGACCGAGTTGGGCCGGTGCCGGAGCAAGGCGTCGTACAGCAGCACAAGCTCCTGCCAGTTGGTGGACTCGTAGTCCGGGGCGCTCGCGTGGACTGCCGCGATCGCGGCCTGGATCTGGTAGGGACCCAGGCGCTTGCGCAGGAGCGCTTTTTGGACGAGTGCCAGTCCCTCGTTGCGCATCCCCTGATCCCACAGCGTGCGGTCCTGGTGCTCGAGCGACACCAAGTGGTCCGGTGGAACGAGCCGTGCTTTGGCTCGGGCATGTTGCAGCAGCATGAGCGCCAAGAGGCCTTGCACCTCCGCCTCGCTCCGAAACAAGCGTGCCAGCATACGCGTCGATCGGATGGCGAGGTCGCAGAGCTGCGGACGAAGAAACGGCGCCGTGTCCCGGGCGCCGTAGCCCTCGGTGAACAGCACCATGAAGACTGCGAGGGCGGCGCCCAGGCGGGCAGGGAGTTCGGCTTCTGTGGGCGGTTGGTAGCCACCCTCGAACTCGCGGACCGCCCGGCGTGCCCGGGTGATTCGTCGCTCGATCGCCGTGTTCTTCATCAAATAGGCTCGGGCGATTTCGTCGATCGAGAGCCCCGCGACGGTGTGCAGCGTCAGCATGACTGCCGTGTCCGGTTTGAGCCTGGGGTCGCAGCAGGTGAACACCAGCCGTGCCATGTCGTCGCGGAACGCTGATCGGATCAGCTCGTCACCGACCGCGTGGTCCGTCTGGAGCTCATGTCTCAGCGCGCCGTCCTTGCGCTCCTTCATCGCCCGGTGCCGGAGCCCGTCGATGATCGCGTTGCGCCCCGCGCGAACCAGCCATGCGACCGGCTCAGAGGGCAGCTCGTCGCCCCAGCGCAGGAGCGCTCGCTCGACCGCGACGTGCAGCCCGTCGTGGGCCATCTCCAAGTTCCCCGCGATGCGATTGAGTGTCGCCAATGCTTGCGGGTAGGCGCTGCGGAGCGCCTGGTGGACGGCGTCACTCACCGACGGTTTTTCCGCTGTGGTCCTCGAAGTAGGCGACCGGCCGAATCTCCACGGTCGCGCGTGGGATGCGTTGGGCCCACCGCGTCGCCGCTTCAAGCGATTCGCACTCGAGCAGGTAGAAGCCGACGAACACTTCGTTGGTCTCCGCGAACGGGCCCTCCTGAACCGAGATGGCATCTCCGCTGCGGCGGACCACGGTCGAGGTGTGCGGCTGCATGAGCTGGGTGGCGACGACGAACGCGTCCGTGGCCTTGGCATCGGTTTGCAGAGTCCGGTGCTGTAGCAACAGGGCTTCGCGCTCGTCGGCCCCGTCGTGATCGAATGCGCCCTCGGCGTGATAAATGAGCATTGCGTAGAGCATGAGAGAGAGACCCGAGTCGGGCTCGTAGCGTAGACGAACCAGGCCGCGCCAACCCGACAATGCGATGCGAACTGCGTGAACGGACGTGCCCGGGGGGTCCTGCTACGCTGTCGTGTGTCGTCTCGATTGCACCTCGACCTGGCGTGGCTGGCGGGTGCAACGCCCCTGATGAGTGACGCGTACTGGGTGCAACACGGTGTCCAGGGAGCGGCGGTGACGAAAGTCGGGCGTCGCGAGGGAGCCGGGGCGGTGCCGATTCGTCAGGTTGGCCGCTGGTTCGAGCGGGTACATCTCGCCGCGCTGAGCAACGCGCCGACGGTGGAAGTGTTGGGCGCCAACCGACCTCTGCGTGGCGGGGGGCGAACCTTGGGAGAACTCGACCTGCTCTACCGCGAAGGCGGTCGTGTTGTGCACCGCGAGGTCGCGGTCAAGTTCTACCTCGCGGTTGGCACCGGTGATCACCCGTCGGGCTGGGTCGGTCCGGGAAAGAAAGACAGCCTGGAGCTCAAGCTCACTCGGTTGCTCGAGCATCAGTGCACGCTGCCCAGCCGTGCCTGTGAAGCGGGGGCTTGGCCAGAAGAGCTTCCGTTTCCGGACGTCACAGAGGTGCTGCTGCTCGGAGCGTTGTTCTCTCCGGTCGGCCAGCCGCGCTTGCCACAGGGCGCAAGCCAGAACGCGGAGCACGGCCGCTGGTATGACGCGTCGGAGTTCGCGGAGCGCTTTGACGACGCGTCTTGGTGCGTGCTCGACAAGCCGTGGTGGCTCAGCCCCGAGCACGCCCGCGAGGCGGTCTCGACATCGGCCCGAGAGCTGGTGAAGGACCTTCGGCGACCGGTGTTCGTCGCCTGTGTGTCCGGCGGCGTCGTTGAGCGAGCGTTCGTGGTGCCGGATGGGTGGTTCGAGGATCTCGTTCGCCCTCGTGGTGGGCCCAAGCCGCCGCGCCTGGGCCGGGGTCGAGCCGAGTAGAATCCGGCGGAGAACTACGGGGCGGCGGGGTGTTCGGCCTGCACTCCGAGTGTTTTCAACCCCGCGTCGATGTTCGCCACGATCTCCGCGTCTGGACCGAGCGCATCGACCAGGATGGAGCGCGCGTTCCGGTAGTTGTCGAGTGCTCCGTCCACGTCGCCCTCGCCGACCTGGGTCTCGGCGAGCGTGACCATCGCCCGTGCGTAGTCGGGGTGAGTTGTGCCAACGACTGTGGACAACGTTGACAGCGACCGGTCCGCAAAACGGTGCGCCTCCTCGAACCGGGATTGCTTGTGCAGCGCTTCGGCGATGCCGCCCAGAGCCTCGGCGACTCGGCGATGCTCGGGTCCGTATGCCTCGTGCCACAATGCCAGCGCCTTCTGATGAAGCTGCAGCGCGTCGAGGGGGCGGCCTTGGTTCCTGCGGACATGACCGAGGTTGTTGAGAGAAAGACCGACGGACGGATGCTCGGGACCCTGGCTGCGAATCCGGAGCTCGATCGCGCGTTCGTACTCGGCAGCTGCTTCGTCCAAGCGCTTCATCTGTTCGAACACCAGCGCTCGGTTGTGGACAGAGACCGCGACCATCGGGTGCGAGGGACCCAGGGATGCCTCCCACGATGCACGCGCGTGGGCGTGGTGTGCCAGGGCATCGTCAAGGCGCCCGAGCCGGGTGAGGACCAGACCCAGGTTGCTGTGGGCCGCCGCGACATCGGGGTGCTCAGGTCCCTGAAGAGACTCACGGAGCTCGGCGGTGCGCTCAAAGCCCCTGGCGGCGGCATCGTAGTCCCCGGCACTGTAGGCCAGGGTCGCCTCGTTGTTGAGCAGTCGGGCCTCGAGCCCGCGGTGGTCGATGCGGGACAGCAGCGCGGCGGCGTGTCGTTGCCACTCATCCGCGGCGTCGCGTTGCTGCAGCCGGTAGCCGACGACGTAGACCAGCTGCACGGTCGCACGCAGAGCCTCGACGTCGTGGTGGCAGGAGTGGGCGAGGTGAAATGCGGCTTCGGAGGTCTCGGCGGCTGCAGCATAGTCGCCGCGTGCTTCTTGGGCGGTGCTCCAGGCGTTGAGCGCTTCGGCCTCGACCGGGGAAAAATCGGTGTCGCGCGCGAGGACCAAGGCCGCTTTGGCGCGGGAGTATGCGCCGTCGAGGTCCCCGGCTTCCTCCATTGCGAGGGCTTCGCTGATCGCATCTCGAGCATGCCCGACCTCGTCCCGCCGCGCTTCATCGGCGGGCAGTTCGTGGGTACGGGCGAGTGCTTCGGGGTCGAGACAGGTCTCGACTGCGGGCAGATGTCCGAGTACCTGCAGGGCGTTCTGCAGCCCATCTGCGGCCGATGCGATGAGGGCGTCGGTTGTGGCTCGAAGGGCTCCCGCGCGCTGGCTCAAGCATGCTGTTCGGCGGTCGAGGAGCGTTGGGTCGATGCTCACTCGGCATGCCTCATCGTGGGCATCGGCGAGCCGCTCGACATAGGCCGCAATCGTCTTGTCGACCCGATTGGCTGTCTCGTCCGCGAATGGCTTGGGCGAGGATCTCAGCGCCGCGAGCAGGGAGTCGCGCCGCCCCTCGGACCACAGGTCCCGCGTCGCGTCCCCACGCGTCTCGCAAGGGTCGGTAGGGGGAACGGCCGCGAAGGCGATCGTCGACAGGGCCGCCGCGCCAGCACCCCAGATCATCCACGTCCCACGCCCAGCGGGTTGCAGCCGATCGAGCAGGCGTTCCATGGTGGGCCAGCGATCTTTGGGGAGCTCGGCCAGCCCTCGGGTAAGCGTCCGCCGGATGCGGGGTGGGACGCCGTTGCGCGGAACCTCGGCAAACTCGCCCGCAGAGATCCGCATGACCAGCTCGGTGACGGTGCGGGCACGAAAAGGCCGCTTGCCAAACAGGCCCTCGAACACGGAGACGCAGTAGCTAAACTGGTCGGCGCGGGCGTCCACGTCGAACGCCAGGTGTTGCTCGGGAGCCATGTACGCGGGGGTGCCCTGCACCGATCCGGCTCGGCTAACGTCATCGTCGTGCGTGTGGTGAACGCTTGGCGCCGGGGGACCGCTGCTGTCGTCGGTGGGTCGTGCGAGCCCAAAGTCCATCACGACGACCCGACCGCCGGGGTGCAGCATCACGTTGGCAGGCTTGAAGTCTCGGTGGACCAGGCCGGCAGCATGTACCGCGGCCAGACCTCGACCCGCCTGCAAGAACGCCCGCAAGACCGCGTCCCAAGGCCGACCCTTCATCCAGGAACGGAGGGTGGGTCCGCGGACCCAATCCATCGCCACGAACACCCGACCCTCGTGCGTTCCGACGTCATGCACCGTGACCACGTTCGGATGAGAGAACTGAGCCATCGCCTGTGCTTCGTGAAGCAGCGTCTCGGCGCGGACCTTCCGGCCTGGTCGGTCGTGCAAGACCTTGATCGCGATGTTCCGGTCGAGGTCGGGGTCGGTCGCGGCGTAGACGGTGCCCATCCCGCCCGAGCCAAGCGTGTGCAAGATCTGGTAGCGGCCGACACGGTGGCCGGCTTGGAGGGGGACCCGGCGCCGCAGCCCCGCGTCGGTCAGCGTGTGCTCGGTGCTCGCCGGACCCCCTGGATTCGGTCTGGGCACGGCCGGATTCTAGCAGCCTCCGCTCGGGCCATGCAGCCGGGGTCGAGGACGCCGCGGTCGGGGGTATCCTACGGGGATGGGAATTCGTCTGCGCCCCGGGCTCCCTGCCGACTACTCTTGCTTCGAGCGGTGGTTTCCGCTGTTGGAGTCGGGGGACCCGACCCCGTCGCCGCAGCGATGGCGGGACGAGCTCTCCGGGTTGAGTACGGTTGCCGAGTCTCACGGGCAGCCGGTCGGTTACTGCTTTGCGCAGGTCTTCGGCCGCGAGGGCTACATCCGCCACCTGGTGGTCGATCCGGCGTCGCGCCGCACAGGTGCCGGGCGCTGCCTTCTACGTCACGCGGTCGCCGAGATGCGGAGCGCCGGTTGCTCGGGTTGGAGGCTGAACGTACGGGACGACAACGCCCCGGCGCTGGCGCTGTACACATCGCTGGGGCTGGAGGTTCACCACGCATGTACCTCGCTTCGGTTTCCTCCCTCGCTCGTCGACACGCTGCCGACCATGCCGCTGTCCGAGGACATCGTTGAGCCGGACGGGCATCAGGTCGCGGTTCTCGAGAAACGCTTCGAGTTGCCTGTGGGGCAGCTTGACTCGGCTTGGTCTGGTGGGCTGGTTCTTGCGGTCCTCGGCCAGGGGGATGCGCCCTTCGGCGTTGCGACATTCGACCGCGCACGGCAGGGATCGTTCCCGTTTCGAGCGGAGTCTTTGCACACTGCAACCGCGCTGCTGCATGCCCTCCGAGCACACGCGACGGGTCCAGAGATGGGTATCGTGAGCGAAGACGTCGAGGGGTTCACCCAGCGGTTGGTCGAGGCGGGGGCTCGGGTCCCGTTCCGGTTCGTGCACATGCGCGGCCCACTGTGACGTACGCTGCGCTCGATGAGCGCTCGCGCCGTCCTTGTCGACCTCGATGCAGACCGTGTCCGCCTCGGCCTCGAGCGGGAAATCGCCGGGGCACTCGCGGCTGCGATTGTGGACTACGAAGCCCACCGGCGGGCCGTCGTGCCTTCGGACCCACAACGGGTTCGGCAGCGGTTGCTGGCGCAGGGGCGGCGGATTACGCCTTCGATGGCCCCCGCCGCGCACGAGCGCATCGAAGAGGTGAAGCAGACCTTCGCACTCGATGCACCGCACGAGCTCCTCCGGGCCGACACCCACGAGAACCTCGCCGTACATCGGGTCTCCGAGCCCGTGCTGCTGGAGGTGTCTGAACGTCTACTCGCCCTGCTCGATGATGGCGCGGCGCGGGCGTTGTTCGGACACGAGGTCGGCCACTTCCTCGCCCATGGCCCCCTGGACGCGACCAGCGATGCGTTGTGGGTCGCGGCCACAATGGGACGGCGAGGCCTGCTCGATCCGGAAACCGCCGCGCTATCGCAGCGAGGTGTCCTGGCTCGCGAGATCACGGCCGACCGCTTTGGTTTGCTGGCCTGCCAAGACCTCCATGCTGCCCTCAGACTGGAGATGATCGCCGCCACCGGGCTGCGTGGCGAGACGCTCGGCTCCGACACCGAGGCGTACCTCGAGCAGTGCAAGCAGCATGTGCTCACCGAAGGCGAGGTGCCGGCATCGTCGTTGCGGGTGTGGGCGCTGTGGCAGTTCTCCCAGAGCGATCGGTTCTCCAGCGCGATCGGAGGCAGTGGGGGACGCCCACTGGAAGAAATCGATGCCGAGATCGCCGCAAGACTGGACGCGGCATCTGGCGCAGGATCGCTACGCATCGAAGACGAGCGAGCGGAACTCCCGGGGTTTGTGTTCGAGTGCGCGCTGGCGTGCGGGGTCCTTGTCGCGAGCGCTGATGGTGAAATCTCGGCCGAAGAGTTGGCAGCACTCGAGGACGCGTTCGGGTCGCATGTGGCCGATTGGTCTGCGTCGCTGGAGCCCGAGGCCGCTCACGCCCAGTTCTATGCGACGGCGGGGTTGGTTCGCGCCGGCGGCGATGACCTGGTCCGGCGGCTGTTCCTGCTGGTGTCGCACGTCATCGGCGCCGACGATGTGGTCGATCCCAGGGAGCTGCGCATGGTGCTGGCGCTCGGAGAGGCGCTCGGAGCAGGCGAGGCGTTTCGGACCTGGCTCGGCCCGGTTGCGGCCGCGAAAGGCGTGGAGATCGATGCGGCAGCGGACGTGCCGACGTCCATCCCACTGCCCGCGCGCCCGGCCGAGGTTCGCGATGCGCTTGGGGCTCTGGCCGATGCCGTTCACCGAACCGGATCCACCGCGATCTCTCCACGCCGATTGCTGCGGCTCATGGGCGCGGAAGAAGACGACCAGGATGCGCTGCAAGGGGTTGCGGGCTTCATGGAGCAGCGTGAGATCGACGTCGTACCCGCGTTGTCCTCCGTGGTTCTCGATGCTCGCGTGTCGCTGCGAAGCCGCACGCGGGTCGCTCAGCTGCAGGCCCACGATGATCCGGAGCTGCCCGCCGATCGGCAGGCTCTGCTGGCTGCGTTGGCGCGGCTACGCGACACCCTGATCTCCGGCGATGGTCGCAGCCCGTCGGTGCGTCTGCGGTCCGTGACTCGAAGCCGCAGGGTGTTTGACTTGTTCCGCTTGGAAGCCGTTCGCAAGGGCACTCCGGAGCGAGCGCTGGCACTCGTGCAGGCGGGCAAGACCGCGGTGTTGGTCACGCCGCAGGACGCGGGCCGGCAGGAAGCAGCGCGCGATTGCGCTGACGAACTGCGACAGCTCGACCGCCTCGCCCGTGACGCTCGGGAAGAAACCGGCGCCAACGACCTGTGCATCGGCTATCCGGTGTTGCTCGGCCGCGTCGAGGTCGCCGAGAACCCCGGAGAGTCGTACGGAGTCCGCGGACCCTTGGTACTGCGTCCGGTGCGGCTCGAGCGGGATGGCCGGGGTGCTCGCGGCTTCTCGGTGGAGCCGCGGGAGGACCAGGAGGCCGTCGTAAACGGGGCACTGTTGCGGCTGCTGTTCGACAAAGCTGGGCTCGCGCTCCCCGACGACCTCGCCCGTGAGTTGGACGGGCTCGCTGAGGATGTTCCGGCGCTGATCGACAGGCTTCGCGCGGTCGGAGTCTCGATCGGTGTGGAGGGCACGACGCTTGGTGCGTTCCGCGATCGCGACGATGTGCTGGACGGAGACGACGCGCTGCTGATGGTCGAGGAATGCGCCGTGCTCGGCTTGTTCCCGCAGTCGAGCTCCGAGCTGTTGCAGGACTACGACGCGCTGCTTCGCGATCTCGAGGAGGGGGGGCGGCCGCTGGCTGAGGTGCTCTCCGCGGGCTTTGGGCTGCTTCCGTCGGCACTGCGCAGCGACGCTGCGCCCGAGATTCCCGAACATGCCCCGGGTTGGCCGGTGCTTCCCTCGGACCCAAGCCAACGCGTCGTCGCGGCCGCTTGTGCGAACAACTTGGTCACCGTGGTGGACGGACCCCCGGGGACGGGCAAGAGTCAGCTGATCGTCAATATGGTCGCCGATGCGCTGCGCCGTGGAGCGCGGGTAGCCGTCGTTGCAGAAAAGCGAGCTGCGCTCGACGTGGTGCAGCAGCGCCTCACCGGAGTCGGAGTGGCGGACGCGGTGGCGCTCGTGCATGACGTCGGGGACGACCGAAAGGCGTTGTTCACCAAGATTGCTGGGCGGCTCAAGGACTTCAAACCCCGCAAGCACAACCAGACTCGGTCCGACGTGTTGCGTGCGGACCACGAGCGGGTCAGGGCCACCCTCGAGACACGCCGCAGCACCCTCGCGCACGTCGACCCAGGCGTAGGCCTCTCGGTTGGGGAGCTGTTGTCGCTCGTCGCAGGCGGGGAACCGCCGATGAAGGCTCCTTCGGTTGTGGACGTCCAGCGGGACGGGCTCACGCGCCTACTGGAGCTGATCGAGCGTCTGCATCCCTATGGCGAGCTTTGGGACCCGGCCGGCTGGTGGCGGTGCCAGGGCGAGCGTTCGAGCCTCGCGGACCTGGGTGACGAGGACTTGGCGGTCCTGCAGCGGGTCACGGCCGACAGCGTGACGAAGGCGGCTGCCTCGAAACCCTTGCGCGATCAGCATCCCGTGCCGGTCGCCACGCTTCACATGGCCGCGGATGGACTCGCGGCCGTGCGTACGTTGCTCGAGCTCGCGGGGCAGGCTGAGGCGTTGGTCTGCGCGGTCTGGTCCGGGGTCTCCCTCGATGTGGAAGGGCTGGCGTCGGCGTGGTCGGCCGAGTCCACGGCACTCGCTGCGCATGGCGGCCCGTTGGCGCTTCCCGCTGACGACTTCACCCGGAACGTCGCGGTGCTCCGCAGCTTCGCAGGACGCTTCGTACGGTTCTTCTCACCACTGTGGTGGCGGACCCGCGGGGAGGTTCGAGATGCCCTGCCGAAGGTCTGGCCACAGCGGGCAGGCGAGGGGTTCAGCGCGGGCTTCCTTGGGGAGTTGCAGCACCGGATCGACGGGGCCAAGGCCTGGGAGGCGCTGCGAGGTGCATTCGCGGGGCTCGGTCGCCCGGACCTGGCCCCCAAGGATGCCGCCGCAGCGCAGGCCAGCGTCGACACGCTGCGAGCGTCGGCACAGGCTGCGGCGGTCGCACGGGCTCACGCCGACGCGCTTGCGGTGCTGGGCCTCGCGCCGCCGAGTAGCCCCGCGGAGATCCCGAAGCTTCGAACGATGTTGGAGCACCGAGAGGCCCAGCGCCATGCCGACGACGAGGTTCGGACCGCGCTGGCGCCCGTGGCCACCCGCTTTTCGTTCCTGGATTCGCTGGAACTCGATGTCCTGCCCGAGTTCGCGAAGCGGCTGCGCGCCGACGGACATCGGCTGCGGGAGGCCGATGGTTGGCTCGCGCAGACAGACCTCGTGCACGCCGACGCACGCTTGTGGCTCGATGCTCTGCGCGCGTCCATTCCCGATGAAGACGCACCGGCGTGGCGTGAGGGCCTGTCGCGTGCGTGGGGGGATGCCCATCTACGCCGCCTCGAGTCGTTCTTGCCAGCGCTGGGCGATCTGGGAAGCCCGGCGCAGGGGCAGCGAGCAGAGGAAGCCATGGGCAAGCTCGCCACGCTCGAGAGCGAGATCGCAGACCTCGAGGTCCAAGGGATCAATGCGACGCTGGATCAAGCCGAGCTGCTCTCGATTCCCGACGCCGAATACCGGGCTCGCCGAACGCCAGCGCAGAAGGTCAAGGAGTCGCTGCTCAAGGAAACGACCAAGTCACGCAGCTTGATGCCGCTTCGGCAACTGGTGCGAGACTTCGCGGACGATGGAATCCTCGATGTCCTGCCGTGCTGGCTGGTCTCGCCGGAGACCATGACGGTGCTGTTCCCGCGGGCGCCGCTGTTCGACCTGGTCATCTTCGACGAGGCGTCGCAGTGCACGGTCGAGTCCGGGCTGCCGGTGTTCCTGCGAGCCAAGCAGGTCGTGGTCGCAGGCGACGAGAAGCAGATGCCGCCGACTTCGTATTTCAAGGCGAGCTCGAGCAGCACGGAGGACGAAGACCTCTCGCAGGAGCAGGCCGAAACCCGCGACATGTTCGCGGCCGAGTCGCTGCTCTCGCTCACGCGCAACCGCTGTCCACACGCGGGCCTCAAGTGGCACTACCGGTGTCGCGAGGAGGAGCTGATCGCGTTCTCCAACCACGCGATGTACGAGGGGGACCTGCTCACCATTCCGTCCACGTCGGGACCCCACGGTGAGTCGGCGCTCCGCTGGCTGCCGGTCGAAGGCGGGGCGTACGACAGCGGCGTCAACCACGTCGAGGCGGCGCGCGTCGTGGAGTTGATGGCCGAACTGCTCGCCCGGCCCAAACCGCCGAGCGTAGGCGTGGTGACGTTCAACCTCAAGCAGCGGGCGGCGATCCTCGACCAGATCGAGGCGCGTCTCGATGGCGACGACGCGTTCGCCGGGCTGTGGCAGACCGCGAGCACCCACGAGGAACTGGACGAGCGTCCCTTCGTCAAGAACCTCGAGTCGGTGCAGGGCGACGAGCGCGACGTGATCGTGTTCTCGCTCGGCCATGCGCCGGTTCATCGCAAGCGCCGCGGTGGGGACGGGGAGTTGTACGTCCCCGCGCGCTTCGGACCCCTGGGCCAGCGCGGCGGAGAGCGACGGCTCAACGTCGCGATCTCCCGTGCCAAAGCGGAGTGCTACGTCGTGTCGTCCTTCGATCCGGCACTGCTCCGGGTGGGGAACTCGATGCACACCGGGCCGCGGCTATTCAAGGGCTACCTCGACTATGCGCATGCGCTCTCCGAGCGCCGCTTCGAGGTCGCCGAGCGCATTCTCGATGGCGTGCGGGGAACTCCCCGTGCCGTCGCGGAGGCGCTCGCCGTCGGCTCGAGAGTCGACGGTCATCTCCCGCTGGCGAGCCAGGTGATGTTGGCGCTCGAATCCACGGGCTTGCGTTGTGGGCTGCACATGGGGACCTCTGACTTTCGCATTCCACTCGCGGTCGGCAAGGCCGGCGAGGACTCCTATGCGCTCGCGGTGATGACCGACGAGGGCTCGGTCGGCGACTCGGCCTTCGAGCAGTTCGTCCATCGTCCCGCGGTGTTGCGCTTGCGAGGCTGGACCGTGCTGCATGTGGATGCTGCGACGTGGGCGACCCGGCGCAGCGACGTGTTGGAGTCGATCTGCGGAACGCTCGGAGTTGCGGTTCCCCGCTGAGCACCATGTCGCGCCGTGCCCCACCTTCGAGCTCGAGTCTTCCCTCGGGCAGTGTCTGCATCGCGGTTGCGACGCTCCTGCTCGGGTGCGGCAAGGACGAGGTCGCGCTGCCTGCGTCGAGTTCGGCCCGGAGCACCGAGGCTCCGCCTATCGCCGAACTCCCTGTCGAGCGGGTGCGCGTGGATGCGCGGCCTGGGGCTGGTTCGCCCCGGCTCACTGCGGGGCCAGCGGGAGTGGTCCTCAGCTGGCTGGAGCCCGAGGCGGAAGGCTACCGCCTTCGTGCCCGCGCCTGGGATGGGGGCGGGGACACGCGGACCGTAGTCGCCCACGCTGACCTCCTACAAAACTGGGCTGATGTACCGAGCGTGATGCCAGGCCCGGCGGGGTGGGTTGCAGGCTGGCCGCAGCGGCGCGGAGAGTCCGGCTATGATCTGCAGTGGTCTCGGGAGGCTACCGACGGGTCGTGGAGTTCCCCGCTCCCGGTCTCGGATGCGACGCAAGGGCCGGAGTTCGGTTTCCTGTCCTGGGCGCCGAACCCCGCCGGCACGCTTACCGCGTTTTGGCTGGACGGCCGCGCATCGACGACGAGTCACGGCGGGGCGATGCAGTTGTGGTCCGCGACGGTGTCCGAGCAAGGGGTGTCGGGCCGGCGCGTGTTGGACGAGCGTGTCTGCGACTGCTGCCAGACGGCCGCCGCACCAACCTCATCGGGCCCGGTCGTCGTGTATCGAGACCGAGACGACAACGAGATTCGGGATATCTGGCTCGCCGGACCTGGCCCGACCCAAAGGCGTCGCGTGGGCATCGACGACTGGCGCATCGAGGGGTGTCCGGTCAACGGCCCCTCGGTCTCCGCATTGGGGGACTCGTTGGCGGTGGCTTGGTTCTCGGGTGCCTCGGCGTCGGGTAGTGTCCGGGTTGCCTTTGCAGATGCCGAGGGCTCCTTCTCAGCGCCGATCGTCGTCGATGACGGCAACCCCCTGGGGCGTGTCGACCTGGTCTGGCTGGATGACGAATCGGTGGTTGTCGTCTGGATCGAACACGTGGACGACGCTGCTGAGGTTCGAGTCCGCCGTGTGAACCGAGCTGGGGCACGCTCGTCGCCGATGAGAGTCGCATCGACCCAGGCGTCGCGCCGGTCGGGATTCCCTCACCTCGAGCGTGTTGGTTCAGAACTCGCGCTGGCGTGGGTCGACGTCTCCGACGGAGCCTCGACGATCGCGGCCGCGAGAGCCTCGATCGAAGCGCTGCCTCAGAGCATGCCGCGGCGCCTGAAGTAGACCAGCAGTCCGGCAGCAACGCCAAACATCGAGAACCACAGCGTGGGGTAGGCCCACGGCTGATGCAGCTCGGGCATGTTGTCGAAGTTCATCCCGTACACCCCGACGATGAAGGTCAGCGGAATGAAGATCGTGGCGATGACGGTCAGCACCCGCATCTCCTCGTTGGTGCGCTGGCCGACGAGCGCCATGTGCAGGTTGATCAGGTTTGCGATCATCTCCCGATACATCTCGGTCGAATCGATGACCTGAATGAGGTGGTCCTGAAGGTCGCGATAGAAGGGGAGATTGCGCTTTGCGACGTGCATGCCCTCGTCGTGCAGCATCGCGTTGACGGCATCGCGCAGTGGCACGGTGACTTTGCGGAGTCCCATGAGTTCGCGCTTGTAGTCATGCAAGCGCTGGGGCAGGCCGTCGATTCGCTCGGAATCGTCTTTGTCGAGGTCGAGTTCGGCCTGCTCGACCGCTTCTCCGATCACCGAGACCGCCTCGACGTAGCCATCGACGACAGCATCCATCAACGCGTAGACGAAGTAGTCGTGCGCCCGATCTCGTACCCGACCCACCGAGTCTCGCAGACGCGTTCGAACGCCGCGGAAGACGTCCTGTCCCACCTCTTGAAACGTGAGCACGAAGCCCTTGCCGACGACGAGAGAGAGCTGCTCGAACTGGAGGTTCCGGTGCTCGCCAAGGCGGACCATCTTCATCACGATGTATGCGTGCTCGGGATAGACCTCCAACTTGGGGCGTTGGCCGGTATGGACGATGTCCTCGAGCGTCAGCGGGTGCACACCGAATGCTTCGCAGACCGACCGCACGAACTCGACGTCGTGCACGCCGACGACGTCGACCCATGTCGTCGTTCCTTCGTGGAGGGCGGCGTGGGCCTGGGCGATGCTGGCCGGGTCGTATTCTCGGACTTCGTCCGGGGTCCAATCGAAGACGCGGACGAAGGGCTCGAAATCCCGTGCGGGCCCGGTGTAGACGGCACTACCGGGGACGGCGCCTGCCCGAAACCCCGGAGCAAAGCGCCCTTGCGCGGTGGACTCGCCAGGGTGGGGGCTGTTGTCGGCCGGATTCTCCATGGAGGCGCCGCGATGTTCCCACAACCGAGCCCGTGCAGAGCGATGCACGGTGAGGCCCGCAACGGGTTCTCCGCGAGAAGCGGGATCCCGAGCTGTATTCGATGCTGCGCGAGTCCTTCAACCAAGATACCGCCCCGCGATTCACCCGTTCGGCCCCGCGTGGGACCGTTGGGAGCATGGCGACTCGGGCACCGGAGAGATTGGTTCGGGGACCTCTACCGATATCCCGCTCACCGACTTCTGCTGATCGAGCCGACGCTCGATCAGCCGCTCGCCGCGTGAATCAGCGCGAGGCCGAGGAGCGACCGCGACCACGACCGCGGCCGCGACTGTTGCTGCTCTTGCGTCGACCGGAGCTCGAGCTCCCGGACTTACCGCGTCCTGCAAGGTCGGTCATCGGCGGTGGTGGCTGAGTCGCTACGAAGCCGTGGGTCTCGATGCGCTGGATGTGGCGCTTGATGAGCCGCTCGATGTCCACGAGGTACTCCCGCTCTTCGTCTTCGCAGAAGGACAGGGCGATGCCGGAGTTGCCGGCCCGCGCTGTGCGACCGATGCGGTGCACGTAGGTTTCGGGGATGTTGGGCAGGTCGAAGTTGATGACGTGCGAAACGCCATCGACGTCGATGCCACGCGCGGCGATGTCGGTGGCCACCAACACGCGCAGGTTGCCCGCCTTGAAGCCTTCGAGCGCCCGGGTCCGTGCACCCTGGCTCTTGTTGCCGTGAATGGCGGCTGAGGCGACGTTGCGCTTCTCGAGGAACTGGGCGATGCGGTTCGCTCCGTGCTTCGTTCGGCTGAACACCAGCGCGCGCTTGATGTTGCCGTCGGAGAGAAGCTCGGCGAGCAGGGAGCGCTTGTTCGACTTGTCGACGAAGTACAGGTGTTGCTCGATGCGGTCCGCTGTCGCGGAGACCGGAGCGACAGCAACCGAGACGGGGTCGTGCAGCATGCTCTCGGCGAGCTCCCGAATCTCTTGGGGCATCGTGGCGGAGAAGAACAGCGTCTGTCGCTTCTTGGGGAGCTTGGCGACGATGCGCTTCACGTCCGGCAGGAAGCCCATGTCCAGCATACGGTCGGCCTCGTCGAGCACGAACACGTTGATGCTGCTGAGGTCGACGAACCCGCGGTTCATCAGGTCGAGCAGGCGGCCAGGAGTCGCCACGATGACGTCGACGCCACGCTTGAGCTCCTTGATCTGAGCCTTCTCGTTGACGCCACCGAAGATCACGGTGTGCCAGAGGTCGCCCAGGTGCTTGCCGTAGGTCGCGATGCTTTCGCCGATCTGAGCCGCGAGCTCCCGGGTTGGGGTGACCACCAGGGCGCGAACACAGGGATCGTCGCCCGCGAGTTGGTCGACTCGCTGCAAGAGGGGAAGGGAGAATGCCGCCGTCTTGCCGGTGCCGGTTTGCGCACAACCCAAGACGTCTCGGCCCTGTAGCGCTGGGGGGATCGCGTCTCGTTGAATGGGCGTTGGCTCGGTGTAGCCAGCGTCCGTCACGGCGCGGAGAATAGGGGCACAAAGGCCCAGCGCATCGAACTTCACGGGCGCCCCTGTCCCACGGATCGGCCCTCGGGGCAAGCGACGCGCCGCGCGTCGGCCTGATCGACGCTCATTTCCATGGATCCCGGCCAGACGTCGCAACCGATGGGGGTCCGAGAAGCGGCGCGAGAACGGGTGGAACTCGTGTGTGACGTCGTTGGCTGAGCTTCGCGTGCGTTGCGGATCGGGTGCGGCGCCAGCGTGCAACCGCGTGCCGCGCGGCGTTCGATCGGGGCACGAAGGTGGCGCAGCGCTCGCTCAGAGCCCTGCGGCTGCACGGTCGAGCTGCTCGTCGAGGGCCGCAAGCAGCTCGCGGTTCCCATCTTGCTCGTAGCCGGCGAGCTTCTCTTCACAACCGGGTACCGCGCCCAAGAACTCGTGAACGACCGACGGATCGCGGAGGTCCTTGGCGAAGCGCCCATAGCCCAATCGTTCGAGCCAGCGAGCGTTGAGGACCTGCTCAAGCTGGGCTCGAATCGGCACCGATAGCATCGGCTTGCGCAGATAGACACACTCGCTCATGACCGTGAACCCGCCACCGGCCACCACGGCCCGCGCGCTGGCGAGGTCCGCGATGAACCCGGACTCCGAGAACGGGCGGTGTACGAGGTTGCCTTCGACGAGGTCTTCTTCGAGACCGCGGTGTATCCCATACACGCGGCATGGGAGGCCGGTGTCTTGGAGCGTCTGCGCCAGCGTCTCGTTACCCTCCGCCGTCTGATAGACGAGCAAGTGTTCCCCCACACTGCGCGGCACTTCGAGGATGCTCGGGCGCAAGATGGGGGGGAGCAAGGTTGTTCGTTTCTTCCGGAGCGGCGGACGGAAGAACGACGTCACCAGGTAGTGGTTGGCGAACGGGAGCTTCGACTTCACGAACGCCTTGGCTAGGTCGAAGCTTGCTTCGTAGCCCTCGGTGATCTCCTTGGGGTGCCGACATCGATTGATGACCTGCATATTGTCGACGCTGATCACCGGAAGGCCGTGGGCCTTGGCGTAGATGTACGTCCAAGATTCGAAGTCGCTGACCACGATCTCGGGCCGAAACTCGTGGATGAGGTCGAAGTAGGCCTGAACGTTCTGTGGCACGCCTGTAGCTCCGGCGATGACGTTCGACCACAACGACTTGCCCATGCGGACCCGGTTCTGCTCGGTGACGAAGTGGAGCCCGTGGATCTCGTTCACGCCCTCGAAGCGTGAGGCCAGAAAGTCCTTGGCCCGCCCGGAGGTCATGACCTGGATGTCGTGCCCCGCAGCGTGGAGGTGTCCCAACACCACGCTCGAGCGCGTTGCGTGCCCCATGCCTTCACCCACGACGCCGTACAAGATCCGCACGCCGTCACGATACCAGGACCGGGTCGGCTACCGTTGTGGGCCGCACTGCGCCAGGAGGCGCGCGCGCTCGTCCTTGGAAATCACCTCGGGCTCATGGGGCAGGGAGCCGTCGCTGTTTCGGAACGGGTTGGGTCGGTGCTGGCCGCGGACGCGATCCCATAGCAGGCCCACGGCCATTCCTGCGAGCGTACCTTTGCCGATCGTATTGTGGGAACCGGCCGGGGCCGGACCCGTGGCTCCCTTGGCCTGGATTCGTAGTTTGACCGGACCCAGGGCGTCGTCACGAGATACGCCGGCGGCTTGGTGATCACAAAACGCGCCGAAAATGCTGGCGAACGGCATGCCGGGTGCCTCCGCACAGTTGGCGATCGGGGTTCGGCAGCACGATGCGAAGAACCGGAGGGTGCCCTTGGGCGAGAGTCGGGCACAGCGGATCTCGTCGCGCCCTTGGGTGATGCGGAGCCTCGCAGGAGTCGTTTGGTAGACGTCGGTTCCGCCGACGTCATCGAGAATGTCGTCTTCGTTGCCAAGCCAGCGGGCGAACGTCTGACAGTCCACACACATGCAGACGACCCGGCGGCCGACCGAGGGGGATGCAGGGTCGATGGTGCCGCGGATCTTGCCGCAGCGGCACTTGAGGGGGAGCGCCGAACTCACCGCCGGAGGGTAGCAGCGTGCTCATGCCGTGCCATGGAACTGCCTGTAGTTCTCCCGTATCCGCTCCTTCGGCCACGTTGGAGCGCGGATGAGAGCCGGCGGTCGGTTCGGAGCCCGCTCACATCGGGTCCGAGAAGACCTCGATCGCACCGACTCGTTGCCCTCGGTTCCGGCCTCCTACGACGAGCAAGCGCCGGTCCGGGAGTCGCGTGGTGGTGTGGGCAAACCGAGCGGCACCGGGGCCTTCGGCGACTGTCCACGCGTCCGTCGATGGGTCCCAGCGTTCGGCGTCTTCGAGGGCAACCTCCAGGCGGTTGCCCTCGAGATTCGAGGTTCCACCGAGCACCAGCACCGACCCGTCCTCGAGTTGGGTTGCCGTGTGTCCGGTGCGGGGGATGTTGAGGTCGCCTGTCCGGCGCAACGTGTTCGTAGTGGCGTCGTAGAGCGAGCACGTTGGGTGGGACTGCTCGTCGTAGCCCCCCGTGATGAGGGCGTTCCCATCTCGAAGTGGGGTCACAACGGGCTCGGCCACGGGGACAGGCAAGGAGCCTAGGACCGTCCAGCGCCCGGTCCGCGGGGACCATCGTTCGACCACGCAGAGCGCCTCCGAGGAGCCCTCGGGCTTGGCGAGATGCAGGCCGCCGACGACAAGGACCGAGCCGTCCGCCAGGGTGGCCGAGCCATGAAGGTACCGGCTGGCGTTGAGAGGTTGCTGCGGTTGCCAGGTTACCGTTTGCTCCTTCCAGATCCAGCAGTCGGTCGACGTGGTGTCGTTGACTCGAAGACCCCCGGTGCGCATGAGTCGACCTGGCGCGAGTTCTACGAAGCTATCGCCAAGGCTCGGGGCGGGGCCTGGAACGCTAGGCTCCCAAGTGGTCGCTGTGGGGCACCAGGTCTCGGAGCCCGACACCTCCTGCAGTTCCGCGGAGATCCGCAACCCTCCGACCAGCACGACCCGCCCGTCGGTCAGTCGTGCCCCATAGTGGCCCGCCCTCGGCTGGAGCAGCGAGGGGCCCGACTGCACTGTCGCAGAGGTTGGGTCCACGAACTCAACTGTGGTTGTCGACACGGCTGTGGCATCGCTGCGCGGGGCGTGTGGATCGTGGTCGCCCTGCTCGTCTGGCCGTGCGATCTGGCCACCGGCGATGAGTATCCGTCCGTCCTGGAGAGGCGTGGCACTGTGAGCGCCGCGTGGGATGCGAAGTTCTCCGAGGGTGCTCCACGTGTCTACCATGGGAGGGTGGATGGTCTCACAAGGGGAACCCGCGAACGGAGCTGTCTCGCCGCCTGCAGAGTCGCTTCACCGCAGTCTCAGCCGTCTGTGTCGCAAGTGCCTGTCGGATCGGTGATCACCGAGAGGTCCGACACGATGATCACGTCGCCTTCGGACGTGCAGACGACGTCGTGGCGAGTGAGCTCCAGGCCGTCAAAGACATCGTCGCCGTCGAGCTGTGATTGGGCGAGCTCCAGGAGATCGAAGTTACGCTGCGTTGACGTTCCGTCGGGGGCGATGCGAGCGAACCCCGAGTCGGCAGCGACGATGATGTCGGTGTCGGAGCACGGCTGCGCACGGCCACGCCCCGACAATGCGACCGGTTTGGACCATACCTGCATCCCGTCGGGGGAATACCCGTAGGCGTTGCCATCCGAGAAGCTCGGTTGGCCGGACACAATGAAGGTGTCAGCGTTCGCGGTCAGTCCCCGGACCCGGACATCTTCGATCGTGGCGGCCCAGGCATGCTGACCTTCGGGGCCAAATGCTTCGAGCGACAAGTCGCCCTCGTGTAGAGCACCAGAGGTGAGCGCGATCGCGGAGGTTCCATCGGCGAGTACGGCAACGTCGGCGACTCGTGCGTCGCCGACGTTGTCCGGTTCGGACCCGATGGGCCATGGCGTGGTCCAGACCTCGTCGCCGTCCGAGTTGAGTCGGCTGACCCACCGGTCGACGCCTCGCTGTCCCCCACCCGCGGCGACGATGGAGCCATCGGCAAGTCCGGCGATCCTGACTCGGTACTGCAGCAGGGGCACGTCCCAAGGCAACACCCGCCGCGGCCCGAGCGGCTCGAGGTCCTGGTCCACGACTCCGTACGAGACGCCTTCATCGAAGAGGCCCGCGTAGATGATTCTGCCGGCGCCGTCGCCTGTGAGGTCCTGCGGGCCGTCAGCCAGTGCAAGCCTGCCCAGGCGCGTACCGTCGGCGTCGTGGCGGACGAGCCGAATCTCATGGCCGTAGGTCCCGAATACGATGCCGCCCTCGAGATCGGGCACCACGGGGATCTGGAGCATTGATTCTCCCTCGATGAGCGTGGACCACCGAACCTCTCCTTCAGCGACACCCACAAGCGCGACGAAGCGACGGGTGCTGCCCCGGTCGCAGACCTCCCCGGTGGTCCCGGTGGTCTCGGCTCCGGGTTCAGTCGTGCCGGTCGTCGAGAACTCCCCGGACTCGCCCGTGCCTCCAGATCCGGAGCTCCCAGATTCGGTTGTGCACGCGAGCGCCGGGACGCTCGACAGACAGCACGCGATCCTTGCGGCTAGCGTCGACAAGTTCATATCGGAAAGCGTAGCTGGGCGCGGACGCTGGGCCATCCCGTTCGCGGACGATTCGCAGATGCGCGGGTCCTGCCCCAAAGAGACAGTCTTCAAGGGCGTCTCTGCTGAGGGCCGCGCAGCCTCCGCGACCTCGGCCGTGGTGGTGACGAGGCTACGAATGCAGCACGCTCAGGCCTTGCCGTGGCACTGCTTGAATTTCTTCCCACTGCCGCAATGACAAGGGGCGTTGCGGCCGAGCTTGGGCGCGTCGTGTTTGAACGGGACCGCGTCACCCGAAGCGTCGCCTGCGGGAGTCTCGTCGGCGGGAGCCGCGGGCCGATGGTTCGCGCGAGCATCCGTCCACTGCGTGTAGAACGAGGACGCGAGGTCGCCGAGCGCAGCGGTCCACTTGGTACGCATTGCATCGCCATGCATTTCAGCCCCCGCCTCGCCGACCCGGTCGAGCTCGCCTGCGAGCAGTGCCAGCGGCATCATCCGGCGCATGGAGTCGGTGTCCGCCGACCACATCGCGTCGTTGCGGGCTGTCTGAAAATAGCCGCGGCACCATTGCGCCACGGCGACCGAATCCTCGACGTCGGGGCCGACGGCCTCGCCCATCTGTAGGAGCGCATCAAGCTCCCGATACGCGCTGAGCACCTGCTGCAAGAAGGCGCGGGCATCGTCCTCGTCTTCGAAGCGGGCGTCGTCGGTCAGCGTCAGCAGCCACTGTGAGGGGTGGGGAGCCGCCGGGGCGCTTGCAAGGGCCGTGAGGGCGCCGATGACCTCGGGGACGGTCTTGTGGGGCGCAACCCGCTGCAGCAGGCGGCCCAACTCGCCGAGATCGACAGAAGGACGGTCATCCACACCCTCACGGTAGCAGGGGGAGGACTCTACCGGGTGGACCAGTGCGGGCCCTCGACGGGGCCCGGAGGTGAACGCTACTCTGCCCGGCGCACGGCCGCGTTCCCCCGGAGGGGGCGGTCGTCGACGGAGCACCCCCATGGGCCGCAACTTCGAGAACCGAAAGCAAGCGATCTTCAAGCGAGGCGCCGCCAACAACAAGGCGTTCACGCGTGCCACCCGCCAGGTCACCATGGCGGTCAAGGCTGGCGGAGGAGACCCCGAGACCAACCCGACGCTGCGTCGCGCGATCCAGAACGCGAACGCCGTCAACATGCCCAAGGACCGCGTCACGTCGGCGATCGAGAAGGCGCTCGGGTTGGGCGACACCGACAACTACGAGGAAGCGATCTACGAGGGCTACGGTCCACATGGCGTGGCGCTCATCGTCGACGCCGCGACCGACAACGTCACCCGGACGGTGGCCAACGTTCGCAATGCGTTCAAGAAGGGCAACGGCAACCTGGGCGCCGAGGGCTCGGTGTCGTTCATGTTCGACCGGCTCGGGATCTTCCGGCTCAAGCCTGAGGGGCTCGACCGTGAAGAGATGGAGCTCGAGCTCATCGACCACGGGCTTGATGAGATGCTGGACGGTACCGGCGAGGATGGCTCCGAGCAGGTCGTCCTGCGGTGCGCCTTTGAGGACTTCGGTTCGCTTCAGTCCGCGCTCGAGGAACGGAAGATCGAGCCGGTGAGTTCGGGATTCGAGTGGATTCCCAAGACCACGACCGAGCTCAGTGACGAGCAGATGGACGAGGTCCTCAAGCTCATCGCGCGGCTCGAGGACGACGACGACGTTCAGACCGTGTTCCACAACGTGGAGTAGGGGCTCGGTTCCCCCTTGTTCCCCGTTTGTTCAGGTGCGGGCGAGGGCAAGGCAGCCCAGCGCGCCAAGGACGGTCAGCACCGTGCACACGCTGATCGCCGTGACGGCGCTGGGGAGCAACGCCAATCCGGCGCCCATCGCCAGCAGCGCGAGCGCGACCAAGGTGTTGCTGGAGGCGACGAATTGGGTGCGGGCATCACCGTGCGCGAGGTCGATGATGTACGTCTTGCGGCCCACTCGGACGCCGACGTACCCGATGCTGAACACGAAGTAGAGGCCGGCCCATGCCCACGCGGTGGTGTTCGGTGCCAGGGTTTGTAGTGCGAGGACACCGAACGCTGCGGCGGCGGCAACAGCCCCACCGGCGGCCATGCAACCGCGGCTGGAACGGTCCGCAAAGTGACCCCACCGGCCGGCGGCCACGAACGACGCCGCGCCACCAGCGAGCACGAAGGCCGCAAGCGTTTGCAGGGTGGAGGCTCCATCGCGCCCGAGGCTGACGATGAACGGACCGCCGAGTGCGGAGGCGGCCAGCAGCGTCCGCACCAGCACGAACCGGCGCAATCGGGGATCGGCCAAGGCGCCCCGAAGCGATGCTCGCTCTTTGGTCTTGGCGGGTGCCTCTGTTTCGGTGACGCGCACGAGTGCGAGCGCGGCGAAGCCGAACGTCACACCCGCCGCACCCACGACCAACACCAGGATGCCCACCGATTCCGGCCGTGTTGCGAGCAGGCTGGCCGAGGCTCCGCCCAATCCGACCATGCCAGCGATACTCGTGGCCCGGCCTGTTACCTGACCGCGGCCGCCCTTGGGGACCGCCCGGGCAAGCACATCTTTGTTCGCCAGCGAGGCGAAGGCTCGGCCGAGGCTGAGCAGGCTCAGCGCTGCGACGACACCCACACCCGCGGCGACGCCGTGCAGCGTGAAGCTCAGCAGCGCGATCGCGAGGGCGGCGACGGCCTGGACCAGCAGCGCGGCGATCGCCATCCGCTTGCGGGGTTCGACCGCCTGAACCCACGGCGCGATGAAGACCTGCGGGAGCATGCTCAGGCTCTCGCGAATCGGAACCAGCAGCCCGACCATGCCCGCAGGAGCGCCCGCCGAGAGCATCAGCCAGGGGACGGTGGTCTTGGCGTCGCACAGCAGATCGCCCAGCTTGACCGACGCTTTGGAGACGACGAGCCACCGGGCGTTCCGAGGTCTCGAGGACGGGGTGGGGTGCTCGGTCATGGCCGCGGCGCGAGCCTACGCGGTCTCGGCCTGAAGCGGCAGCTCGGCGACGTTGTCAGGCGCCGGCTTGGGCTTGCGTGCCCGCTTCTTGGGCGGCATGCGTCGCGGCTTGGCGGGTCGAAGCTCGATACCCGCGAGCGCCTCGGCCAGCTCGGTGTTGTCGCTGGCGTAAACGCGGGCATAACCCAGGCCGCGCTCGGCGGCGGTGCGAAGCGCTCCGTAGGCCTCGGCGTGAAAGGTTCGGGCCTCCCGCAGGGCGAGCTCGGCAGCCGCGAGTGCTTCCGCAGCCGCGTCGACCGTGGTGGCCTGCTCCCGGAGCGTGGCTGCGTTGACGCCAGGAAACTCGACCTCGGGGAGCTGAGCCTCGAACACGTCGAGCAGCTTCACAATGGGCTCAGGGACGATGTTGGGGTCGTTCACCAGGCGACTGATACCATGTTCAGTGCGCCTGTCCAAGAAACCGTCACGACCCCGCAACGGCTTCGAGGCGGGCGCGAACGTGCTTGTGCCACGGGGTGCCGACGAAGGGGTCGCGGTCTTCGGTGGCTGTCAGCTCGTTGGGCGCAACCCCGGTCGCGGGCATCGACTCGCCGTCGGGATAGCGCAGGCCGAGCCCGTTGGGAAGCGAGATGTGCCCCGAGCGCATCGTGTCGCTGACCTCCGCTGGGACCGTGGCCGAGCCTCGTTTGGTGGTCACGCGCACCGTGTCGCCAGTCTCGACGCCCAGTGCCCGCGCATCGTCGGGGCTGATCCGAAGCGTGCCTTGCGGGTCCTTCTTTCGCCACGCCGGGTCGCGCATGATCGTGTTGGCGGTGAACGAGCGCCGCTCGCCCGCGCTGAGCACGAACGGGAACGCATCATCGCGCGTGGGGGCTTGCGTGAGAGTGGCGGCCCAAGCCTCGAGCATGTCGGGAAGCGCGAGGTGCAGCGTGCGGTCGGCGGTCTTGATCCACGGCGCCGCACCTTTCCACTCGCCCTTCGAATACACGACGCCCGCGGGGTTCTCGAGGATGGCCTGGAATAGTTTTCCGGCCGCCACCATCGGAGGTCCGTCGAATCCGGCGGCAGCGAGTCCGTCGGCACCACTGAGCGCAGCCTTGAGCACGACACCCAGCAACACCGCACCTTCGTGCGCCTCATCGGGCAGCGGCAGGGTTCGATAGAGGATGACCGGCGCAAGGGGAGCGAGCCGGGCGTTGGAGAGCACCTGCATCATCATCGCCTGGCCGTACGCCTCCATGCTCTGCGACGCGGCCTCGCGCAGCGGCGCCAGGTCATCGTCGTTGAAGGCGCCCAGCGCCTCGCAGATGCGGGCGTGAATCTCGGCTTCCGGGAGCGTGCCGGGAACGGGGTCCAGCAGTCGCTGCCGAAGCTGGAACGCGTTGTGCGGGAACTCGAAGTTGAAGAACGTGGCCTCTGCTTTTTCGAACTGGCTGGACGCGGGCAACACGTAGTCGGCAAGCTCGGCCGTTTCGGTCATGGCCACGTCGATGACCACCAGGGTGTCGAGCGCCGCGAGGGCCTCGCGCATGTGCTGCGAGTCGGCGAGGGAGTGGGCGGGGTTGGACGCCTCCACGATCATCGCCCGGTAGCGGGCCTCGTGATCGGTGAGAATCTCCTCGGCGATCACGTTGCAGGGGACAAGTCCGCCGACCAAGGGCGCGTCCACCACCGGGCTGTTGCGCTTGACCGCACCGTTGGCGATGTCGGCGAGTGTGGTGGGGGCGTAGTGGGTCCCGGCCTTGCCCACGCTTCCAGTCAAGAACACGAGCAGGCGGTGCAGGTAGCTGACGAGCGTCGAGCCGGGGGACATCTGCACGCCCAGATCTTCGAAGCTGGCGAAGGCTTGGGCGTCGGCGATGACCTGCGCGGTCTGGCGAACCTGCGCTTCATCCAGGCCCGCTCGTTTGCACGCGTCGGCGATGTCGACGGCCGCGATCGCGCTGCGGACCGTGTCGAGGTCACCGTCGCGCGCGTGCTCGGCCAAGAAGGCGTGATCGATGCCATCGATCTCCACGAGTACGGCCAGCAGCGCGCTCATCAGCCACGGGTCGCCGCCAGGGACCACCTGCAAGTGGATGTCGGCGAGCGCCGCGGTCTCGGTGCGACGGGGGTCAACGACGATCAGTGTCCGGTTCGGGTCGCGCGCAATCTCGCGAAGCGTGACGCGAGCTCGAGGGATCGAGTGCGACTGCCACGGGTTCTTGCCCAAGAACAACCCGACATCGCAGTGCTCGAAGTCGGCGCGGGTGATCGAGCCCATCATGCGGTGGCTGATCCAGAACTCGCCGGTCTTCTCCTGGGCCAGGGCACTGGAGCGGTAGCGGGATCCCAGCGCGCGCCGAGTGGCGGTGGCGTAGGCGCCCGGCAGGTGGTTTCCCTGACCGCCTCCGCCGTAATAGAAGATGCTCTCGCCGCCGTGGGCCTGCTTCACCGCGCCCAGTCGTGCCGCGATTTCGGTGATGGCCGTGTCCCAATCGATGGCCTCGAACGTGCCGTCCGCCCGTCTGCGCAGCGGCGTCGTGAGGCGGTCGCTGGCGTTCTGGTAGTGGTCGAGGCGGTGCGGCTTTTCGCAGGCGTAGCCGCGGGAGATCGGATGGCGCTTGTCACCACGAAGCCGGACGAGCCGCCGCCCGTTGTCGCCGCCGAGTTGGACCTCCAGGCCGCAGTTGCACTCGCACAAGATGCAGGCCGTCGACTTCCACTCGCTCGTCTCCATACGGACATGCTCGAAAATTTGGTCCTTTTGTGCAACCATAATCCTGATGCGCCGCCGATTCGACGAGGAAAACTGCGCTGTGGCGCAGTCGCTGGAGGTCCTGGGGGATTGGTGGACGCTGTTGCTGATCCGCGAGGCGTTCTTTGGCACCCGGCGATTCGGTGACTTTCAGACGGCGCTGGGGATCTCGAAGAACGTGCTCAGTCAGCGGTTGGACCATCTTGTGGAGCACGAGGTGTTCGAGCGAGTCGACGCGGGCGTGCACGGTCCTCGCTATGAGTACGTGCTGACGTCGCGGGGCAAGGACTTGGCCACAGTGCTCACCGCGTTGCGGCAGTGGGGAGACCGTTGGTTGTTCGGCAAGGGGAACGAGCCGATTCTGGTCGTCGATGAGCGGACAGGAGAGCCGGTTCCGAACGTTCGCATCTTGGATGACGCTGGAGCAGCGCTTCCACCCAGCGCGTTCGGGTTTCGGCTGGGGCCAGGGGCGACGGCCGAGACCGCGGCGCGGTTTGCTGACCTCTGGGGGGCGGACAAGGACGCGCCGTGAGTCGGCCTGCGTACCGAGAGCTCAACCGGCGGGCGGCCCTGCGGCTCGGTGGCACGAGGCGCAGGTCCCCAAAAGATCCCCCATGAGGGAGGTGCGGCCATCGAGGTCCGACACCAAATGCGCCCGCCGTGCAACCGCGCGGGCTCGATCGCAGCGCAACGCGTGCTCGACGTCTGCGGGGTCCAACTCCACACACGACGGAAGCAACACAAACAGCGTGGTGCCCTCGACCCACCGGTCCTTGTCGGGGATGACCAAGCTGTCCCACATCCGCCGTGTCGACCAATCGTGCACCGGCATGGCGTCGGCTTCGGTGGAGCCCATCGGCGGCGCAGCGCCGCGGTCGAGTGTCGCGCCAACGCGTTCTTGGACGTCGGCGCTGATGTGGCAGTCGCCGCACGCTCGGGCGATCCGTGCGAGCGCGGTCGCCGCCTGTGCGTCGGTCTCGTGCGTCGCGAGCGTTTCGGCCTGGGCACGAATGCTGGCCAGCGGGTCCAGCCATGGGTCGGGGGTGCTGGAGTCGGGCTGCAGGGACGCGACGAACTCGGCCGCGGCGGCTCGAACGGCGTCGGACTGGCCCCGCGAGGCGTGCTCGCGCAGGGTCTGGGTCGTCTCCAGCAGCGTGTGCATTTGGGCGACCGTGACCGCATCGGTTGCGACGGCGCCCACTGGTTCGACGTCCGTGGTCGGCGGCGGGGTCGGAGCCCAACCCGACTGCACCGCGGGCGGACGCGAACACGAGAGCGCACTCAGGAGGACGACAGCCGAGAGGACGAGACGCACCCCGCGATCATGCAGGGCGTGCGCCGCCCTCGTCCGGCAACGCTTGCGCGTCGATCACTGGCAGAGCAGACGAACGTCGACGACCTCGCCGAACTTGGTGCTCTGGCCGTGCTGGTACTCGAACACGGCACGTTCGAAGCCGCAGTTGCCCATGGCGTCGCAGTTGGCTTGGCGATAGAAGCCGAGGTCGATGGAAACAACGGTACTCTGCGTCAGCGGGCGGAGCTCCGCATAGGCTCCGATGCGATCGTCGTCGAGGTCGCTCCACAGGACCAGCTCGGAGAAGCGAGCGTCTTGGGCGTCGATCTTGCCGTCCAAGTTGGAGTCGAGTTCGGCCAGGGCCGCGAACCCGTCTTGTGCGAAACCGCCGCTGCTCATTGCGGTCGCGTTGCCGAACAGCTCGGCGCCGCTGCGGATCATGCCGTCACCGTCGCGGTCGAGTGCGAGCCAGGGCGAGGTGGGCCACGCGGTGTTGGTGCAGGTGCCGTCGGTCGAGAGGTCGAACGTGGCTGCTGCAACCGGCGCGAACTCGACGGGGCCGCGCTCGAAGTTGAGGACCAGCGGGGTGTTGCAGTCGTCTTCGGCCCAGGAGTGCCGCTCGAAGTGCTCGCCATTCCAAGTGCAGATCTCACCGATGCAGCCCATGTCGTACCCGTCGCCGGGAGCACACGCGTCCGGCTCGGTGGTGCACGGCGTCCACAGCTCCTCGCCGTCGACGATGATGCATTGCTGCGAGCCGACCGCGTCGTCTTCCATCTCGCACTCGTAGCCCTCCCACGCCTGCTCCCAGTCGCAGGGGACGGCGGCCTCGGGTGTGGGCTCGGGCGGCGGGGCGTCGGCGTCGCCATCCTCGCCGTCGTCCTCATCCTCATCGGCGTCGTCGTCCTCCCCCTCATCGGCGTCGGCGTCCTCCCCCTCATCGGCGTCCTCTCCTTCGTCGGGGCCTTCGCCCTCCTCGAGCTCGTCGCTCGACTCGATGCCATCCTCTACGATGGGGTCCTGCGAGTCACACCCACCAAGAGCCAGGGCGGGGAGAAGCGCGAGAGCGGGGGTGTAGAGTCGATGCCAAGCCACGTCTCCCTACCAGTGCAGGTCGGATGCCAACTCGCAATCGCCCCCGATGGCTGTTCTGAGCTGATTCGAATGTTTCTCCCCGCGACATCCGTGTCCGGCGGGGTGGCATTCACGTCGGGCCCTCTCTGCGGAGCGTCAGCCCGGCTTGGGCCCGAGCAAGTCCCAGCGGTTGCCAGCGACGTCGAGGAACACGGCGACCTTGCCGTACGGCTCGTCTCGCGGATCCGACACGAACCGCACGCCGGCGGCCTTCATCTGGGCTAGACGTCGTTCAAAGTCCTCGACGCGCAGGAAGAATCCGACGCGCCCAGCCATCTGTTCGCCGACGGCCGAAGACTGCCGGGCCCCATCGGCCCGGGCCAAGAGAATGCCGGTCCTGGCGGCCGGCGGACGAACGACGACCCACCGCTTGGGACGACCGTCGTTCGTCGTCGATGGCGAGTCTTCGATGAGGTCGAATCCGAGCACCTCGACGAAGAAGGCGATCGCCGAGTCGTAGTCGTCGACAATGATCGTGACCAGCTCGAGGAATGCCATTCACGGAGCGTCCCACGACGGGGGGCCGAGGCGAGATACTGTTCTTTCAAGCTGTGTCACGACGGAGGGTCGAGACACAGCGGACAAAGTTCGTTTGCCGTGTATGTGCGGATGGTGGCAAACTCGCGCCGACGGATGCCCAGCTCGCCGGATGCTTCGAGTGATACCCCGTTCCTGTTCGATCACGTCCAGGTGTCGTCAGGGGCGCAGTCCTGTGGCGCGTTGATCATGACGCCTCGCAAGCCAACCGTCTTTGGGGAAGAACGACGCGCCTCGGTCAAGGGCACATCTCGCGTCAACGCTGTCGAGCAGGGGATCCTCGACCGGATCGATGCTCGGCCCGAGAACACGCCGCTTCTCATCCTCCGAGGTGGCGCCGACGATGGGACCCGTCTTTGGTCATTCGATTCGAAGTTCGACGAAGATGAACTCGAAGAGACCGGGGCAATCTTCTGTCGGTCGGTCATCCCCATGTACCGACAACTCCTGGTTCGTGGAATCGTCCTGTTCGCACACTCGGATTGGGGACACCGCGAGCTCGCTCCGATTCGGCGTGGCCTGCGTACGCTCGCGGAGGAGTTGCAGAGCACGCAACAACACCCGACCCTGGCAGCTGTGGATGAGTGGATCTTCCGCAACATGCTGCTGTTTTCGTCGCTGTCACTTCGCCATGTGCTCGACCGCTTGCTTCCGCCGCATCTGAGCTTGCTCGCACGCCGGCGGCAGGGGACAGCTCGGATGCTGGGACGACTCGACCCGAGCGTGTTGGGCTGAATCGGTCCCGCGATCAGCGTCGCTTCTTGCTGCGCGGGGGTCTGCGTCCGCTCTCACGCCCGGGGACTCGCGTACGGCCGTGTTCGACCTTGTCGATGATCTTGGGCGGCCCCGGGACGAGTTGCACCACAGCCCCGTTGAAGGGCACGACGCTGGGCAGACCCATTTCGGTCGCGAGCTCGGCGTGTGCGGTCATGTGCCGCTCCTCGCCGTGCACAGGAACGATGGAGGCGGGCTGGGCGAGTTCGTAGACGCGGCGGAGTTCTGGACGTCCGGGGTGGCCGGACACGTGGACGAACTCTTCCTTCTCGCTGACCACTTCGACGCCCCGCGAGCGGAGCTGAGAGTGCAGTCGCTCCACGCCGTCTTCGTTGCCCGGGATGATCTTGGACGAAAACAGGACGAGGTCCCCACCCTCGAAACTGATGTCGCGGTGGTCGTCGCGGGAGATCCGGTCCATCGCGGACCCGGGCTCGCCCTGCGTCCCGGTGCAGATCAGCATGAGCTTGCTTGGCGGGAGGTAACCGAAGTCGCGCACCTCGATCTCGGACTCAGATTCACAGAGGTGCTCGGTCTCACGGGCACAGCCGACCATGCGCCGTAGCGACCGACCGAGCAGGACCGGATGCCGCTCGAGATGAGCCGCCATCTTGATGAAGGTGTCGATGCGCGCGATGTTGCTGCTGAAACACGCGACCGCGATACGGCCGGTCTTGACGCGCTCGAGTCGCTGCACGAGGGCGTCGCGCAGCTCGGCTTCGCTCCGGCTGGAGACATCCTTGGTGGCGTTGGTCGAGTCGGAAATGGCGGCGACGATGTTGCGGTCCGCAGCCTTCACAAGCGCGCCCAAGTCGGTCGGGGGCCCGACGAGGGGGTCGGGGTCGAGCTTGAAGTCTCCTGTGTGCAGGACCGTGCCCACGGGCGTCCCCACCAGGATCGCCTGGGACTCGACGGTGGAGTGCGTGACGTCGATGAACTCGAGCGTGAAGGGGCCGAGACTCAGCGACGTGTTGCAATCGATGATGCGAAGATCGAGGTCGCCGTCGATATCAGCCTCACCGATCTTCCGGCGGAGCACGGCGGCGGCGAAAGGCGTGGCGTAAACGGGACACTGCAGTTGTTCCCACAGGTGCACCACGGCGCCGAGGTGGTCCTCGTGCGCGTGGGTGATCACCAGCGCCTCGAGCTGCTTGCGTCGCTTGTGGGCGAACCGCACGTTCGGCATGACCACGTGGGTGACCCCGTCCTCCTGCTCGAAGGTGATGCCGCAATCGATCATCAACCACCGACCGTCGTGGCCGTAGAGGTTGAGGTTCATGCCGATCTCGCCCGACCCACCGAGGGGGACGAAGAACAGCTCACGGGAACCGGGTTCGCGCATCGAGGGCAGTCCTAGCACGAGTCGCGGCTGGATTCGCCGCGTCCCGCGCTGTCCCACCCCGTCAAGGCCCGTCAAGGCCCGTCAAGGCCCGTGGCTACGGTGCGTCGGCGTAGGGGTCAACGAATGCCGCGATGTGGGCAGTGTAGTCGTCGTCCTCGATTGCGACGGTGCCTTCGGTGCCGGCGAGCTCACCGATGATGAAGGTGATGTCCTTGGGCACGCCCGCGGCCTCGTAGGCCCCAATGTCGGTGTCGGCGTTGCCATAGAACGCCACCGGCGACCATCCGAAGTCGCTCAGCAATCGCGAGCCCCACGCGCTCTTGTACTCGAGGGCGCTGCTTCCCACCGCGAGCGAGTTCGAGCTGATGAGGGGGCCCGCGGGGAAATCATGCGTGGCCAGCCAGGCGCGGGTCTCATTGCGCAGCACATGCGGGCGCGCGGTCATGTAGACGACCGTGTACCCCTTGGAGGCCCATGCCTGCATGAGTTCCACGGCAGCACCCTTCAGCAGCGGGTCATACGCAGCATCGTTGACCTGCATGAACAGCTCCTCGTCGCTGAGCGTCAAGGTACCGTCGATGTCGGCAAGAATGAACGGGGAGCCGGGCTCGAGCAGCCACGTGTAGTGCGGAGCGCAGCTTTGGTCGGCCTCGAGCACTGAGTACAAGGGCTGGGCGTTGTTGTTGGACAGCGCCGCATCGGCGAAGCTGTAGCTCCCGTCGTCTCCGGTGCTTTGGCGGCCCTGCTGTGTCCACGCGTCGCCGTCATAGCGCCACAGGCTGACCGCTTCGCCTGCGAGCCCGGTTCGGTCCAACCCTGTGTCGTTGGCGGTTCGGGCTTTCTCGCCCTCGTACGCGACCGCGTCTCCGACGGGATCGGCGTTGGTCAGGGTTGTGTAGGCGTAGGGCCCTCCGGGGTTCCCCAGAAGGTCCGATGCGACGTCCTTTTGGCGAGGGTTGTCGCCGGCGATCGTTTCGGCATCCGGGTTGTCGAAGCCGCTGCCCTCGGTTTCGAACGGGAACTTGGAGCCCGGTGCGCACCCAAGCAGAACTGGGTCGTACTCGACTGGCGGGGGCTCTCCGGTGGACGAAGAATCGGCGCCGGTGGAACTCTCCGGGGTGTCCGTCGTCGAGCCCGGGTCGCCGGTGCTCGATTCGGCGACGCCCGTGGTGCCGGAGGTCGATGCGGTCGTGGAACCGTCGCTCGAATCGGCCGAGGTGTCGTCGGAGGGGCAGGCTCCGAGAGCCAGGAGCAGACCAGGGAGGAGGGTGCGCGACCGCATCCGGCTGAGCTTGCCACGACCGGCGCGCCGATGCTCAGCCTTTGATCGCGAACCGAATCACTCCAGGGTTACGCTGGTGATGGTGATCGCGTCGACGGGGACGTTCTCAAACTGCCCCTGCGTGCTGGTGGGGACGTCCGCGATGGCGTCCACCACGTCCATGCCCTCCACCACTTGGGCAAAGACGGCGTACCCGTCGCCGTCGTCCAGGCCGGCGTTGTCCACGAGGTTCACGAAGAACTGCGAGGTGGCGGAGTTGGGGTCGTTGGTGCGGGCCATCGAGAGCGTGCCGCGAAGGTTGGTGAGGCCGCTGACCCCGTGTTCGTTGACGATCGCAGGCATGGTCGTCTTGCCAACGAGCTCGTCGGTGAGGCCACCGCCCTGGATGACAAAGCCCGGGATCACGCGGTGGAAGACCGTTGCGCCCTGTCCGTCAATGCCGTCGTAGAACCCGGCATCGATGTAGGCGATGAAGTTCTCGACCGTGATCGGGGCTTCTTCGGCGAACAACTCGATGCTCAGTGTGCCCATCGAGGTCTCCATGACGACGAGCCCGCTGCCGCCGGTTGTCGTGACGTCGCTGCCGCTCGAACCGGTACCCCAGGTTCCACCCGACGATTCGCCCGAGGTTGCGGTGGGCGGGGGGCCACTGGTCGCGGTTGTTGGGTTTCCGGTGACGGATGTCGCAGTCGTCGATGGGTTCCCTGGGGTGCTCATGCCGCCAGAGTCGCCGGAGGATCCGGGCCCGCCTGTCGACGAGGCTGCCTCCGTATCGGAGGACGCGTCACCGTCGCCGGAGTCGCACGCGGGAAGGAGGAGGACGAAGGAAGCCAAGGAAATACAAAGACGCTGCATGGGAGACCTGGAGGCTACCCCATCCACGGGTGCACACTCGGTCCCACACCTCGCCCTGGTCGACGACTCGTTTTCGCGTCACAATTTCGCGGTGGCGATGAAGGGTGCTCGGGCGGTGCGGATGTTGGGGCTGGCGGCTGTGATGCTGGGGGCCTGGTCGGGGCAAGCGGAGGCCACCTCCGAGCCCTCACCGGGACAGGCCGATGAGCCGAGCCTCGCGGCCTATGAGGGGCAGTACATCTACGCTGGGGGCGAGGCTCAGATCCAGGAACTTCGCGACGAGATCGACGCGGCGACGGAGGACCTCAATGTTGCCCTTCAGCTTCTGGCGCGGCGGAAGATCTGGAAGTCGCAGGAGCCGTCCCGGATGATGTCGATCTCGGTCGATGGCGACGCGGTTTCCATCGCCCGCTCGGGTGGCAAGTCCACCCTGCGGGGAACGATCGGCGGCGGCAGTTTTCCCGTCGATGGCAAGTATCGCGGTCGCTTCAAGTGGCGTGGCGGCAAGCTCATCGTCGACATCACCGGGGGGAGTCAGCACACATTGGTGCGCTTCATCGTGCATCCCAAGTCCCACACGGTGACGGTCCGCACGACCATCGAACACAACATGCTTCCGCGTCCGGTTCGTCTCGAGAAGACGTTCCGTTCGGTGGGGTAGCATCCGCTCCGTGCCTGCGCCCGCCTCCGATGAGGCAGACATCCCCGCGAATGACGAGACCGCCGACGGGGGGCAACCACCGCGAGAGGTCGTCGTCGGCGATGGTCTGGAGTGGCTCGCAGCGAGCGACCTCGGACCGGAGTCCGCACTGGTCACCTCGTTGCCCGACGTTTCCGAGTTTCCCGGCATGTCTGTACAGGCGTGGACGGCCTGGTTTTCGGAGACGGTCGCGACCTGCTGCCGGGCTGTGCACCCTGACGGTGTCGCGATTTTCTATCAGACCGATGTGAAGTCGGACGGGACCTGGATCGACAAGGCGCACCGCGTTCACACCGGAGCCGACGCCGCTGGCAGTGCATGCCTGTGGCACAAGGTCGTGTGCCGCGTGAAGCCCGGGCTTCGGACGTTCGGCCGACCTGCTTATGGGCACCTGCAATGCTTTTCGGTCGCCCGCCGAATCCCGAACTCGCTGGCGAGCCCGGACGTGATCGAGGGCCTCGGCATGATGACGTGGTCCCGAGCGATGCCGAGCAGTGCGGCCGAGGCGGTGTGCTCGTTCCTGCGGCGCCTCGAGACCATCACGACCGTTGTGGATCCCTTCTGCGGACGGGGCACGATCCTCGCGGTTGCCAATCACTATGGAATGGGTGGTGTGGGCGTCGATCTGTCAAAAAAGCGGGTCAAGAAAGCCCGGGCGCTTCAGTACGCACAGCTGTTGGAGGACCCACAGACGCCGTGATGTTTGGGCGCGCGTAGCCGTCGGTTCCGTGGGTGTTGGAGCCCAGCGGCGCCCGTTGCTGACATCGAGCCTGAGTTGACATCGCCCGGGCTATCCCCGAACCTCACGAGCGAGTTCGATGACCTCGAAGCAGCCTTTCACCAACGTCGGCGCAGTCGTGATCGGGCGCAACGAAGGCGAGCGGTTGCGCCGCTGCCTGGAGTCGATGCTCACAGGTCCGGGGCGCGTGGCCCACTTGGTCTACGTCGATTCGGGCTCCACCGATGACAGCGTTCAGATCGCGCACGGCTTGGGTGCCGAGGTGCATGACCTCGATACCTCGGTGAAGTTCACCGCGGCCCGAGCCCGGAATGCGGGCGCGAAGCAGTTGCTCGCCGACGCGCCAGAGACCGCGTTCATCCAATTCGTCGACGGGGATTGCGAGCTTGATTCGGGCTGGATCTCGACCGCTTTGGACGCGATTCGGAAGGACCCGCGTCGCGGTGTCGTGTGTGGTCGTCGGCGCGAGCGATACCCCGAGCGTTCGATCTACAACCGGCTGTGCGATATCGAGTGGGACACACCGATCGGTATCGCGGACGCCTGCGGTGGCGATGCGTTGATCCGGGTGCGAACGTTTCAGGAGGTCGGGGGCTACCGCGAAGACCTGATCGCCGGTGAGGAGCCGGAGATGTGTCTTCGTATGCGTCGCGCCGGCTGGACCATCGAGCGGGTCGACGCGGAGATGACGCTCCACGATGCCGCGATGACCAACGCGTCGCAGTGGTGGCAGCGGGCAAAACGATGTGGCTACGCGTGGGCCGAGGGCTTCGCACTGCACGGCTCTGAGGATGGCTATCGCCGCAAAGAGGTGGTCTCCACCTTGGGCTGGGCCTTGGGACCGCCGGCGATGAGCGTGCCATTCGCCCCGATGTCGGGCGGGCTGAGCATGCTCGGGCTCGGGGCCTATCCCGCCTTGTTGCTCAAGGTCTACCGGTATGCCCGAGGGCGCGGGTTCCCCCCCGACGAAGCTCGCATCTTTGCGATCTCCGCGGTTGCCAGCAAGTTCCCGCAGGCAGCCGGCATGCTCAAGTACGCGTGGAATCGCGTACGGAACCAGCAGGGCACACTCATCGAATACAAAGGAGCCGACTCGTGACGCCTCGCAGGCCCAAGGTCATGTACGTGGCAGCGATGCTGCCCAAGCGCTCGGAGACGTTTGTCTACCGTGAATTGCTGGGATTGCGCGCTGCGGGATGGGACGTCTCCGCGCTGTCGGTGCGGCCGCCCGAGCTCGATCTCGGCACCGCAGCGCTGGACGCCCTCGCATCGGAGTCCGAGGTGCTCTACCGGGGACTCTCCAAGATGTTGAGCAGCGCGGCCGCCGAGATGGCCCGGCACCCCCGCAGCACGCTGAGGACGCTGGGGTTGGCCGGAAAGCTCGCGCTGGGTGGTGACGACATTTCGGGGAGCCGGCGGGCCAAGCTGATCTGGCAAGCGCTCGGTGTGCTTGGTGCGGCCGAGACGGCGCGCAGCCATGGTGTGGAGCACGTCCACGCGCACATGGCCCATGTGCCGGCATCGATCGCCATGCTGCTCGCGCTTCAGCTTGGGGTGCCGTTCAGCTTCACCGGGCACGCGGTCGATATCTTCAGCCAGCGAACGATGCTTCGTACCAAGCTGAAGCGGGCGGCGTTTTGCGCCTGCATCAGCGAGTGGCATCACCGGTTCTACCAAGAGCTGCTGACCGAGTCGGGACAGCGCACCCTCGAAGAACATCGCCTTCCGGTGGTCCGCTGCGGCGTCGACGTGAGCGAGTTCAGCCCGCCCGCATCGCGTCCCCCCGGGCCGATTCGCATCGTCACGGTGGGGCGGCTGATCGAGAAGAAGGGCTTCGACCTCCTGCTGCATGCGCTCGCCGAGCAGCCCGCAGACATGCCCGAGTATCACTGCACGATCATGGGCGGTGGTGAGGAAGCCGAGGCGCTCGAGTCCCTACGGGATGCTCTCAAACTCAAAGGCAAGGTGGACTTCACCGGTCCCGTGCCCAACCACGAGGTCCGCGAGCGTCTTCAGGCGGCCGACCTGTTCGTGCTGCCGTGCCGCATCGCCAAGTCCGGCGACCGGGACGGGATCCCGGTCGTGTTGATGGAGGCCATGGCGTCGGGGGTGCCCGTCATTGCGGGGGATATTCCGTCGATTCGCGAGCTGGTCGCGCACGACAAGAGTGGTCTGCTGGTCGCCCCCGAATCGGGTGCGGAGCTGGGTGCTGCCATCACTCGGTTGCTTCGTGATGACGAAGCTCGCGATCGGATGGCCCGCGGAGGCCGGGCACGCGTGGTCGAGGAGTTCGACCTGGGTCTCAACGTGGGGCGCATCGCCGCCTCCATCGCACGGGCCCACGGTGTCGATCTGGACGCCGCTGTGTCTCCTCGCTGAAGGGCGCCGTCCCCATGAACGCCAAGAGCCGCGACTACCTCGTCATCTGCCCCTGCCGCGACGAAGCGGCGTACCTGCAGCGCACGATCGATTCTCTCATCGCGCAGACCGTGCAGCCCAAGCTGTTGCTGGTCGTCGACGATGGCTCCACCGATGCCACACCGGGCATGCTCGAGCGCTACGAGCAGGAGCACGACTTCATTCGAGTGGTCCGCAAGCCCGACCGTGGGGGCAGAAGCGTCGGCCCAGGGGTGATCGAGACCTTCTACTACGGGTGGGACCTGCTCGACGTCACCGAGTTCGAGTACATCACCAAGCTCGACCTCGACCTCGACCTTCCGCCCCGGTACTTCGAGACGCTGATCGAACGGATGGAGGCGAATCCGCGCATCGGGACGTGCAGTGGCAAGCCGTACTTCCCGGAGCGTGACGCCGAGGCGGTTCAAAATGCCGCGCATCCCAAGCACGACCTCGCGGCCGCAGTGCCCGACTACGAACGCTCGTACGGGCCGCTCATCAGCGAGAAGTGCGGTGATGAGATGTCGGTCGGCATGACCAAATTCTATCGCCGCACCTGCTTCGAGGAGATCGGCGGGTTCGCGCGCGAGGTGATGTGGGATGGCATCGATTGCCACACTTGCCGGATGATGGGTTGGATCGCCCGCAGCTGGGACGAGCCAGAGCTTCGTTTCGTGCACCTGCGCCCCATGGGTTCGAGCCACAAGGGCGTGCTCACCGGGCGGATGCGGCACGGGTTTGGGCAGCACTACATGGGCACGGGGCTGGCCTACATGACCGCGAGCTCGGCGTTCCGCATGACGCGTCCGCCGTACTTGGTCGGCGGGTTTGGCATGTGGCTGGGGTACGTGAAGGCGATGGCGGAGCGAAAGCCTCGCTTCGGCACGGATGAGTTCCGCGATTTCTTGCGCGAGTACCAGCTGGCTTGTCTGATCAAGGGCAAGGCGGTGGCCACGGCAGAACTCGACGCGCGCCAGAAGTCGGTGTGGGAACGCCGTCACGGCGCCGAGTGACGCCACGGCCGAGCCTGTAGCCGGTCAGCGATCAGAGTTTTGTGCTCGGAGACTCGGGGCGGGTCGGTAACATGGCGGCGTTCGGCAGCGAATCCCCACGCGCGAACGCTGGAACGAACCATGACCGAATCGAAGAACACCTACACGCCCCCCAATGTCTGGACCTGGGACAAGGGAAGCGGTGGAAAGTTCGCGAGCATCAACCGCCCGATCGCGGGTCCGACCCATGACAAGGTGCTGCCGGTCGGGGAGCATCCGTACCAGCTCTACTCCCTCGCCACGCCCAACGGCGTGAAGGCCGGCATCATCTTCGAGGAGTTGCTCGAGGCCGGTCACAGCGAGGCCGAGTACGACGCATGGCTGATCAACATTCAAGAGGGCGAGCAGTTCGGAAGCGGGTTCGTCGAGCTCAACCCGAACTCGAAGATCCCCGCGCTGCTCGACCGAAGCGAAGACCCGCAGGTTCGGGTGTTCGAGTCCGGTTCGATTCTGCTGTACCTGGCGGAAAAGTTCGGTGCTCTGCTGCCCAAAGGGCACGCCGAGCGAACTGAAGCGCTGAGCTGGCTGTTCTGGCAGATGGGTTCAGGCCCCTATTTGGGAGGTGGGTTCGGACACTTCTACGCGTACGCGCCCTCGAAGATGGAGTATCCGATCGACCGGTTCGCGATGGAGGTCAAGCGACAGCTCGACGTCCTGGACCGCAGGCTCGGGGAGCATGAGTACCTCGCGGGGACCGAGTACTCGATCGCAGACATCTCGGTCTGGCCCTGGTACGGGGCGCTGCTCAAGAACCGGGTGTATGAGGCCGCTGAGTTCCTCGCGGTGCATGAGTATGAAAACGTGATGCGATGGACCGACCAGATTGCCGAACGTCCGGCGGTCCAGCGTGGCCGCCGGGTCAATCGGGTCTGGGGAGACAAGTCCGAGCAGCTAGCCGAGCGTCACAGCGCGGCAGACTTCGACGTGTCCACAGACGCGACGGAGTAGCTTCGTCGTCGGACGGCGAGGAACAGGACGGTGAGCCACAGCCACGCGTGAGAGCCCGAGCCGCTCGTGCAACCGCAGCCATCGGCCCCACCGTCTGAAGACGCTGGGCCGGATCAGGCGCGGGCTTCGGGCGGAAGCAGGCGCTTCCACAGCGGCCGGGTCTTCGCCAGCGCGAGGAACAGCACGGCGGGTTGTAGCTTTCGCTTGCTCCGCAGGAATCGGTACTGCGCCATCAGAAACGGCGTGCTCAAGAAGGCGCCGGCCAGCACCTTGGATTCGCGCGCGTTGATCTCTGCAAGATCGGCGGCACTGAATCCCACTGGATAGGTCCGCTCATACCCCTGTGCAATCCAGCCCTCGGCGATCTCTTGGGCCTTCGTCATGAGCAACTCGGGCGCACAGACCCACTGGGCCAGGCCGATCTCGACGGCCTCTTCGCCGGTGGGCTTCCAGCCCTCTTCGCCCAGCATGCGCTCAGCAGCGTCGCCCAGCAGCTTGGGGAAGACCTCGGTGGAGCACCCTTCAGCGGGGACCCGGAGTGCGGCGAAGGGGGTGGAGAAGGTGGCGGTCTGCGATGCGAGGATGCCGTCGCACAGGGAGGCGGACGTGACACTGGCGCCGATCGCCGGGCCGTTGACCGCGATCAAGATCGGCTTGGGGAACCGGATGAACTGGTCGAACAGCTCCTGGTTCCGTTCGCGAATGAAACGGTGCAACGAGGCCGGGTGGTCGAGCTTGAGGGACCCACCTAGGTTTACGCCCGCGCAGTAGTAGCGGCCGGTCCCGGTGAGCACCAAGACCTTGGTCTCGGAGTCGTTCGTCGCGTCCCGGAGCGCATGTCCAAGCTCGTCGAGCATGGACATCGTCCAGCCGTTGAGACGGTCCGGGTTGTTCATGGTCAGGGTCATCACCCCGGCCACGCGCTCGCGGAGGATCAGGTCCTTGGGCACCCGCGCAGAGTAGCGAGCCGCGCTCTGGAGAGGGTGCCGGGTCCGGCTGCGGAAGCGCAGGGCGCGGCAAGGTGGCTTGTGGGGGTGCGCAGGTCCAAGATCTCAACTTTGGTGCAACGAGGTCCCGCGGTGGCCGACCCAAGCTGTGATGCCTTCCGCCACTCGCCGTCCGTACCGCCTCAGTGAGACCTTCCGTCCCTCGCGACGTCGGCTTCGGCGCGTGGTCAACCGCATGCACCGTCGCGGACGGTTGCCGTGCGAGCCCCAGTCCGCGCTGGACGCGGTCATCGCCGTGCACGACGTGCTGCGGGCGGAGGGCCGGCCACTGGACCCGGCGGTTGCGCCGAGGGCCGAAGTCGATGAGGCGGTGTTGCGGGCTGTAGAGGTCCGGGACCTCATTCGCGCCGGGATCTGGCCCTCGTGACACGGCTGGAAGCGCGCTGGGTTCCCACCGACAAAATGTCATCGCCTGACCCGTGTGATTCGGTCCGTAGATTTGCGACCATGCGCCCTGGAGGAAACCTGGCCGCCACCTGGGGGGTCAGTGTGACGCGAGTCGGATGGAGAGCACGCGGCGCATCATCGAAGTTGTCGACCTCACCCGAACCTATCGGATGGGTACCGAGACGATCGCAGCCTTGGGCGGGGTGAGCATCGACGTCGACTCAGGCGAGTTCGTCGCGATCGTCGGCCGCAGCGGCTCGGGAAAGTCCACGCTCATGAATCTGCTCGGCTGCATGGACCGACCGAGCAGCGGCGTCTATCGGCTCGACGGGGATGACGTGCAAGGACTGGAAGACGACGCGCTGTCGCGGGTTCGCAATCGGCACATCGGTTTTGTCTTCCAGAGCTTCCAGCTTCTGGGGCGGGTCTCGGCATTGCGCAACGTCGAGCTCCCGCTGCTGTACCGCGGGACGCCACGTCGCGAGCGGAAGCGTTTGGCGATCGCTGCGCTGGAGCAGGTCGGCCTCGGCGACCGACTGGGGCACAAGCCCGTGGAACTCTCCGGAGGGCAGCGTCAGCGGGTCGCCATCGCTCGGGCACTGGTCGGCGAGCCCACCTTGCTGCTCGCCGACGAGCCGACCGGCAACCTCGACTCCGCCACCGAGAAGGAAATCATGGCCTTGTTCGACGCTCTGCATGCGGCCGGCAACACCATCGTGATCGTCACCCACGAGCCCAGCGTCGCGGCGCGTTGTCCTCGGGCGGTGCGGTTGGCGGACGGCAAGGTCATCGGGGACGGCCCCGGGCCAGAAGTGGCGGCGATGTGAAGCAGCCTGTCTCATCGCTCACCCTCATCGCAGTGCTGCTTGGCGGCTGCGACTCTGCGACTGCGGTCTTGCAAGGTGAGCCCGAGCTGGCTGTGCCGACAGCCGCTGTTGAGCGGGGTGCCGTCACTCAGACGCTCCTCCTCACCGGAGAACTCGAAGCCGAGAACGCCGTCCAGCTGCTGACGCCACGGACCGAAAACTGGCAGGTCGCGATCAAGTGGTTGGCCGAGGACGGCGCCGCGGTGAAAAAGGGAGACCGGGTTGTCGAGTTCGACAACTCCTCGGTGATCGAAAAGCTGGGCGACCTCGAGGTGAAGGTTGTCGAGGCGGGTGTCGAGTTGGAGACTCAGCAGGCTGAGACGGCCGTGAAGGTGGCCGAGAAGCAGTTTGAGGTCGAGTCGCAGAAGACCGCGGTCGCCAAGGCGCAGCTCGACGCCAGCGTGCCGGCGAGTTTGGTATCGCGCCGTGAGACTCAGGACTTCAAGATCGCACTCGAGCGAGCCGAGGTCGCACAAACCACAGCCAAGCGGGACCTGGACTCGCTGCGCGGGGGAGGCCGCCTCGATGAGCAGGTCAAGCGGGTCACCTACGAGAAAGCTCTGCGGGCCTACAAAGCCGCGGGAGAGCAGCTCGATGCGCTCGCTCTCACCGCGCCGCGCGACGGCATCGTGCTGGTGGGCAAGGAACCGCGGGAAGGACGGAAGCTTCAGATCGGCGACAACGTCTGGCCCGGGCTCGCCGTTGCGGAGCTGCCGGACCTGTCCAAGACGTTGGTGACCGCGACGCTCAGCGACGTCGATGACCGGCGCGTCGTCAGCGGCATGAAGGTGAGGTGCATCGTCGATGCTTTTCCGGATGTCTCGCTCTCTGGATTCGTTCGGTCGGTGAGCGCCGTCGCGCAGAGCCCATCTCGGGAATCGACGCGCCAAGCGTTCACGGTCGTCGTGCAGCTGGACGAAAACCTTCCAGAGCAGATGCGTCCCGGTCTGTCGGTGAAGGTCGAGGTCCCCAGCGAGGTCCTCGAGGATGCATTGTTGGTCCCACGCGCCGGCCTGCATTTTTCCGCGGACGGTGCGACGGCGATCCTGGAGGACGGTCGGGAAGCCGATGTCTCCGTCGGGGCGTGTGACGCCCAGCGTTGCGCTGTCCTGTCCGGACTCTCGGAGGGCGACCGCGTTCGCACGCCCGGTGGTGCAGCATGAGGCTCGTTCTTGGACTGATGCTCGCCGCGGCCCTACTCGCATGCGACGGGGCGCCGGCAGAAATCACGGACGCAAAGACCATCGCCGTGCAGCGGGGGGTTTTGGTGGTCGGGGTTGAGGTCTCGGGTGAAATGAAGGCGCTCGACTCCGTCCGCGTCACGGCGCCGTCGGTCTCTGGGGTGTGGAACTACAAGATCGCGATGATGGCCGAGGAGGGTGGGGTGGCGAAGGAAGGCGAGCCGGTCCTGATGCTCGACACCACCGAACTCAAGCAGCGGCTCGATCAGAAGGAGGCCGAGCGGGATACCGCGAACACACAACTGAAGATGAAGGTCTCGACGTCCAAGATGGCCCGGGAGGACGAGGGGCTGGCGTTGGCCGAGGCGAAGGCGGAGCTGCGCAAGGCCGACCTCAAGGCGGAAGCTCCCGCCGGCATCACCGCTGTCATCGAGCTCGAGAAGGCCAAGCTCGACCTCGAACTCGCCCGCAAGAAGGTGCAGTTTCAAAAGACCAAAGCCAAGGCTGCGAGTCGGCGGGATCGGTTCGACGTCGGTCGCTGGCGAAGCAAACGAGACCGAGCGCAGCAACGCGTCGAGGAGATCACCGCGTCGATCGACGGGATGGCCGTGAAGGCTTCTCGAACCGGCACGGTCATCTACGAGTCGAACTGGCGCGGTGAGAAGAAGAAGGTTGGAGACACGGCGTGGCGGGGTGAACCCGTCGTCTCGCTGGCGTCCCTGGATGAGATGGAGGGCGAGGGGCAGGTCGATGAGGTCGACGTCAGCAAGGTCGCGGTCGGGCAATGGGTGTCGCTGCGGCTGGATGCCCAGGCCGACGTCGAGATTCGCGGTCGCATCATCGAGATCTCGCGCACCGTCCGACGGGCCTCGCCGGAGAATCCGCTCAAGGTCGCCAACGTCCGTATCGAACTCGAGCCCAACGAAGCGGTGAAGCTTCGGCCGGGCATGCGATTCCGCGGCACCGTCGAGTCCGAGCGCATCGAGAATGCCTTGCTGCTCCCGCTCGAGGCGATTGTGCCCACCCCGCAGGGCCCGGTTGTCCGCCGCGCCCAAGGGCTGAGCACCGAGGAGGTGCCGGTCGAGCTTGGCCGACGCGCGGGCGCCCAAGTCGAGGTCCTCAGCGGTCTGACGGAGGGCGATGAAGTCGTGTTGCCTTCGGAGGTGTCCTCGTGAATCGGCGTGTGTTCATCGTCTCCGGGCTGGCTGCCATGACGACCACGACGGCTGGCACCGGCTGTCTTGCCGACGTGCTCGATGCGCCAGTGCCTACGTTCGAGGTCGAGCCGGCCGCGACGTTCGTGCGCCGGGTCCGAGCGGAGGGGCTGCTCGCGGCCGTGGAGGCTACGTCGGTCACTGCGCCCCAGGACTCCAAGCGCCCCATGAAGATCGCGTGGGTTGCCGACGACGGCCAGATCGTCAAAGAGGGCGACCTCGTCGTCGAGTTTGACGCCTCCGAGATGGAGCGTACGCTCGCCGACAGCCAAGACGATGTTTCGGCCTCCAACAAGCGGATGAAGAAGGAGGGGGTCTCGGCCCGTGCGAACGAGGCCAAGCGGGATGTGACCGCGGCGCTCTCCGACTCCGAAGCCGCGGTCGCCCGCGAGTTCGAGGTCGATGATGCCGACATCCTCTCGCGCAACGAAATCGTCGAGTCGAGCATCGACGTCGAGCTTGCCGAGGCCAAGGCCAGGCACGCGCGGCGGGTCAAGGACATCGAGCGGGCGGTCTCGTCGAAGCAGATCGACCTGCTGTCCATTCAGAAGAATCTGTCTTCCCGCGAGGTCGAGCGCGCCGAGGAAGGCTTGGCCAAGCTTCAGGTCAAAGCGCCCCACGACGGCATCCTTGTCCTCAAGCGCAACTGGCGTGGCGATCCGATTCGGGTCGGGGACACGGTCTGGCGGGGCCAGAAGCTCGCCGAACTCCCCCATGTCGCGGAGCTCGAGGCCAAGGTTCATGTGCTCGAGGCGGACGCTGGCAACCTCGCCGCTGGGTTGCCTGCCGAAGTGGTGGTCGACGCGCATCCTTCCCACACCTACGAGGCCACGCTCCAGAAGATGGATACGCTGGCGCAGCCCAAGCACCACGAGGTGCCGGTGCACTACTTTGGTGTGACGCTCGCGCTCGCCGTGACCGACCCCGACACCATGCGGATCGGGCAGCGAATCCAGGCGACAATCCTCGTCGAGGAGCCGGAGGCCCTCGTCGTCCCACGACAGGCGATCTTCGACGAGGACGGCAAGAGCATCGTCTACAAGAAAGGCGTGGGTGGGTTTGATGCGGTCGTGGTCGAGCTTGGGACCGCAAGTGCAGGCCGCGTCGTGATCACATCGGGCATCGAGGCGGGGGACGAAGTTGCCCTGCGCGACCCCAACGAAGACGCGGACGCACTGCTTGGCGAGAAGGACGACGCCAAGGCGGGCGAGCATCCCAAGGCGCCGGGAGGTTCACGATGATGCGGCCCGCGGATGCTTTCTTCGCTGCGGTGGAGAACCTCGCGTCGCACAAGCTGCGCTCGGCGCTCACCATGCTTGGCATGATGTTCGGCGTCGGGGCGGTGATCTCGATGTTGTCGATCGGTGCCGGCGCCGAGCAGCAGGCGATGGACCTCATCGACCGGATGGGGGTTCGCAATGTCTTGGTGCGAGCCAAGAACTTCGAGAAGGAAGACCTGCTCGAGATTCGGAAGAAGTCCATCGGTCTGTCGCCGCGTGACGTGCACGCTATCGAGGAGGCCGTCCCGGATCTCGACTACGTCGTGCCGAGGCTCAAGGTCGACGCCTACGCGATCCATGCGCCAGGTGGAAAGACCGACGCGGCCGTGTTCGGCGTCTCGCCGTTGCACGCCGAACTCACCCTGCTCAACCTCGGCGAGGGCCGGTTCATCGATGCTCGGGATGAGAGCGAGCACGCACAGGTGGCCGTCCTTGGGTCCGCGGCACGTCGCGAGTTGTTCGGCCCCGAGCCGGCGGTTGGGCGGCACGTCAAGATCAACGACGTGTGGCTGGAGGTCGTCGGCGTACTCGCGCCCGAGAGCACCGAGGACAACTCCATCGAAGGCGTTGCCGTGGCTTCGACGGCGCGGGAGATCTATGTGCCTCTATCCACAGGGCTTCGCAAGTTTGACCGGGACCCGCTCGATGCGCCGCTCGAGGAGATCGTCATCCGAACCCAAGAGGGAGCGTCCCCCTCTGAGGTCGCCGCCGTCGTGGGCGGGCTGATGCAGCGCTTGCATGGAGGCGAGAGCGACTACGAGATTGTGGTCCCGGCCGCGTTGCTCGAGCAGAGCCGGCAAACGCAGCGACTGTTCGACATCGTCATGGGTTGCATCGCCGGCATCTCGTTGCTCGTGGGCGGCATTGGCATCATGAACATCATGTTGGCCTCGGTGCTGGAGCAGACCCGCGCGATCGGTATCCGCCGGGCAGTCGGAGCCCGCAGGAGGGACATCCGTTTTCAGTTCCTGCTGACTTCGTTTGCCCTGTCGTTCCTCGGGGGTCTCGCTGGGATCACACTTGGGATGGGCATCGCCTATGCCGTCGCGTTCTATGCGGACTGGCCGACCGTCGTCACCGCGAGTTCGATCCTCCTGTCGACCGGGGTCTCCGTCAGCGTGGGTCTGGTTTCCGGACTGTATCCAGCGATACGGGCATCACGACTCGACCCGATCGAAGCGCTGCGGCACGAGTAGAACGGACGCGCTCTCGCTTGCCAGTTGTTCCTATTCGATGGAGGCTCGACCGGCATGGATGCCTGGGCGCGATGGGTCTGCGAGGCCACCGGCGCGGACGCGATCACGCAGTCGCAGCCGATGCAGACCTTGTGGAGCGGCTACGGGACGATTGTCCGCTGCCACTTGTCCGGTAGCGCCTCCCAGACGGTGATCGTCAAACACGTCCGATGGCCCACCGAGCAACACCACCCTCGCGGATGGGCGACCGACCGTGGGCACGCGCGCAAGGTGAGGTCCTACGCAGTGGAGGCCGCTTGGTATGAGCTCCATGCACCTCACTGCGACGCGTCGTGCCGGGTGCCGAAGTGTCTTGGGACCCGGGCGACCGATGACGGAGTCCTCCTGGCTCTGGAAGACCTCGACGCCTCGGGATTCCCACGCCGCTCATCGAGTGTGACTCACGAGGACCTTCTGGGTTGCCTGTCGTGGCTCGCCAACTTTCATGCGAGGTTCCTTGGCCGCGTGCCGGAGGGCCTGTGGTCCGAAGGCACGTACTGGCATCTGCAGACCCGACCCGACGAGTGGGATTCGCTCCCGCCGGGGCGGCTCAAGGATGCTGCGAGCCGAATCGCGGCGCGTCTCCGAGAGGCTCCGTTTCAGACGCTGGTGCACGGTGACGCGAAGCTGGCCAACTTCTGTTTTGGGGAACCCGGACAGGTCGCGGGCGTCGATTTTCAGTACGTCGGTGGCGGATGCGGGATGAAAGACGTGGCGTACTTCATCAGCAGTTGCGTGGGCGAGCGGGAGGCGAAGAACGTGGTGCCGGGCATGCTGGACCACTACTTCGCGGTCCTGCGCGAAGTCGCTCACGGTGTTGACACCGACGCGCTGGAGGAGAGTTGCCGTACTCTCTACCCCGTCGCGTGGACCGACTTCTATCGGTTCTTGCAGGGATGGAGCCCGGGCCACCCCAAGATTCACGGGTACAGCGAGAGCCTGGCGCGCCAAGTCTTGGATGAAGATGAACGAGAATCCCGATGAACTATGGCGACTGGCGCAGGTCGCCGAAGCAGCGGCCGCCAAAGCCGCCGCGTACATCAAAGGCCGGCGGCCTGCCGCGATCGAGCACAAGGACGGAGGCGACGGTTCCGCATCGCAGATCGTGACCGAAGTTGACCGCGAGAGCGAGGCGATCATCCTCGAGGCGCTGCAGCCGGTACTCGGCGATTTCGGGCTGCTCACCGAGGAACGAGAAGACGACGGTTCGCGACTGAAGGCCTCCGCTTTTTGGTGCATCGATCCGCTCGACGGCACGCTCGCGTACATTCGGGGAAAGCGGGGCCCGGCGGTCTCTATCGCGCTGGTTCGCCAGGACGGGGTCCCCCTGGTCGGGGTGATGCAGGACGTGTTCTCGGGACAACGAGCCCAGGCTGTACTCGATGGTGGGCTGATGGTCGACGGAGACGAGTGGTGGCCTTGGACCCGGTCGGGGGTCATGCAGGTATTTGGGGACTGGAGCTTCGACGACGTGCCGGAGAATCGTCGCATCGCGGAACAGCTCGGTTCGGTCGCGGTCAACGTCGGCCAGGCTGCCGTGCTCAACGCATGGTGCGCGCTCACCTTTCCGCCCGCGGTGTACTTCAAACTGCCGCGAGCTGGACGGGGCGGCGGATGCTTGTGGGACTACGCGGCCACGGCATGTTTCTTTCGAGAAGCTGGTGGCGTTGCGACAACGTTCGCGGGCGAGCCCCTCCCGCTGAATCGAGCGGACACCCCGTTCCTCGCGGATTGCGGGGTCATGTTTGCGAGCGACAAGGTCTTGGCCGACAAAGTGCGCGCGGCCGCTTCAACCCCTTAGTCGTGCCGAACGGGGGGCCGTGGGATTCGCCCCTCGGTGTGCCGCAGCTCAGGCTGCCGGAATGGTCTCGCAGCCGAACTTGATGGCAACCTTGCCGGCCTCGAAGTCGCGGATCGTGTCGCAGGTCTGTGGGCACACGATGATGCGAGAGGGGTCCAGGGGGTTGTCGTAGTACCAGCCGTGGGTGACGTCAGCGCAGGCGGCCTCGGAGTCGACACGCCCAATGGACAAGGGCACGCCGTCGGCGTCCTCGAACTCGACGTTGACCTGGTCCTGGTCGAACACCTCGCCGTCGGGTGGGTCGGGGATCTGGTAGCTACACGCCAGCGAGGCGCCGCCGATGACCTGCTGAGCGACCGCCCCAAAGACCGGCTGAAACTCCTGGTCGCAGAGGTTGCCCTCGACGCCCCCGGTGAGGGTGATCAGCTCTTGGTAGACGGTACCCTGGCTCGCACCCAGCGCGCAGCACGTGCCACAAGCGGGGCCGTCCGGGTCGAGCGAGCTGACGATTCCGTGAAATACGAAGTTGCCCAGGTGCTCGGAGAGCGCGGAGAACTGGTCCGTGAAATCTGCGGCGCTCAAGGAGGAGTTGTCGTCGGTGACAACAACGACGTGGGTGAGCGCGTTGGGCCGCAACAGCGGTGAGTAGCCCGGGTAGAGCTCGATGAGGCGCAACAACGCGTCGCTGCTGCCAACACCGCTGTCCGGCACGTGCAGGAAATCGGGTGGGTTGGAGTCCATGTTCGGACAGCCTCCCGAGCCCAGCGGAGGGTCGATGCAGACCCCGGGGCTGATGAGGAATGAGTAGTCCGAAAGCAGGATGATGCGGGCATCGACTTGCGCCGCATCGATCTGAATCGAGAAGGAGTTCATCTGCTGTTGAACGAACCCGGCCTCCTGAATCATCGATGCCGAGGTGTCGACGGCGAAGATGATGTCCTGCGGCCTGGGCCCGAGATCGGCTTCATCGATGATCTCGTCACATTCGATCATCCCGCCCTCCTCGCCCGCGGATGCCGTGGTGGGGTTGCTCGTGTTCGCCGCACCGGATTCCGCTTCACCCGACTCGTCACCGCTATCGGTGCCCTCGGCGGATCCGGCCGTGAACGTGACCGAGACACCCTGCGTCAGGCCGTCCTCATCTTCGCGAGCATCGTCTCCACCACACGCGAGCACCGAAGCCACGAGAACAACCGAACCAAACCGCCGCAAGTCCATGCTTCCCACCATCCCTGCGCACATTCTACCACACCACTCGAGCGGTCGTTGGAGGGCTCCGGCGGCATGTCCGCCGCCGACTAGCGCATCGCGTCACGAAGCGTGTCGAGTCGGACGTGCCACGCCTCTTTTGCGGAACTGGCGGCGGCCTTGTCGGGGAACATGGTGTGCTGGATCGAGACCGAACTCTTGTTGGGCCCTTTGTCCGTGAAGTACAGCATCACCCGCGTGCCGTCGTCCCAGTCGAGTCGCATCGAAGTGTTGACCTTGGAGGTGCGGATCTTCGAGAAGCCGTCGGGGAGCCACCGTCGTCGTCGTCTCGCGTCGGCGAACATGCGGTAGAGCGTCTCGACATCCACGCCGAACGTTCGGGTCTTGTTGGCATCGTAGCTGCCCCCTCGTCGTTGGCCAACGTCACGCAGGCCACGAATGCGTTCGTAGCCAACGGTGACCGTCTGCGCCCACCAAGGACTGACGGCGTCGTAGTGCTCGCCGAGATGTCTGGCGATGTCGCGGTGGGTCCACTGCCACGCTTGTTGGCTGTCGAGAGCCGTCACCCACTGTGCCCAGGTCTGGCCAGTCTTGGCTTGGACCGCTTCGTCGCTCATGCCAGCGAGCTCCGGCCATCGGGGTTTGGGGGCGACGGCCTTGGGCGCTGCGTTGAGGGCCACCTTTGCGAGCAGGGTTGAGCGCGCGGTGGTGTAGGACTCGCCGGTCTTCGCCATGCGAGCGCGGACGATGCGTTTGAAGTCTTTTTGTGTGGGCATTCCGAGTTCCTTCGTGCTGCCGTCACGAGCCATGCCCCAGCCATGCGCCCCGACGACGCTCAAAGGTGTTCGGATCCCGACTCGGAGGTTTGCCCTCCTTTGCCCCTTCTCCCACGTTGGATGCCGGCGCTGGGGTCCGGCTTAGGGGTTGGGCGCGAGTCGTCGCCCTGTGACAAGGATCGTCGAGCTCGTTGCCAGCGTCAAGCGCGGGAACGGGGAGCATGCAGACCCCCGGACGACCGCGAGCGCATCGCGGGGGCACTTCTCAGCAAGGCCGGGTGCACTCGAGCACGAACAACAAGGGAAGCCCGACCCACTTCTTCGCGCTGCGAGAGGACGCGGCGAGCGCGGTCGTCATGATGTGCTCGGATGCATGGGCGATGCGCAGCCCGGCGTGGGTCGCCGCCATGACGTAGTCCGAGACCGTATGGGCCTCGCCGTGCATCTGGAACTTCGGTCCTTCGGGGGCTTCTCTGAACCGTGCGTGATAGCCCCGCCGGAGCATCTCGGGATGAAAGTCGCTGATGACGACACGCCCGCCGGGCCGGGACACGCGGGCCATCTCCGCGAAGATGAGGCCGAGCTCGGGAAGATGCTCGAGCACGAGGCAACACGTCACGAGATCGGCGACATCGTTGCCTTGCGGCAGACCCTGGGTGAGGTCGTGCTCGACGAGGTTGATCTCCGGCGCATCCTTTGTGCGTAGCTGCTCGAGCATTCCGATCGAAAAATCGACGCCGGTGACCCGAGCCCCCTGTTGCGCCATCCAAAGGGCATGCCGACCGGTGCCGCATCCGACATCGAGGACATCGAGATCCTGCGGTGAGCCGATGCGCTCACGGACGATCGGTTGTTCGAGTGCGATCAGCGGGTTGTCATAGGCGTCGTAGGTCGAGGCCCAGCGGTCGTAGCCCTCTCGGGTGGGCAGCGGGGTGACGGAGTCGGTCGGAGACGGCATCGCGCAGTCCTGAACGTACCCGGTGAGGCGCGCGGGGGAAACCTGGGTGGGCCGTCGCCGAGTTACCTCGTGCCCGGGCAGACGGGCTGGGGAATCCGGCGGGGGCGGCGACACAGTCCCGAACACGGCCACTGTGGCTCACGGGCCGGGAACCAAAACGGGACCGGCTTCGCGTTGCACGGCGTTCAGGCGCCGAATACGTTGTTCCTGAATCCGACAGTCTGTCGGAGAACGACGGAACTCAGGACGACGATGACGCTGAAATTGCCCCCTTTGTACTGTCCCTTCGAGCCAGGGATCCATGCCCAGGTCCAGATGGCGGAAGCCTGGATGCTGCGCTTCTGCAAGCGGCATAGAATCGGCGCTGGCCGCCTGACCGCAGACGATCTCCGAGCGATGAAAATCGCCGAGTTCGTCGCGCGGGCGTACCCGGGAGTGAGTCTCGAGCGGTTGTGCATCATCCTCGACTGGACAGCGTGGGCGTTTGTCGCGGACGATCGGGCTGACTTCACGTCGCCCGATCAGCTACGGGTGCGGTACGCACGGTGCTTGCGAACCCTGCGCGGGACGGCGCCACTTTCGGATCGCGTTGCACCACTGGACGAGTTGCGGCACCGGATCGTCGCGGCGAGCGGAGAGCGCTGCCTGCAGCGCTTTGCGAAGGCGGTGGAGACCTGGTTCGACGCGATGCTCTGGGAGGTCTCGAACCGGGAGGATCACACGGCGCCATCCCTCACCGAGTATCTCGAGGTTCGGGAGTTCGACGTCGGCATGTACACCGAGTTCGCATTGTTCGATGTCACGCATGCGACGGACCAGACCGACGCGATCTGGGACGTCGCCGAGGTCCGGACGCTGATGGCTGCGACGTCCAACATCATTGGGTGGTCCAACGACATCTACTCGTACCTCAAAGAGAGCGCCCTGAAAGACCCGCACAACCTCGTGGGGTTGCTGGCGACCGAGCGGAGCCTCAGCATCCCAGAGGCGCTCGCGGAGGCCGCGATCATGCACAACCGAGAGGTCGATCGTTTCGTCCGGATCGAATCGCGGCTCGTGCCGAGACTTGCCGACTTCCCCGAGGCCGTGCGCTTCACCGAGATGCTTCAGTCCTGGATTCGAAGCAACCTCGACTGGTCACTGCGTTCTGCGCGGTACGACACGAAAGGCGCGAAGGTGGTGGCGGCACGTCCCGACACCGACGCGTACCGCATCATCCCACGCGGCCCAGTCAGGGGCCCCGCGCGGCGACGTCGGCGCGACAGTCCCATGGAAGTACGGCGCTAGAGAGGCATCTTTCTAGCCGTCTCCGATACCGGACGCTATGAAGGACTCGGATGTGGAGCATCGAGGCAGGCCCGGGACGAGTGCTGATTCGTCCGTCGGGCTACCTGTCGCTGGAGGAGTCTTCGGTTGCGGCCGATGACTTCGAGCGAGAGCTTGCGGGCCTGGAGGGCTCCTGTGTGCTCATCATCGACTTGAGCGGCCTCACCGGCTACGACTCCGAAGTCCGGAGGGTCTGGCAAGAGACGATGAAGCGCAGTCGCGGGATGTTTCGTTCCATCGTTTGGGTCTGCGACAAGCCCCTGTTCCGGATGGTGGCCGCCAGTGTCAGCCTTTTCACCGGGATCCCTGGGTGCGTCGTGGGAAGCCACGAAGACCCGCTCAAGTTTGCCGTGTGAGCCGCGTGTGTGACGCGCATGGGTTGCGGCGCACGGGCATCGGACTTGCCGTAACCTAGCCTCACCCCGAATCGCTCTAGGGGTGGAGGCAGATATGGCTACGCAAGGATCCACGCTCGAGATCACGGAGAGCAACTTCCCCGACACCATCAAAGAGGGCATCGTGCTGCTCGATTTCTGGGCCGCCTGGTGTGGCCCATGTCGCGCCTTCGCGCCGACATTTGAAGCAGCGGCGGCAAAGCATCCCGACGTCAAGTTCGGCAAGATCGACACCGAGGCTCAGCAAGCGCTGGCGCAGGCGTTTCAGATCCGTTCGATCCCGACGTTGATGGTCTTCCGCGACAACATCCTACTCGCGCAGGAGGCGGGAGCGCTGCCCCCATCGGCCCTCGAAGAGATGATCACCAAGGTCCGAGAGCTGGACATGGACGACGTGCGGTCGCAGATCGCGGCCGAGAAGAAAGAGGCCGAAGCCGCCGAGGCCGAGGCGTAGGAGGCGGCGGAGGCCGGGCTGCGGTTGTTGTTCGGCCGACGGCCCCGTCCTACTGTCGGCTCGGGGCCTCGCACGGTGCGTGCTCCGTCGCACGCTCGCGCCCTTGAGTGGGGACCACCCCTGGGTCCATGCTGCGGTCGATGACGCAGGCCAACGACCAGCCCGGCTTTCGAGACGTTCCTCGCACCGCTTTGGTGACCGGATCGAGCGGATTCGTCGGCCAGCGTTTGGTCGAGATGCTGATCGAGCGCGGTGCGGAGCGTGTGGTCGCATTCGACATCGGCGATCCCGCGGAGCCATTCACGCAGCCCGAGGTCGAGGCGGTCCGTGGCGACATCACGGACGCAGAGGCGGTCAAGAAGGCGAGCGAAGGGGTGGAGTGCGTGTTCCACCTCGCGGCTCTCGTCGGCCCGTACCACGAGGAGCACACGTACGAAGCGGTCAACTATGGCGGCTGCCTCAACGTGTTGGAAGCCTGCCGCGCGCACGGGATCCGCAAGCTGGTCCTGAGCAGCAGCCCGAGCACTCGTTTCCCCTACCCGGACCCCAACGTTCGGGGCAAACGAGAGGACGAGCTCGAGGCAGACAACGGCGGTACATACTCGCCCCAGTTCCATGCGACGTATGCCCGGACCAAGGCGATGGGAGAGCAGGCGGTGCTGGAGGCGTGCAGTGACACGCTGATGACCATCGCGGTCGCGCCCCATCAGGTCTACGGACCACGCGACCCTCTCTTCTTGCCCAGCATTCTCGAGGCTGCGCGCGGAGGGAAGCTGCGCGTGTTCGGAGACGGCAAGAACAAGATCTCGTTCACGCACGTGGACAACTACTGTCACGGGCTGATCCTGGGCGCCGAGGCGCTGCACGAGGGGTCGGCGGCGCTCGCGAAATTCTACGTCTGCACCGACAAGGAGCCGCAGCTGTTGTGGGATGCGCTGGAGCAGGCGGTGACAGGAGTGGGGCTGCCCTCGCTCAAGGCCAAGCGCTCGCTCCCGCCGTGGCTGATGATGGGCGCGGCGAGAGCCACGATGGGTCTGGGGCAGGTGATGTCCAAGGCCACGGGCACGCCGTACCCGCACGTGATGCGCAAGCTCAAGCTCAATACCTTCGCGGTCAAGATGCTGCTCATCGACCGCTGGTTCGACATCTCCAGGGCTGAGCGCGACCTCGAGTACGTGCCGCTGCTCTCCTTTGAGCAGGGCTGGTCGCAAACGATCGAGTACTTCCGCGAGCGGCGAGCTTAGAACCGCTACGCCGGCTTCCAGCCCTTCTTGATCTCACTGGCCAGCAGCTCCTCGGCGAGTGCGGTGGCCGTGACTTCGTCGGGCGCGAGCCGGACGGTTCGCTTGAGTGGGTCCTTGCGACCGGGGCTGTAGTCGGTGAAGTGCACGACATACGCAGGGAAGAGCGGGTCCACGGCGTCCTTGTTCGTCTTCCAAACTAGCAGCTTGCGAACGGCGGTCTTGCCTTTGGTCACCTTGGTGAAGGCTTCCCTTCGCATCACCTCGCTCTTGGGCAGCTCGGCCGTCGGTGCGGCGGTGTCTGCTTCCGTGACGAGGACGCGCTCGAAGACCTGCCGGACGGGTACATCGCCCTCGACAGCTTGCTTGTCGTCGCGAACGCGGACCAGGCGCGGGTGCAGGATGCTGACGCCGGGCATTCGCCGCCGGGCCCGCCACGCGTCGTCGCCGTGGTCGAGCACCATGCGCTGGACGGGGTCTCCACCGGAGGTGTCGCCCTGGACGTCGCTGATTCGGACCTCGACGACGACGCTGGGGCGGACGGCCTGAAACAACGCGCCCTTGGTGTTGGCCTCGCTGTAGTTTGAAGTGCAGTCCAGCGGTCGCACGGTCTTTCCGAGCGTGCGCCTGTGATCTTCGCTGCCGAGGTTTCCGCAGTGCCCGATGACTTGATAGGTGTCGTCGGGGCGGATGAGGGCCAGCAACAAGGAGCTGATCTGCGTCGGGTCTTCGGTGCGCTCGGTGTAGCCGATGACAACCGCGTCGATGGTGACGCTCGGCTTGACCTTGTAGGTGTGCTGCGACGGTGTGCGGACGACGAGGCCTTCAGCCTTGCCACCGGCAGCCCAGGTTTCGAATAGCGCGGCGACCTCGGCCTTGGTCTCGCAGCTCTCGCTCTTGACGGCGCGCAGTCGTTTGCCGCCGCCGAGCAGGCGCTGCACGACGTCAAAGCGCTCCTTGTAGCTGCTCAGGGGCATTTTGGCGTCGGTGTCCCCGCCCCAGACGAGGTCGAAGGCCATGAACGCCACGCGCTCGACCTGGGCCTTCGCGTCTCCGGAGAGCGCGCTCGCGAGGTCACCGTGTCGAGACCGGCCCTCCTTGCGGGCAGCGAACAGCTCGCCGGCGATCACGGTTGTGCCCTCGGTCTGGGGGAGGGCCTTGCGGGCCTCCTCGAGCACCG